>Ga0070717_10000404_pt1 | contig 27641 bp, 19 predicted proteins | sample LARL113metaG_FD_71366 | JGI IMG/M metagenome (GOLD analysis project Ga0070717, IMG submission 71366) | Corn, switchgrass and miscanthus rhizosphere microbial communities from Kellogg Biological Station, Michigan, USA - LAR L11-3 metaG | ecosystem: Host-associated > Plants > Roots > Rhizosphere ...
CTGATCGGGAATCTCGGTGCTCTCCGTCGGGCCCAACGCCTCTCCACCGCCACCTGGCGCGCGTATCCAAATCGGCTGGACACGCTGTATTATCACGTCCTGGGCCTGGTCGAGCGTCATGGTCCGTACGAAGGCCTGCGTCTCCTCCAGGAGCGTGGAGGACCTCCGCCCCTCGATCCCACTCAGGCCGACCGACACGAGGTTTTTCTCTGGCTCCTGCGTTCCCACCTCCTGGCGCTGTTTCGCGACTTCCCCGCGGCGGAAATTTGGTTGGAAAGAGCGTCGCTCGCCCGCCCGGCCGATGCCTGGACCCACGTGGCCACCTCCAACGTCCGCGAAGCGCAGGATCGTTACGAAGAGGCGGTGAAAAGTTGTCTGGAGGCCTTGCGCCTAACTCCCCGCTACCGGCCGGCGGTGGAAAAGTACGCCCACGTGCTGTCGCTCTCCGGCCGAGAGACCGAGGCGATCGCGGTCCTGCAGGACGCGTTGAAAACCTTTCAAAGCGGCAACTGCGCCCAGCAACTGGCCTGCTTGTATCTGGAAACCGGTGACAACGCGGCCGCGCGCGACGCGCTGGCCCTGGCCGAACGTTTTCTTCCCCTGGCCGAGAAACCGCTCCAGCGCTGGCTCAAGGCCCGCCAAGCCGATGTCCACTACGGGCTGGGCGAGCTGGCCGCCGCCGCGGCCTGCGCGCGCGAGGTCGGCGGCGGTTATCACCAGCACATCGCCGAGCGACTCTCCGACCCGACTCGCGTCTCCGCCGCCCAACGCGTTTTACTTCCCGTCGGTTTTGTCCGCCAGCACCACATGACCTGCGCGCCGGCGACCCTGAGCGCGATCAGTCTTTATTGGAGCCGACCGATCGATCACCTCGCGCTCGCGCAGATCATCACTTACGACGGCACTCCGGACCACGAGGAGCGTCACTGGCTCGAGACGCAGGGTTGGCTGGTCCGAGAATTTCGCGTCACCTGGGAAATCGCCCAGAACCTACTCGACCGAGGCATTCCGTTCACTGTCGTCACCACGTCAATACGCAGCGCGCACCTTCAGGCCGTCGTCGGCTACGACCCCTTGCTCGAGACCCTGATCATCCGCGATCCCTACCACCGCCAGCACGCCGAGTACCTCGCCGCCGGTTTTCTCGCGGAGCAAGCGCCCTATGGCCCGCGCGGCATGGTCATGCTTCCACCGGCGGAAGCGGCTCGCCTCTCCGGCCTAGAACTGCCTGAGGCGGAACTCTACGACCTCTGGTTCGCCTTGCGCCGCGCCCTCACCGCCAATGATCGCAAGGAGGCGCTGGCCCAGGCCGAGGCGCTCTGGACCCGCGTGCCGGACTCGCGGCAAGCCTGGTGGGCGCGGCGGGAACTCGCCTACTTCGACCAGGCGCCGCTCCGTATCCACGAAGCCATTTGCGCCCTGCGAAAACTGTATCCAGACGAACCTAATCTACGCCTGGAGGAAATCTCCGTCCTTCAACAGCTCGGTCGGCATTCGGAGCGCCTCGACCTGCTGAAAGCCTCGGCCGTCCGCCGGAGCAGTCATCCGGTCTTCTGGCGTGAATACACCGAAGCCCTCCGCGGCGATGCGCGCGAACACAACCGCGCACGGCGGTACGCGCGACGACTCATGCGGGTCCAGCCCGTGGATTGGCTGAACCTCGTCACCTACGGCAATGTGCTGCGCGACACCCGCGATTTTTCCCGCGCCGCTCGGGTCCATCGCCTGGCCGCGATGGTCGGCGACAAGGTCGAGCAGGCCTGGGAAACTTATTTCACCAGCGCGCGCCTGGCGGGCGAGACCGAGCAAACCATCGCGCTGCTCCAGAAGCGTTGGGAACAACTCGGCGGAAGTTCGGCCCTGCCCGGAATCACTCTCTGTCGCTGCCTCGACCAGCTCGGGCGCGGCGCCGAGGCCACCGCCATCTTGGAACGGGCGTTGCTCGATCGGGCCGACGATCCCGACCTCCAACTTTTCGCCGCGGAATTCTTCGGCCGGCACGGCAATTTCACTCAAGCCCGAGCCCAACTCGCGGCCGCGGGTGGCGCGCGCACCCCGCGCTGGTTGACCGTGGCGGCGTTGATCTCGTCCTGGCAGGCTGAATACGCCGCGGCGCTCGAATATTGGCGAGAGGCCATCTCGATCAACCCACTCCACCACACCGCGCTGCACGAGATCCCGCGCCTGCTGCACATCACCTCCGGACGCGATCAATCGCTCCAATGGATCCGCGAACAGGTGGCGCGTTTTCCCCATTTCCTGCCGCTCCGCCAACTCCACGTCCAGTGGCTGCGGCCCGCGTCTCTCTCCGACGCGATCGCTGAGATCAATGTTTACCTCAACCTCCACGCCGAGGATGCCTGGGCCCTGCGCGAAAAAGCCGTGCTCCTCGCAGCCGACCATCAATTCGAGGCGGCGCTGCCCAGCGCGTTGCTGGCGGAAATGATCGACCAGCACGCTCCGGCGTCCGGTGGGATTCTCGGGCACGTCTTGCTCGGCCTCCGCCGTTTCGAAGAGGCCCGTCGCGCCACCGAACGTGGTCTCCTTCAGTCGATCGACGCGGAGTGGCTGCTTCCTCAACTGCTCGAAACCTGTCCGACCTTTGCCGAGCGGAGGGAGGCAGTGGCCTTTCTCCTCGAGCAGCTCAAGACCCAGCCGTCGCTCGGCGAGAGCTTTCTCCGCTTCCGCGAGGTCGCGACCGGAGTGCTCCCGCCCGAGGAGCTGCGCACCGTGCTCGCTTCACTCCGCGAAACCCAGCCGCACCACTGGCAGGCGTGGTCCGCCTGTATCCAACAAGCCATTGCGCTGGGGCAGGCTCCCGTCGCCCTGCAGCTCGCGCAACAAGCCACCGCGCGTTTTCCGCTCATCCCGCGGCTCTGGGCCGATTTGGCCGACGTGTATCAACTTCTTCAGGACAGCCCGGCCGAGATCCAGGCCTTGACCCACACCCTCGAGCTCTCGCCCGGCTGGAGCTGGGCCAGTCTCCGCCTCTGCTCGCGCTTGCTCCGCGATCTTCGCCGCGACGACGCCGAGCGGGTCCTGCGGACCGCGTTGACCCATGATCCCGTCGACGCCCTGCTCCTGACCGAGCACGCCGAGCTCCTCTGGCAAAGCGCCCAACCCGACGCCGCGCTCGCCCTGCTCGAACGGGCGATCGCCGCCGCACCCTCTTACGAACATCCCTGGACCTTGCTTCAACAGTGGTCCGAGTCGGCCGGCGATCAGACGCGTGCGCTCGTGCTCGCGAAACGCCTGGTGGAACAGCGTCCCGGCGACGCGGAAGCCCACCTCCGGCTGGCCCGGGTCCTAGCCAAGGACGATCAGCTCGACGCCGCGCTTGAAGAAGTCGCGGCCAGCCTGACCGCGGATCCGGCGTTGGTCGACGCGCACGACTCGCGCGCTTGGATCTTGTCACGACTCGGTCGATACGCCGAAGCGCTGCAGGCCTGTCGGCCAGCCATTTTCGGCCCAACCCCTCCGGTGCGTTTGCGCGGACGAGCCGCTTGGACCGAATGGCAGCGAGGCAATCGGAGCGGAGCGATCGCGCAGATGCGCGCGGTGGTGAAAGAGGCGCCGGATTACTCCTGGGCCTGGCAGTCGCTGGCCGACTGGCTCGACACCACCGGAAAGACCGGCGAGGCCACGGAGGCGGCGACCCATTTTGCCGAACTCAACCCGAGCAGCCCGTACCCGTTTGGATACATCGCCGACTTGAAGATCAAGGCCGGGGATAAACGGGGCGCGGCCGACGCGCTGCGCCGCGCCCTCGCGATCGAGCCGAGCTATCTCTTCGCCGCCATGACGCTGATCAAGCTGCTGGCGGAAAACTCCGAGTTCGCCGAAGCCGAGCAGGTCCTCGGCTTGGTCCGCCAGCACGGAACCTCGTGGAAAGCGCTGCAAAGCGAACTGGTGATCGCCCGCTGGAAAAAAGACCGCGCGGCCGCGGAGCGTTGCTTGCAACAACTCTGCCGCGCGCCTGAAGAGGAGACCCGAACCCTCAACGCCGCGGTGACCGAATTCCGCGCGGCCTTTTCCGCCGAGCGCCTGCGCGGCGTGCTGACGGAAGCGCTTGCCGATGAGAAAGCCAATCCCGATGTAGGGGCTTTTTGGATGCAGCACGAGGTCCAACGCCGAACCGCCGCGCCCTCCCGCCGGATCATCCGCGGTCCCGTCGCAACGCAAGTCAAGTTGCGGGCCTGGGTCACGTATTTGGAATGGCTCGGCGACGGACGCCACCGGCTCCGCCTGCTTTGGCATCTGCGGCGGAGAGGCGCACAGTTTCGCGCCGCCAACGAAACCTGGGCGGCGGTCAGCTACGCGCTCGCCCAAACCGGGCGGCATCGCGCCGCGGTGCGGTGGATGCGCGATTGGGCGGAGCGGACCGACATCAAACCCTGGATGCTGTCCAACCTTGCGCTCGCCCTCCACCACCGCGATCGCCGCCGCGAAGCCGCCGTTGTGGTGGAAAAAGCACTACGCCTTCCGGCCGACCACACTCGCAGTCTTTTGGTCGCTTGGGCCAGCATCGCGCGCGCGGAGGAAAAAGATTTCGCCGGATCCGCGGCTTGGTTGGAAACCTTTGATCCCGTTTCCTCCACCCAGAGCGGCTGTGCACTGGTCGAAGTGGCGCGCGCCTGGATTGCGGTGGGCACGGCCGCGGTGGAGGCGAGGCGTCAGATCTGCCGAGAACAACGCGCCCGCTTGAAAAAATTGCGCGCGCAGTACGCGGCGGCCTATCGACTCTGTTTTGTGCGACGCGCGGAGCGCCGGGCTCTCCGCGGAATTTGCGAGATGAGTGAGGAACGCTGGCTGGCGCGATGGTATGCTCTCCCCGGAATCCCGCCGACCTTTGCCGCTGGCACCGTGGTCGCGGGGACCGGCGCGCTGGTCGTTCTGGTGATCCTGGCCCTCGCGGCCGGCGCAACCGGAGCGAACGCCGGATTTCCGGTGGCGGGAATCTGGGGTTTGGTCGCGCTTCTCTCCAGCACCGCACGGAAGAAAAAGTGATAGGCGTGGCATTCAAATGTTCGAATCGCGGAGCACTTGCTCGACCTTAAAACCGGACTGAGTTACCGGCTACGCATGAAATCCATCACCCTTTGGTTCGCGTGCTTGGTCGTAGTTGTGGCAGCCCTACCTCGCGTTCGCGCCGCGGAGAAAGCAGGCGCGGTCGACCCGAGTTCTATTTCCAATCCGGCCGGTTTCGAAATTCGACGTGGGGTGAACCTCAGTCACTGGCTCTCTCAGAACTTCGGTTGGTCACCGCGAGACACATTTATCACCGAAAAAGATCTTCGTTATCTCAAAAGCATCGGCTACGACCACGTCAGAATTCCAATCGACGAAAAGGAGTTGTGGACCGAGGACGGCAAGCCGAGCGCCGAGGCGTTTGCTTATCTGACCAAGGCGATTGAGGCCTGCCAAGCGATCGGTCTGCGCGCGGTGGTGGATCTCCACACCGTGAGAGCCCATCATTTCAACGCTGCAAACGAAGGTGGAAAAAACACCTTGTTCACCAATCCGAAAGCGCAGGAGACGTTTCTTAAACTTTGGACCGATATTTCTAGCTATTTAAAAAAATATCCAGAGAGCCTGCTCGCTTATGAAATCATGAACGAGCCGGTCGCCGACGAGGCGCAGCAGTGGAACGCGCTCGTCGCGCGCGCCTTCACCACCCTCCGCGCGCTCGAACCCAACCGCGTGCTCGTGATCGGCTCGAACCGATGGCAAACCGCGGAGAATTTTCCCGCGCTCGAAGTCCCGGCTGGCGACTCCAATATTATTTTGAGCGTGCACACTTATGAGCCGCTGCCTTTCACCCATTATAAAGCGGCGTGGATGCCATCAAAGGATTATTCCGGGCCGGTGCATTATCCCGGCGTGACAATCACGCCGGAAGACTACGACCGCTTCGTCGACCAGAAGAATCAGGCCTTGGTCGGTCTCTTTTGGCGCGCTCGGCAATCGTTCGATAAACAAAAGCTCGCCGAGATCCTGCGTCCTGCGATCGAAAAAGCGCGGCAGCTCCACCTCCAGCTCTACTGCAGCGAGTTCGGTTGCCTGCCGACCGTGCCTCGGAAGGATCGTCTGGCCTACTACCGCGACATCATCGCGGTCTTCGAGGAAAATGGCCTGGCCTGGGCGAACTGGGAGTACAAAGCCGACTTCGGTATCCTTCCCTACGATACGGTGAAGCAGCAGGCCGGCCCGCCCGACCAAGAGCTGATCGATGTGCTGCTGCACCCCTCGGCCGACGGGAAGAACGAAAAATCGAGTGGCGAGCCTCACCGCTGATTCAGTTTACCCAAGGTCTGGCTGCCCCTTGAGCGCAGGCAGCCAATGCACCGCAGGATGACGGCCCCGTATTTTATTGTCCGATACACGTCGGGCCATGACACCGCTGTGGCTCCCCGGATCGGTTGAGCGAGATCGCAGCTGACCTGCAGGAAATTCTCCCCCGAGGACTTCGACTTAAGCGGCAATTTGTCATGGCTGCTCGCGATCTCGCGAAAATAAGACACGCTTCGGGAATGGATCTTCTCAAGTTGGCCCTGCCCTGCGCGATTTTCACCCTGCTGCTCGGATGCTCTCGCTCTGAACCGGAGAAAGCCGCCACCCCGCCGACCTCGGCCGTCACCTCCACTCCGGCGGCCGCAGCGCCCGCCGCACCGGTGACCACCAGTCCGGCAGAAACCAAACCGGTAGTGGATTCACACCTACCGAGTCCGACCGCGCTCGTCACGGCTGCGTCGAGTGGAGCCACCCCGGCCCCTGCGGGCGGTCCAGCCCTCGACCTGAGCAGCGGGGTGAAGGAAGCGCTCGAGGTCGCGGGAAATCGCGCGGTTGAAGAACTCAGCGGGCCCAACGGTTTTCAGAAGAACCTCATTCCTCTCCCCGCCACGGTGGAAAAAACCCGACCGTACCTGAAAGCGGCGGGCAAAGAGGAGCTGTTGACTCAGTTCTCCACCGCGATCAACTCGGCCGCAGCCAATGCGATTAAACAGTCGCCCGAGGTCCTGAACTCCACCGTCCGCTCCATGCAGCTCAGCGACGTCACCACGCTCTGGCAGGGACAGAGCGACGCGTTCACGCGTTATTTGGAAAAAAACGCTCGAACCACCATCGTCGAACGAATGATGCCCACGATCAAAGCAGCGACGGAGGCGAGCGGTGCCACCCAGGCCTTCAAGCAGATCAACGCTTCCTTGGGGCAAAAAGCCGGAGGACTCTTGACCGGATTTCAAGCCGGATTCCAAGCGGCAACCGGCGTCGAGCTACCGAATGCAAATTTCGATTTGGACGCCTATGTCGCCGATCAAGCGATGAATGGTTTGTTCAACACCATGGCGGTGGAGGAAAAGAAGTTGCGGGAAAATCCGAGCGCGCGTTCCTCTCAGCTTTTGAAAACCCTCTTCAGCCGGTTTCAAAAATAATAATGTCCGGAATTCATCGGCCGCGGCTATATTGCTTTTTTAGGTCGGTGATGAGTCCGAGGTGACTTTGGCGCGTGGTCGTTCTTCGCGCCCCAGGGACGGGCCGCGCCACCGGGCTGGGGGTAAGAGCTCGGCATCGCGTATAACTATTTTCGGTGGATAATATACGCACTGTAGTTGAAACAAGACTACTTTCGCCGCTTGCGCGAGCGGCTGTAATATTGAGGCCGCAATTAGGATGTCATCTCTAATCGAGCTTTTACTTTCCCACTCATCTTGGCATTGTTCGGGCTCGGCAGGCACGCCGCATTCCCCTCTTGGGAAAGGGCACGTTGGCATCACAACTCACCGACTATGAAATTCATCGCTTCCGCGTTTTTCGCGCGGTTCTCGTTTCGTTCGTCCCTCACCAAGGGACTCGTTCTCGCCCTCGCATTGGGTGGCGCCTCTGCCGCCCAGGCCCAGTTGGTCACCACGCTGACCAGCACCTATAATGTGCCGCAAAAGGTCGACGGCGGCTCGCTGCCCATCTTCTTCGATTTTTCTTCGACCTTCGTTCGGCCGGACGCAGCGCTTTTTCACACCACGCTCTCGTTCGAATTCACCAAGGCTCCCGACCTGCCCGACGACCAGCCTTTCTATTCGGAGATCGGTCTGACTTTGCGCGAACTCAGCCCCACCTTCATGCTCCTCAATCAAATCCGTTTGGTGGATACAGGGACGTTTAACGATGGCGACTTCGGCGCGTTTTTCAGCGGCACGCTCACCTTCGACGACAGCGCTCCAACCGTGATCGGCTCGAATCCCGATGTGCTCACTCCGGGGATTTTCAAGCCGCTCGATCCTCTCGCCACTTTCAATGGTGCCTTTTCGCCCTTCTGGGAACTGGTGGTCGATGACGCCTCGGTCCAAAATCCCCTTCGTTTCCGCTCCGCGACTCTCTCGGTTTTCACCGCCGTTCCTGAACCCTCTGCCATGGCTTTAGCCGGCGCGGGATGTCTCGGGATCGTGATCTTCTTTCGCCATCGTCGTCGTCAAAACGCGGCTTAAGCCCCGTTCAGCTTTCTTAAATTTTCCATCCATGAAAGTACTCTCTTTCAAAGAGCTCGCTACGCTCTTTGCCGCGACTGCGCTCGCCACCTCGGCCTTCGCGCAATTTTCCGACTCCGTCAATCCCGAGTCCGCGCCGGTGGCAGTGGACGACGGCACATCGGTCGTGCAGTTCACGCCGTCACAGGAACTTCAATACGCGGTGGTCCTGAACGCCAAGCCTCTCTCGGTCGCTTTTGCCGACGCGTTGGCCCAGGGACACCGGATGAGCGACGATGAGCAGCGCGCCTACGTCGCAAATCTCAGGGCCGCGCAGGCCGCCTTGGCCAACGATCTCACCGCCTTGGGCGCGCGTGAAATTGCGCGAGTGGGTCTCTCGTTGAACGCGATCTTCGTCTCGGCCAATGCGGTCGTGGCGAAACAGATCTCCGGACTGAACGGGGTCCGGAGCGTGCAGGCGATCGTGGATCTGCGCACGCAGGAAGGCCCGGCCTCTTCGGACTATAAACAAGTCGTTCCTTTGATCGGCGCCAATACGCTGCGCGACGCGGGCATCGACGGCACCGGCGTGCGGGTCGCCGTGCTGGATTCAGGCATCGACTACACCCACGCGGCTTTCGGCGGAGCCGGAACTCCCGAGGCTTATTATGCGGCTTATGGCACTTCGCCCGACGCGCCGCAAAACAAGAGCGCCGTGGCTTGGCCGCAGGGACGCGTGATCGGAGGCTTTGATTTCGTGGGCGAAGAGTGGCCGAACGGTCCGCTCAATCCCGACCCGAATCCAATCGGTGCTCCACCTCCGACCAATGGGCTTGGCATCGTGGGAACCGACGGCAACCATGGCACCAGCGTGGCGGATATCATCGCCGGCGCACCTTTTCCCGCCCGCCCTGACAATCATGGCGTCGCCCCCGGGGCCTCGCTCTACGCGGTCAAAGTCTGCAGCTCGGTCAGTTCCTCTTGCAGCGGCATCGCAATCGTCCAGGGCGTCGAATGGGCGCTCGATCCAGACGGCGATGGCAGCATGTCCGACATGGTCGACGTGATCAACTTGTCGTTGGGCGGCGACTACGGCCAAAAAGAAAATACCGACACCGAAGCGGTGAACAATGCCGCTCGAGCGGGCATCGTGGTTTGCTGCGCCGCCGGCAACGCGGGCGACAATCCCTACATTGTCTCTTCGCCCAGCAGCGCACCAGAAGTGATCAGCGTCGCCCAGACGACGGAACCGAGCGAAAAGGTCTTCGTTCTCAATCTTACCTCCAATACCCCACCGACTCCTTTCAGTATTCGCAACACCAATACGGTAGACTGGGCACCGGTGGTTGGCACGGTCTCGGGCAACGTGATCATTCCCACCCCATCGACGGTTTGCGCGCGTTTGCCCGCCGGCTCGCTGAGCGGCCAAATCGCTCTGATCGATCGCGGCACCTGCAATATCAGCTTCAAAGTCGCCTACGCTCAGGATGCCGGAGCGGTCGGAGTCATTCTGGTCAATAACGCCGCTGGCGATCCTCCCACCTTCAGTTACGGTGGAATTCCTTCCGATCTGCCTTCCGATTTCACCATCTCGATTCCTGCGCTCGTCGTGTCTCAGGCAGATGGCACGACCTTGAAAACCCGGGTGACGGCGGGCGAAACGATCACCGCGACGATTTCCGACGCGGTCTTTGTTCCCACCGCGTCCACCGTCTCGTCCACCTCTTCGCGCGGACCGAGTTTGAATTTCAACACGATCAAGCCGGAAATCGGTGCGCCGGGCGCAAATCTCGCCGCTATTTCTGGCAGCGGTACGAGCTTCGGCGTCTTCGGCGGAACGTCCGGTGCCACACCGGTGATTTCCGGATCGGCCGCTCTCCTTCGTCAGCAGTATCCCGGGCTCTCTCCGCTCGAGGTGAAGGCGCGACTGATGAATCACGCGAATCCCAACCTTTTCCAAAATCAGGTTCTCACTCCGGGCCAGTTCGCACCGATCTCGCGCGTCGGCGCCGGAGAAGTGCGCACCCTCCCTGCAGTTAACGCCACCGCCGCGGCGTGGGTGGTGGATGCCGCCGGTGGCCCTAGTGTGCCCGCGCTCTCCTTCGGCTACTGGCGCCTCAGCGCGCCGCAGTCGTTCACCCAAACCGTGCGGGTGAAAAACTATTCGGATGGTGCCCGCACCTTCACGATCGAGACCTCCACGCGCTCCGCCCCCGGCACTCCGGGTGCGGTGACGCTCTCCGCCCCGGCTTCGGTTGCGGTGGCGCCGGGCGCGACGGCGGACTTCGACGTGACGCTCACGGTCGTGCCGGCCAACCTCCCCGCCTGGAACACCAACAGCGGCCTCTACGGCGCCGATGGACCTCGTCTCGCTGCTCTGGAATACGGCGGCTTCGTCACCCTGACGGACAGCGCCGACCGGTTGAGCCTGCCCTGGCAAATCCTGCCGCAGAAAGCGCATCGCGCGCTTGTATCCAAGAGTACCTACAAGCTGGGCACCGCCAGCCCGGTGATCACGAACAGTCCTTCCAGCCTTCCGGCCCCGGTGAACATCTACGCCCTGACTGGCACCAGTCCGCGTCTGCCCGCTGGCTCATATCCGGCCGCGGGCGAGAGCTTCACCGTGACCGATCTGCAGAACGTCGGGGTTCGCGTGATCAACGCGCCCGCGCCGACCGGTCCCGTCTTGGAGTTTGCGATCACGACCTGGAGTCGCCACACCCATGCGAATTTCCCCTCGCAGTTTGTGGTCAACATCGACGTCGACGGCGACGGTCAACCCGACTGGTTCCTCTACAATCAACGAGCGAGCACGACGGACAACCGCAACGTGACCTTCCTCCAAGGCCTGACGTGGCCAAACGGAGTGGGAACGTTCTACACCACGACGGATTTCAATTCGTCCAACACCGTCTTGCAGGTTCCGCTCAACCGCATCGGTCTGACGGTTCCACCGACGCCGTCCTCCGCCGCAGTGCCGAATCCCTTGCCGCTCAATCATCCGATCACCTTCTCGGTTGATGCATTCGACGATTATTTCACCGGCAATTTGACCGACTCGGTAGGTCCGATGACCTACACCCCGGGCGAACCGAAATACACCGTCGGGGGTTCACTCGGCTCCGGAAGCGTTCCCGCGGGCAGCGCGGTCTCGCTTCCCATCACCAGCACGGGCTTGAACAGTTCGCCGGACCAAATTGGTATCCTGCTCCTCTTCACCAATGGGCGTACGAACTACGAGTCGAAGGCCATCACCGTCACTCCCTAACTCCACTTAACCGTCCACCTGCGCCCTCGCCGTGCTCGTCGCGGCGAGGGCGTATTGCTTATGATCCTACGCTGGCTCGCCCTCCTCGCCTTGATCTGCAGCCCCCAAGCCTGCCGTCTCGCCGCCGGCGCGTTGGTTTGGGATCAGACCACCGTCCTGCTCACCCCAAAGTCGACGGACCAAAGGGCGACTGCGCAATTCAAGTTCCAAAACACGGGAAAAGAACCGGTATTCATCAATCGGGTACAACCGGACTGCAGCTGCGTGACCGCTCCGCTGGCAAAAACCCTTTATGGCCCAGGGGAACACGGGACCGTGACCGCCAGTTTCGCCATCGGTCACCAGACGGGCGATCACACCGTGACGATCGAGGTAAAAGGGGCCGAGGGCGATCGGCCTTTTTCGTCTGTCCTGATCCTTCAAGTTAAGATCGTGGACGTAGTGGTTTTTTCACCACGCTTTCTCTATTGGAAAAACGACGAGCCGCTCAGTCCGAAAACCGTCGAGGTCACCCTGCGCCCGGGTGAACCGCTTGCGCTGAAGGAAATCCGAGCCGGCAATCCCGCGTACACCGTGAAACTTTCGCCGACCGACGATCCGCGCCACTTCACGCTCCTCGTCACTCCGCCGACCCCAAGGGCGCGGAGCATTTGCCCGATCACCGTGGTGACCGAGTCGCCCGACCACGCCCAGACCCACGAGCACGGGATGGTGGCGAGGGTCTTGTGAACAGGCGATGTCCCACTCGCGCCCCGGGGACGGGTCGCGCCACCTCGGACCCTAGCGCTCGCTCCGAGTTTAGAGGGCGACTGTCTTAAGGTGGGTCGATGCGTCCCGCGGCGACAGTTCGACGTTGCCGCCTCGGAGCAGCCCAAAATCGCAACTCAGGCCCGTGCGTTTGTCCGTCGTCCGTTCATTAGGATCAAGCGATAGAGCACATGAGCTGCGGTGTAGTCCGTTTTTCACTACTCAAACCGCCCGTCACGTCCCCTCGCGCCCCAGGGACGGGTCGCGCCACCTCGGAGCGATCAGGCAGATGGCACGGGTTCTTGCTTAGCCGTCCGTCACAAACTTGGGGCGGCGCGAAACTGGGGGTGCTCCTCGATCCGTTTTTCGAATACGGGTTTCTCCTCCTCCGTCAGGCCAGCGGGAAACTTCGAGGCGCTGCGCCGCCAGCGGCCCAGCCACTCGGGGCCGAGGAGTCGAGGGGTTCCGGGGTGCCGGGTCGCTCCTTCCGGTCGATTGAAGGCGAGCGTGGTGTCGGCCTTCGGTCCAGTGCCCACGCCTTCGCCGACGAAAAAGCCCGCGGTCAGGAGAGCCACCCGCACCGCGGTTGCGCTCGAGTAGGTGTAAAGCTCGGCGGACTTCGGTTGAACGTGGCGGAAAATCTTGGAAAAGGTCTCGCGGGTCCAAAGCGCGGAATCCGTTTTCGCGGAGAACGGGTCGTAGAAAATCAGGTCCGGAACCGGACTCGACTCGAGGAGCGCGAGAAAATCACCGTGCTGCAGCTCCCAGCGAAGGAGGCGGGAGGCGTGCTCCCAATGCCCGTATTCAAGAAGTGTCGACGGCGCTGCGTGACGGACATGAGGAAAATGAGAGCCGAGCTTGGAAGCGAGGCGGAGGGGATCGAGATCACACTCGAAACTGACCAGCCGCAGCGGACGGAGCGCGTCGCCGCCTTTTTCGGCCAGGACCTGCTCGAAACAGTGAACCGCCGCCATCGCGTTCGATGCCGCTCCCAGGCCGACGTCCCAAATCACCAGTTCCTCCGGCGCGGAATCGCTCTTGAGTAAACGGGCGGCAAGCGACGACTGCTCGATGTAGAGACGGTTGGCTTCGTCGCTCGGGCGGTTGACCGAGTGCATCACCTCGCCGGAACTGATTTGGCGAATGCTGGAAAAAGCGCCCGGAGTGGTGACCACCTCATAATCGCCCAGCCGAAGCGGCCTCAGACCGCGAATTCGTTTGGGCGGCACGCAGGGATTTTCCTCATCGGTACGCACTAACTCAATACGTTGCCGCTCGTAGTAGGCGGCGAATTCGCCCCGCAGAATGCATTCCCGCATCTCCTGCATCATGCGATGATAAAAGCGGAAATTGTGAATGGTAAGCAGCTGCCAACCCAGGATCTCTTCGGTTTTCACGAGATGATGGAGGTAGGCGCGAGAGTAGTGTTTGCAGGCCTGGCAGTCGCAGGCGGGGTCGAGGGTTTCCTCGGAAAACTTATGGACGGAGCGGCGCAGCTGCAGTTTGCCTTGCGAGGTGAAAACCGTGCCGCGCTGGGCGAGCTGCGACGGAATGATGCAATCGAACATGTCCACCCCACGATGGACCGCTTCGAGAATGTCGATCGGCGTGCCCACGCCCATGAGGTAACGCGGCAAGTTCGTCGGCAGGTGGTCGGTCGCGATCCCGGTGAACTCGTAGCGCTCGAGATGCGTTTCACCCACCGCCAAACCGCCGATGGCGAGCCCGTCAAACGGAAGCGAGCGCAGAAACTCCGCGCTCTTCCGCCGCAGATCGGGATGACAGGCGCCCTGCACGATGCCGAACATCGCCTGAGGCGAGTCACCGCGGGCGCGGAGCGAACGCTCGGCCCAACGATGCGTCAGGTGCATCGCCGCCTCCGCCTGCGCGTGCGGCGCGGTCGAAGGGATGCAATGGTCGAGCACCATCATGATATCGCTCCCGATCGCCCGCTGCATTTCGATACTGGCCTCGGGCGAGAGAAGGTGGGATTTGCCATCGACGTAACTCAGGAAACGCGCGCCCTCCTCGTTCATCGCCCGCGATTCGGGAAGAGAAAAAATCTGAAAACCGCCGGAATCCGTCAGCACAGGTCCATCCCAGTTCATGAACCGGTGAATCCCGCCGATTTTTTTGAAAACCTCCGGGCCGGGTCGGAGGAGCAGATGGTAAGTGTTGGCCAGCAGGACCCGCGCGCCCGTTTCCTTCAAGGCCTCGACCGTCTGCGCCTTGACCGTGGCCTGGGTGCCGACCGGCATGAAGACGGGGGTTTTAACTTCGCCATGCAACGTCTGGAACGTCGCGGCGCGGGCCTTTGAGCCACGGGATTCTTTTTCCAAAATGAAGTTGAGACGAGACATCGTTTCGCGAGGAACGGCCCTGTAGCTCAAGCCAGCGAACCCAGGACCATGGAGCGCGAGGTTCTGAAGTGCCTCAAAATTCTTCCGATGGAAAGCTCTCGGTGAAGCCTTTTGCCGGACTTCCGTCCTGAAGCCTGAGAGGGCCGCCCGAGGAATAGCCCGGACCCGGACCGAAAGAAATGATATAGTCATCGCTATAAAATGATAAAGCCGTTGAGCGCATTTAATAAAACGATGATTCAAGAGTTGGGCGGCGGCGCCACCGACACCCACCGCCGAGAGAGGACCGAATGGAGCCCTGTAGGCTAAATATTGATACATTTTCCGCGGCCGACCGTGGTTGTTGGGATCAAAGGCGACGCTCGCTTGTCGGCCGTTCAACAATGAGCGCAGTCCAGCTGGATGTATGGAGTGATTATGTCTGCCCGTTTTGTTATTTAGCTGAGCCGGCGCTCAAGGAGGTGGAAAACGATTTGAGCGGAAGAGTTAGAGTCCAGTGGCGCGCGTTTGAACTCCGGCCGCACCCCGCCCCCACCCTGGACCCGCAAGGAGCTTACCTGCGCGACATCTGGAACCAGGCGGTTTATCCGATGGCCCAAGAAAAAGGCCTGACCCTTCGGCTGCCTCCGGTTCAGCCCCGCAGCCGACTAGCCCACGAAGCCACGGCCTACGCTCGCGTCAGTCGACGTCACCGCGCCTTGCAGACCGCTCTTTTCGAAGCCTTTTTCCAACGCGGCGAAGACATCGGAGAACGGAGCGTCGTTCTAAGACTGGCCGGCGAAAATGGCCTCGACCCTCGAGCGCTGGAAACCGCCCTCGAGGCGGGCCTCTTCCGCCCCCAAGTCCTGGAGGACGAACGGGTGGCGCAAGAGCTAGGCCTCCAAGGCGTACCCGCAATCGTAGTACGGCCGACGGCTTCTACCTTTGAACACGCGGTTGTGATCGAAGGGGTGCAGCCTTACGAAATCATCGTCAAGGTCGTGGCCGAGGTAGAACACCTTGCAGCTCAGTTCGGTCGTGAATTTCGCGGCAAGGTGTCTTGAAATCCAGATGATCGCCCCCTCAACGGGGCTAAATGAGACCTCGAAACTCAGGGCCGAAATGGGCCAGACGCGAGAGTTCGCCGAGCGTTCAATTATTTCCCCAACAATAGTTTTAGTGGTTGCCAATTTCTTATTGCGACGAGAGGGGCACAATCCGAGTTTTACCTTATTCCCACCGCTTTCGCTCCCCCCAGAAAGCAATCTCTTTCCCCTGGCCGCCCTGAAATGTCATGACCCGCGAACATATGATTCTGTCCGGCTTTATCATTTTGGTCGTGGCGGTTTTCATTGTTGTCGTGAAGAAGGGGATACACAGTCGCCAGCGGCTCTTCGGCGGGGTTTTCGCCCTCGTCCTCCTTTCTGCGGTGGCGATCATTCTGCACTGTTTTCGAAGCGACGGGAGCTCCACCCTCGATTTTACCAACACCTCCCTCTCCCTTCCGGAGGTGGGACTCGGCGTCCTTTTTCTCGCATTGGCTTGTCTCGGCTGCATGTGCGCCGATCAGCGGGAGTGACAATCGATCACCCGAGACGTGGGAGTATTGAGCGTTCCAGGACAGCGGCACCGGATGGCAAAGGAGGGCGCGCCCTTTGCGTTGTTCTCTGATGCGGCCCTTACTTTGCGGAAAAACGATACACCGTCGTCGTCCGGTAGATTTCACCAGGGCGAAGGATAATGCTGGGAAAATTTGGGTGGTTCACACTGTCGGGAAAATGCTGCGTCTCCAGCGCGAGCGCGCCTCGCAGGAGGTACGGCCGGCCCGATTTCCCGGTGAGTGAACCGTCTAAGAAATTTCCGGAATAGAACTGCATTCCCGGCTCGGTGGTCAGCACCTCCATCACTCTTCCGGTGGTGGGCTCCCGCACCGTAGCGGCGAGACGTAATTTGCCCGGCTCCCCGTCGAGCACGAAGTTATGATCGTATCCACCGGCGTACTTCAGCTGCGGATTGTCCGCTCCGATCCGCTCGCCAATGCGGTGGGCTTGAGTGAAATCGAGCGGAGTGCCGGCGACCGGCTCGATCTTTCCGGTGGGAATGAGCCCTTTGTCTACGGGGGTATAGCGGGCGGCCTGAAGAGTCAGTTCGTGATCGAGCACTGTTCCGTCGCCTTCGCCGCGGAGATTGAAATAGCTGTGGTTGGTCAGGTTCACCGGCGTGGCCTGATCGGTCGTCGCGGTATAATCGATAGCCAGGCTGTTGTCACTGGTGACCGAATACACCACGACCACGTCCAAATTCCCTGGATACCCTTCCTCGCCCGCCGGGCTATGATAGCTCAAACGCAGGGCCGGTAAACCGTCTTTCGTGGTCGGCTCGGCCTTCCACAACACCTTGTCGAAACCGCGTTTTCCCCCGTGCAAATGGCAGGGAACGCCGCCCGGATCATTGTTCGTCGCGAGGGTGTAGGTTTTTCCGTCGAGATAAAATTTGCCGTGGGCGATGCGGTTGCCCACCCGCCCGATCAAGCAGCCAAAATAGGGCGATTTGGTTTCGTAATCCGGCAAGGCGTTAAACCCGAGCACCACGTCCACCGTTTTCCCGGCGCGATCTGGAGTCTCGAGCTTCACCACCGTCCCGCCGAAATCGCTGATTACGGCCTTTAGCCCTTGGTGGTTATCCAGCGTGTACAGATGGGCGGCGCGTCCATCGGGCAGAGAACCAAAGGAATGGATGGGAATCGAATCGGCGGTGATGCTCACGGTTACGAAAAGAGTGAGCCGGTGCAGAAGCGCAAGCGCGGGGCGACTTATCCCGGGAACCGCGGTGGCCGTCCTTCATCCAGGTCGATAAAATCAAACATGGTCAGTGCCGACCCAATCGGCAGGCCCACCTCTTGAAGACGAAAGTGCACGCGCTCGGTGTATTTATCTCGCCAGCCCATTTTCGAGAGAAACCCGTTCCAATGCTCGATTTCGTCTTCACTGGGTTTCCGGCCTCGCGCCCAGGCCCACTCGAGCAGTGCCTCATCCGAACCGCCGCCTTTGAGCGTTTCGGCCTCGAGCTCAGCATAGTTGATTTTGAGAAAGCGGCAGCAACGCCCGTCGAATCCCTGCGGCGAGCCCTTGGCCGCCACCCAATCGGGCGGGAGTAGCCCTTGGTGGTGCAAGCGAATTTTATCCAGCATTCGCCCAAAGTGAACCAGTCCTCCTACCGGCTCATAAGGACTGCGCAACCCCGGGATCATCGTCGGTGTTTTCTTCGTCATCGCCGCGCATGTTAACCGGCTCGCCGGGGCGAAGGTCAATTCCCGCGGCGCTCCGCGAGCTCGCGGATGCCGTTCAGTTCGCCAGAGAACCGCCCATCACAGCGGCATCTGCCCCCGAGCTCTGCCTCTCGCCCCGATGCAGACCCTTACCCACCTCCCGCAGTTCTAGGGTCGAGCGCTCGTAGTGAACTTGTCACTACGAGCGGGACAGAGGCGCCGCCAACCCGTTCGGTTCGGGTCTGTGTGGAAGGGAGACGCCGCGACTTCAGGTCCGAGGCACCCAGCTGCCCAGGATATCCGCCTTGGTGTAACCCGCGGTCGACTTCAGGCGCTTGCACCACGGGGCGCGGGTCGATGGGCAGGGATACTCTGCGACGCGCGAGGTCGTGCCTTCATTCCAGGAGAGATAACCGACCGGTTTGATATGACTGCCGATGGTGCAATTGATATAGGCCACTTCGCCCGGTGCTTTCCAAACCCGGGCCAGGTAGGAGCTGTTCGCGGATAAACCGGATACACCCGTAATATTACATTTCCAAAAAATGATCCCGCGCACGCCCGCGGGAGTGGCGGGCGCGGCGTCGACGGCACCGGTCGGGCTGATCCGGCGCTGGACGGTTTTGCAGTTCTCGAAAAACGCCGTGCCGCCATCGTAGATATAATCGACGCTACCCTGAATCTCACAGTTGAGAAAATACTGCTGAGAGCCCTGTTTCATCTGAAGGGTGTCCTGCCAGGCTTTGATCAGGCAGTTATTAAAACTCAGCTTTTTGCCCTGAGTGTAGACCGCCTGCTGCTGCGCCGCGTTTTGTCCTGCGGTGTTTTCGACCGTGAGGTTTTTCACCAAGATATCGTTCCCGAGCAGCGTCAGCGCATCGGCATTGGCCCCGACATGGATCCGCGTGCTGGTTTTGCCGGCTCCGATGATCGTGAGGCCGCTCTTCGTGCTCGGCACAACCACTGCCTCGGCGAAGTCACCCGCGGCGATCGCGATCGTGTCGCCGTTGGCTGCGGCATTGATCGCCGCTTGGATGGTTTTGTACTGGGAAGGAACGTTTCGGGTCGTGGCAAAGAGCGCGGCCGGAGCAAGCGCGAGGGCGGTCAGGGTCAGCAGGAACGTTTTCATGGGGTTGAGAAAAGGAGCGGGCAGGCAGGGCACGACCCACCGCGCAGCGAGGCAGAGGAAAGCGAGGTGGAGTATCCGTGCAGCGGTTACACCGTAGAGCGGACACGGTGCAATCGCAGGTGATGGAGGCGGGGGTCGTCCGTAACCGCTAGGCACCGTGATGCAGGGTAACAGTGCCAGTAGGCGCTACGAACGATTGGCACTGTGGGCCAGACCGTCGAGGGGTCAAGGCGGATACGTGTCCGTCCCGGTCGCCGCCCAGGCCTTCTTCCGGTTCTTGCCGCTCGGTTCCCTCAACCGGTCGGCTCCGCAGGTCCGGTCCATCGGTCGAGACCGACCAACGCTGGCTTCGGGCCGAACCGATTTCTTGGATCCTCAGAAGTTCAAACCGGCGACCTCTTCCGCGGGGCTTGTTCCAGGGACGGGCAAGCGGTGCAGAACCTCCATTCGGTTATCCAACCGCTTGGACAGGTCGATTGGATCGCCCAGGGCGACCGTGCCCCGCTCGATCTGGTAGGCCCAGACCTCGAAATGGGTCAGGGCGGCGGCGCCGAAAAACATCGAAAAGGCGCTGTCCACCGCGTCCAGCCCATGCGCGATTTTCACCCGCCCGGTCCGCGGGACATTAAACCGGGCATCGAAGGTATGCCATCGACCCGAGAGGTAAACTTCGGTGTAGGCGTGAAAATCCATATGGCCCGTGGCGTCGATCGCCGCGATATCCGGCAGATGACCGGTCACGTAGCGGGCCGGAAGGTTGAAGGTGCGGCAGAGCGCCACGAGGAGATGGGCGAAATCGCGACAGACCCCGTGCCCGCGTTGCAAAACTTCGGAGGCGGAGAGGTCGGCCCGGCCGGACCCGTAGCGGTATTCAATATTTTGATGCAGCCAGGTGGAAATGGCGCGCACCCGAGGCAGGCCGTTTTCGACTTCGCCAAAATGTTTCCAGGCGAAATCAGCCAACTTATCCGAATCGCAGTACCGGCTGGGCAAGGTGTACCGAATCAGCTCGGGCGGGAGTTCGCGGGGCGACACCAGTTCACCTTGGACCAGATCGTGGTTTTCCGGCACGGAGGAAACTGCGACCAAGGCGTCGTGCTTGATTTCGTGCTGTCCTGGCCGAAGAAAAACGCGATAAACGAAATTCCCGTAAGAGTCTGTGTACGAATCGATTCTCGGGTCCTGACCGAAGGCCATAGTCTCGGCCTCGACCCGCTGATTGGGATTGGTGTAGGGCTTCACGCTGAGCAGAAGCGTCATCGGAAGCGTGTTCTGATAAATCAAGCGACACCCCACCCGAAGCAGGAGGTCGAGCACGGCCGGTTCAGAAGAAGGCATAGGTCTACACACCAGATTACATGCCATCGACCGCAGAGAACCGCAAACGGGGGTCTCCTTATCCTGCTTTAAGCATTAATCCGCAGAGTCACGGCCTGGTGGAACGAAAACGAGACCATCCCCACGCAGCTCGGATATGCTGTGATGCCGACCGAAGCCGCCGCAGTTTTTCGGCTTTCACTCTTTGGGATGAAAAACGTGCGTGCAGTTGGACCTCGCTCCCAGGCCACTTTGTAGGGTTGAAACGAATACCCGAAGCGCGCCAGGAGCGGACTTGGAGGGGGCGGTTAGCGTTCTCCGCACGACGGAGAGCGAGAGAACGGTCAGAGGAGCGTATTCACCCGAGGTTACGCCCGAACCGGTGAATCGCTGGAGCCCATAGCCGCAATCCTGCCGCTCGCTACATTTTTCCAGAATGCCCTCGCACTGGCGTATCCAAAGTCCCATGCTGGGTTCGCTTTTGATGAGCAAAAAAACGAGTAAACGCCGATCGCCCCGTTCACGATCCGCGCCGTCCCAGGCGCCGCTCTTGAAGACCGTGCTGCGGGGGATTTTGAAATTTTTCGAAGAAGATTTGCCCGTGACCGAATTTACGGGTGCGGGAAAATTCGATACCGAAGTCGCGGGGGTGAAAAACCATCAGGCCGCCTTGGAAGCGATTTGCGGCGGCCGCTCTCTCAAGCCGCAGAAGCACATGCTTCGCGCGCTGGTCACCCCCGTCCCCACCGAAAAAACCATGCGAGTGGAGATCGAACGAAAAGTGGTCGGGCAATTGAAGCCAGCGGATGCGAAATTCCTTCAAAAACAACTCGACGCGGCGGAGGTCGGCCCCTGTGCCCTGCGCGTTTCGGCCCTGATCCAGGGTGGCCGCAGGAAGAAAAACGGCGAAGAGGAGGACTTCACCGTCGCGCTCTGCCTCCCGCCCAGGCCGGAGAAAAAGGTCCCGGTGCCTAAACCGGAAGCGCTTCAACCCGAGCCGAGCAAGGTTTCGGGCGATTCTTGAGCCGACGCTCAGGCGTTCCATTCGACAATTCCGTGGGACCTGCCTCCTTCCGATGCAGTCGTACTGACTATGTCTGAAAGCTTCACCACCCTTTCTCCTCGAGCGCGTCGCCCGGATCTTTTGTTGGCCGCCGGTCTCTTTCTGCTGACCGCCATTGTCTTCTGGCCAGCGGCGCGGTGGCTGGCGTCCGAAACCTTCGCGCGCGAACAGCTCAAGCAGTCGTTTTACGTCGTGGTCTTCGCCGGACTCTGGATCGCCTGGGAAAAACGCCGGAATCTCCGGATCGATCTGCACTTTTCCAATCGCACCCTCGGCTGGCTCTTCGCCTCCTATGCGCTGGCGGCCGGCGCACTGGTATTCAAAACTCCCCTACTTTTTCTCGGCGGGATGGTGGCCGCGCTGGGCGGAATGATCAATTACGTCTTCGGTGGACAGGCTTTTCGCCGCACCCTTCCGCTTCTCGTCGTCTTTGGGCTGCTCATCCTTTGCGTCCTCCTCTTCCCGGTCCTGGACTGGCCTCTTCGCCAAATGGCCGGAGTCGAGGCCGCGCGTTTTCTCAAATTTCTCGGCTTGGCGTCTCATCTCGCGGTCGCACCGCGCCCCGAGGTGAAACTGCTTTTGCTGACGGGTAATCAGACTTTTTTGGTCGCGACCGAGTGCAATGGGTTCGGTCTCATCACCTCGGCTTTTCTTCTGGGAATGATTCGTCTCCTCTATCGTAGGGTCGCGCTCCGCTGGTTTCTTGTCCTCCTGCCCCTCTGCGCGGGCGTGGCGTTCGTCTTCAATTTCCTCCGCATTTCCGTCATCGTGCTTCTCGCTCCGTATTTCCCGGCGCACTACACGCTGCTCCACGAGACCGCCGGCTTGGTGGCCCTGTACTCGGGACTCGGTCTGGTCTGGCTGCTGACCGGCTGGCACCGCCTCACCGCGCCCTCTCCCTCTCTGGAACGCGCTCGCGCCGTCCCAAAGGCCGCTTGAGCTTCGCCAGGAGTGGTGCCCCACCTCCGGCCATCCAAGTCAACGGGGCGCACCGCGTGCGATTGACATCTCGCTCTTCCATCGAGAACTGTCTCCGCACCCGCCGCGCCGAAAGAGCTTAGCTCGCGTGGCCATTACCCACCAACGACAGCCACCTACTCCTATGAAAAAACTGATCATGAGCCTTCTGCTCGGAGCCACCCTCGCCTGGGGGACAACGGCGCTCTCCGCTGAAACCGAGCCAAAGACGGTCATTCACGTCGTGACCGTTGCCTGGAAAATCGGGACGAAACCGGAACAGATCCAAGCGGCCTTGGACGGGGTCAAAGCCCTGCCCGCCCAGTACCCTGGGATTCTCCACGTCTGGACCCGCTCGATCAAAGTGCAAGGCGAGAAGGCAAACGCGATCGTGATGGAATTCGCCGATGAAGCCGCCTTGAAAGACTACACCAACAGTCCCGCTCAGAAAGAGTGGTACAAGGTGTATCTTCCGATTCGCGAGAAGAGCACGACCTTCGACATCACCAACTGAGCCGGAGAAGGTCTTCGGCTTACGGTCGGCTAAGTTGCGCACGAGCGGCAACCAGACGGCAAGCCGTATTCGTTTTTCGGCGACGCCCATTCGCGTCCGCCCTGCTGCCTGAAAGCCGAGGAACTGAGCCCCGCCTTCGTGCTCAGTCCTCGAGGGCTGCGTCCATTTCGGGCATATACTTGTTGTGCGAAATCCAGTCCTCGGCCGCCGCGGGATTCTTTTCGATCCAGCTTCTCAGTCCGGTCGTGAGCGCGAGTTTGCGGTCCTCTCCTTCCGGAAAAGTGAGCGCGGCCTTGGTCAACTGTTCGGGATCGGCCTGTGCCCATCCGCCGATCGCCGCCTGAAACGCCGCCCGTTGCATCGCCGGATCGGTCAGACGCAGCGCCGCTTTCGCCGCCGGTTCGGGTTCGTGCTGGGCCCAGCGGTTGTAGGCCGAAGTGAGAAGCTGGGTTTGCTGGTCGGCCGGACTCTCCGCCGCATAAGCCGCCGCGCGGGAAAACTCGCCGACCGTGCCGAGGGAGAAAACCAGATACGATCCGTAGTCGGCGGAATGGGCCGGATCTTCTTTGACCAATCGTTGCGCCAACTGAATCGCTTTGTCCGGGGACTTGTTTGCCCCGTTAAACACGGCCGACATCGCCAGGCCCTGCTCAGCGTAGCTTTGATTGCGGGCCCAGTGCGCGGCCGCCTCGCCGTCGACCGAAGCCCAGCCGCGCAAAGCGGCCTGCACCAACTCAGCCCGCCGTTGCGGATCGCCCTCGGTCAGCGCCCAGGAAATCGCCTGCGTCGGGTTCTCCGCTCCCAAGCGCTCGAGCCAAGCGATCGCCTCGGGTGACCGAGTCGACGGAGCTTCCGCGGGTTTTGCCGAAGGCGTGTTCGGCGGGGGCGCTGACCGAGCGACCGGGACTTCCGGTTTCTTCTCCGTGGGCGCGGGTGCGAGAGGAGCAATTGCCTGAGCCGGTGCATCCTGCTTTTCGCCGGAAAAAATCAGAACACCGACGGTGATGAGAAGCGCGACGCCGGCCAACAGACCGCCGCGAAGCGCCCAGGAGGATTTCTTTTGCTGTGGTTCTTTCATGGATACACAAACTTTCTAAGCACCAAGGGGTTGAGGTGAACAGGCGCGGAAAAACCAGACGAAAGACCAGAATGAGGAAAATTGCGTCCTATCCAAGCCCGCAGAAGCGGGGGTAGCGACACTGCCTCACGGGTCGAAAAACCGGCGTCTGCCTCGCTGTAGTGACAAACCCGTTACATGGCATTCCTGGCAGAGACGACAGTCAGAAAGCAGACGAGCCATTGCCCTTCGCGTACCACAGGATACCGATCTCCGGGTTCCGCCGCGGGTAAATCTCCCCGTGCTGATTCCGGTCTTGGGCTTGAAGACAAAAAGCGTCCCGTGGGTTAAGGTGCGGCATGAGCACGCACGAGAATATTCCAAATCGAGAGAAGATCGAGGTCCCCCGCGATCCCAAGGTGGACGACCCAGCCAGGAGCGAAAACATCCCACCCGAGGGCGATCTGACTCGCGACGAGGATTACGCCCTGGCCCAGAAAGGGTTGCCGGAGGATAGCCCAGTGGGCAAAGCCTTGCACGAACATCCACCGCAGGGAAAGGACCAACTCACGACCGGCTCCGGCGGCGATGCCGCTCGCCCGGGAAAGGAAGGTATTTTCGGAAAGCCGATTCCTCCTCGTGGATCGATGTGATTGCCGACGTATTCAAAAAATAAAACGCCGGGCGCGTCCTTAGAAACGCCCGGCTCGGTATCAACCGCGGGAGCCGTTATTGGCTGATCGTCAGTTTATCCAAATTTGCACAGCCATTCGCACTGGTCGCAGTCAGGCGAATGATATTATTCCCCGCGTTGAGGTTTTTGGAGAGAACCACCTCGGTCCAGGTGGTCCAAGCCCCGGTCGGAGGAAAAGACACCCCGGCTTGCGCGCTCACTCCGTTGATCATGAGATCCGCGGGGCGATCGACCGCCGTCCCATTGGCAAACCGGAAATCGAGGCTGTAGGTGCCGGCCGTGGGAACGTTCACCACCAGCTCAGCATAAGCTCCGACGGTATTCGCGGTATTGATATAACCGGTGCCAGTCCAGCCCCCGTTGACCGTCTCGACCACCCCGCCCGTCGACGTCGTGCCATTCTCGAACTGGTAGACCGCGGTTTGAAAACTCGGGGGCGTTGGTAGCTCTAGGTTGATATAATCGTACATCACATGGCTCGAGTCGCTCGCGATGGAGGGCTGAACGAGGGTGATGGTGTTGGCGCCATTCTTCAGCGCGGTGACTGGAATGGTGACGTATTCCACACAGTACTTGGTGTGATTTACCTCGCGCAACAGGCCATTCCCGCCCGTGACGGAAGGAATGAGGTGAGCGAAAACCGTTGTATCATCGTTTACATACACGTTCACGCTGGCCGCGTGCGCCGCGGCGAACGCGAGGGTCAAGGTGGCATTCCCTGTGGTCGGGAGGTTCGAGAGCGTGAAGTTGATATGCCAGGGCCACGCGACCGGAGTTCCATTGGGCTGCCAAAGTGCGCTCTGAACGTAAGGAAAATCCAGCGAGGGAAGGCTTGAGCCCACCGTGTAAGTAAGAGGATTGGGAAATTTCTTGTAGAGCGTCTGATATTCATAGGGGACGTAATAGTTTGTGCTTCCTTCCGCGAACTCCTCCGTCCTCCGATCCGGCACCCCGATTTCCCAAGCAATCGACAAGCCAGGGTGTGCGACTGTCCAGACCACATCGCCCAACGCGGTGGTCGCATTCGCGGTCACGTTCACATTGGTCTGCGTGTACTCGCCCACCTCTCCCGTCACGTAAGCCGAGAGAGTGAGGTTGCCCGGACGGACGGCGGGAATCGTGAAACTCCCGTTCGCGTCCGCACGAACCCAATACTGGTAGCCCTCGCCCCACATCTGCCAATTCGTGCCGGCCGGAGCGTCGGTCACGCCGACCCACGCACCCGCCGCCGTCTGAGCCGGCTTTAATGGATCGTTGATCACGAGACGCCCCGTCACCGTTCCACGAGCGGCGTTCAACGGGTACAGTTTATGATTCAACCAGCTATAAGGCCAGGCCGCGTGTTCCGCCGCCACTTGGTTTTGCGCGTCGGCCCAACAGGCGTCGCCTCCCGCGGAATTGGTATTAAAATAGAGGAAGAAAGGACCGTACAACTTCGACCAGGCCTGGCCGGTAGGAATATTCAAATCGGAACCGGCGAAATGATTCCGACCGAAATGGAGCAACAGGCCTCCGCCGTTGGCCGCGGGCCCGAGATCCTGCTTGGGCGGGCCGTCGTTGAAATACTCGTAGTTCCCGAGCACGATCCACTCGCCCATATTATAAACATCGCTGGCCCAGCCGTAGGTCCCGACTTTATAATATTCCACCGCATATTCGTATTTGCATTCGTACTGACCGGCCCGTTCTCCCGTATTCAGGAGTTGGATCTCTTTGATCCCGGTGGTGGTGGCGTTCTGCAGGTCGAATTTTGTCGGCGCTTTCCAGTGGCGCAGGCTGTCCGCATAAACCTTTTCGAGGAGAAAATTGCTCGGATTGCTGGGGTCACCGGAGACCGACCAGACCATGCGCCACTCGCCATCCACAAAGGCCGGATAGCTGGCGGGGTGGTCGAGAATCGCATAAACATATAAACCGGTCGCGCCCTGCCGCAGGACATAGTGAATTTCGATATCGACGGCATGCGCGTCGCTAGAGGCATAGACATGCTTGCAGCCCACATCGACCATGGCGGGAGTATTGACCGCGACCGAATAGATACAGTTGCTCGGGTTTTGATAACTCGTCCCGCCATCCATGCTCCAATACAATCCCTTGGGATCGATCATCTCCTTGCCATTATAGATCAACGACCCCACTTGCGCGGAGGCCTTCTTGATCGTCGCTTTAATGATTCCGTTGTCTAGCACCGCGGTGGCACCCGCATCGGTCAGAACAACGGCTGGTCCCGTGCTCCCGCCACCTGGGACGTTGGCTCGACCGACGGAGGTAAGAGCGAGGAACAGACCGGCAGCGAGGCAGAGCCAGCCGCGAGGCCGGCGAGAAGCAGAGCGCGCAAACGACTCGCGGTCTACAAGACTGATCGAAGCGTCACCGGCGGGGACAGCCGATGAAGGGATGGCAATGACTTTCATTGAGGTAATATAAAAAAACCAAGCAAGAGACTGTAGCAGGGGATATAATTAAACCAACGAACCAGGGTGAAAAATAAGACACGTATCCGCGACCACGACACAAGGTGATGCAAGACGCCGTAAAGCAGATACAAGAGGCAAACAGGGGGTCGTAAAGCTTCATTGACCAAATCCAGGTCAGGCACAAGCCCGTAACCGCGACGAGCTCGGAGGAAAACGCTCCTTTTGGGATGATGCGGCTTGTTTTACCTCTAGCTACCAAGGGTGTGGTCAGAACCTCGGTCGAACAAATTCACCTCTATTTTAAATCTTCAAAGAAGATATCCTGTAAGCGGCGAGCATACAAATACAGTCATTCACTTTCTTTCCTGCCGGGGCCCGTCATCTCCAGCCCCTCGCTCCGCGCGTGCTT
>Ga0070717_10000405_pt1 | contig 27596 bp, 21 predicted proteins | sample LARL113metaG_FD_71366 | JGI IMG/M metagenome (GOLD analysis project Ga0070717, IMG submission 71366) | Corn, switchgrass and miscanthus rhizosphere microbial communities from Kellogg Biological Station, Michigan, USA - LAR L11-3 metaG | ecosystem: Host-associated > Plants > Roots > Rhizosphere ...
CGCATCCGCTTCGTACTGGGGCGAGGGGGTAGTTTCACTGTTGGGCAATGTAGTAGTCGTAGTCATCTTTTCCTCCAATGCACGCCTCGGCGTGCTGTTGTTGTTTTCGAATCGGGTCGAAGAACGACAAGGTCAGGGTCGCGTGGAAACGCGTGCACCAGACGTTGAGCGTGTTCACGGTTCTCTCCCTTTCTCGATCAAAGCGTGATGAGCATTGGCATTCGGGCGATCGGCGGTCCACGGCACATAGTCCACATAGCCCACACACAGTAAGCCCGCGCGATGGGCGGCGGCGGTCAACGATCGGTGGCGCTCCGAACGAAACAATCCCCCATGGGAATTCTTTTTTATGTGGAGCGAAGGAGCTCAGCGTTTCACAACGCGAGAAAGAAAAACCTGAATCGAGCAAATATTTGTCAGTTTGGAGCTTGGAAGATCTGATTTCAGGAAAAATCTTCTCAAATCAGCTTTGAAAAGCTCCGAAGTAACAAATATTTGCTCAATTCAGGTTTGAAGATCTGATTTCAGAAGATTTTTCCTGAAATCAGATCTTCATGGGGTGGCGCTAGGTGACGGGGAACAGATGCAGGCTCTTCATCGCTGCTTCGACGCCAGATTCGCCGCGAAGTACGCCGGATCGTTGGTCCCGTTGTCGACCACCGCGGCGTACGCGCCGAGCATCCCGTTCAGCACGGTCACGCGGATCAGCACCGGGTCGTTCGACTCGGGGAGATTGCGGGCCCGGAAGAGATCGTTGATCTGCATCGCGCCGGCGGCGGGGAGCTCGGCCTCGAACGAGTCGAGCGTCGCGCCGTCCTTGCCGATCGTGTCGACGCGGGCGCGCGAGTGCACGCCGCAGGAGTCGCAGCGCGTCGTGTCGACCAGGCCGAGGTTCGTGCGGAAGCCCTTCTGCAGCGACGTGCCGAGGATCTCCAGCGTGTCGCCGACGGAGCCGGTCTGGAAGCTGTTCAGCGGCGGCATGAGGAAGCCGTACGTCCCGCCGTTCGCGTCGACCGTGTACGTGCGCGCCGTGGCGCGGATGGACGGGTCCGTCGTCGTGCCGCCGCTCCAGAGGCGCATGCGGGCCATGCCGCTGCGCTTGAACAGCGTGTAGAGCACGTCGCTGAAGACGCGCACCTCGTGCGGCTGCAGCACGAACACGTTCACGGCGAGCGGCGCGCCGTCCCACATCGTCGGCTGGAGGTAGACCTGCTTCGTGGCGTCGCTGTTGTTGAAGACGTAGAGGTCGGTGCGGAAGTGCGTGCCGTTCGCGCCGTCGACGTGGCCGACCGCGGCGAACATCCGCACCACCGAGGCGGCGAGGTCGGGCGGGAAGTAGGTGGCGTCGTTCGTCTGGTTGTCGATCGCCACCGCGCCGACGAGCGCCTCGCCGCTCGTGGGCGACACGACCAGCGCGGCGTTCGTGTCGCCGACGTGGAGCATGTCGCCGAGGCGGTTGACCTGCTGCTGGCCGAGGACCGGCGTGCTGAAGCTCTGCGCGGCGCTGGCCGCGGGGAACCCGCTCCACGCCGTCACCGTCGCGTCGGTGGCGCGGCCGGAGACGTCGGTGAGCACGAGGTTCGTGCGGTAATTCGCGCCGAGGATCGCGCCGGCGAACGTGGCCGGGAAGCGCGGGCTGAACGCCGCGAAGACGTCGATCGCGTTCATGCCGTAGCCGAGCGTGCCGAGCGCGGATTCGGTGTACGTGCGGCCGGTGACGTTGACGGCGGTGCCGCTCTCCGGCGTGATGAAGAGCGCGCCGCCGCCGCTGGCGACGCCGAAGAGCGTCTGCAGGACGTCGGCGACGGTGCGGATCTCGTGCGGCGCGAGCGCGAGCGTCGTCTCGCCGCCGCCGCCGGAGTCGCGCACGGTCACGTGCACGACGACGTCCGACGGGTTGTAGAACGTGACGTCGGTTTTCCAGAACGAGCCCATCGCGCCGGGCGCGTGCGCCGCGCCGGGAAGCACGAGGCGCTGCGCGAGCGACGCACGCACGACGCCCCACTCCTGCACGACGTCGCTGCCGCCGGCCGAGGGCGGCGGCGCGGGGGCCGGCGTCGGCGCGGGGGCGATGATCCCCGGCGGCGGCGCGATGCCGGAGTCGAAGACGAACGGCTCGCCGCTCTCGACCGCGTCGGGGTCGACGTGGATGAAACCCTTCGACGACGTCTCGGCCATGAACAGCTCGTCGTAGCCGGCGGGCGCGGGATTGCCGAGGTGCCAGACCGCGAGGGCCGGGTCCTTGAAGAGCGACTGGTCGAGGGCGACGCGCGGGCGGTGGACCTGGATCAGCACCGTGTTCCCGGACTGCCCCGGATAGACCGCCTCGACCTCGGGCGCGCTCGCGTCGGTCCACTGCGTCGTCAAGCCGCTCGCGGGCGAGTGGAAGGCGAGCGACGTCGATTTCGGGTCGCGCGTGACGAGCCAGGCGCCGGCGTAGTCGGCGCTCGGGACGGCGAAGCTCAGCGTACTGCTGACCGTGCGGGTGACGCCGGTGTCGACGTAGTAGAGCGTGTCGGGGGTGGCGAGATTTTCGACGTACGCGCCGCCGCCGGGCGTGATCCATCCATCGGACACGAGGTTCGACGCCGGCACGTGGCCGAGGAAGCCGACGTTGCCGGCGGTGTCGACGCTGACGATCGTCGTCGCGCCGACGCGCGCGAGGAACTTCGAGCCGTCGCGCGAGGCGCCGAGGAGCGACGCGGGCGTCGACAGCAGCGTCTCGAGCTCGCCGTCGCGCGTCACGCCGTACAAGCGCGCATTCATGTTGATGACGAACGGCATCGCGTGCGTGCCGACGCGCAGCGCGCTGCCGCGCGCGCGGACGTACGGGCCGCCGGTCTCCGGAACCTCCGCCCACGGGGTCATCAAGGCGTTGGACCCCGGAAGGACCAGCGACTTCCACGTGGCGCCGCCGTCGACGCTGAGCGTCGCGCTGCTCAAGCCGGTCTGGAGGAAGATCGCCAGCTGCTCGCCGTCCTCGCGCACCGCCGCCGCGTAGATCGTCGACGAGTAGATCACCCGCGGCTCTTCTTCGCCTTTCGAGTCGTAGAGCACCGCCTGCGCGGTTTGGCCGTAAGCCTGCGCGAACTCGACGAGGACGAAGTGCCGGTTCAGCCGGTGCTGCACCGCCGGCATGGCCACGCGGTTCGTGTACGGCGCGTATGAAAGCACGCGAGCGCCCGCGGGGGCGCTCGCGAGAAGGAGCAGGATCGGGAGGAGTCGTCTCATTGTTTGGCGGCCAGGTTCGCGGCGAAGTAGGCCGGATCGTTCGTGCCGTTGTCGACAACCGCGGCGTAGGCACCGACGCTTCCCGCGATCACGCTGACGCGCAGGAGCACCGGCGTCGCCGACTCCGGCAGGTTGCGGGCGTGGAAGAGGTCGTTGATCTGGTTGCCGCCGAGCAACGGCAGCGCGACCTCGAACGAGTCGAGCGTGTTGCCGTGGTCGTCGACGATGCTGACCTTGGCGCGCGACGACCCGCTGCCCGCGAACGGGGTGAGATCGACGAGGCCGAGGTTCGTGCGGAAGCGCTTGTCGAGCGAGGCGCCGAGGATCTCCAGCGTGTCGCCGGGGCCGCCCGACTGGAAGCTGTTCAGCGGCGGCATCAGGAACCCGAACGTGCCGCCGTTATCGTCGACCGTGTACGTGCGCGAGGTCACGCGCACGCTCGTGTCGGCCGTCGTGCCCTGCTGGAAGTAGCGCAGGCGGGCGATGCCGCTCTTGTTGAACGCGGTCTTGAGCACGTCGGGGATGAGGCGCGCCTCGTGCGGCAGGAGCGTGAGCGGGAACGACGTCGCGGGATCGCTCGTGTCCCACACCTTCGCCTGCAGCGTCAGCGTCTTCGCCGAATCGGCCATGTTGAAGAGGTAGAGATCGGTGCGGAACTTCGAGCCGTTCGCGCCGTCGAGGTGGCCGATGGCGGGGATGACGCGCACGACGGACGCCGGGATGTCGGGAGGGAAGAACGTCGGATCGTTCGTGCGGTTGTCGATGGCGAAGAGCGTCGCCACCGCTTCGCCGCGCTGCGGCGTGACGACGAGCGCGCCGGTGTCTTGGGCGCCGACGCCCATCGCGGCGTTGATGAAGTTGAACTGCTGCTGCCCGAGCGCCGGGACGGAGTACGTGGTGACATCGTTGCCGGCCGGGCCGAACGGACCCCACCCCGACAGCGCCGCCTCGGAGCCGCGGCCGGAGACGTCGGTGATGACGAGGTTCGTCCGGAAGTTCGCGCCGAGGAAGGCGCCGGAGAAGCTGACCGGGAAGCGGGGGCTGGCCGCGGCGAAGACGTCGATGGCGTTCATGCCGAAGCCGAACGTGCCGTTGGCCGACTGCGTGTAGGTGCGGCTGGTGACGTTCACGCCGTTGCCCGGCGCCGGGACGATGTAGAGCGCGCCGCCGCCGCTCTCGAAGAGGAAGAGGTTCTCGAGGACGTCGGGAATCGTGCGGATCTCGAACGGCGCGAGGGAGACGCTGCGCGTGTTGTCGGCGGCGATCGTCAGCGTGTTGCCGTTCGCGGCGTAGTGCACCTGCACCGTCTGCGGCTGGTCGCTCGGGTTGTAGAACGTGACGTCGGTCTGCCAGAAGCTGCCGAACGCCCCGGCCGTGCGCCCGGCGCCGGGGAGCACGAGGCGCTGCGCCAGCGAGGCGCGCACGACGCCCCACTCCTGCACGACGTCGCTGCCGCCCGCGCTGGGCGGGGCGGGGGAGATGATGCCCGGCGGCGGAGCGAAGAAGGTCTGCCCGCCGGAGTCGAAGACGAACGGATCGCCGCTCTCGACTTTGTCGACGTCGACGTGGACGAAGCCTTTGGCGAACGACTCGCTGAGAAAGAGCTCGTCGTACGACTTCGGCGCCGGATCGCCGACGTGCCAGACGGCGAGCGCCGGATCCTTGAACGTCAATTGGTCGAGGGTGAGCCGCGAGCGGTGGACCTGGATCAGCACTTTGCTGTTCGACTTCGCCGCGATGATGGCCTCGACTTCGGGCGCGCTCACGTCTTCCCATCGCTTGACCAGGCCGTCGGACTGCGTGTGCGACGAGAGGACCGTGGTCGACTGCGACGCGGCGCGCGTGATCGTCCAGGCGCCGTTGTAGTCGCCGGCCGGCACGGCGAAGAAGGTGCCGGGCTGCGGCACGATGGTGCCCGGCGCCAGCGCGTTGGCGAGGCCGTTCACGAACGACGCGTTGCCGTGTTTCACGAAATACAAGCCGACGTTGTTCGGGCCGTTGTACTGCTCGACGTAGGCGCCGAAGTCGGGCGTGATCCACCCCTCGTTGATCGCGCTGGACGACGATCCCGGCAGCGGGCCGTAGTTGCGCAGCGTGCCGCTGGCGTCGATGCTGACGACGCTCAGGTCGAGCGTGAAAAGGACGTTCGCGCCGTCGAGCGACGTGCCGATGAGGCGGAGCGCCTGCGGCGTCGCCGGGAAAAGCACCGCCGGCGCGTAGAGGGTCCGGATCGAGCCGTCGGCGCCGATGCCGTAGACGCCGAGCGGGTTCGAGCTGGCGAAGTAGAACGGCATCTGCGCCGTGCCGATGCGCACCTGCGCGTAGCGGCCGCGCACGAACGGGCCGCCGGTGTCGGGATAGGCCGGATTGAGCAGGCTCGTGAAGGAGCTGGCGGCCGGAAGCTTGAGCGTCTTCCAGCTCCGGCCGCCGTCGACGCTGAGCATGCCGGCGCTCGGCGTCGTGCCCTGGACGAGGATGGCGAATTGCTGGTCATCCTCGCGCGCCGCCAGCGAGATGACGGCGACGTTGTCGAGGACGACGCGCGGCTCCTCGAGGCCGAGGGTGTCGTAGACGACGACCTGGCCGACGTTCGAGAAGGCGTTGGTGACGGGGACTTCGAAGAGGACGAAGTGCCGGTCGAGGCGGTTCTGGAGGGCGGGGGTGGAGACGCGGTCGCTGTACGGCGCGTAGGAGATCACGCGCGCCGAAACCGCGGTGGCGGAGAGCAGAAGGAGCAGCGTGAGTAGACGTCGCATGTGATGGCCTCCCGATGCGCGTTGTACGGCAACGAGGAGGAGCGCGTCTACGGAGATGCGGAATCGCCTACTCGTGAAAGATCTCGGACCAGGGCAGCTTCCGCACGAGGACGACCTTCTCGTCGATCTCCCCCTGCGTGGCCTTGTCGCCGAGGACGCGGCGAAGATAGTCGACTTCCGAGGAAACCAGCCGGTTGTGTTTCGGAAGGAGACGCTGCGCGGCGCTCTGGAGGTTGCGTTCCGAAACGGTGACCTGCTTCGTGGTACGCATGAAATGTTCGCTCATGATGGCCTTGAATCCTACACAGGAGGGTTGGATGGATGAAGGGCTTCGGTCACGCGTAAAGGTGACGGCTGCACTCCATGCACAGCGGTCGTACACAGTTTACGCCCGTTAGAATGATGGATAGCCATGCAAGACGAGCTCATCACCTCGATTCAAAATGGAAATGCCGCGCGCGTCGCCGAGCTCCTCGACGCCGACCGCGCGCTCCTCGCCGCGAACGCGAACGGCGTTTCGGCGATCGTCCTGGCGGTTTACTACCAGCATCCCGAGATCGCCCGGCTCTTCGTCGAGCGCGGCGCGGAGCTGACGTTCGCCGAGGCCTGCGCGGTGGGCGACGAGCCGCGCGCGCTGGAGATGCTGGCGCAAGATCCCTCGCTCCTCGAGCGCCGCAGCGCCGACGGCTTCCCGCCCCTCGGCTACGCGATCTTCTTCCGCCACCCGTCGCTCGCGCACGCGCTCGTCGAGCGCGGCGCGGACGTCAACGCCCCCGCGCAGAACGCGCAGCGCGTCGCGCCGGTCCACGCCGCGGCCTCGGTCGGCGACATCGCCACGATGCGCCTCCTCCTCGACCGCGGCGCCGACCCGAACGCGCGCCAGCACGCCGGCTTCACGCCGATCCACGCCGCCGCCGGCAACGGCGACCTCGAAATGGCCCGCCTCCTCGTCGCGCGCGGCGCCGACCGCCACGCCCGCACCGACGACGGCAAGGACGCGGCCGCCATCGCCGCGGAACGTGGCCGCGGCGAATTCGTCGCATGGTTGAACGGACTATAGATCTATGCGCCGCTTCTCGCTCCTCCTGCTCGTTCTCGTCTCCGCCGCGGCAAATGCCGCCGTGACCGGCACCGTCGTCGGTCCCGACGGCGCGCCGCTCGCCGGCGCGCGCGTCCGCGCCTTCTTGCGCGAGCCGTTCAGCGCGATCGCGGCGCGGCTGCTCTCGACGACGCCCGACCCGGCGCCGCTCGCCACCGCGCAGTCGGCCGCCGACGGCCGCTTCTCCATCGACGTCAAGGGCAACGCCGCGGTCGACCTCGTCGTCGACGCCGCGGACCGCGATCCCGCCGCGCTCTACGCCGCGGACGGCGACGACGCCGGCGCGGTCGTGCTGCGTCCCGCCGACAAAGCGCGCCGCGTGAAGGTGACGGCGGCCGGCAAGCCGCTCCCGAGCGCGCTCGTCTACCTCGGCCACTCGCTCCTCGTCCGCACCGACGCCGAGGGGACGTTCGCGGGGACGTTCACCGGCGAGACGCCGTTCGTCATCCATCCCGACCACGGCGCCGGCGTCATCGCCGAGCGCAACGGCGAGGTCGAGTTCCCGCGCGGCACGGCCGTGCGCGGCCGCGTCGTGGCGCGCGACGGCAAGACGCCCGTGGCCGGCGCGACGATCAGCGCGGGCGGCTGGCCGCTGGCGCGCAGCGGCGGCGACGGCGTGTTCTCGATCGCTCACGCGCCGGCGCGGCTGCGGGCGCTCGTCGCCGTCAGCGGCAGCGACGCCGGCGCGGCCCTGCTCGACGGCGCGAAGCCGGTGGAGATCCGCCTCGGCACGGCTGCCGCGCTGAGCGGCACCGTGACCGCGAAGGGCGGCGCGCCCGTCGCCGGCGCGACCGTCACGCTGACGCACAACGGCGAGATCTACTCCGCCGTCAGCGATGCCAAGGGAAATTACGCGATCGCCGCGGTCCCGGCCGCGACGTACGACGCGCAGGCCTTCCATCCCGCGTACGTCAACGCGAGCGTCCCGACCATGCGCGTCGCGCCGTCGGCCACGCATGCGTTCGTGCTGCCGCCGCGGTCGCGCATCCGTGGAACCGTCGTCGACGAAGACAAAAAGCCGGTCGCCGGCGCGTTCGTCGGCACCCCGTTCCTGCCCGCCAACAACATCGTCATGACCACGCCGGCGGGCGAGTTCTCGCTGCGCGTCATCCCGCTCGGCCAGACGTTCATCCTCGCCTCGAAGAACGGCTACGCCACGACGGCCTCGGCGCCGCTGACGATCGAGGCGGGCGAGACGAAGAGCGGCGTCGCGCTGACGCTGCGGCGCGGCTTCCCGCTGCAGGTGAAGGTCGTCGACGCCGGCAAGCAGCCGGTGGCGAACGCGAACGTCGACCTCCTGACGGTGCTCGACAGCCGCGGCGTCGGCCGCAGCGCGCCGCTGCCGTGCAGCGTGGCCGACCGCGTCAAATGCCGGACGACCGGCCCCGACGGCACGCTCGAAACGCGCATCGGCGAAGGGAAATACGACGTTTACCTGAGCGGTGACTTCGTGGCCAAGGTGCTGCGCGAGCAGGCCCTCACCGCGCGCAGCTCGCCGTTCGTCGTCACCGTCGAGCGCGGCGCCGACGTCGCCGGCCGCGTCGTCTTCGGCGACGGCACGCCGGTCGCCGACGCGCGCGTCAGCCCGATGAACGGCGGTCCCGCCGCCGCCGTCACCGACGCCAACGGCGCCTTCACCCTCAAGCAGCTCCCGCGGCTGGCGACGTCGATCGTCGCCGCGACGACCGACGACATGCCGGTGCGCAGCGTGCCGGTCAAGGTCACGCCGCCGGCGCGCGACGTGACGATCACGATCCCGACGCCGGCGCGCATCGAGGGCCGGGTCATCGACCGCGCCACGTCGCAGCCGGTGACGTCGTTCACCGTCACGGCCGTCCAGCGCGGCACGGGCGGCGGCAACCGCGGCGTCGACGTCACCAGCGACGACGGCGCGTTCTCGCTCAAGCGCGTGCAGCCCGGCGCGCTCGACGTCCGCGTCACCGCCGCCGGCTACGTCAACGGCGTCGTCTCCGACCTCGTCGTCGAGGAAGGGAAGGCGCTGACCGGCGTCGAGGTGAAGCTCGACCGCGGCGGCCGCGTCATCGGCCACGTCAACGCGGCCGGCAGCAGCGCCGCCGGCGTGCGCGTGCGCGGCACGACGCGCTCGAACCGCATGCCGCCGGTGACGAACACCGACGCGAACGGCGACTACACGCTCGACAACGTTCCGCCCGGCGACGTCACCATCGACTTCGTGAAGGACGGCTTCGTCACGAAGCGGAAGAGCGTCGAGGTGGCCGCGGGGAAGGACGCCCGCGTCGACGTCGATCTCGACCGCGGCCGCGAGGTGCACGGCCGCGTCACGGACAAGAGCGGACAGCCGATCGCCGGCGCGCGCGTGGCCGCGGCGACGACGACCGCGCCGTTCGCCGCCAGCGCGACGAGCGACAGCGACGGGCAGTTCACGATCTCCGGCCTCGAGGACGGGCACTACCGCATCTCCGCGCAGAAGAACGGCTACGTCAGCACGTCGATCGAAGACGTCGATCCGGCGGCGGCGCAGCCGCTCACGCTGACGCTCGACCGCGGCGCGACGCTGAACGGCCGCGTGGTCGGGCTGCCGGCCGAGGAGCTCGGGCAGGTGCGCGTGTCGGCGTCGGGGCGCAACAGCGGCTCGAGCGCGCAGACCGACGCCGGCGGCAACTTCACGCTCACCGGACTCCCCGACGGCACCGTCAACGTCATCGCCTACCGCCAGGGCATGCCGATGCGGCAAAGCCCGCCGAAGACCGTGGAGGTGATGAACGGCAACGCGCCGACGGTGGAGATCGACTTCTCCGCCGGCATCACCATCCGCGGCCGCGTCACGCGCAACGGCGTGGCCGTCAGCGGCGGCAACGTGATGTTCGTGCCGAAGGAACGCGGCGCGCCGTACCGCTTGGCGCAGGGGATGATCGCCGCCGACGGCACGTACGAAGTCAGCGGCGCCGAGCCGGGCGACTACGACGTCCGCGTGAACACGATGGGGGCGTACAACGACGCCATGCCGTACACGGTCGTCAGCAACGCCGTCTTCGACATCGACCTCAAAGGCGCCTCGGTGCACGGCGTGGCCCTCGATGCCGCCACCGGCGCGCCGCTCCCCGACGTGCGCGTCTATGCGACGCCGACGACGCCCGGCCTCCGCGCCGGGCGCAACGCCGTGAGCGACAGCGACGGCCGCTTCACGCTCGACACCCTTCCCGACGGCGGGTACACGGTCCGCGGCGACCGCGAACACTACGCGACGGCCTCGCAGGCGATCACCGTCAGCGGCGGCGCCGCGCAGCCGGTCGAGCTGCGCCTCACGCGCGGCAGCGACCTGGCCGTGCGCATCGTCGACGCCGACAACGGGACCGCCATCGACGGGACCGTGACGCTCGTCGACGACCAGAAGCACTACCTCACTACCGGCAGCGGCCGCGGCGACGACGGCGCCACGCACGTCTGGGCGGCGCCCGGGCGCTACACCGCCAATGTACACGCAAGTGGGTACATGATGGAGAGCGTGGGCGTGACCGTGCCCGGCCCCGAGGTGCGCGTGGCGCTGACGCGCACGGCGGCGCTCGTGATCACGTCGCGGAGCGGCGGGATGTTCCGCCTCGCGTCGCCGATGATGCCGCCGAGCGGCGTCGGCGGCGTCATCAGGGACGTCGGCAGGGTCATCAGCGTTCGCCCCGGCGAGCGCGTGCCGCTCAATTCGCTGCGGCCCGGCGCGATGGAGGTCGACAAAGTCAGCGCCGACGGCAAGACGGTGCTGAGGGCGTACACGGTGACGCTGGTGGGCGGTCAGACGGTGACGCTGGACGCGGACTGAATCGGCGCGACGTCCGGAAACGATCCGCGGCTGAAAAACACGTGCGCCGCCAGCGCGCGCAGCGGCGGCGTGCGCAGCAGCGCGCAGCCGAGCTCCATCGCCAGCGCATGCGACGACGCCGCGCGGATGACGCGGCGCATCCACTGCCGGGCCACGAAGCGGGCCCGGAAGCGGTCGCCGGTGTAGGCGGCGAGGACGCGCGCGTCGCCGCCCTCGAGGTAGGCGGCGGCGACGCCGGCCGCGAACGACGAGAGCCGCAGCGCCGGATCGAGCCCGCCCGCGGTCAGCGGCGAGACCGCGCCGGCCGCGTCGCCGACGAGCAGCGCGTGCTCGTTCGCGATCCGCCGCAGGATCCCGCCGACCGGAATCATCCCGCCGCGCCGCTCCGCCGCCCGCCCCTCCGCGAGGTGCGGCACGCTCTCGCGGAACGCGCGCAGCGCCGCCGCGGGGTCGAAGCGCTCGCGGTAGCCGGCCACGCCGACGTGCGTTTCGCCGCCGTCCGTCGCGACCCAGGCGATGTAGCCGGGCGCGAGGCGCGGATCGAGGAAGCAATGCAGCGCCGGCGCCTCGCCGCGCCCGGCCACGACCTCCTCGGCGCCGACGAGCATCTCGCGGTTGCGGTCGAGGCCGAGGGAGCGGGCCACGAGCGAGCGCGCGCCGTCGGCGCCGACGATGTAGCGCGCCTGAATCGTCTCCCGCCGCCCGCGGCGCTCGACGGCGACGCGCCGCGGCTCGACGGCGACGACGTTCGTCCCCGGCATCCATTCGACGCCGGCGCGCGCGCACTGCTCGAGCATCCATAGATACAGCCAGGCCATGCGCCCGATGCGAAACTCGTCGCGCGCCGCCGTGAGGCGCAGCTCCCGCCGCGCCGGCGAATACAGGACGACGTCGCGGATCGCCGGGCCGAGTTGCTCGTCGGGCAGCGGGAAGTCCTCCCACGTCTTGCGGACGAAGATGCCGGTGGTGTGGATGCCGTCGGCAAGGGAGGCCTTGCGGTCGATGAGGGCGACGCGCAGCCCGCGCGCGCCGAGGAGGCGCGCGCAATGCAAGCCAGCGAGGCCGGAGCCGAGGACGGCGACGTCGAACATATCCGAATTGTAAAGCACTTTATGTACCAAAGCATTCTTCTGATCGCGCTGCTGGTGCAAGCTTCGGAAACGATCACCGTCACGGCGACGCGTACGAAGACGCGCCTCGCCGACACGCCGGCCAGCGTCGTCGTGCTCGACAAGACGGCGCTCGCGGCGTCGCCCTCGCCGGCGCTCGACGACGCCCTTCGCCAGGTTCCCGGCTTCGCGCTCTTCCGCCGCACCGGCAGCCGCACGGCGAATCCGACCTCGCAGGGCGTCTCGCTGCGTGGCGTCGGCGCGAGCGGCGCGTCGCGCGCGCTCGTGCTCGACGACGGCATCCCGCTCAACGATCCGTTCGGCGGCTGGATCTACTGGGGCCGCGTCCCGCGCGCGGCGCTTGACCGCGTCGAGGTCCTGCGCGGTGGCGCCTCCGACCTCTACGGCTCCACGGCCATGGGCGGCGTCGTGCAGTTCCTCCGCCGCGACGCCGGCGTCGCGCTCGACGTCAGCGCCGGCTCGGAGCGCACCGGCGCCGGCTCGCTCTTCGCCGCGCAGACGCTCGGCGCGTGGCGCGGCAGCGTCGCCGCCGACGTCCTCCGCACGGACGGCTACGTGCTAGTTCCGGAGAGCCAGCGCGGCGCCGTCGACGTCGACGCGAACGCGCGCCACGTCGCCGTCGACGCCACGATCGAGCGCCTCTTCGGCGACAGCGCGCGCGCCTTCCTCCGCGGCTCGCACTACGACGAGTCGCGCCAGAACGGCACGCCGCTGCAGGTCAACGACACCGCCTTCCGCCAGCTCGCCCTCGGCGTCGACGCCGGCGCATTCCTCCTCCGCGCCTACGGCAGCGAGCAGCGCTACCACCAGACCTTCTCCGCGATCGCGGCCGACCGCAGCAGCGAACGCCTGACGGTCGACCAGCGCGTTCCCTCGCGCGGCAGCGGCGGCTCGCTGCAATACGCCTGCGGCCTCGGCGAGCGCCACGCGCTCGTCGCCGGCGTCGAGGAGCGCGACGTCGCCGCGACGGACATCGAGAACGCGGCGCGCACGACGGGCGCGCAGCGGACCACGGGCGCGTTCGTCGAGGACTCGATGATCGTCGCGCCGTCGCTGACCGTCAGCGGCGCCGTGCGCGCCGACCGCTGGCAGGACGAGACGGCGTGGTCGCCGCGCCTCTCCGCGCTCTGGCGCGTCGGCGACGGCGTCGCCCTCACCGCCGCCGCCTACCGCGCCTTCCGCGCGCCGACGCTGAACGAGCTATTGCGCAACTTCCGCGTCGGCAACGTCCTCACGCTGGCGAACGCGGACCTGACGGCCGAGCGCCTCTCCGCGGTCGAGGCGGGCGTGCGCTTCGCGTGGTTCCGCGCGACGCTTTTTTCGATGACGACGGACGACACGATCTCGAATGTGACGCTGTCGACGACGCCGTCGCTGATCACGCGGCAGCGCCAGAACCAGGGCAGCAGCCGCTCGCGCGGCGTCGAATTCGACGCCGACAAGCGCGTCGGTCGCGACTGGCGCCTCTCCGCCGGCTGGCTCTTCGCCGACGCCTCGCTCTCGACCGGCCGCCGCACGCCGCAGGTGCCGCGCAACACGGCCACGCTGCAGGCGACGTGGCGCGACGCCGCCGGCGTGCAGGCGCGCTGGTCGTCGCGGCAGTTCGACGACGACCTGAATCAGTTCCCGCTGCGCGGCTACGCGGCGATCGATCTCTTCGCGTCGCGCGGCGTCGTCTACGTGGCCGTCGAGAACCTGACGAACGCGCGCATCGAGGCGGGCGCGACGCCGGTCGTCACCCTCGGCCAGCCGCGCGCGGTACGCTTGGGCCTGCGATGGGCTGGAAAATAGAGAAGCAGGCCAACGGGAAGTTCGCCGTCTACTCGACGCGCCTCGACGACTACATCGTGATCGACGCCACGGAGCTGGAGATCGCGCAGCTCTACGCGGAGAAAGGGGTCAAGGTATACCTGGCGTCGGCGAGGGCGCAGATGGCGAAGGAGACGGCGGTGTCGGCGGACGGGGAAGCGAAGATCGAAGAGAGCAGGCGGCGCGGGCGCACGCCGAAGGAAGGCGAGGTGCCGATCGGGGTGACGGGATTTGTACTGAATGACGAATGAGCCGGCGCAGCCCACGCAATTGCGAAGATTAGAATTCCGAATTGAGAATTAAGAATTGAAAGTCCTGCGCCCCCCAATTCTTAATTCTCAATTCGGAATTCGAAATTCGAACTTCTCCATGATCGACCAATACCTCACCCGCATCGGCTACACCGGCCCCGGCGCAGCCCACGCAATTGCGAAGATTAGAATTCCGAATTGAGAATTAAGAATTGAAAGTCCGTCGCTCCCCAATTCTTAATTCTTAATTCTCAATTCGGAATTCGAAATTCGAACTTCTTCATGCTCGACCAATACCTCACCCGCATCGGCTACACCGGCCCCCGCGCCGCTACGCCCGCCGTCCTTAAATCCCTTCACGAGCGCCACCTCCTCTCCGTCCCCTTCGAAAACCTCGACATCCACCTCGGCCGCGAGATCGTCGCCGACGAGCGGCGCATCCTCGACAAAGTCGTGCGGCAGCGCCGCGGCGGCTTCTGCTACGAGCTCAACGGCGCCTTCGCCGCGCTCCTCCGCGCTCTCGGCTTCGACGTCGACCTCCTGTCCGCCCGCGTGGCGCGCGTCGACGGCACCACCAGCCCCGAGTTCGACCACATGACCCTCCTCGTCCGCACGGGCGGGGAGCGCTGGCTCGCCGACGTCGGCTTCGGCGAGTGCTTCCTCCACCCGCTCCGCCTCGACGAGCGCGGCGAGCAGCGCGACCCCGCCGGCGTCTTCCGCATCGAGCAGCGCGACGCGCGCGACTGGCTGCTCTCCTCCGACAAGCCCGAGTACCTCTTCTCGCTCGAGCCGCACGCGCTCGCCGACTACGCCGCCATGTGCCGCTACCACCAGACCTCGCCGCGGTCGACGTTCACGCAGAAGCGCCTCTGCTCGCTGGCCACGACGACGGGGAGGATCACGCTGAGCGGCGACCGGCTGCTGATCACCGAGAACGGCGCCAAACGCGAGGAGCCGGTCGACGACTGGAGCGCCGTGCTGCGCACGCGCTTCGGAGTGGAGCTGTCATGAACGCAAACGGAACCTTCGACGTCAAGCTCGCCCCGCTGCCGCTCAGCTACGACGGCGGCGAGCCGATGACCGGCCGCTTTTCGCTCGCCAAGCAGTTTCACGGCGACCTCGAAGGCACGAGCTCCGGCGAGATGCTCACGGCCGGCAACGCCGCCAGCGGCTCCGCCGGCTACGTCGCCATCGAGCGCGTCAGCGGCACGCTCGGCGGCCGCCGCGGCGCCTTCGCCCTGCAGCACAGCGGCACGATGAGCGCCGGCGCGCAGTCGCTCGGCGTCACCGTCGTCCCCGGCTCCGGCAGCGGCGAGCTGGCCGGCCTCAGCGGCGCGATGAAGATCGGCATCGACGGCGGCAAGCACGTCTACGAATTCGAGTACACGCTGCCGTGAACGCCGTCGGGCGATTTTCACACCCGCCCCGCGCCGGACGTCTTCTCTCTGTAAAAAAGGAGGGACTTCTATGGCGACTCCATCCGGTGGCAAGAATCGCGCGCTGTACGGCGTCTGGATCGACGAAGCTCTGAAGAGCAATGACACGAATGCGATGAAGGCCGTCCTGCAGGAGGCGCGCAAGCACTTCCCGCCGACGCCGCAGCCGCTGTACGCGGTCTGGATCAACCACTGCATCGAGCAGGGCTCCAGCCGCGAAGAGCTCCAGCAGTTGCTCGATCACGCCAAAGCGGTCAAGAACAGCGACCTCGACGGCGCCATCCGCAAGCTCGAGCAGCACCTCGGCAAGAGCTGACGGGCGCCGCGTCCATGGCGGAACGGGCGAAGCGGACGCTGTTCGTCGAAGACCTGATCTACGCGCATCCGGTGCACGTCGTCTGGGAGATCACCCTGGCGTGCAACCTCAAGTGCGCGCACTGCGGGTCGCGCGCCGGAAAGGTGCGGCCGGCGGAGCTCTCCACGGAGGAGTGCTTCGACGTCGTCGACCAGCTGGCGCGCCTCGGCACGCGCGAGATCACCCTCATCGGCGGCGAGGCCTACCTGCGCCGCGACTGGACCGACATCATCGCCCGCATCACCAGCCACGGCATGCTCGCCTCGATGCAGACCGGCGGACGCGCTCTCACCGAGGAGCGCGTCCGCGCCGCGAAGGAGGCGGGACTGGGCACGTGCGGCGTCTCCGTCGACGGCCTCGAGGAGCTGCACGACGAGATCCGCGGCGTCAAAGGCTCGTTCCGCTCGGCCATGAACGCGCTCGAGCTGCTGCGCGAGTACGGCATCCCCAGCGGCTGCAACACGCAGATCGGCAGCCGCACCATGCCCCAGCTGCGCGGCATCCTGCACGAGATCGCCGGCCGTGGCGCGCGCGGCTGGCAGATTCAGCTCACCGTGGCCATGGGAAACGCCGTCGACAACGATCACCTGCTGCTGCAGCCGTACGAGCTCGTCGATCTGATGCCGCTCCTTGGCGAGCTGTACGACGAGGCGCACGCCCTTGGCGTGATGATGCAGGCCGGCAACAACGTCGGCTACTTCGGGCCTTACGAGCACAAGTGGCGCCTCGGCAATCAGGAGAAGCACTTCAGCGGATGCGCGGCCGGCCACGCCGTCCTCGGCATCGAGGCCGACGGCGCGATCAAAGGCTGCCCGTCGCTTCCCACCGCGCAATTCACCGGCGGCAACGTCCGCGACATGACCATCGAAGACATCTGGACGTACAGCCGCGAGATCCGCTTCTCGCGCGACCGCCAGATTCACGAGCTGTGGGGCCGCTGCCGCGACTGCTACTACGCCGACGTCTGCCGCGGCGGCTGCACGTGGACGTCGACGGTGCTCTTCGGCAGGCCGGGCAACAACCCGTACTGCCACTACCGCGCCGCGGAGCTGGCCAAGCAGGGACTGCGCGAGCGCATCGTCAAGACGCAGGACGCGCCCGGCACGCCGTTCGACCAGGGCCGCTTCGACCTGATCACCGAGCCGCTCGACGGCGGCGACGGCCCGCGCACGATCGCCATGCCGCCGCCGTGGGAGATGAAGGAGCCGGACCTCGCCGCGCCCGGCCGCGTGCCACCGACGCTCGATCTCTGCTACGGCTGCATGCAGTACGTTTATCCGGAGACGGAGCTCTGCCCGCACTGCGGCGGCGACGTGCTCGCCTTGGCCGCCGAGCAGCGCGAGGTCGAGGAGGCCATCGCCGATCTGCGGCAGAAGCTCAGCGCGCTGTCGGCGCCGGCATAGGACGCGTCAGACGCGCGTCCGCGTCCGCCGCACCGGCTTCTCCATCTCTTCCCACGGCTCGATGCCGGCGGCCGTGCAGCGCGCGATCTTCTCGCCGAGGACTTCCTCGATCTTGCGGACCATGGGGATGTCCTGCCACGTGGCGATCGTCGAGACGATGCCGAGCGCGGCGCCGCGCGCGGTGCGGCCGGCGCGGTGCACGTAATCCTCCACCGCCTCGGGGATGTCGAAGTTGATCACGTGCTCGATCCCCGGCACGTCGATGCCGCGGCCGGCGATGTCGGTGGCCACGAGGATGCGATGCGATCCCGCGCGGAAGCCCTCCAGCGCCTGCACGCGCTTGCCCTGCGAGCGGTCGGAGTGGATGCGCGACACCGGATGTCCCTTCCGCTCCAGCACGTGGTAGAGCCACTCCGCGTCGACCTTCCGCCGGGCGAATACGAGCGTCGAGCCGAGCTCCTCGTTCAGCAGCGCCATCAGCGCGTTGCGCTTGTCGTCCGGCCGCACGAGGTAGAGGCGGTGAGTGATGCCGGCCGCGGCGCCCTTCGGCGCGATGTCGACGGTCACCGGGTCGCGCATGAACTCGCGGGCGATCATCTCGATCGAGTCCGGCATCGTCGCCGAGAACATCATCGTCTGCCGGTTCCGCGGCAGGAGGCGCAGGACCTCGCGGATCTGCGGGAGGAAGCCGAGGTCGAGCATGTGGTCGGCTTCGTCGAGGACGAGCTGCTCGATGGCGTCGAGCTTCACGTGGCGCTGGCGCACGTGGTCGAGCAGCCGCCCCGGCGTGGCCACGATCACGTCGGGCTGCGCCGTCAGCGCGTCCGTCTGCGGGCGCATGCGCACGCCGCCGATGAGGCAGGCCGTGGCCAGGTCGTGCTCGGCGCCGAAGAGGTCGCAGAACGCCTTCGTCTGCAGGGCGATCTCGCGCGTCGGCGAGAGGATCAGCCCGCGCACGCCGCGGCCGTGCGTGAGGCGCTCGGCGATCGGCAGCGCGAACGCGGCGGTCTTTCCCGAGCCGGTCTGGGCCAGGCCGATGAGGTCGCGCCCTTCGAGCGCCGTGGGGATGACCGCGGCCTGGATCGGCGTCGGATTCTGAAAGCCGATCTTCTCGATGACGCCGACGATGGCGTCGCTCAAGCCGAGCTCTTTGAATGTCTTGTCCGTCGTCTCGACGGGATGCTGCGGAATGGCGGCAGGAAGCATCAGCGGAACACCCTCACGTACACACTCACATTCACGACGAGAACGAAGACGCCGATGGCGATCTCCAGGCCGCGCGTCAGCCCGGCCGGGTAGATCAGCCGGAAGACGTAGTGCGCGACGAAGCCGCCGGTGTAGCCGGACTCGCCGGCGCGGCGCAGCATCGCGTTCTCCATCGAAGTCAAAGGACAGTACCAGCCGGCGAACTCGATCAGCGCGCCCCACACGGCCGCGGGGACGTGCAGCCACATCACCTTCGGCCACTTCAGCAGCAGCAGGCCGCCGAGGATGACGAAGACGATGAAGGCGAGGTGAATCAGCGCGAGCGCGTTCGCCGCGAGCTTGAAAATCATGCGCATTTAGCGATTAGCGATTCGGGATTCGCGATTCGAGGGCCGAATCGCGAATCGCGAATCCCTAATCGCTAACTATAATCCGCGCCTCCATGAAACGCCTGCTTCCTCTTCTTCTCTTCCTGGCGGCTGCCGTCGCTTTTGCCCAGCCGGTGCACGTCGTCGTCGTCGGCACCACCGACGTCCACGGCTGGTTCGCCGGGAACCGCGACGCGCGTCCGCCGTACGGCGGCCTGCCGCTTTTCGCGAGCTACGTCGAGGCGCTGCGCGCGGCGAATCCCGGCCGCGTCGTGCTCGTCGACTCCGGTGACGTCTTCCAGGGGACGCTGGAGTCGAATTACTTCGAAGGGAGGCCGCTCGTCGACGCCTACAACGCCCTTGGCTACAGCGCGGTGGCGATCGGCAACCACGAGTTCGATTACGGCCCGGCCGGCCGCGAGACGTCCGTGCCGCGCGCCCCCGGCGACGATCCCCTCGGCGCGCTGAAGGAGCGCGTCGCCCAGGCCAGGTTCCCGTTCCTCTCCGCGAACATCACCGAGAAGGCGACCGGCAAGACGCCGGCGTGGCTGAAGCGCTCGGCGATCGCCGACGCCGGCGGCGTCAAGATCGGCATCATCGGCCTGACCACGCCGGAGACGCCGGTGACGACGATGCCGGTCAACGTCGCCTCGCTGTCGTTCAACGACCCGGTCAAGGCCGCGGTCGAGGAGGCGGCGAACCTCCGCGCGCACGGCGCCGACGCCGTGATCGTCATCGCGCACATGGGTGGCCGCTGCCGCGACATGAACGACATCCACGACGTGGCCAGCTGCGAGCCGAACCACGAGGCCATGAAGTTCCTGGCGGCGATCCCGAAGGGGACGATCGACGCCTACTTCGCCGGGCACACGCACTCGCAGATGCGCCAGGTGATCGACGGCGTGCCGGCGCTGCAGGCGCTCAACTACAGCCGCGAGTTCGCGACGCTCGACCTCTGGGTCGACCCGGCGCAGCACCACGTCACGAAGATGGAGATGCGCCCGCTGACGATGATCTGCGCGAAGGTCTTCGAGAAGTCGGAGACGTGCGATCCGAAGTTCGCCCCCGCCGGCACGCCGCTCGTGCCGCGCACGTTCGAGGGGAAGACGATCGCCCCCGACGCGAAGATGGCGGCGCTGCTGAAGCCGTACGAGGAGCAGGTGGCGGCGAAGCGGCTGGAGCCGCTCGGCGTGCGCACGACGGCGGAGTTCACGCACGCGTACGCGGCGGAGTCGACGCTCGGCAACCTCCTCGCCGATCTGATGCGCGAGGCGACCGGCGCGGACGTGGCATTCATGAACGCCGGCGGGATCCGCGCGGCTCTGCCGAAAGGGGAGCTGAAGTACGGCGACGTCTTCGAGGTCAGCCCGTTCGACAACTTCCCGGCCACGGTGACGCTGACGGGCGCGCAGCTCGTCGAGATGATGAGGATCGGCGTCGCCGGCGGCCGCGGGACGCTGCAGCCGAGCGGCGTGCGCTACACGTTCGACGCGGCGAAGACGGGGCGCGACCGCTTCGTCTCCGCGACGCTGGCGAACGGCGCCCCGATCGACCCCGCGAAGCTCTACAAAGTGGTGGTGCCCGATTTCCTCGTCAGCGGCGGCGAAGGCCTCGGCGCATTGATGAAAGAGGTGCCGGCCGAGCGAAAGTCGGTCGACCTCGACCAGCCGATGCGCGAGCTCTTCGTCAATGCCCTGAAGAAGCATAAGGAGCCTCTCGCGCCGAAGCTGGAGGGGAGGATCACGGTGCTGAATCCGCCGCGGAACGAGCGGTAAGCGGGCGCGCGTGGCACCCCTCATCCGGCGCTGCGCGCCACCTGCTCCCCGCAAGCGGGGCGAAGGCCCCTGAGTCCGGTGCCCTCGCCCCGCGCAGCGGGGAGAGGGTGGCCGAAGGCCGGGTGAGGGGCGATTCCGCTCAACTGAAGCCATTGGCGAACAGAAATGTGCCCCCCATTGGCATTATGCGGCGGGCGGCAACGCCAGCTGCCGCAACGAACGGAGACGCGGCCGCAGCCGAACCGCGTTGAAGTGTTCGACGATCACATTTAAATGATCCGCGGTCGTTAAAAAGCGATCGCGCCTCGCTTAAAAGTGATCGCCCGTCGCTTAAAAGTGTTCGCCCGTCGCTTAAAAGTGTTCGGCCATCGCTTAAAAGTGCTCGGCCATCGCTTAAAAGTGCTCGGCGGTCATTTAAAAGCGACCGGCCATGGCTTAAAAGCGATCCGCGGTCGCGTGCGTGAGCCGGCTGGAGCTCGGCTCGGGCGCGGTGGCCTTGCGCTACGAGCCGAGGCGATGAGCGTCAGCCCGCCAGCGGCAACGCCACGGTGAACGTCGCCCCCTCGCCGTCGCCGGCGCTCTCCACGCTCACCGAGCCGCCGTGCAGCTCCACGAACGACTTCACGATGGCCAGGCCGAGGCCGAGGCCGCCGTACGTGCGCGTCGAGGACGCCTCCGCCTGGCGGAACGCTTCGAACACGTGGGGGAGGAAGTCGCGGGGGATGCCTGCGCCGCGGTCGCGCACGACGAGGTGCGCCAGCGTGCAGTTGCGGACGATCTCCACGCGCACCTCGCTGTCGGGGGGCGAGAACTTGATCGCGTTCGACAGCAGGTTCCAGGCGATCTGCTGCAGGCGCATGGCGTCGCCGGTCACGATCGCCGGCGCCGCGGGACGCTCGAACTCCACGCGCACGCGCTTGGCCGCGGCGGCGAGGCGCACCGTCTCGATCGCGCCGTCGACGGCGCTGGCCAGGTCCACGGGCGCCATCGCCAGCGACACCTTCCCCGTCACCACCTTCGAGATGTCGAGGATGTCGTCGATCAGATTCGCCTGCGTCTTCGCGCTGCGCTCGATCGTCTCCAGCGCCGTGTGCGTGATCTCCTCGGACATCGATCCGAGGCGGAGCATGTGCGCCCATCCGAGGATCGCGGTCAGCGGCGTACGCAGCTCGTGCGACAGCGTGGCCAGGAACGCATCCTTGGCGTGGTTCGCCTCCTGCGCCAGGCGGAAGAGCCGCGAGTTCTCGATGGCCACGGCGCTGCGGCGCGCCAGCTCGGCGAGCAGCGGCAGGTCGGCGTCCGTGTAATGGCGCGTGTGCGACACCAGCGTGATCGCGCCGAGCGTGCGGGCGGCGATCGTCATCGGCACGATGGCGCGTCCGTCGTGCAGCCGCGCCTCGCCCGTGCGCAGCACCTCGGCGAGGCCGGCGCCGGACGACTGGTGCAGGACGAGATGCCCGTCCGCGAAGCGGTCGCACTTGCCGTCGCCGCGCACGACGTCGATCTCGCACGCGTCGGCGAGGCGAGGAACGATGAGGCCGGCGAGCTCGCGCAGCCGCGTCTCGTAATCGAGCGAGCGGTGCAGCACCTCGGAGGCCTCGAGCAGTAACGCGCGCTCGTCGTCGAGCGCGGCCGCGCGTTGCTGCAGCAGCGCGACCTGGGCCGGCATCGAAAGGCTCTCCGTCGGCCGCACGTCGGAGTGGCGGCGGCAGATGTTCTCGAACGCCTCGCGGTCCGAATGCTTGGCGAAGCTCGCGATCGGATACGCGCAGAGCAGCGCGATCTTCCGCTCGTCGACGACGTCGTTCCACAGCTCCTCGAGGCGGATCGCCGCGTCGACGTTGCCGGCGCGCGAGAGGAGGTCGACCATCTCGCCGTAGGCGCGCGCCTCGGGCTCGAGGATGCCGCCGATCGCAGCCTTGAATCGATGCGCGTCGGGCCGGCCGTCTTCCATGAACAGCGCGAGCGTCTCCTCGGCGTCGAGCAGGAGCAGCCTGTCGTCGGCGTCGATGCCGCGCGCCGCCAGTTCATCGGCGAACGCGCGCCGGTGCGGCGGCGTGGCGATGACGACCGCCTGCCGCCCCTCGGCCAGGCCATCGCCGAGGAAGTCCGCGACGACGCCGGAAAGGAAACTCTCCTTCTCGTAAAACTGAACGATGTGTCCTGACATGAAAAATCACCGCGTCACGATGCAAGAGCAAGACCGCGGCGGGCGAGCTCGACTTGAGTTTCCAAAAACAAACGAAAGTCGATCCCGGCGGTGTGCAATTGCTGCGGCACGAGCGACGCTTTCGTCAGCCCCGGCAGCGTGTTCAGCTCTAGGAAGTAGACCTCGTCGTCGGCGACCGCGATCATGTCCGTCCGCGAGTAGCCGCGGCAGCCGATGGCGAGGTGCGCCGCGAGCGCGAGCGCCTGGGCCTCGTCGCGCATGGCGTCGGGGATCCGCGCGGGACAGATCTCGCGCGTGCCGGCGCCGAGGTATTTGCCGGCGTAGTCGAACTCGCGGTTCGGGTCGACCTCGATCTCGATGACGGGAAGCGCGAACGGGCCGGCGCCCATGTCGGCGACGCCGACGGTCAACTCGCGCCCGTGGAGGAACTGCTCGACGATGTACGGTACCGGCGGGACCTCGGGGAGATCGCCGTCGCGCTCGACGAAGAAGAGGCCGCGGCTGGAGCCGCCGGCCAGCGGCTTGAGGACGATCTTCTCGTGCCGCGTCAGCATCTCGCGCGCGATCTCGGCGACGTCGGCGGCGCCGCGCGCGATGTGCGACTCGGCGATGCGCACGCTCTTCGCGACGGCATCCTTGGCGCGCCCTTTGTCGAACGCGATCGCGCTGGCGACGGAGTCGGAGCCGGTGAAGGGGATGCGGCGCGTCTCCATCATCGCCTGCACGGTGCCGTCCTCGCCGGGGCCGCCGTGGAGGGCGAGGAAGACGACGGGGTCGTCGACGGGAAGGGTGTCGAGGGCCTGCTCGAGCGTCGGCCACGACGCGGGACGCGACGGGACGAAGTCGGCTTCGAAAGGGCGCTCGTGCGCGAGGAGGTCGGGCAGCGCGACGTCGTGCACGGCGCCCTCGGGCGTCCAGAACCACGCCAGCGGATGGCCGAGCGTGCGGACGACGTTCTGCGCCGAGGCGACGGAGACATGGCGCTCGTCGGAGGGGCCGCCGAAAAGGACGATGGTGGACATGCGTTAAGTTGGGGTCACATCTGGAAAATCAACTTAACTCGGCCGTCAGGGCGATTTTCGAGGCCGTTAAGTTGATTTTCCAGATGTGACCCCAACTTCCGACAACCCTTTCAATACTTCTGCCCACACTCCGGACAGAACTTCGCCGCCGAGCCCTCGGCCTCGTGTCCGCAGCCGGCGCATTTGCGCTTCGGGGAGAGGTTCGCGCCGCATTCGGGGCAGAACTTCGCGCCCTGCGTCTTCGCGCCGCACTCGCGGCAGACGGCGCCGGAGACCTGGCCGACGTTGCGCGACTTCGTCCAGTCGACCTCGCGGGCTTTTTGCTGGATCTGCTCGCGCGCGGCCTCGGCCTGCGCCGCGGCCATCTCCTCGTCGAGGTCGGGCGCGCAGTTCTCGCAGAGCCCGGCCTTCTCGTTCCAGCAGATCGGCTTGCAGACCCACTGGCCGCAGCGCGTGCACTGCTTGAAGATCGGGGCGATCTCGGCCACGGCGTCCTTCAGCGCGGAGTCGTGTGCCGAGCCGCCGATGGCGCGCTGCACCTCGTACGAGCTGTCGGCCACGTTGCCGAAGAAGCCGCCGAAAAGGCTTCCGGCCGCGCGCGCCGCGGAGCCGAGGACGCCGGCGGCCGACGTCTTGAACGACGACATGTAGCCGTTGTGGCACTTCTCGCAAAAGAACTTGAACTGGTAGCCGCGGTCGGTGGAGAGGTCTTCGTAGTTGCCGGTAAATGGGATGGCGGGCATAGGCCGCGGATTTTAAGCGAACCAGCGGCGCGACAGGTAGTCGAGCGCGAGGGCCAGGCCGACGCGGTGGCGGATCGTGGCGACGATCGGCAACGCCAGGACGGCGAAGAAGGCGACGTTCGAGAGCCAGTGCTCGGCGCGGAAGCCGAAGTAGAGCGCGGCGATGCCGAAGAGCAGCGGGATGCGGTCGGTGATGATGATGAAGAGCCAGGTGTCGCCGTAGTCGCGCTGGTACTGCAAGCCGCACGCGGAGCAGCGCTCGTGCGTCTTCAGGAAGCGGACGAAGAGCGGCCCTTCACCGCATTGCGGACAGCGGCCGCGCAGGCCGCGGAGCAGAGTCTCGAGCATCTCGATCTGGGAACGAAGTCCCGGCAACGTATCATCCCGGGCAGAATGCAGAATGCTGAATGCAGAGTGCAGAATGCGCCGGGCTCTGCATTCTGCATTCTGCATTCAGCATTCGCCGCCCTCCTCTTCCTAGCGCTATCCGTCGTCATGACCTGGCCGCTCGCCGCGCACCTCGGCACCGCGGTGGCGTGGCCGGGCGATCCGCTCATCAATACCTGGATCCTCGACTGGGACTGGTGGGCGACGTTCCACCGCCCGCTCTCGCTCTTCGACGCCAACGTCTTCTATCCGGCGAAGCTCTCGCTGGCGTACAGCGAGAACCTCTACGGCATCGCCGTCGTCCTCTTTCCGCTCCGCGCCCTCGGCGTGCCGCCGCTCACCGCCTACAACGTGGCCATGCTCCTCGGCTACGCCTTCAGCGGCTTCGGCGCGTATCTGCTCGGCTGGTACACGACGCGCGGGTGGTGGGCGGGCGTGGCGGCGGGGATCTTCTACGCCTTCGTGCCGTTCCGGATCACGCACGCGTCGCACGTGCAGCACGTCTGGGCGGGGTGGCTGCCGATCCTCGTCGTGGCGCTGCTGCACTACGCCGCGCAGCCGTCGTGGCGCCGCGCGGCCGTGTTCGGCGCGGCGTTCCTGATGAACGGCCTGTCGAACATCCACTGGCTGCTGTTCGGCAGCGTGGCCATCGTCGTCACGTTCCTCATCGTGCGTCCGCGCATCGTGCCGCTCGCGGCGTGCACGCTCGCCGCCGGGCTGCTCCTGGCGCCGTTCCTCATCCCGTACGCGACGGTGGCGCGCGAGTACAACATGCGCCGGACGTGGCAGGAGACGAAGAGCTTCTCCGCCGCGCCGCGCGACTGGTTCGTCGCCGCGGAGACGATGCGCTGGTATGGCGCGCTGAAAGATCCGAACGTCGACGCGGAGCGGTGGCTGTTTCCCGGCGCGCTGGCGATTTTGTTCTCGGCGGTCGGCCTGACGTCGAAGAACCGCGCCATCGCGCTCGCCTGGATTTTCATCGGCGTGGCCGGCTCGCTCGGCACGCACCTTTTCTTCCACCGATTCCTCTTCGCGCACGTTCCCGGCTTCCAGGCCATTCGCGTTCCGGCGCGGTGGGCGAACATCGCGTACGCCGGCATGGCCATGCTGATCGCGCACGGCGTGAAGCGCTTCGCGCCGCTCGCCGCCGCCGTGCTCGCTGTCGAGCTCTGCGCCGCGCCGATCCTCTGGTACCTCGCGCTTCCGCAGGCGCCGCCGGTCTACGCCGCGGTCCGGAACGCGCGCGCGATTCTCGAGCTCCCCATCGGCACGTCGTTCGACTACGCGTCGATGTTCTACGCCACCGCGCACCACCGTCCGATCGTCAACGGCTCCTCGGGGTTCACGCCGCCGGAGACGCTGCGCATCGAGTCGCTCGTCAACAGCGACGCGCTCGTCCCCGAGCTGCGGCGCATCGGCGTCGACACGATCATCGTCCACGGCAACGGCGCCGACGCGCCGATGCGGGCATGGCTCTCGCGCGAGCTCGGCCGCGGCCGCCTCGGCTTCGTGGCGCGCTTCGACGACCGGCTCGTCGGCGACTGGCTCTTCTCGACGGCCGGCCCCGGCAAGCGCACGCCGGAGCTCGAATCGTTTCTGGCCGGCCGACCGACGTACCACACCGGCACCTTCGGCTTTCTCGATCTCCCGCTGCCGAATCAGACCGTCGAGCAAAAGCTCTACGTCTCCGGCTTTGCCCTGTCGCCGTACGGCATCCGCTCCGTCACGCTCTGCTTCCAGGACGGCCGCGTCCGCGTCCCCGCGTTCCTCTTCGACGATCCGGCGCTGCGCCGCGCCTACCCGTGGTACGGCGCCACGGCGAAGCCGCGCTTCGTGCGCGAGATCGAGCGCCGTCCGCGGGGCGTCGCGGCGCGGACGGACCTGCAGGTCGAGATCGTCGACGGCCGCGGCGAGACGCTCTTGTTGGAGGATCGTTTCTTCCTCTGGCCGGACCGCCGCTAAAATCCGCCGCACTATGCGCAAACTTGTTTTCTTCGCACTTCTCCTCGCAGTCCCCGCGCTGGCGCAGCAGCCGCCCGCGGTGAAGTATCCGCAGGCCAGCCCGCACGCCGTGCTCACGCAGAGCGTCGGGACGACCGAGGTCACCATCGACTACCACCGTCCCGGCGTGAAGGGGCGGCAGATCTGGGGCGGCGTGGTGCCGTACGGCAAGGTGTGGCGCACCGGCGCGAACGAGGCCACCACGATCTCGTTCAGCGACGACGTCACGATCGACGGCAAGCCGCTGCCGAAGGGGACGTATTCGCTGCACACGATCCCCGGCCCGAACGAGTGGACGATCATCTTCAACAAGGTCGCCAAGCAGTGGGGCTCGTTCAACTACAACCAGGCCGAGGATGCGCTGCGCGTCACTGCGGCGCCGCACGCCGCGCCGATGACGGAGTGGATGGAGTTCACCGTGCCGCAGCTCTCGACCGACAACGCCACGTTCGAGATCCGCTGGGCCTCGCTGGCGGTGCCGTTCACGGTCGGCACCGGGACGACGCCGAAGACGCTCGCCGCCGCGCGCGCCGCCGTCGCGGAGGCGAAGCCGGACGACTGGCGCACGCCGCTCAACGCCGCCGGCTTCGCGAACATGGCGGGGCAGACGGCCGACGCGCGCGCCTGGGCCGACCAGTCGGTCAAGGCGAAGGCGACG
>Ga0070717_10000406_pt1 | contig 27593 bp, 26 predicted proteins | sample LARL113metaG_FD_71366 | JGI IMG/M metagenome (GOLD analysis project Ga0070717, IMG submission 71366) | Corn, switchgrass and miscanthus rhizosphere microbial communities from Kellogg Biological Station, Michigan, USA - LAR L11-3 metaG | ecosystem: Host-associated > Plants > Roots > Rhizosphere ...
CACCTCCGCGATGATCGTCCACGCTTCGACGTCGAAGACTTTCGCCAGGTGGAGGATGCAGGTCAGCGACGGCGTGTTCTCGCCGCGCTCGAGGCAGCCGAGATACGTCGGATTCATGTCCGCTTTCCGCCCGAACTGGATGAGATTCCAGCCTTTCGCGGCACGCAGCCGCCGAATGATCGAGCCGAAGCGTGTGGCATCTCGATCCGACCGTGTTCGTCGCGTCATTTTTCGCTCCTCGCCGGTAATACTAGGTCCATGGCTGTGATGCTTTGCTCGCCGTCACCGATTCGTGTGTCCATAGATCACATAAATGTGTGAGCCGGACGGAATCGTGTGTCCATGGACCTCGCGAAAACGCGGTTTTCACGCGTGCGCGTGTCCCAGTCTGTGCTTTTCGCGTTCGTCGCACGGTTTTTTCCGTCCGCACGACGGAATTCGCTGTCCATGGATGGCGCGAACGGCTGAAATCTCACGATTCAACTGTCCATGGATGTGAACAACGGGAGCGCGGCGCGAGGCGGCTTTCGTGTTTCAGTCTTCCCGGCGGCGTTTTTCGCCTCGTTTCTTACTCTTCTCCGCAACGGTAGCTTCCCTGGCGAGTTTTCGGCCGCCGCTGATCGCTGGGCGATATTTCGGCTTCGGCCCGGCGAAGATCTCGCTGAACTTGTGGTCCTGCTCACCAAGGGCGACCACTTCGGCAACGAGCTGCCGATTGCCGCTGCCCTTGAAAAAGTCGCAAGCAATGGCGGCGACGGCTTCGACTTCCTCGCCGCTCAGCGCGGAGCCTCCGCCTCTGAATTCATTCACGATCTTTTGTCGCTTCGCCACGCGCTGCCCCGGGGTCTTGGCGATCAAATCGAGCTTCGCGGCGATGTTCGCCCAATTGAAGTCCCGGCTCGTGCCGGCCCGGCGGTAACAGAGTTTCTCCTTTTTCAACGGGTACGCGTAGATGTCTTCCGTGCCGGGCGAATCGAACTCGACGAGGTAACCGTTGCCGTAGTCTCCGACAAACGGCAGCCACTTCGAGCCGCGAATCCCCTCTTTTGTGATCTGCCTTCCGAGCTTGATGACGGCGGCACGGTCGACGCATTTGACCGCCGACGTCGTGCCATCACCGCGAAGAGGGTCACCACGGGCACCGCCCGCAGAGAGCCGCCGATATCGATCGCCTCGTCGTCGGAATCCCATCCGGAGAGGTCGACCGCCACCGCCGGCTTCAGCAGGTTCTTCGGTTCGAGATCTTCGGGTAACGCGATCTCACGCGTCTGCCGCTGCTGCTTCCTCGTGCCGCGCTGGTGCCATGCGTGCCATATCGCGCGGCGGTGGATGGGGTTGGCGCTCTCGTTCTCGACGTACGCCTTGACCGTCTCGTAATTCACCCCATCGAGCCCGGCGTCGGGATGGTGACGGAGATAGCTCATGACGTGCGACATCAGCGGCTGGACGGTCGTCGCCTCGCGCCCGCGCCGCTCCGCCTCGGCTTCGAGCACGCTGTCAACGACGACAGCGGTGCCGCTGCCGAATGGGTTCGTCACCCGCCGCGCCCGCTGCTGCACGACGTGGGCGAGCTCGTGCGCGAGAAGCTGCCGCCCGTGCGGTGTCTGCGGGTTGTAATGCCCCGGCGCGAAATAGAGACTCGTGCCGTGGGTCAGCGCCGTCGCTCCCAGCGCCTGAACCTGCGGCGTGACGTGCACGCGAACGTCGCGGAAGCTCGTGTTGAATGCCCGCTCCATCTGCTGCAGAACCGCCGCCGGCAACGGCCGCGCCGGCAGATTCCCGAACGCCGCCAACTGCGGCGGCAGCATCGTCGCGGAGCCGCCGCGCACCGGCCGCCGCTGGATCAGCGGCGCCGCCGTCCGCTGCATTGCGGCGTGAAGCCGGAACAAGCCGTTTGGAAAACAGCCCTGGATGACAGAACAAGCCATAATGACGGCATTATAACAGTTTTACGGATACGCACATTCGCGTTCGTGGGCCGGATTCTTCCGTCCGCTCGACGCTAGCGACCTAACATATCCACCTTGCGGATCTTCTTCACCCTCCAATACCTCGGCACGCGCTACGCTGGGTGGCAGACGCAGGCGAACGCCGTCGGCGTCCAACAGGTCGTCGAAGATGCGCTGGCGAAGCTCTTCGGCGCGGCGGTCCGCGTCGAGGGCGCGGGGCGCACCGACGCCGGCGTGCACGCGCGGGCGCAGCGCGCGCATGCCGACGTCCCGTTCGAGATCCCCGAGCGCGGCCTCATCCTCGGCGTCAACGACGCGCTGCCGCACGACATCCGCGTCACCGCCGCCGAGCGCGTCGCTGATGACTTCCACTGCCGCTTCGCCGCGAAGGCCAAGACCTACCGTTACCGCATCTGGAACGCGCCGGTCGCCGACGTCTTCGCCTACGCCACGCACGCGCACGTCGCGCAGGCCCTCGACGCCGCGCGCATGCAGGACGCCGCGCAGGCGCTCGCCGGCACGCACGACTTCGCCGCGTTCACCGTCGCCTCGCCCGAGGTGACGACGACGGTGAGGACGATCGAATCGATCGACGTGGCCGGGGAACGAGACGCCATCCTCGTCACCGTCACCGCCGACGGCTTCCTCCGCTATATGGTCCGGCGCATCGCCGGGACGCTCATCGAAGTCGGCCGCGGCAGCCTCGGCGGCGTCTCGTTCGCCGAGGCGCGATGGACCGCGCCGGCGAAGGGACTCGTGCTGTGGGACGTTCGGTATTGAGCTAACATGGCGCGCTCCAGATGATCGACCTTCGCAAGCTTGCCGATCCCGGCTCGATCGAAGAGACGCTCCTCGAAAAAATCGACCTGAAGCGGCTGCCGCGGCACATCGCCGTGATCATGGACGGCAACGGCCGCTGGGCCCGCGCCCGCAACCTCCCCCGCGTCGAGGGGCACCGCGCCGGCATCGCCTCGGTGCGCGAGATCGTCGAGACCGCGGCCCGCCTCGAGCTCCACGTCATCACCCTCTACGCGTTTTCCGTCGAGAACTGGAAGCGTCCGCGCTACGAAGTGGCGACGCTCATGATGCTGCTGAAGGAGTACCTGCGGAAGGAGCTCGCCACGCTGATGGAGAACGACATCCGCTTCACTCCCATCGGCCGCATCGAAGGGCTCGACCCGAGCGTCCAGCGCGAGCTGCGCTACGCCGAGAACGAGACGAAGGACAACAAGGGGCTGCTCTTCCAGATCGCCCTCAACTACGGCGGGCGCGCCGAGATCGTCGACACCTGCAACCGCATCATGGCCTTGCTGCGGGAGAAGGAGATGAGCGACGCGCAGATCGACGAGGCCTTCTTCGCCGACCACCTCTACACCGCCACGGCCGGCGACCCCGACCTGCTCATCCGCACCAGCGGCGAGCTGCGCGTCTCGAACTTCCTTCTCTGGCAGATCGCCTACAGCGAGATTCACGTCACCAAGGTCTTGTGGCCCGATTTTCGCCGTAGGCATCTCTTCGAGGCGATCATCGACTTCCAGTCGCGCGAGCGGCGCTACGGCGGGGTCGGCGATTCCGACGCGGAGATGTTCGTCGAAGCCGACGGCTCGACTTCATCCTGAGGAGCGACGCGACGAAGGATCAACGGAAGCACCGCGGCCGCGGCCTGAACTGACATGCGCTTCTCACGCGAGATCACCGCCGCGATCGCCTCTCCGTTCGCGATCTGGATCATCGGCTGGGCGCCGAACCCCATCTTCGACCTCGTCATCGCCATCATCGGCACGCTGGCGCTCTACGAGTTCCTCATCCTCGGCAAGCAGAAGGGCTACGCGCTGCCGGTCGTCATCTGCATCGCGGCCATGCTCTTCATCATCGCCGCGTTCATCCTCGAGCCGATCTCCGTGGAGATGGGCGTCTTCCTCTCCCTGCTCCTCATCCCCGCCGCGTACGTCTTCTCGAACGGCAGCCTCGAGGACGCGCTGCCGTCGAGCGGCATCGCCGTGCTGGCCACGCTCTACGTCGGCATGCTCGGCGGCTCGCTGGTGCGCCTGCACAACGACTTCCCCGAGGGGCCGCGGCTGATCTTCTTTCTGCTCCTGGTCGTGTGGCTCGGCGACGCCGGCGCGTACTACTGCGGCAAGACCTTCGGCAAGCACAAGATGTCGCCGCGCATCAGCCCGAAGAAGACGATCGAGGGGGGCATCGGCGGCGCCGTCACCTCCGTCGTCACCGCCATCGTCATCCACTTCACCTTCTTCAAGACCTTCCCGCTGCTCCACGCCGTCATCGCCGGCGTGCTCCTCTCCATCACCGGGATCATCGGCGACCTCGCGGAGTCGATGTGGAAGCGCTCCGCGGCGGTGAAGGACTCCGGCACGTTCCTGCCCGGCCACGGCGGCTTCCTCGACCGCTTCGACTCGATTTTCTACACGGCGCCGATCCTCTACTCGTACTGGTTCCTGATCGTGCACGACTTCCAATCGTTCAAGATCATGTCGGCATGAAGAAGAACTGTCATTCCGAACCGCGGAGACGGCGAGGAATCCCCTGCCGCGCGCCGGCGGGAGATCCTTCGCCGTCTGCGCGGCTCAGGATGACACCCGAACCATGAAGAACGTCTCCATCCTCGGTTCGACCGGCTCGGTGGGGCGCTCGACGCTCGCCGTCGTCGACGCCTTTCCCGGCGAGCTGCGCGTCGTCGGCCTCGCCGCGGGCGCGAACATCGACCTCCTCGCCGAGCAGGTCGAGCGCTACCGGCCCGAGCTCGTCTCCGTCCGCTACGCCGCCGACGTCGGCACGCTGCGCGACCGCATCCGCTCGAACGTGGAGATCGTCTGCGACGCCTCGGCCGTCGCCGCGCTGGCGTCCGCCGACGTCGTCATCGCCGCCATCGTCGGCGCGGCCGGCATCCCGCCCGTGCACGCGGCGCTCGTGGCCGGCAAGCGCGTCGGCATCGCCAACAAGGAAGTCCTCGTCGCCGCCGGCGACGTCATGACCCGCGCCGCGCGCGAGCACGGCGGCGAGATCCTCCCGGTCGACTCCGAGCACAACGCCGTGCACCAGGCCCTCCGCTGCGGGGCGCACGCCGAGGTGCAGCGGATCATCCTGACCGCGTCGGGAGGGCCGTTCTTGCGGCGCGATCCCGCCACGTTCGGCGACATCACCGTCGCCGACGCCCTCGCCCATCCGACGTGGAAGATGGGGAACAAGATCTCCATCGACTCCGCCACCATGATGAACAAGGGGTTGGAAGTCATCGAGGCCCATCACCTCTTCGACATGCCGGCCGGGCGCATCGACATCCTCGTCCACCCGCAGTCGATCGTCCACTCGATGGTCGAGTACGTCGACGGCTCGATCATGGCCCAGCTCTCCACGACCGACATGAAGTTCCCGATCCAGTACGCGCTGCTCTATCCCGAGCGCGTGGCCGCGCCGTTCGCGCGGCTCGACCTGGCCAAGATCCGCGCGCTCGAGTTCCTCCCCATCGATCCCGAGCGCTTCCCGGCCGTGGAGCTCGCGTACGCGGCGTGCCGCGCCGGCGGCTCGATGCCCGCGGTGCTCAACGCCGCGAACGAGGTGGCCGTGGAGCGATTCCTGGCGGGGGAACTTCCCTTCACCGGAATCGTAGAAGTCGTGAACCGCGTGCTGGAACTGCACGCGCCGGAGGCGGCGGCCATCGACTCGATCGACGACGCGCTGCGCTTCGACGCCTGGGCCCGGAACATTGCGCGCGGAATCGAAGTTGCAGTGAGCCGCTGACTCAAGAATGGCAAACGCTCCCTCCAGCGTCCTCGGCATCATCATCGTCCTGGGCGTCCTGATCTTCGTCCACGAGGGCGGGCACTTCCTCGTGGCAAAGCTCTTTCGCGTCCGCGTCCTCGTCTTCTCCCTCGGCTTCGGCAAGCGCCTCTTCGGCTTTCACCGCGGCGGCACCGACTACCGCGTCTCCGCGATCCCCCTCGGCGGCTACGTGCGCATGGCCGGCGACACGCCCGAAGACGGCCGCACCGGCGCGCCCGACGAGTTCCTCTCCAAGCCGAAGTGGCAGCGCTTCCTCATCCTCGTCGCCGGCCCGTTCATGAACCTCCTCATCGCCGTCACCTTCGTGGCGGGGCTGAACATCTCCGGCATGCCGTCGTTTCCGCTGCAGCCGAAGATCGGCGAGCTCGTGCCAAACAAGCCGGCGGTGCGCGCGGGGCTGAAGCCCGGCGACGTGATCGTGGCCATCGACGGCGAGCCGATGAAGGACTTCGACGACGTGAAGCTCGTCGTCAGCACGCACGCCGGCACGCCGCTGCACGTCGACTACGTGCGCGACGGCCAGCGCCGCAGCACGACGCTGACGCCGGTCGCGGAGCAGGGCGAGTTCGGCCTCATCGGCATCGCCGGCTTCTACCCGTTCTACGAGCCGGTCATCGGGGTCAGCCCCGGTTCGCCCGCGGCGCGCGGCGGCCTGCGCAACGGCGACCGCATTCTCGCGTCGAACGCAAAGCCGATCGTGCAGCTCACCGATCTCAAGCCGATGTTCGCGACGGGCGCGCCGGTCGCGCTGATGGTCGAGCGCGGCGGACAGCGCCTGAACCTCACGGTGCCGGCGGCGAAGCCCGACCCCGACGACTCGCTGCGCGGCATCGGCCTGCCGGTGGAGTTCAAGAAGCTGGCGGTCGGCCCCGCGGTCAATCAGGCGTTCGACGAGAACGTGAAGATGGCGCGCGTGTCGTTCATGACCATCGGCCGCCTGTTCCGCGGCGAAGGAAGCGTGAAGGAGCTGAGCGGCCCGGTGGCGATCGCCAAGATCTCCGGCGCCGCCGTCCGCCTCGGATTCAAGCCGCTGATCAGCCTCATGGCCATGATCTCGCTGCAGCTCGGGATCATGAACCTGCTGCCGATCCCGGTCCTCGACGGCGGCCACATCATGATCCTGCTGATCGAAGGCGTCGTCGGCCACGACCTCTCGCTGCGCGTGAAGGAGCGCATCCAGCAGGTCGGCTTCGCCGCGCTGGCCACGCTGATGCTCGTGGTGATCTACAACGACGTGATCACGAACGTGCTGCGACGGGGGTAGTTGTTAGGTTCTTAGTTGTTAGTTCTTAGGACAGACCTACGTAACACCCAACACCTAAGACTTAACAACTCCTTCGGCCGCCGGGGCGATCGGCCTTGGTCTCGAGCGCGTCGTTAACAAGACATCAGATCTACTCGTTCCAGCTGATTTATGTGCGCCGAGATGTCGTGAACTACTCGTCGCGCAACTCGCTTGACGTCGCCGCCGCTTTAACAATATCAACACATTCAAGGCACACCGGTCCGCGGGTGGGTACAAGTATGCAGTCTGGTCCGGCTTTGCCGCGTTTGCATACCAGGCAGATCGAGATCGCGCCGGTCGAAGGCGGCCGTTCGCCATGATTTGTGACATCTTGCGCGACGATGCCGTCGCAGATTGTGACGCATTCATCACAAATGAATGCAGACGAGCCGGCGATGAGCTGTCGCACGGCGCTCTGCGGAGTGTTGCAGAACGAGCAACGATGCTCCCGCCTCTTGAAGAAGAGCAACAATGAGAGTAGTCGCTTCACCCACATAGCATTGGCGGAGGTTTCTGACGACGTTTTGGCTTCTCGCCGAACTTTGGAATAGTGATTGTCTCGCTGGGTGAAGGCTTCAATGGACGCCACGCCCGTGAGGCTGCCTTTGCAACTTAGATTTGAGCACGTTCTTAGGACGACCTACGTAACACCTAACACTTAGCACTTAACGACACCAACTAAGAACTAAGAACCAACAACTAAGAACCTCCCCCCATCTCCCCCGCCGGCACCGGCCGTCCGAACAGGAATCCCTGCACCTCCTCGCATCCCTGCTCGCGCAGGAACGCGAGCTGCGCCTCGGTCTCCACGCCCTCGGCCGTCACGCGCAGCGCGAGGCCGTGGGCCATGCGCACCACGGCGGAGACGATGGCGCGGTCGGCGGCGCTCGTCTCGATCTCGTGCACGAAGCCCTGGTCGATCTTCACGCTGTCGATCGGGAAACTGCGGAGGTAATTGAGCGACGAGTGGCCGGTGCCGAAGTCGTCGACGGCGATGCGCACGCCGAGCTCGCGCAGGCGCATCAGCATCTGCAGCGTCCGCTCGGTCTTGTGCATGGCGATGCTCTCGGTGATCTCCAGCTCGAGCGCGCCCGGCGCTAAGCCGCTATCCTCCAGCGCCGCCACGATCTGCGCCGGCAGCTCGTTGCTCTGGAACTGGCGCGGCGAGAGGTTCACGGCCATGCGCAGGCCGGGGAAGCGCCCGCGCTGCCACTCCTTCGCCTGCCGGCAGGCCTCGCGCACGACCCACTCGCCGATCGGCACGATCATCCGCGTCTCCTCGGCGATGGGGATGAAGCTCATCGGATCGACGACGCCGACGTCCGGCCGGTTCCAGCGCAGCAGCGCCTCGACGCCGACGATCGCGTTCGTGGCCAGGCTGATCTGCGGCTGGTAATAGAGCTGCAGCTCGCCGCGCTCGAGCGCCCGCCGCAGCGAGCTCTCCGTCGACAGCCGCTCCAGCGCCCGCGCGTTCATGGCCGGCGTGAACATCCGCACCGCGTTGCGCCCGGCGTCCTTGGCGCGGTACATGGCGTGGTCGGCGTTCTTCAGCAGCATCTCCGCCGTGTCGCCGTCGGTCGGGAACATGGCGATGCCGATGCTGGTGGTGATGAAGAGGTCCTGCCCTTCGACGCGGAGCGGCTGGGCCACGGTCTCGAGCAGCTTCTGCGCGACTTTGACGACGTCGTCGACGTCGCGCAGGTCGCCGACGAGCACCGTGAACTCGTCGCCGCCCATGCGGGCGATGGAGTCCTCCTCGCGCAGCACGGCCTTGAGCCGCACGGCCACGGTCTTGAGCAGCTCGTCGCCGACGGAGTGGCCGAGGGTGTCGTTGACGTACTTGAAGCGGTCGAGGTCGAGGAACATCACGCCGAGGACCTGGCGCATGCGGCGGGCGTGCGCGAGGGCGACGGTGAGGCGGTCGCGGAACAGCCGCCGGTTCGGCAGTCCGGTGAGCACGTCGTGATAGGCCTCGTATTCGATCTGCTCCTCGACGCGCTTGCGCTCGCTGACGTCGCGCGAGACGGAGACGATCTCGATCGCCCGCCCGCTGGCCGCGTCCGTCACCGCGCGGCTCATCGTCTCGAACCACGTCAGCGTCCCGTCCTTGCGGCGGACGCGGTAGCTGAACGTCATCGGATGCACGTCGCCGATGAGCTTCGAGAGCTGGCGCACCTCCTCCGCGTCGTCGGCCACGATGTAGTCGTAGATCGAACGGCCGACGAGCTCCGTCGGCTCGTAGCCGAGGAGACGCCGCGAAGCGTCGGAGGCGTAGATCATCACGCCGCTCGGCGTGTTGCGCGAGATCAGGTCGGTGGAGTGCTCGGCCATGAGCCGGTAGCGCGCCTCGCTCTCGCGCAGCGCCTGCTCGGCCATGCGCCGCTCGGTGACGTCGTTGTGCACGCCGATCGAGCCGACCACGCGCCCCTGCGCGTCGAACACCGGCGCGCCGCCGATCTCCAGCCAGATCACCGTGCCGTCCTTGCGGCGCACGCGCACGGAGTATTGATCGGAGAGGCCGCGCTCGCGGGAGCGGATCTTGGCGCGCATCAGCTCGACGTCGGCGGGATACGCGAGGAGGAACTCGCCGTTGCGGCCGATCAGCTCCTCGCGCGGGTAGCCGACGATCTCGCAGAAGCGGTCGTTGACGAGCTGCATGATGCCGGCGTTGTCGGCCTGGGCAACGCCCTCGCGCATGCGCTCGACGAGCTGGCGGTAGCGCCCCTCGCTGGAGCGGAGGGCCTCCTCGGCGTTGCGGCGCTGCAGCGCGCCGGCGATGATCTCGCCGGCGATGCGGAGCAGCGAGACCGCTTCGCCCGACTCCACGCCGGCCACGCCGAACGTGCCGACGCGCTCGCGGTTCAGCACGATCGGGACGCTCGTCTCCGCGCCGCCGGGCGCGCCGCATTCATAGGTGCGCCCTTCGGAGGTCAGCTCGAGGAACGCGCGGGTCGCGCCGAGGAAACGGCCGATGTCGAAGAGCACGTCGTCGATGCCGACGTCGAAGTCCGCCGGGGCGAGGTTGATGAAGTGCGTGGAGATGCCGGCGACGAGGCGCTCGAACCGCAGGCGGTGCTGCAGGCTCTCATGCGCGGCGCGCCGCTCCTCGGCGTCGATGGCCATCGACACGACGTCGGCGATCGAGCCGGCGAAGCTCTCCTCGTCGGGCGTCCACGTGCGCGGCGCGCCGCGATGCTCGTGGCAGACCAGGCCGGAGATCTGCCCGGCATGGCGGATCGGGCAGTCGAGCATCGAGGTGATGCCGAGCGGGCGGAGGTAGTCGTCGCCCAGCGCGGCCGTGCGCGGGTCGTGGAGGGCGTCGTGCGCGGCGATGGAGCGCTCCGTCTCCACGGCGTGGACATACGACGGATAGCGCGAGACGAGGAGCTCCTCGCCGCGGCCGTGGCTTCGCTCGCCCACCTCGTAAACCTCGGCGCAGCGGATGGCCAGACGGTCGGGCGTGAAGAACCAGATGCTGACGCGGCCGACCTCGAGCGTCTCCGCCGACGCCGCGGCGACGTCGCGCAGCGCGGCCTCGAGATCCGCGTGCACGGACTGCCGCCGGGCCAGGTCGACAAGAACCCGGTTCTGACGGCGCAGCCGTTCCCCTGAATCAACAACCGTGGTTGGCACCGACAAGGGAAGCGTACCATCGCCACCCCTACATCCGATGCACGCCGGCGTCCGTACGTCGGAGCGGAGGTGCTGCTTGTGCACGACCACGACCGCATTCTGCGCGACGCCTACGCCGCCTTCGCCCGCGGCGACATGGAGGGCTACCTCGCGCATTGCACGCCCGACATCACCTTCACCGTGCCGGGCGACAACAAGGTCTCGGGCGTCTACTCGCGCGCGGAGTTCGGCCCCGGCCTGATCGCGAAGGTGATGAACGCGACGAACGGCACGTTCGTCGAGACGGTGCTCGACGTCTTCACGAGCCCGCGCGGCGGCATCGTCCAGGCCCACCACGTCTTCGACTCCGGCGGCGAGACGCGCGAGTACCGCACGTATCACGTCTACGACATCCGCGACGGGAAGCTGGCCAGCTTTCTGGAGGTGCCGGAGGACAAGGACGCGTTTCAGCGGGCGTGGGCGTAGGCGAGAGCGAAGGGCTTCAGCTCGCGGTGGCGAAGAAAATAGGCCACGGAAACTCAGAACGCAGAATGCGATGCAGAATGAAGAAAGCCTGCTTTTCTCAATTCTGCATTCGCATTCTGCGTTCCGAGTTTCTGTGGCCGAATGCAACCGCTGAAGGCCGCCGGGTCTAGAGCTTCTCCAACGGATACACCTTCACATTCACCTCGCTCGCGTAGTGCCGCAGCGGCGCGGATTCCGGCCGCTTGATGCCGGCGGCCCAGATCATCGTCTCCTCGAGCTCGACGACGTCGGCGCGCTGGATGGGGTAGGGCTGGTGGTGGACGCGCGCGCGGCAGAGGCGGTGCTCGTCGTCGGTCGTGTAGAGGATGTAGCGCTCGATGAGGAAGTGCTCGAGCGAGCCGGGGGCGGCCTCGCGGACGATGCCCTCCATCGCCCGGTAGCGGATGCGCGACGTGGCGGGCGACGCGCCGCGCGGGTCGTCGCGCTTCGATTCGAAGTCGATCTGCGGCGGCGTGTCGCCCGACGCCACGAGCTCCATCGACGAGTGGAAGTACGGCAGGTGGTAGGCGGCGCGCGCGGCGGCGACGGCGATCGCGCTCGAGGCGTCGAGGCTGAAGAACCAGACGCCGGGATCGCGGCCGTTCAGGTGAACGTACGTGCGGACGTTGATCTCATGGAAGCTGGAGATCCACGGCAGCGGCGGCGTCAGCACCGGGCGCACGCCGCTGAGCGTAAACGGCACCAGGCCGACGTAGGCGTTGCCGTCGAACGTGTCGATCGTCAGCTCCGGCGCGACCAGCGGCTGGAGCTCCCGCGGCGGCACCTCCCAATGCAGGAAAAGGAGGTGATGCCAGTCCTGGCGCAGGACCACGGGCGCATCGGGCTCGACCGTCGGCGCGATGCGATCGATTCGATCCAGGTTCGACACTTGCACGTCACGCAAGCAATGTCTTGGCCATATAGAATCGCCGCCATGAAACACCTCGCCGTCCTCGCCGCCGCGCTGCTCCTGGCCGCCTGTTCGTCCGGCTCGCAAGGGCCGCAGGCAAACATCGCCCAGCCCGACCTCGCCTTCGAGCAGACGTTCGGGCCCGGCGACGTCGGCTATCCGGACGCGCCGATCGACGTCAAGTACCAGGTCCACATCGTCAACAAGTCCACCGTGCCGATCACCCTCAAGCGCATCAACCTCCACACCGTGAACCCGCCCGGCGGCGCGTACACGCTGACGCAGCCGCTCGTCCATCCGTTCCAGGTCACGATCCCGCCGAGCGGCGAGACGACGGTGGAGCTGTGGGCGCACGCGCGGAGCTACGGCGTGAGCATGCGCGACCGCGAGCCGGTGACGCTGAAGGGCCTCGCGTACTTCGACACGCCGCAGGGCTACATCAACACGCCGGTCAACCAGGAACTGCAGCAATAGTCTCGGCGGCGATCGCGCGCACGCCGCTGCCGAGGCGCGCCAGCGCCGCGTCGCGCGCGGCCGCGTCGCGGAACGCGCCGGCGATCGTCGAGCCCGAGCCGCTCATCCCCGCCCACGCCGCGCCGAGCTCGTAGAGCCTCGTCTTGAGCCTCGCCAGATGCGGCAGCGCCTCCTCGAAGTCGTTGATCAGCGCCGCAGCGTGCGCGAGGAAGTCGTCCGCGATCATCGCCCGCACGCGCTCGAGGCCGAGCGGCGGCGAAAAGCGTCGCAGCATCGCATACGCCTGCGCGGTGCTGACGCGCTCGGGCGGAAGCATGAGAACGAGTGGAATGCCGGCCAGGCTGGGCAGCGGGACGAGCTGCTCGCCGCGGCCGGTCGCGTAGGCGGTGCCGCCGAGGAGGAAAAAGGGGACGTCGGAGCCGAGCTGCAGAGCGACGTCCGCGTCCGCGCGGCCGAGCGCCCGCAGCGTCGCCGCCGCATCCGCCGAGCCCCCGCCCAGCCCGCCGCCCGCCGGGATCCGCTTCTGCAGCGCGATCGCCACCGGCGGCGCGCCCGCCGCCCGCGCGGCGCGCAGCACGAGGTTCGTGTCGTCGGCGGGGATGTCGGGCGCGTCGCACGTCAACGTCAGCGCGCCGGCGGGCGCGAACGTCAGCGTGTCGTGCAGCGAGATGGTCTGGAAGATCGTCTCGATGTCGTGGTAGCCGTCGGCGCGCTTGCCCGTCACGCGCAGGCCGAAGTTCACCTTCGCGTAGGCCTCGACGATCATCACATCTTCGGCGCGACGCAGCAGCGGTAGCCGGCCGGCACGGCGAGCGGCTCGACGCGCTCGGACGACGCGACGGTGCCGAGGCTCTCGATCTCCAGCGTCTGCGCACCGCGCGTGACGGTGATGCGCGACGGCGGGAACGACGGCGGCGCGTACGCGATCGTCACGTCTCCCGCGGTCGCGCGCGCCAGGCCCGCGGGCGTCGCCTCGTACGTCGCCGCGCGCGAGCCCGGCAAGCCGATCAGCAGCTTGGCGACGTCGCGCGGTGCAAGCTCGCCGAAGAAGCCGAAGTTCCGCGCGAACTCCGCCGCGCTGCCGCGCCACGCCGTCTGCTCGAGATCGTTCGTGAAGACGACGCCGCTGTCGTCCGCGTAGACGCGCATGGCCGTCGTGTTCAGCGGCGTGTACACGGTGAGGAGCATGGCGTGCGGATCGAGCTGCAGCTGGGCCTTGAACGACTGCACGCGCTCGCCGCTGGTGGCGCGCATGTGCATGAGGCTCCGCGCGCCCTGGAGCTCCGCGGCGCGCGCCTCGAGGATGCGCAGCGCTTCATCGGCGCTCGACGCGGAAACGGGCGCAAGCGGCGCGCCGGCGGGCGGCCGAGTAGAGCAGGCCGCGAGCAGCAGTGTCATTCCGAGCGCAGCGAGGAATCCCCTGCGCCGGGGGGATTCTTCGCCGTCGATGCGGCTCAGAATGACACGCGCGCGCACTACCGCTGCGCCTGCGTCCGCTGCTTCTCGAGCTCGGCGATCTTCGACTTCAGCTTCGCCTCGTCCTTCGCCTCCGGCTCGAGCTTGAGCGCGGCGCGGTAGAGATCGAGCGCGCGCCCGACTTCGCCGCGCTTGGCCAGCACGTCGCCGAGGTGCTCGTGCACCGTGGCATCGCGCGGGAGAAGGCGCGTCGCGTCGGTGAGGTACTTCTCCGCGAGGTCGAGCTTTCCTTGCCGGAAGTAGACCCAGCCGAGGGAGTCGATGTACGCACCGTTCGTCGGCTCGGCGGCGACCGCCTTCTGCAGCATCGACTGCGCGCGGTCGAGGTTCACGCCGCTCTCGGCCCACATGTAGCCGAGGTAGTTGAGGGTCTGGTGGTTGTCGGGATGCTTGTCGAGGATCTGCTGGAAGACCTTCTCGGCCTCGGCCTTGTTGCCGGCGCGCTCGTACGCGGAGCCGAGCTCGAACTGCAGGTCGACCTCGTCGGGCTTGGCCTTGAGCGCGTCCTTCAGGAGCGCGAGGCCGGCGTCGTACTGCTCGTTCTGCACGTAAGCCTCGGCCGCGCCGATGGTGTTGCGCACGCCGAACTTCACCTGCGTCGCCGCCGCCACGCGGGCGCGGTCCTTGTCGCCGGCGCGGAGGAGGAACTCGATGTAGCGCGCGTTCACGAACGGATCGCCCGCGTACTTGTCGACGAGCGGCTGCAGCAGCGCCACCGCGTCGCTCCAGCGCTTCTGCTTCTTCATCGCCTCGAGCGCCGTGTTCACCGCCTGCGTGTTCGGCTTGTCGCGGAAGACCAGTACCGGCCTTGCCAGGTCGATCGCCGCGGCGTAGTCGCCCTTCTGGAAAGCGATGAAGGCGAGCTGCGTCTTGGCCAGGACCTGCAGGTTGTCCGGCAGATCGGGCAGCTTCTGCATGGCCTGCAACGTCTTGGCCGCCTCGTCGAACTTGTGCTGGCCGATCTGGCTCAGCGCGTAGCTGGCCAGGACGTCGGCGTCGTCGGGATTGGCTTCGAGGAGCTTGCGATAGAGCTTGTCGGCCTCGGTGTACTGCTCGAGATCGTTGTACGCCTCGGCCAGGTAGAACATCGACCGGAGGTCTTTCGGATCGGCCTCGATGAGGGCCTTGAGCGACGTGCGCGCCTTCTCTGCCTCGCCGGCACGCAGGTACAAGTACGCCTGGCGCCGCTGCAACTCGGCGTTCGTCGGATCCTCGGCGATGAGCGGCTGCAGCACGGCCGCGGCCTTGCCGAATTCGTTCTCCGCCTCGTACAGATCGATGAGCTGCAGCGCGGCCTGGGCGAACGTCGGATCGACTTCGATGGCCCGCTCGTAATACTGCTTCGACTCGTCGCCGCGCCCGAGCTTCGTCAGCACCTGCGCGTACATGTAGTTGATGGCGCGCTGGTCGGGGGCGCGCTCGAGCATCGTGGCCAGCACCTTCTCCGCGTCGGCGTAGCGCTGGGTGTTGTAAAGGATCTGCGAGACGGCCATGCCGGTGGCGAGGTCGTCGGGATAGATCCTGAACGCGGCCTGCAGGTGCGTGAGGGCGTCGTCGATCTTGGCGCGGTCGGAGCCGGAGCGGTCGATGATGATGCGGCCGAGCATGCGCTGCGCGTCGTAGAAGTCGGGCTTGGCGGCGACGACCTTGCGCAGCGCGGCCTCGGCGTCATCGATGCGCGAGGCGTCGACGAGCATCATGGCGCGCTCGTACTGCAGGACGACGTTGCCGGGGTCCTTGGCGACGAGTTTGTCGACCTTCGCCAGCGCCTCGTCGTAGCGCCCATCCTCGGCCGCGAGCTTGGCCTGGATGAAATCGTAAGCATCGTCGGAATTGATCGGGGGAGCCTGCGCGCCTGCCGACAAGGGAACCAAAATCGCCAGCAGGAAAATCAGCTTCTTCATTGCGGTCATGGTAGCACCCGGCACTCGGAACGTTCCCGTTTCGTGCCACCTTTCATAGTGTGTTAAAAGCCTGCGACATTAAGGACATCGGCGCGTGAGTCTGGAGCGGATCGAGATCACACCGTTCGCGGTGATTGCCGGGGAGATCCTGCAAAACCGGCGTAGCGGAGAACTGACGATCATCCGTCATCAGACGCGGAAAACGCTCTATTGGTCACAAGGGGAGCTGGTGCTGATCGCGTCGCCGAATCCCAACGAGTCGCTGGCGAACTATCTCACCCAACGCGGCGCGGTGCCGATGGACAAGGCGATGCTGATCGGCGCGGCCGGGCCGACCGAGGCGGTGGCGAAGTTCCACGAGCTCGGCGGCCTCGACCTCTCCGTGCGGCAATCGCTGCTGCGCGACTGGATCGCCGCGCAGTTTTTGCCGCTCTTCTCGCTCGACGAAGGGACGGTCGCGTTCACCGACGAGTCGCCGATCGAGCCGGAGAAGCGCGTCTTCCTGCAATCGACGGCGGTGCTGATCCTGGAAGGCGTCCGCTCGATCACGAACGGCCTGGTGCTGCGCCGCTCCCTCGGCGATCTCAAGCGCGAGATCGAGCCGGGACGCGACGCGCGGATGTCGCTCGATGCCATCCCGCTCAACGACGCGGAGCGTCAGATCGCCGCGTCGCTGCACGGCCCGGCGACGATCGAGGCCTTCCTCAAGAGCTCGGGCGCCGACACGGTCTCCGCCGCGCGCGTCGTCATCGCCATGCTCGCCCTCGGCGTCTTCGCGCTCGTCGACTACACGCGCCAGCAGCAGCAGATGAGCGACGGCGACATGCAGCGCGACCTGGAGCTGCTCGCCGCCATCGGCGCCAGCGATCAGCGCTCGCTGCGCGCGGTGGCGCTGTCCCGGCAGCTGCCGCAGCTCGATCACTACCAGGTCCTCGACGTGCCGCGCGCCGCGACGCGGCAGCAGATCATCTCCGGCGCCGAGTTCATGCAGAAGCGCTACGACGCGTCGACGTTTCCGCCGATCGTCCGCGATTCGGTGCAGACCATCAACCGCCGCATCGACGAGGCGCTGGCGGTGCTGAAGGACACGATCCGCCGCCAGGAGTACGACCGGCTGCTCGCCCAGCGCAGCGCGCGCGGCGCGGACGAGCTGCAGAAGCGCGTGGCCCAGCGCTCGATCGCCGAGCACAACTTCGCGAAGGCGCGCGAGCTCTCCGTCGCCGGCGACTATTACGGCGCGATCGTGCTGCTGAAGCAGGCGGTGGAGTTCGCCCCCGATCACGCGCAGGCGTGGTATCTCCTCGGCTCGTGCCAGGAGCGCAATCCGAAGTGGCACCGCGAGGCGGCGGAGAGCTACCAGCGCGCGCTGGCCATCGATCCGAATTTCGTCGACGCGCTGATCTCCCTCGGCGACCTCTATCGGAGCGAGGGCCTGACGTCGCGCGCGCAAAGCTGCTACGAGGACGTGCTGCAGATCTCGCCCGACAACCAGGAGGCGAAGCGAAGGCTGCAGGCGTTCAAGAAGCGCTAAGGAGCCTCTGCACAAGTCCGTCATCCTGAGCCGGCAGCGCGCGGCGAAGGATCTCCGAATGCGCAGATTGAGATGCTTCGCCGTCGTTGCGGCTCAGCATGACGAGAACCGCGACTTGTGCAGCGGTTTCCTAACGCCCCTCGATGTCTTTCTTCGTGTTGTCGGCGAGCTCGCCGCGAAGATCGTCCGCTTCGCGCGGCGAGTTCTCGCCGCTGTGCTCCTCCCGGCCGGCACCCTCGTAGCCGAGGGCCTCCGAGCCGCGGATGGCGTCAATTTTCTGGATCTCGTCTTCAGTTGCTCCCTTGTCGTCGCTCATGAGCACGGAATGAGCAAGGAGGATACCGGGCCGCGCGCCACGCGCCGATGAGCGGGAGTTCATCTTCGCGGCCAGCGATGAATGCGGCGATGGGGCGCCGCGGCCCGGCATCGAAGAATAAATACGGAGACCGGCGCAAACTTGTCACGATCCTTGCTCAAGAAAGGGCAGGTATGACCCGCTCCCGGCTGCTGTTCGCGACCGTTCTTCTCCTCATCTCCACCAGCGCGTTTGCTCAAAACTGGCGCGGCCTGCTGGATTCCGCGGCCGACGACCTGCAAGCCCAGCGCTACGCGCACGCCCGCCGCACGACGATCAAGCTGATCAATAGCATGATGGACAACCTGAACACCGGCAACGCCGCGGCGTACACGCTCGGCCTGACGGTGGCCTACCGCGCGGTGGCCGAGGCGGGATTGGGCAACTACGACGAAGCGGATTGGTACCGGCACGTGGCGCTGGCGATGTCGCCGCAGGTGGCGCAACTCGACCTGTCGCGATTCGGCGGCGCCGGCGAGTGGTTCACGCAGCGCGAAGCATCCGACGTTCCGCCGATGGCGTCGTCGACGTCCTCTTCATCATCCTCATCGTCGGACGACGCGCCCGCCGTGATCTCGGACCGCCACGACCCGATCTGCAAGTACAAGCCGTATCCGAAATACCCCCTCGGCGCCGTGCTCGGCAAGGTGAGCGCGCCGGTGATCGTGCACGTGCTGATCGACAGCGACGGCACGGTGCGCCATCCGACGGTCGTCTCTCAGTCCGTCGCGCCGACGCTGATCTACGCGGCAACCGAAGCCGTGAAGCAATGGCAGTTCGAGCCCGCCATGGCGGACGGCAAGCCGTGCCCGATGGAGTTCGACCTGACGGTGAACTTCCAGACGCGCGGTTGACGCGAGCGGGCACGTATGGCACGATGTATGGCGTCATGAGCCGCCCGAAGAAAACGACGATTTACCTCCCGCCGGAGCTCAAGCGCGACATCGAGCGCGTGGCAAAGAGCGAGCACCGCACGGAAGCGGACGTGATCCGCGACGCGGTCTCGGCGTCGCTCGAGGAGCGATTCAAGCCGCAGCCACCGCGCATCCCCCTCGTCCCCTACGGCCTCGGCGCGCCCGACATCGCCGAGCGCGTCGACGAGCTGCTCGACGGCTTCGGCCGATGATCCTGCTCGATACGAGCGGCCTCCTCGCCGCGCTCTTCGCCGATCAGAACCGCCACGAGGAGTGCGCGAGCGTCCTGCGCGCATCGACGCCGCCACGCGTGCTCTCGCCGTTCGTCCTCGCCGAGCTCGATTACCTGATCCTGAAATACGCGGGGGTCGAGGCCGAGCTGCAGCTCCTCGCCGAAGTCGGCCGCGGCGTCTACGAGCTCGCGGAGTTCGACCGCTACGACATCGACGCCGCCTACGAGATCGTCGAGCAATACCGCGACCTCCGCATCGGCCTCGCCGACGCCTCGATCGCCGTCTGCGCCAAGCGCTGGGACGCCCGCGACATCCTCACCCTCGACGAGCGCCACTTCCGCGCGCTGCGCGCGGCGCCGCGGAAGCGGTTTCGGATTTTGCCGGCGGATGCGCGTTAGAAGATGACGAAGGCGGGGTGGTCGGAAAGGTCCGCGTCAAAGGTGACGGTGTGCTCGCAGCCGGCAGTGGCGTTGCGGCGCCCGATGAGGTAATCGGCGAAATCACCTTTGCCGTCGCGATAATCGGTTAAAGCAGCTTGCACGATCGATGGATCGTCGAGCGCGAAGATCTCGTTTTCGACAATCGCTTCGAGAGTTTCGACGATTTCGCGTTTTGAAAATCGGTACTTCCTTCCCAGAACCCACACCGCCTCCGCCAGCACCACATCGGACACGAAAAGCTTCTCGCCGGTTCCGAACAGTTCTCGAACCTTGCGAACCTGCACTTCGTCGTCTTTCGTGAGATACCGAAGGAGGATATTCGTGTCGATCCCGATCACGACCGCTTCTTCGTCTGTCGAAGGACCCGCTCGTATTTTTCGACGATCGCGTCGCCGATCGCCTCGTTCATCTCTTCGACGCTAACCGGCCGCTGGCCGGGACGCTTCAGAATTCCTTCGAAATCGCGCCAGGTCTTCTTCGCCTTGCGCACGAGGAGCTCGCTTTTTTCGTTGATCAGCAGGTCCACCTTATCGCCCGCTGCGATGCCAAGCTGCTCCAGCATCGTGTCGGGGATCTCCACCTTCCCATCTTCCGAAATGGTCGCCGTAGCCATGCAGTAAGAATACCCCTACATCAACTCCCGCATGATCTTGTCCAGCGCCTCTTTCGGCGGCCGCGTCTGCGCTTCGTCGAGCGACCAGAGCGGCTGGTCGACGACGTTGAGGAGCGACATGAAGCTCTTCTTCTCCGGCCGCAGGTAGACGAGCCCTGTCAGCATCGATCCCTCGGCGACCGACTTGTGCAGGCGCGTAATCGCTTGCACGGGGTCGCTCGGGTCGTAGTCCTCCTCCAGCTTGCGCAGGAGGATGCGGGAGCCGTCGGCGAGGTCGACTTCGCGCATCTCGCCGGGCTCGTACGAGATCTCGATCTGCTCGTAGGCGGGAACGAAGCCGATCTGGTGGAGCAGCTCGTCGTGCTCCTTCGAATACGTGTAGCCCTTCGTCGATCCCTCGTGGTTGTTGAACGTCACGCACGGCGAGATCACGTCGATCACGGCGAGGCCGTCGTGCGCGATCGCGGCCTTGAGGATCGCGATCATCTGCTTCGGATCGCCGGCGTAGCCGCGGGCCACAAAGCCGCAGCCGAGCTCCACCGCCAGCGCGCAGAGGTCCATCGGCGGCAGATCGTTGATCACGCCGGTCTTCAGCTTCGAGCCTTCGTCCGCCGTCGCGGAGAATTGGCCCTTCGTCAGGCCGTACACGCCGTTGTTCTCGATGATGTAGATCAGCGGGATGTTGCGGCGGACCATGTGCATGAACTGGCCGAGGCCGATCGACGCCGTGTCGCCGTCGCCGGAGACCCCGATGCCGACCAATTTATGGTTCGCCAGGATCGCGCCGGTGGCGATCGCCGGCATGCGTCCGTGCACCGCGTTGAAGCCGTGCGAGCGGCCGAGGAAGTAGGCCGGAGTCTTCGACGAGCAGCCGATCCCGGAGAACTTCGCCACGAACTCCGGCTTCACGTTCATCTCGTAGAAGGCGCGGACGATCTGGTTCGACACCGCGTCGTGGCCGCAGCCGGCGCAGAGCGTCGACTTCCCGCCCTGGTAGTCGAGCGCCTTCAGGCCGAGGCGGTTTTCCTTCGGCGCTTCCGTTCCGATTTTCAGCGTGCTCTCGGCCATGGCTAGTCCTCCCCCGCCGCGTTCGACGTCGCCGCGTGCTCGACGCCGACGCGCAGCACCTTCAGGTCGTGGTCCTCTTCCATCTGCAGCACCGCGTTCGTCACCGAGCGCGCGTCGCAGGGGAGGCCGGTGTAGTGCAGGATCTTGCGGATCTTCCGCTGCTCTTCGCCGAGCTCGAGGCGGATCAGGTCGCCCATCTGCCCGTCGCGATTCTGCTCGACGACGTACACGCGGTCGTGCTCCGCGACGAACTGCGCCAGCTCCTCCGTAAACGGCAGCGCGCGCAGGCGCATGTAGTCGACTTCGAGTCCGCGCTCCGTGCGGAGCTGGTGCCGCGACTCCTCGATCGGGTAGTGCGTCGTGCCGAAGGCGATGAAGCCGATCGTCGCGCCGCCGCGGCGGTCGATCACCGGCTTCGGCACGTACTGCTTCGCCGTCTCGTACTTCTTCTGCAGCCGGTCGACCGTCGCCTTGTAGACCTCGGGCTTCTCCGAATAGCGCGCGTGGTCATCGTGGCCGGAGCCGCGCGTGAAATACGACGCGAACGGATGGTCGGTGCCGGGGAGCGTGCGGAACGGGATGCCGTCGCCGTCGACGTCGAGGTAGCGGCCCCACTTGCCGCCGAGCTCCTCGAGCTGTTCCTTCGACAGGACCTTGCCGCGGCGGTACGGCTTCGTCGGATACGTGAACGGGTCCGACATCCAGTTGTTCATGCCGAGGTCGAGGTCGGAGAGGACGAAGATCGGCGTCTGGAATGTCTCGGCGAGGTCGAGCGCCTCGATAGCGAAGTCGAAGCACTCCGACACCGAGTTCGGGATGAGCGCGATGTGCTGCGTGTCGCCGTGCGAGAGCGTCGCGACTTCGAGAATGTCGCCCTGCGCCGTGCGCGTCGGCAGGCCGGTCGACGGCCCGACGCGCTCGATGTCCCAGATCACGCCGGGGAGCTCGGCGAAGTAGCCGAGGCCGGCGAACTCGGACATCAGCGAGATGCCCGGTCCCGAGGTCGCCGTCATCGAGCGCGCCCCCGCCCAGCCGGCGCCGAGGACCATGCCCACGGCCGCGATCTCATCCTCGGCCTGCACGATGGCGAACGTCGCCTTGCCGTCCTCGGTGATGCGGTACTGCTTCATGTAGTCGATCAACGACTCGCAGAGCGACGACGACGGCGTGATCGGGTACCACGTCACCACCGTGACGCCGCCGAACATCGCCCCAATCGCCGCGGCGGCGTTGCCGTCGATGATGATCTTCCCGCTCGTGGCGTTCATCCGCTCGATGCGCCACTTGTTCTGCTTCGGCAGGTTGGCGCGGGCGAACTCGAGGCCTTTGTCGATCGCGGCTACGTTCGGGTCGATGGCCTTCTGCTTCCCCTTGAACTGCTTGGTGATGGCGTGGACGATCTCCTCGCGCTCGATGCCGATCAGCTCCGCCACGATGCCGACGTAGATCATGTTCGTCAGCAGCTTGCGCAGGCGCGAGTCCTGCGCCAGCTCGCCGGCGAGCTTGGCGAACGGCACCTCGTAGAACGTGACGTCGCCGCGCATCGACTTGCAGTTCAGCGGCGCGTCGTAGATGCAGAGCGAGCCGGGCTGCAGCGCCTCCACGTCCTCGCGCGCGGTCTGCGTGTTCATGCAGACCATGAGGTCGACTTCCTTCTTGCGGCCGATCCAGCCGTCCTTGTTCGCGCGGATCGTGAACCATGTCGGGAGGCCGGCGATGTTCGAGGGGAACATGTTCTTGCCGCTCACCGGCACGCCCATCTGAAAGATCGAGCGCATGAGGACGCTGTTCGACGACTGCGAGCCGGAGCCGTTGACGGTGGCGACGTGGATGGTGAGGTCGTTGACGATCGGCGCAGCGGCGGCCGCAGGCTCATCGAGCACTGCCGTTGCGGTCAGCGTGTCAGACACTACTCTCTCCTTGATGGGTGATTGTGTGATTCGGGGCCATTTCCTGTGCGAGGCAGCAGATTGTAACGCCAACGGCGACGGGCGGCGGATTTGCTGCGTAGAAGGAGATGATGCGGCCCGTCTGTGTCGCCCTCTTCCTCGTTGCCACGTCCGCCGCGGCCGCCACGTTCACCGTCACCACGAATGCCGACGCCGGCCCCGGCTCGCTGCGCGACGCGATCCTCCAGGCGAACGCCGACTGCAAAGGTCTCGTGCAGTGCAGCATCGTCTTCGACCCGGCGCTCTACGTACAGCCGATCGAGCTCGAGTCGCCGCTCCCCGTCATCACCGCGTGCGGCCCGTTCACGATTGGCTCGCTCACGATGGTCGAGATTCGCGGCGATCGCCTCGCGTCGGGCAACGGCTTCGAGTTTCGGGCGAGCTGTCCGGACGCTGAGGACCTCGTCGTCAGCCGCGTGGTCATGAATGGCTTCCCCGGCGCCGCCATCGCGATGTCGCCGCCGGGCGACGTGACGCACGGCCCGGTCGGCGCCGAGCTCCGCGTCACCGAGTGCTACCTCGGCACGGACGTCACCGGCACCGTCGCGATTCCCAACCAGCGCGGCGTCGTCGTCGATGACGATCACGGCTTCGCGGTCATCGAGAAAAGCCTGATCAGCGGCAACGACCGCAGCGGCGTCTTCGTCTGGAAGTCGCGCATGGTCTACATCCAGAACAACATCATCGGCACCGGCCCCGACGGCGAGCTGGCCCTCGGCAACGGCGCGAGCGGCGTCTATCTCGGCGTCACCAGCGCGATCGTCACCGGCAACACCATCGCCTTCAACCGCGACTTCGGTGTCGCCGTCTCCCGCATCGCGCCGCGCGTCTCCGTGGTCCGCAACTCGATCTTCGAGAACGGCTGGCTCGGCATCGACTGGGAGCTCAACGGCCGCATCGACCGCGACCTCCCCGACAACGCGCCGACGCCGGTGGCACCGGTGATGACGGAGGCGTTCATCGATCCGGCGACGAAGGTGCTGGTCGCACGCGGCACCATGCGCTGGCGGACGGACGCTCGCGGCGGCTTCTACCGCATCCTGCTGTACGCGACGCCGGGCTGGCGGACGCACGCCGAGGGAGAGCGGATGATCGCCGAGACGTACGTCCAGGTGCCGCGCGACAACGGCACGCACGAGCTCCCGTTCGAGATTCGCGTGACCGATAGCGGCCTCGCCGGCTCCTACATCACCGCGCAGTCGTCGGTCTCGATCCAGACCGAAGACGTCGACGTCAACACTTCGGAATTCAGCAACGGAATCGTCGTCCAACCATGAAAAACCTCTTCCTCGCAATTCTCGTCACCGCCACCTCCGTCTCCGCCGCCACGTTCACCGTCACCACGAATGCCGACGCCGGCCTCGGCTCATTGCGCGATGCCCTAGCCCAGGCGAACGCGCAGTGCGACGGCTCGATCGTCTGCGCCGTCACGCTCGACCCGGCCGTCGAGCACCAGATCGTCGAGCTCACGTCGCCGCTGCCGGCCATCACCGCGTGCGGCATCACCATCGGCGACCCGGCGTTCGACAGCGCTCTCGGCAAGCGCGCGCTCGAGATCAGCGGCGCGAAGCTCGACGCCGGCAACGGCCTCGAAGTCCGCTCGCGCTGCGGCATCAACAACGGCGTCACCATCACCGGCCTGGCCCTCACCGGCTTTCCGGATAACGGCATTGCCGTGCTGCCGCCGGACGGCGGCGTGACCCACGGCCCCGCCGCGCCGCTGGTGCATCTCCGCGGCAACAACGTCGGCATCGACGCCGGCGGCTTCATCGACCGGCGCAACGGCTGGCGCGGCATCGTCATCGCCGACGATCCGGCGCAAGTCGTCGTCGAGCAGAGCGTCATCAGCGCGAACGGCCGCAGCGGCATCTTCGTCTGGGTGGCCGACTCCGTGACCGTGCGCAACAACCGCATCGGCATCGACGTGAACGGCTTCCCGCGCCCGAACGGCGCGAGCGGCATCTACCTCGGCCGCGCCGCCGGCGAGATCACGCAGAACACGATCGCCTTCAGCCGCGACTTCGGCGTGGCCGTCTCCCCCACCGCCACGCGCGCCTCGGTGACGCAGAACTCGCTCTACGAGAACGGCTGGCTCGGCATCGACTGGGCGCTCGACGGATTGGTTAACCACGTGCTCCCGGCCGACGCGATCGTGCCGCTGCCGCCGACCGTAACCGACGTCAACGGCCAGACGGTCCGCGGCGTCGCGCACGTGCGGGCGAAGGACGGCGGCGGGACGTACCGCATCCTTTTCTATTCGACGGAGGCGTGGCGGCAGCACGCCGAGGGGGAGCACTACGCCGGCGCGATGACCATCGACGTGCCGAACGACGGGAGCGCCCACGATGTGCCGTTCGAGTTCCGCTCGACCGTGCCGCTCTTCGACACCGTCGTCACCGCGCAGGCGTCGGTCGCCTTCGACGGCATCGACAACACCTCGGAGCTCAGCGAGGGCGTGCGCTACTCGTGTTGCCGATGATCGCGGCGCACCGGCGGGTGCTAGAGTCCGCCGGATGCTCCGCACGATCTGGGTCGTCGTCGTCGCGCTCGTCGTCACGATTCCGCTGGCCACGACCGTCATGCTCATCGCCTTCGTCCGCTCGACGTCGCCGTGGATCGACCGGATCATCCGCGTCTGGGCGCGCTCGCTCGTGCGCGCCGCCGGCATCGACCTGCGCACGGAGCGGATGGAAACGGTCGACCGCAAGCAGCGCTACATCCTCGTCGCCAACCATTACTCGTACTTCGACATCCCGGTGATCATCGCCGCGGTGCCGCAGCCGATCCGTTTCATGGCCAAGATCAGCCTCTTCAAGATCCCGATCTTCGGCTGGGCGCTGGGCCGCGCCGGCTTCATCCCCATCGACCGTAAGAACCGCCGCACGGCCGTGAAGTCGTTCGACCTCGCGGCGGAGCGGATCCGCAAAGGGAACACGATCGTGGTGTTCCCCGAGGAGGGGCGCTCGCGCAACCGGCAGATGCGGCCGTTCCAGCGCGGCGGGTTCCTGCTGGCGCTCAAGTCGGAGCTGCCGATCCTGCCGCTGGCGATCGACGGGACGTACGACGTCTTTCGCGTCGGCGCGACGCGGATCACGCCGGCGCCGGTGACACTCAAGGTCGGCGAGCCGATCGCCACGGCGGGGCGCTCGGTGCGCGAGAAAGAGCAGCTGGCGGAGCAGTCGCGCGGACAGATCGAGCGGATGCTGGGCGTGTTCGGGACGTCATCCTGAGCGCAAGCGAAGGATCTCCGGCTACGTCGATGGAGATGCTTCGCCTGCTGCGCGGCTCAGCATGACGGGAGCGCGCAGCGCCGCGGCGACCTGCGGCAGGTCGTCGTCGAGCAGCGTCCGAACATCAATCGTGAAGCGGTCGTCGACGATGCGCCCGACGATGCCTTGCTGCAGGAACGCGGCATAGAGCGCGTTCGCGTTGCCCGGCACTTCGATGGCGATCGACGGAATCGTCTCCGCCGGCGTCGTGCCGCCGCCGAGGGCGCAGTCGCTGTCAATCGCCGTCGCGGACGTGCCGAGCGTCAGCTCCGCGGCGCGCGCGCGCAAGGCGTCGAGCGGCGTCGCCAGCATCCGGTAGATCGGGATCTGCGACTCGTACTTCCCCGTGGCGAACGCGCGCAGCGTCTCGCCGACGACCGCGTACGACTCCTTGCCGGCGCGCAACGCGCGCAGCAGCGGATGCTTGCGGCAGCGGTCGACGACGGCGGCGCGGCCGAGGATCAGGCCGCCCTGCGTCGCGCCGAGGAGCTTGTCGGTCGAGCAGGTGACGGCGTCGACGCCCTTCGCAATCAGCTCGCGGAGCGTCTCGCCGCGCGCGAAGCCGTACGGCGCGAGGTCGACGGCGCGGCCGCTGCCTTCGTCGTAGAGCAGCGGAAGCTTCTTCGACCGCGCGACCTCGATCAGCTCCTCCGTCGACGGCGACTCCGTGAAGCCGACGATCTCGAAGTTCGAGCGATGGACGCGCAGGATGGCCGCGCACCTCTTCGTCGCCGCCTCGGCGTAGTCGCGGGCGCGTGTCCGGTTCGTCGTGCCGACTTCGCGCAGCTTCGCGCCGCCTTGCTGGATCACGTCGGGGACGCGGAAGCCGCCGCCGATCTCCACGAGCTCGCCGCGCGAGACGAGGACTTCGCGCCCGGCCGCGACCGCGGCGAGGAGCAGCAGCGTGCCGCCGGCGTTGTTGTTCGTCAGGATGGCCGCCTCGCAGCCGAAGAGCGTCATGCAGAGCGCCGACAGGTGCTCGTCGCGCGCGCCGCGCTCCCCTTCCGCGAGATCGAATTCGAGGTTCGAGTAGCCGTTGACGGGGCCGCCGGCGCGGCGCCAGAGCGCGGCGTCGATCGGCGAGCGGCCGAGGTTCGTATGGATGATGACGCCCGTGCCGTTGACCACGCGGCGGAGCGACGACGTCGTCGACGCCGCCACGGACTCGCGCACCGCGGCGAGCGCCTCGGCCTCGGCGTATGCCGCGCGCGCGGCGCGGAGCGCGTCGAGATGCGCCACCACCGCGTCCTTCACCCGCTCGCGGCCGAGCTCGTCGACGAGC
>Ga0070717_10000408_pt1 | contig 27493 bp, 24 predicted proteins | sample LARL113metaG_FD_71366 | JGI IMG/M metagenome (GOLD analysis project Ga0070717, IMG submission 71366) | Corn, switchgrass and miscanthus rhizosphere microbial communities from Kellogg Biological Station, Michigan, USA - LAR L11-3 metaG | ecosystem: Host-associated > Plants > Roots > Rhizosphere ...
CCGGTGCTTCACAGACTAACCCCACCGGCACGGAAACCACGGTACCCATTTCTTCGAGTCCTAGCGTGCCCAAGACTACTCCAACGCCGGGCGCGGCGGTGGTCGACGGAAATTGGCAGGTAAAGGGGGCCTATTATATGATGCGTCTCGGACCGTCCTTCCGCTATCAAATCACCAAGCGGGTTTCGATTTCGGGAAACGCGGGTGTTGCTGGAAGCTATATCGGTTCGACCTACAACTTTACCGAGTCTCTCGAATTACCGGCCGGCGTGCCTAATCTCCCGACGTCATCGACCGATTCTACGCCCTTGCCTGGTCCATCCATAAGCAATCAACATCGCAAGCAGGATTTCAAGCTGGGGTACTACGGCGAGGTGAACGCCGAATTCTGGATCACTTACCGCACCGGTCTTTTCGCCGGCGTCGTCTACGAGCACCTCGGCAAATACAGCCAAATGCTTGAAGGCCGTACGGCGGATATCAACATTGGTGGGGGCACCGCCTTCCGTATTGGTATCATCAATCGCTTCTAAGCCGCTTCCCCGATCCATTTTCCCACTACGCCGCCGGCTCCCAGCCGGTGGCTTTTTTGTATAGGGCGGTCTCGCGTCCGATGGAGAGCCGGGCTCTTGAATCGAGTTACCGCTCCGTTTCGCGACGCTCCAGATCCGCCAGCACCGCGTCGATTGTGCGCAGTTTCTCCGGCGGGAAGAGTCCGTTGATCCGGGTGATCACCTGCTGGATGATGCCGTCCGGGCAAGATGCTCCGCCGGTCAATAGGACCCGAAAGGGTTCGCCCCCCTGGGGAAATGAGTGGGTCTCGATCACGTCGTGCGGGCGCGCGCCCGGACCGTGCGCGGGAAAAACATAGTGCTCCACCGCGTCGCGCGATCGAATGTTCGCCTCGCTTTGGATAAAAAACGCCCGTTTGCCCAACCGCTGTTCGCAGAGGCGATAAAGTTGGTAGGTATTCGAAGAGTTCTTACCGCCGATCACGAACGCGGCGTCTAGGGGCTCGGCCAGCGCCTTGCTCAGCGCGTCCTGATTGACCTGCGTGGCGTAGCACAGCGTATCGCCTTTGGCACTACCACCGACCCGGGTGGCGCCGTCCGCTTCGCCAAACTTGGCCCGGTAGGCGCCGCGGAGGTGTTCGACGATCTCGAGCGTCTCGTTCATCAGCAGCGTGGTCTGGTTCACCACTGCCACGCGGCGGAGGTGAAGATCAACGTCGAAACCGGGCGTATGTTTACCGGCAAAATCACGATAGAATTGATTGCGCACGGCCGGATCGTCGCTCGTGATCACGGTCGCGAGTTGCTGGGCCTCGGCCAGATTTCGCACGATCACCGCGTGAGCGTAGCGCCGAGCATTGGAGAAGGTCGCCTTGGTTTCCTCGTGTTCATGCTTGCCGTGAATCACCACGGTGAAGCCCTCCCGACCAAAAGAACGCGCCGCTTTCCAGACTTTTTCCACCAGCATGCAGGTGGCGTCGTATTGATAAACCGGCACCCCTTTCCGGACCAATCGCCGCTTGTCGTCATCCGTCGCCCCGAAGGCCGGAATGATCACGATGTCGTCCGGCGTCAGCATGTCCCACCAGAGCGCCTCGCCCGGTGCCCCGGTGCTTTTTCCGCCCGTGGTGGTGTAAGCGACCCCTTTGTCGGTCTGCAAATAACGCAGCCCGCGTCGCAGGAGGTCTTCATTCACGAAGGGATTGTGGATCAGCTCGCTCAGCATGAAGACGCGCCGTCCCGGATTTTCCGCCAGGGTTTCATAAGCGCGCTCGATCGCGTTTTTCACTCCGAGGCAGAAACCGAAGTGACTCGGAATAAGGTACTGCACCGCCCCAAAATCCAGTGCGACGGGCGAGGACGCCGTCCGCTCATGAGTGCGAGCCAAGGTCTTGATCGCCGCACACAATTTCGACTGATAGAGCGCGGAGGCGGCCTCATCGAACTGATAAATCTGTCGATTCCGTTCTTTGTCCGGACGGAATTTATAGATGAAATCGTTTTCGCCGAGATGAAGGTAGGGGATCTCGATCAGATGAGGCTCGAGCTGCCGCAGAACCGAGGCGAGCGAGGGCGCCAGGACTGTTGCATTTTTTTCGATCGCTTCGAGGGAAAGAAAGTGAACTTCGTCGTCCGCCGGTGTGCCCTCCACTTGAGAAAACAGGACTCGGTACTGCGCTCCTTGATGCACCACCACAAAGCGCTCGGCCGGCGGAGTGTGAACGGAAAAATGAGCTTCCATTCGCTGTGTGGCCATCGCGAGATCCGATCCGACAAAGGCCAAGCCAATCCGCGTCCCTGCGCGCCGCACCGCGAGCTGGTTGCTCGCGTTGAACGCCAACACCGTCACCAATTCACTCGTCGGAGAAGCCACTGGAACCATGGTAGAGGTCAAACAACTACGCCCGGACGACAGGGTCAAGCGACGCCCGACGGGCGAGCGACCAATGACCAATGACCAATGACCAATGACCAATGACCAATGACCAATGACCAATGACCAATGACCAATGACCAATGACCATCCAGAGGTCCGAGTCTTCGGGATCGAGGTGGCACGACCCGTCCCGGGGCGTGGTTAGACTATGCTATCAGCAACAACGTCGCTCTTCTCCCACTTTCCCCACCCGTGCTTCTTGAGTTGACGCGGCCGAGCGCCCGGATGAAGTTCCCGCAGAGCAGCTTCGCGCTACTAGTTTAGTGGTAAAACACGTGCTTCCCAAGCATGGGTCGTCAGTTCGATTCTGACGTGGCGCACCAGTCTTCGCCAAGTTCAACGCAGGCGAAGACTGCCCGCCAGATTGTCGCGCCATAGCGCACCGCGCGACGGCGGAAAGTGCATAGCACGTAGGAGGGCTTTCAACGCCAGCATGGCTACGATTGGCAGGCCAGTCTTCGTCCGGCCCAACGAAAGCGCAGAACGCAGGAGCATATGTCCACTATACGTTCATCGCGCACGCGCGAATGCGGAAAGTGCACAATACGATGCAGGAGGAAGACCGGGCCGAAGAAAGATGGCTCATAAACCTCTCACCGTTCGGCCAAGAAGCGTCTCCACCCTCCAAATACGGTCACATCCCGCGCGTTTTCCACCGCGACCGACTCGCAGAGGAAACCTTGGACCACTTCACCATCCGCTAAGTGAATACGGCCGATTCCAAGGGGCTCCGGAATCCCGGCGACAAAGCTGCCAAAGTGAGCGACGGAGAGCTCCCAGACTTCCACTTCGATCGGGGCGCCGCCCGTTTTCACTCGTACCAGCCCCGGTTTGGGCGGCGTGGTTCCAGGCAATTCAAAAAGTCGATACACCGGCGCCGTCTGGGTTGCGCGCACCAGGCGGGCGTTGCGTTCGAGCAGTTGCCGATTGAGCGGCAGGCCGCTGAGGTGCGCGCCGCAGACTGCCACGCGTGTCATCGGCTCAGCTGGCCCAGCCGGAACCAGTGCCGGCGCAGGCGTCGGTTCTCCTAAGAATCGTGAGGCCCAGGCTAAGAGTCGGTCGTCGTGGAACGCCGGCGCGAGGAGCGTGATGCCAAATCCGACCTGGGAACTGAGCACACCTGCAGGAATGGCCAGCGCGCAGAGGTCGAGTAGGTTCACGTAGTTCGTGTAGTAACCTAAATTCGTGTTCAGCTGTAGAGGATTTTTCACTACATCCTCCACGCGATAAGCGGTGCCAGCCGTGGGAGTGAGGAGAAAGTCGATCTGTCCCCAAACCGCCTCAGAGCGACGGCGCAGCGCGGCCAGCCGGTAAATCGAGTCAAAGGCGTCGGCCGCGCTCAGCTTGCGCGCGCCCTCGATGATCTGCCGCGTCACCGGGTGCAACGCCTCCGGTCGGTGCTCAATAAACGAGCGAATCGCCGCGTAACGCTCTGCCACCCACCCGCCTTGATAGAGCAGGCGGGCCGCCTCGCGAAATGGATCAAAATCGATTTCAATGAGGGTTGCCCCTAGTCGTTGCCAAGCGGATACAGCGTTGGCGAAGAGGGCGGCCGACTCCGTGTCGCCGAAAAACTCCAGTTGCTCCGGCCGCGGAATTCCGATTCGCGGGGGCCAGGCCGCCGCGCCGGTCGGGGGAGTCGCGGGCCGGCTAAAAGGGTCTTCGGCATCGTAGCCGGCGACGATGGCCAAGACCGCTGCGGCATCGGCGCAGGTGCGGGCAAAGATCGACACGCAATCCAGACTGCGGCACGCGGGCACCACGCCGCGGGTGCTGAGGAGGCCCTTGGTCGGCTTGAGGCCCACCAAGCGATTGAAGGCTGCGGGGATGCGACCGGAGCCCGCCGTGTCCGTCCCCAAAGAAAAACTACAGAGGCCTTGCGCGACGGCCACGGCCGAGCCCGAGCTGGAGCCACCGGGAACATAATCGGGATTGTAGGCGTTTTTCGGAATTCCATACGGCGATCGCACGCCCACCAAGCCGGTCGCGAATTGATCCAAATTGGTTTTCCCCACGGGAATGGCGCCGGCCGAGAGCAAACGCTGTACCACGTGGGCGGATACCGCAGGCGTGTAGGCGAACTCCTTGCACGCCGCAGTGGTGGGTACACCGGCAAGGTCGATGTTGTCCTTGATCGCGAAGGGCACGCCTTGCAGGGGCGCGCCACTCTTGCTTTCCGAAGATTTGAGTTGGGCCAGCGCTTCTGCACGCGGCACGAGGTCGATCCAGATCGCGTCGTCTGGAGTCGCCTCGATTCGATCGTAGATTCCATTCAGCACGTCCGCCGGTTGCAGCGACGCGTCGCGGTAGGCAGTGTGCAGAGCGGCGATTTCCAATGGGTGTGAGGCCATTAAACGGTGTGAAGGTGAAAAGGTTCGAAGGTGCGAAAGTGCGGGTGTGGCGCTGGCGCGCAAAAAGGATCGGCGGCGCCTGCCGTGCGCGGGCCGGGGAGTTTGGCGAATCGAGTCGTTCTTTCAGAGGTTGAGGATCGAGGTAGGGCGGCCACTCCGCGGGCCGCCGTGCTTGCTCAGTGAATCATGACGGCGAGGAGCGGAGTCCCGCCCTATTTTCCCACTTTGAAGAAATCTGAATGATCGGTCACGTCGCCGTCTTCAGGATAATCAGCGGCTCACCCGCTTGGACGGGCCGACCTTCAGAGCAGGCAATTTCTACCACTTCACCCGGCGTCGTGCTCAGAACGGAGATTTCCATTTTCATCGACTCCAGCACAACCAATGCCTCATCGCGGGTTACTTTCTGACCGACCTGCACTGGAATTTTCCAGACATTGCCCGGCACCTGTGCGACCACCGCAATGTGGCCTGGCGGGATCGCGGCGCGCTCGGTCGCGGCCGACGCAGCTTCGTTCTCGGCGGAGAAATTCAACTGTCCGGACAATTCCCAGCGATGGCGCTCGGCTTCGAAGGACTGCTGCTGTTTCGCTTTGAACGCGCCGATGGAGTCGACGTTGTCGCGGAGAAATTTTCGATAATCGCCCAAGCGAAACGTCTCTTCCTCGATCCGCAATTTGAACCGCCCGCGAGGAAAATCTTCGCGCATCTGCAGCAGCTCTTTCGCCCCGACTTCGTAGAATCTAATTTGATCGAAGAAGCGCAACAGCCAGGGCTTGCCATCTTTGAAATCCGCAGTCTGGCGCCAGCGGTTCCACATCTGCACGGTACGGCCGATGAATTGGTATCCACCCGGGCCCTCCATGCCGTACACGCACAAATAGGCGCCGCCGATTCCGACCGCGTTCTCCGGGGTCCAGGTGCGCGCGGGATTGTACTTTGTAGTGACTAAGCGGTGACGTGGATCGACCGGCGTGGCGACCGGCGCGCCGAGGTAAACGTCGCCGAGTCCCAAAACGAGGTAACTCGCTTCGAAGGCAATCCGTTTCACCTCATCGACCGAGTCGAGTCCATTGATCCGGCGAATGAACTCGATATTGCTCGGACACCATGGCGCATCCTTGCGGACCGTCTGCATGTACTTGCGGATCGCGAGCAGAGTGGACTCGTCCTCCCACGAGAGCGGAAGATGCACGATTCGGGTTGGAACTTCCATCGCGTCATCCGGCGGTAGGTGCGCCTCTGCGTCGATCAACGTTTCCATCAACCGCTCCAGCGGCAGGACGCGACTGTCGTAATGGATCTGCAACGACCGGATGCCGGGCGTAAGATCAAGCAACCCCGGGGTATGATTCTCCTGCACCCAGGTCATGAGCGCATGCACGCGGAAGCGCAACGTGAGGTCCAGTTCGAGCGGGCCGTACTCAATTAACAAATACTTGTCTCCCGAGCGTCGGTAGCACACCGCGGGGGCATCGCCGCGAGGCGGAATCCGGTGCAACACCGCCGGTTCGCCGGGCTCGAATGTAGGGCGGGCGAAATCCTGCCCATCCTGAGGTTCGAGGGGAGGGCGAGGCGTTCCGACGAGCCGAGCCTGCTCCGACAGATTCGAAGCCCGGCGTGTCTTCTGTCGTCGACCGGGCAGGAGCGATTCGATCTCTGCTTCCTGCGCCACTTCACGCTCACGCGCGGTCGCAGCGGTGACGGCACGGAAGCGCACTTTGTCACCCGGTTTCAGTTGCCCAATTTTCCACAGGTCCGCCGCGATGATCGTCGCGGGGCAGACGAAGCCGCCCAAACTGGGGCCGTCGGGCCCGAGCAAGATAGGCATGTCGCCGGTGAAATCGATCGTGCCGACCGCATAGGCATTGTCGTGGATGTTTGAGGGGTGCAGGCCGGCCTCGCCTCCGTCGCTTCGAGCCCAGCGCGGTTTCGGGCCGATCAGACGAACGCCGGTCCTGGCCGAGTTGAAATGCACCTCATAGGTGGAACGGAAGAGATCGGCGATATCGTCGGGTTGAAAAAAGTCGGGCGCACCGTGCGGCCCGTAGAGCACGGCGATGTCCCATTCCCGTGAATACGTCGGGATCAGGGCGGCGGGGAGCTTATGGAGAAATGGTTCCTCCGCCTCGCCGAAGACCGGACCGGGATTGATCCGCAAAACGTCGCCCGCGCGCAACGCCCGTCCGGCGTGCCCGCCGAACTGGCCCAAGGTGAAGGTGCTTTTGCTTCCGAGATAGTCGGGAATATCGAGTCCGTAGCGAATAGCCAAATACGTCCGCATCCCCGCTTGCTGCACCGTCCGGAAGCGCAGGACCGCGCCGGGCTTGACCCGAACCGCGCGCCAGAGGGCGAGCGGTTTCTCGTCGAGCGTCGCGCCCATGTCCGCCCCGGTCACCGCCACGACGGCTGAGGTGTTGAAGCGCAGGGTCGGCCCGGACAACGTCAGTTCCAGTCCAGCCGAAGAAGGAGGATTGCCCACCAGGCGATTGGCCAAACGAAAGGCCAACGCGTCCATCGGACCGGAGGGCGGGACACCGACATCCCAATGTCCCAGACGTCCGGGGAAATCTTGCACCGTGGTTTGAGTGCCACCGTCCAGCACGTCGATCGTGATGGGACGAAACTTCAGTTTTTCGAGATAGCGGGTGGTCACGCGGCCGGCCTGGAAACCCTCGGACGCGACGATTTCCCGCAGGTACGAGAGATTCGTTTCGAAGCCGGACACGCGGGTGTTGGCCAGCACGTCTTGCATGCGCCGGAGGGCGTCGGGGCGATCCGCGCCCCGGACGATGATCTTCGCGATCATCGGATCGTAATAGGGACTGACCTCCGAGCCGCGTTGAATCCACGTCTCCACTCGGCAACTACGCGGGAACACCACCTCGGTCAGCGTGCCGGTCGCGGGTTGAAACTGTTTCGCTGGGTCCTCGGAGTAGAGGCGCACTTGAATCGATGCTCCGGCGCTTTGTCGTTTCCAGGCTGACAGGTCGAGTTCACCCGCGGCCTGGCGGACCATCCACTCGACTAAGTCTATTCCGGTCACTTCTTCCGTGACTCCGTGCTCGACCTGCAGCCGCGTGTTGACCTCGAGAAAGTAGAACTCCTCCGTGGCGTCATCGTAGACGTACTCGACCGTGCCGGCGGATTCATAGCCGACCGCGCGGCCGAGCCGCTCGGCGCAGGCCAGCAGTTCATCGCGGATCGCAAGCGGAAGATTCGGCGCCGGCGTTTCCTCGATGATCTTTTGGTTGCGGCGTTGGATGGAACACTCGCGCTCGCCGAGCGCCACCACGTGTCCACGTCCATCGCCGAAAATCTGAACCTCGATGTGCCGCGCGCGTTGCACGTACTTTTCGAGATAGAGCCCGCTCTCTTTGAAATTGCTCCGGCTCAGCCGGTCCACGGTGGCGAAGGCGGCGGCGAGGTCTTCCGCTTTCCAAACCAGCTGCATCCCGATCCCGCCACCACCGGCAGTGCTCTTGAGCATCACCGGAAACCCAATACGCGCGGCCTGCTCCTGCGCTTCTTCAGCGGAGGCGAGAAGCGGAGTGCCAGGAAGGAGAGGAACGCCTTCTTCGCGCGCGATCTCGCGAGCGGTGTGTTTCAACCCAAAGCGCCGCATCTGGTCGGGTTTGGGCCCGATGAAGACAATCCCCTCTGCCGCGCACGCCTCGGCGAAGCCAGGATTTTCACTGAGAAAACCGTAGCCCGGGTGAATCGCCTCGGCGCCAGTCTGTTTGGCCGCGGCGAGAATTTTTTCGACCGAAAGATAACTTTGCGCGGCCGGCGCCGGACCAATCAAGACCGCCTCGTCTGCCTGATCGACATGCAGCGACCCCGTATCCGCTTCCGAATACACCGCGACAGATTTGACCCCCATCCGCCGAAGGGTGCGGCTGATTCGGCAAGAGATTGCGCCTCGATTTGCGATTAAGACTTTGCTGAACATTTTTCGGATGTTTGAATTCAACGGAATTTCGTGTCTCGCAAAATTTCGAAGGACGCGACGCAATCAGACTATAGAGAAGAAAGGTTTTCCTTCTGCACCGTTGGTAATGCGTGTGATCCCAGATTTCAGCAGGGATTCATTAAAATTAATGAGAAATCCGAGCCGTAATGAAGTGAGCCGAAGGTAATTCCACGTGATTTTTTTGAACAGATCGCTGACGCTCGTCACTGACTTCAATTCAACTAAAACTTCGTTCTCCACGATGAGATCAGCGCGAAAGCCGACGTCCTCAAGCAGCTCGCCATCGTAGAATACCGGTACCGGCTTCTGCCGTTCTACCGAGTACCCGAGTTTGGTTAGTTCTTTCGAGAGAGCAGCCTCGTACACCGATTCGAGCAACCCCGGGCCTAGTTTGGAATGAACTTTGAACGCCGAATCGAGGACCGCCTTTCCAATAATTTCATGTTTCATCGGTAACAGAAAATCAACTTCCCTGGAATTAATAAATAAAAATAGACAAATCTTTAAATTAAGAGTTATACGGCGGTTTGCTTCGCGTCCTTCGCACCTTCGCGAGACATCCGTCTTAGAAACGCCTATCCTACCAGAATCATGTCTCGCGAAGGTGCGAAGGACGCGAAGCAAACCATGAGGATATTTGCTAAATCTCCCACACAATCACCTCAATCGGTGTGGGATTGTAGGCGTTGCACGGATTATTGAGCTGGGGGCAGTTGGAGATCAGAGCGATCACGTCGCGTTCGGCGCGGAGTTCGACGTATTTGCCTTTGTCTGACACGCCGTCGGCGAAGGTGAGCTGGCCGTCGGGCGTCACCGGGACGTTCATGAAGAAATTTATATTGCAGGTGATATCTCGTTTTCCGAGGTCACAGCCGCAGTCTTGTGCGCCGCGGATAAAGCTGTCGCGGCAGGCGTGCATGTATTCTTTATCGAGAGCGTAACGCATGGTGTTGCTCTCCCGAGAGCAGGCTCCGCCCAGCGTATCATGGCGTCCGCAGGTATCCGCCACGATGGTCAAAAGAATGTCCCCCTCGGTCGACATCAACTGCGTGCCCGTCGTGAGATAGAGCGCCCGCTGACAACGAATCGTATCGGAGGCGCTGTAGCGGTTTTCTGGATTCCGGGCATCATAAAAAAGTGTATCCGCCGCCTGGTTACCTTCCAGGTCCACGATCCGAAAAACCTGTCCGCGTTTGATCTCGCGCGACCAATGGTCGCCCGCAAGGACAATTTTGCGATAAAGGGCGTCGCTGGGATGGAGAGAGCTGGAGATCATGGCTTGCTGAAATTCAGAAATACCAGAGTGGGTAGTTTGTAGTTGGCAGTTGGTAGTTGGTAATACCTCGTGCCGGCGAAATTGTAGGTTGTTAAGGGTCTGGTGTATTACTAACTGCCAACTGCTAAATACGAACTACTAGCGATCAACTACCCGCGCGAAGTGCGTAATAGTCTTCCGTGTTAATAAAGGCCCGCGCATTTTCCGGGCGGGAGAGGCGCGACGCATCATCGGGCGCCGGTGGCGCACTGTGAAAAACCTCGAGCTGCACCGCGCGCGGATGGTACTTGGGATCTGGGTCGAGCGGGTGCTGGCAGGTATTCAATACCACCAGCGTGTTCATCTCAAAACGCAGATCGATGAAGTCGCCGGCCTTCGAATGGCCCGATATAAAGGAGAGTCGGCCGGACTCGTCGGCCACCAGTTTGCTGAAAAGATTGAGATTGGGGAGCAGGTCGCGTTTTCCCAAGCCCCATTTCGCCAGCTCAATCAAAAAACAATCGCGGCCGTTGCGATAAAAGTCGTTGCGCGCCGTTTGGTAGGGCTGGGAGCCATACAGGGCCGCGACTGACTTTGGATCGGAACAACCACCCACCGTGTCGTGCCAGCCGACCGTGTCTTCCGTGATCGAGGCAAACACGCGTCCCATGTCGGAATGGATACAATACGGTTTCCGCAAATAAAATATATGCTGCCCCTTTAGCGTATCCGGCATGTTGTAGCGCTCGACCGTCAGGTCCGCGTTATAGAGCAGCATCCCCACGTTTGCACCGCCTTCCGAATCGGTCAGCCGAAGGGTTTTGCCGCGCGAAATCACGCCCGACCACATGCCCGCATGGGTCAGTTTTTTTGAATACACCAGGGAATCAGGCGAGGCCATGGGGCAAGAGAAGGGAAAGTGATCGTGTTACGAATGTGAAGAATCGTGTTACTGCAGGATTCGTGCCTGAGCTGAAGAGAGATGCGACACTAAACTGCGGTTTTTTCCGGAGACCACCGCCGCGAAACCGTTGTACCGATTGCCTGGTTAGGTCGCGTCTGCGGCTCCGCCAGGCTGGCTTTTGGTCTTTGGACCTTTGGCGTTTGGAGGTTTTCGGCCGATCTACAACAGCGGTGGAATGGCCGCAGCGGTCAGTTGGAGTTTGGCCGATTTGACCCCTTTGCAGGTGGCAATCTCATCGGCGAGCTCCTGCAGCTGGTTCACCGGGCCTTGGACGAGAAGCACCTCCAGGTAATTATGGTGCTCAAGGTGAACGTGCATGCTGGCGACGATCAGAAGATAATATTTGTGCTGAATCCCGGACAACGTCGTCTGCAAATTTCGTTTCCGGTAGTCGTAAACCAAGCTGAGCGTTCCCGCCATGCTTTCGGTCCCGAGGTCGGCTTTGAATTCGGCGACTTGCGAGCGGACCATTTCGGCCACCGCCTGAGAGCGATTTTTATAGCCGCGTTTTTCGATCATGTGATCGAGTTGAACGGCGAGATCGTTCGGGATGGAGATGCTAAATCGAGCTACTTTCTTGGCCTGTGGCACAGGATGGGGTTCTGTAGAAATCATAAAGTGAGTCACGGCTGAAAGTCGAGGTCGGGGCGCCGCTGAAAGACGAAGCGTGTATCCATCGGAAGTATTCTGGTTCGTTAGCTCGGCCTAAAATCGGCCTCTACAATTTTTATCACAACCGCGCTTCCGCCCAGGTTTTGATCACCCCCGCGCTGGTCGTGAGCGATCCCCAGACGCCGCCCTCCATCAGCACCATTTTTTCGCAGGCGCGGCGCAGAGTCGGATCGAAGGTCGAGATCGCATCCGTGATGTAACTACAGTCGAATCCGCGATCGATCGCCTCGCGCAGCGTGGTGTGAACGCAGACGTCAGCGGTCACGCCGCAGAGGACGCAGTGGGTGATCCCGCGCTGCTGTAGAAACGCTTCCAGCTGCGAGCGGCAAAAGGCGCCGTAGGTGGGTTTGTCGATGATCAACTCGCCGGGCAGGGGCTGAAGTTCATCGACAAAGTCGTGGCCGTACTCGCCGCGAATCAACAGCCGACCGAGGGGGCCCGCCGAGCCGATCTCAGCGCCCGCTTCGGCCGAGCGGGCGAGCCGTTGGGCACTGCAATCGGATAAATCCGGAGCGTAACCTTCTCGGGTATGGACAATGAAAATACCGGCTTGCCGCGCGGCCTTGAGCAGACGCTGAGCGGCCGGAATGATTTCGCGCGCCCAACCGACGCCGTCGTCTCCGCAGTGGTCGGCGTATCCGCCTTCCGCGCAGAAATCGCGCTGGAAATCGATCATCAAGAGGGCGGTTTGGTTCAAGGAAGCAGTCATGGTCGCGAAGGTTTTGATTTCCTCATATCCACAATTCCATTACGGTTTGGCTGGTCGTGACGTAGGCGAAAACGTCGCTCATGCAGAGGAGCGCGGCGGCGTGGTGATCGGGCGACACACCCGCGCAGGCGTCGGCGGTCAGCAACACCCGATAGTCCAGGTGGCGCGCGCTGAACACCGTGCTCATCACACACTGGTGCGTGGTCACGCCACAGGTCACCAGGTTCTCGATACGTTTGCAGCGTAAGAGAAGATCGAGATCGGTGCCGACGAAGCAATCGTAGCGGCGCTTCGAGCGAATGCGATAATCAGTCGGACGCGCGTCCAAGCCCGCGACCAGCTCGACACCTGGCGTGTTTTCCAGGCAGTGCACGGGATCAAACTCCAGTTCGATCCCGTAGTCGCTCTGGTCCGCACGGTGCATTTCGTGGGTAAAGATAACCGGCACCCCCGCGGCCCGCGCCCAGGCAATCAGGCGATTGATGATGGGAACGATCTCGAGGCCGCCGGGCGTCTGCATGACCGCGCCTTGAGCGACGAAATCGTTTTCCATATCGATCACGAGCAGCGCGGTGTTGCGCGGCGTGATCTTCTCCCGAGGCAGCAGACGTTGGAGCGGCGGCATCGTCACTCAAGCCACGTCGGGTCGAAGAGCGCGCTGGTGTCGACCAGACCGTCGTTGACTTTTCGGGCCTGGAAAAAAGCCGCGAGGTCTTTCGCCACCGGTGCGGCCTTGCCCTTCATCTGGACCAGATTGGCTTCGCGTCCGTAGAGTTTCACTTTTGGCAGGAGACCCGCGATATCCTCCGCTTTCATTTCGAGCGCTTTGACCGCCAATTTTCCGGCTTCGTCCGGGTGGGCGATGACGTATTCGTTGGCCTTGTTCAGCGCGCGGAGAAAGGCCTTGGTCTCCTCCGATTTCTTGTCCGCGGTGGTTTTGGAAATCGTGACGCAGTCCAAAATCAGATTCGGCACATTGGCCGAGCTGAAGATCACGTGCCCTTTTTTATCGGCCTGGACTTGGCTGATCCACGGTTCCCAGGTGACCGCGACATCGAGTTTTCCCGCTGCGAACGCCGCGCCCGAATCGTCCGGTGCCATGCTGACGAGGTCGATGTCGGATTCTTTGAGCCCGGCGGACTCCAGCGCTTTGATCAACAGGAGGTGATTGCATTCGCCCAGGGTCGCGGCGACTTTGTGGCCTTTCATCGCTTTCACGTCGGCGATTTCTTTTTTCGCGATGATCGCGTCTGCGCCCGCACTGGTGTCCGTCAGGTAAACGACACGGAGCTGGCCGGGTGCTTTGTCCAACGCGATGATCGTGCTGTCGACGGTGGTGAAATGGGCATCGAGGTCACCCGAGAGCAACGGCTTCAAGCCATCGCCGGGCGAACTGAAGGACGTTTTCTTCACCTCGAGGCCTTCGGCGGTGAAAAAGCCTTTTTCTTCGGCGACGAAGAGCGAGACGTAGCCGATCCAATTGTTGTATCCGATTTTGTAGGACTTGAGGTCGGCGCCGCGGGCCGAACTGGCGAGGACGACGGCGGTGAGAGCGAGGAGGAATCTGAGTTTCATCGAGGCGGTTGGGTTACAGGTTGAGGAGAGAAGGGTCGGGGCGGTTGACCAATTTGCGCAGCAGTCCAGCGCGATCCGGGCCAGCGCCGCGATCCTGGTGCAGCAAATCGAAGAGCTCGCGTTTCAGGCGGAGAAACTCGGGACTGACTTTCAGCTCGAGTGGACGGTCCGGACCGAACGGCACGGCCAAATCGCGCACGATGCGCCCGGGGCGGGCGGAAAAAACCAGCACGCGGGTGGAGAGAAAAAGCGCTTCGTCGATGTCGTGGGTGACGAAGAGCACGGTCATCCGCTCGTAAGCGTGGAGAAGCCGGAGCATCTCCTGGAGCTCCTCGCGGGTCTGCGCATCGAGCGCGCCGAAGGGTTCGTCCATCAGGAGCAACTGCGGTCGATTGACCAGCGCGCGCGCGATCGCGACCCGTTGCTTCATCCCGCCGCTCAACTCACGCGGATAGGCTTCGGCGAAGTCAGTGAGGCCGAGCAATTCGAGCAGCCAATCCGAGCGTTCCCATTCGTGCATGATGACGGGCACGGGACGGCGGAAGTCCTGATTGCGCGCGAGTGTCAGCCCGAACTGGATATTTTCGAGCACGCGTAGCCACGGAAAAAGCGTGTAGTTTTGAAAAACCATGCCGCGGTCCCGGCCGGGGCCGGTGACGGTCTGTCCGCCGAGGAAAATTTCCCCGCCGGTCGGCGTATCCAAACCGGCCACGAGGTAGAGCAAGGTGGATTTGCCGCAGCCCGAGGGCCCGAGCAAGCTGACGAATTCGCCGGGCTGCACACTGCAGGTCAACGGTAGCAACGCCTGCGTCACGGTTTTGCGCGTGACGTAGTGCTTTTCGAGTTGATGAATTTCGAGGCTCACCGCGAGAAAAAATCTGAGCGATGGAGACTTGAAGGTAGGGCGAGACGTCCCCGGCGAGCCGCGTTTAATTCGGCTCGTCGGGGACGCCTCGCCCTACCTTCAAACCTGTGTGCGTGGTTGATCCTCATCGCCGTGATGTATCCGCCCAGTGGAACACGTGGCGGCCGACCGCCCGGAAAATCACGTCGAGCCCCAGGCCGATGCAGCCGAGGACGAGGAGGTAAAACCAGATCTTCGGGGTCTGGAGAAAACGTGAGAATTTCAGGATGCGATAGCCGAGCCCTTCGTTCGCGGCCACGAGTTCGGCTACGATCACATAGCTCCAGGCCCAGCCGAGGCAGAGGCGCATCGCGTCGAAAATCCCGGGCATCGCGCCGCGGAGCAGCACCTGTGTCACCACTTCGTCCCTACGCGCCCCGAGGGTGTAGCTGACCTGGAGGAGATCGTAGGGCACACGTCGAGTCTCGTCCGCCACCATCAGGACGAGTTGGAAAAAGGTGCCGATGAAGATCAGCATCACTTTGGAAAGTTCTCCGATGCCGAAGATGATCATCAAGACGGGGATCAACGCCGGTACGGGGATGTAGCGGATGAACTCGGTGAGCGGTTGGAAAAATCCTTCTCCGAGTTTGAAAGCGCCGATCAACAAACCGAGCGGGACCGCCAGCACCACCGAAAGGAGAAATCCATACGTCACCCGCTGGAAACTCATCTCAATATCGGACTGCAGAGTCGAATCGGAGAGGAAGGCCAGACCGGTCGTCCAAACCCGCTCGGGAGTGGGAAAAAAGATCGGGTTGGTATCCGGCCGGTGGCTGATCCAAAACCAGAGCGCCAGCACGCCGAGAAAACTGAGGGCCACTGCTCCTCGATAAACCCAAGCCGGCACCGCCTGACGCAAGGCCAGGAGGGGTGGGCGAGTTGGCTTGGGTACGAGGGGCATGACGCGAAACTCAGGGTCGACGAGCGATGAAATCGATTTCTACCCGGGCCTGCCGCGCGAGCGCGGTCACGCCGATACACGTCCGGGCCGGGCGACGGCCCTCGGGAAAATACTCCGCGTAGATCCGATTGAAGGGCACGTAGTCCTCTTCGAAATACGTGAGAAAGCAGCGCGCGCTGACCACGTGTTCCAAACCCAGGCCGAGGGCGGAGAGGACCACGACCAAGTTGGCAAAGGTGAGCCGCGTTTGCCCTTCAAGGTCCGGTGGCAACGGCTCCGTCTCGCGACCGGGTTGGATCGGAAGCTGTCCGGTGACAAAAACCCAGCCGTCGGTTTCCGCGGCGTGGGAAAAAGGCGCGGCCGGTGCGGGCGCTCCCGGAACCAGGTGAAATTGAATCATGGGAGAAAGAGGCGGAAGGAGGCACTCAAAGGCGCGAGAAACGAAAATGTATTCATAGGGTGATGACGGGATGGTGCAGCGGATCGAGGTAGGGCGAGGCGTCCCCGCCGAGCCGTGTTCTTCGTTTGTGGCTCGGGGGGACGCCTCGCCCTACCTCGAGCGCTTTCATCTTTCAGAAGAGCCGCGCATAGCGTTCGATTTCCCACGCGCTGACCTGTTGATGATAGGTGCGCCACTCCTCGGATTTATAGGTGATGAACTCCTGGCGTAGTTCGTTGCCCAATACGTGTTCGATGAATGGATCGGCCGCAAAGGCCTCGACCGCCTCGTCGAGGTTTTGGGGTAGGTATTGAATCTTTCGCTTCGCCAATTCCTCATCGGTCAGAGCGTAGAGGTTGTCTTCCTGCGGACTGCCTGGATCGAGTTTTTCGCGAATGCCCTCGAGGCCGGCGGCGAGAGCGAGGGTGGCGGCGAGATAGGGATTGCAAGCCGAGTCGGCATTGCGGCTCTCGCAGCGGCCGCCGCCCATCGGGACGCGAATCGAGTTGGTCCGGTTGTTCGTGCCGAAGGAATTGAAGACCGGCGCCCAGGAATAATAGCTCATCAGGCCGCGGCGAACCAAGCGCTTGTAGCTATTCACCGTCGGAGCGAAAGCGGCGCAGAGCGCGGGCCCGTGGCGCAGGATGCCGGCGATGAACGAGTAGGCGACAGGGGTGAGACCGAGTCCGCGCGGATCGTCTTTTGGATCGCAGGCGAAAAGGTTTTTCCCCGTCGCGAGATCGCTGAGCGACATGTTGAAATGCGCGCCGTTGCCCGTTTTGTCCGGAAACGGTTTCGGCATAAAGGTGGCGAGCAGGCCTTCTTCGGCGGCGTACTGTTTCGCCATCATGCGGAAGAAAATATACCGGTCGCACATGGTGAGCGCGTCGGCGTACTTGAAATCGAATTCGAACTGAGAATTGGCGTCCTCGTGGTCGAGCGAATAGAGGTCCCAGCCGAGGTCGTTGATCGTCGAGGCGACCTTGTCCACCCAGGTGTAACGATCCATGAAGCGCTTCACATCGTAGCAGCTCTTAACCAAGTCGTCGTCGGAGTTGGGGATGGTCAGCCTGTCCTTGCCTTCGAGTTTCACCACGTAGACCTCACACTCGATCCCGAGGTTGAAACCGAAACCCATCGAAGCGGCGTCGGCCAAGACCTTTTTCAGGGCGACCCGCGTATTCGTTTCATAAGGACGTCCGTGAAACGCGTTGTCGGCCGGCATCCAGGCGACCTCCGGGCGCCAGGGAAGAATCGTGATCGCGTCGAGATCGGGCACCGAGCTGATCTCGTCGTCATTGGGACTCTGCCCCAGGCCGTCGAGCGCGTATCCGGTGTACAACTCCGAGCCGTGAGCGAAGTGAAGAAAGTGATCGATCGGCACGAACTTGCCCTTGGGCACGCCATGGATGTCGACGTAGGCGCCAACACAATACTTGACGCCCTTGGCTTTCAGTTCGGCTTGGATCTTGAGAATATCTGAATCGGTTTTCATGGGGAAATAGGCTTGAAGTACGAGGCGCTCAGCGGCGGTTTCTCGGTCAATCCGCGCCGAATCAGCGCTGCCAGATCGGCCACGATCCAGGCGAAGAGCTCCTGGCCCGCGGAAGCGCTGGCCTGCGAAGGGCGACCGGTCACGCCGTTTTGGCTGGTGTGATTGACCGGGTGGGCAAATACCAATCCGCCGGTGCGATCGGGATCGTCCGCCCGAGCGATCGCGTCCGGGCGCACGAGTTCCGGCGCGTTGGCCAACATGAGCGACGTCTCCGCGGCATTGGCGTGCCAGTCGACCGCATCGGCGCAAAAGGCCTGGCTGACCCGCGGGCTGAGCGTTGCCGTGTTGATCACTGCCACCATCAAGCCGTCGTAGCGGCTGCGCAGGATTTCCAGCGCGCAGCGCAGGGGCGCCGCGTTGGTCACATGGCTGTTGACGATGAAGAGTCTCCGAAACCCCGACGCGTGCAGCCAATCACCGATGTCCGTGACGACGGAAATCAAAGTCTGCGGCTGGAGCGCGAGCGTGCCGGGCCATCGTTTCGAATGCCCGAGCGAACAGCCATAAGGCAGTAGTGGAAGTGTGGATACACGCGTCTCAGCCGAAACCGCGGCGCAAACGTTCTCCGCGAGGCAAGAATCCATGCCCGTGCCGAGGTGCGGACCATGCTGTTCGGTCGCGCCCACGGGAAGAATGACCGCGTCGCAACCCCCGGCGGGGAGCCGCCCGATCTCTTCCCAGGTGAGTTGCGACCAAGCGACTGGCGAAGGCTCGCGAGACTTACCCGAAGTATCCAATTTCAAATACGAAGGATCAGGAGGGACCTCGCGGGAAGCGCTTGCTGCTTTTTGGAATTTTGGCGCTTTGGCCTGTGGCGTTTTCTTTGGTCTGAGGGTAGGGCGAGGCGTCTCGCCGAGCCGTGTCTCAGGCTCGGGTGTAGGCGGGGTGCCCTCACCCCGCGACAGCGCAGCTGCCGGTTTTCGTTCGCTCGCGCGGGGTGGGGGCACCCCGCCTACATTTCGGAGCGGCTCGGCCGGGACGCCTCCCCCTACCTTCGGAACGCGTTTCGCTTTCATACGACGGCCTCCGTCCGTTTGCTGAAACGCTCGCGCTGGCGCGCGGCCATCCAGTGGTTGATTTCGTTCAGGTCGGCCGCTGGTTTCTGGGTGAAGGGAGCACTCTGCAAATAACCGTCGGGGCCGAATTCCGGTGTCATGGTGATCAGCGTTTCGCCCGCCTCGGTCTGTCCGGCCCAAAGTTGGTCCCACCAGCGCTCGTGCGCGGCCAACGCAGCGGCGTGCTCCGGTGCAGCGGGGTGTGGAACCTGGGGTCCTTGATCGTAGCCGATGCGCGCGTGGATATGGTGCACGCGTTGGGCGAGAAGCGCGAGGAGCTCGGGCTCTTCATCGAGGACCAGGCGCTCGGTCACACAGCACCAGTGGGAAAAATCGCAGGTCAGCCGCAGGGTCGGAAGTTGCTCGAGCAGCTCGCGCGTGGCCCAGGGAGTGAAGGTGGGGCGGCTGCGGTGTGTCTCAAAACTCACGCTCACTCCAAGCTCGGCAGCGAACTCCAGGGCTGTCCCATAAAACCCAATACTCTGTCCGATCGGCCAAGCGTCGCAGCCGGCGAGTACGGTCAGGAACAGCGGGGCTGCTTCGGTCGCGGCTTCTGCCTTCCGTTTAAATTCGTCCAGGTGTCGCTCCTGGGACCGATGCTGAGGAACATAGCCGCCGCCGGTGGTGATTTCCGCCACAAAAGGCACCCCGGCAGTGCGTAACCGATCGACGAATACGGCTCGCGACTCGGCTTCCTCGGGAAGCGGGCCTTCCACCCCGTCGAACGCTCCAGAACGACAGTCGGACAAGGCGGCTTCGAGGTCGAAACCGTTGGTCCAGAGTGAGCGAAGGAGGAGCAGGCGCATGGTCAGGCGGGCAGAGTCAGGGCAAGGCGGAAGCCGAGATTGTCGCGGCGTTGTTCGCGCGGGACGGCGTCGCGCCAGGCGCTGCGCAGGAGCCGCGGCAAATAGTCCCAGGCGCCGCCGCGAATCACGCGCAGCGGTGAATTTGGTCCGGCGATCCAGGCCTGGCCGTCGCTCGGCGCGGCGGACAAATCGAAGTGCCAGGTGTCCTTGGTCCACTCGCAGACGTTGCCGTGCAGATCGTGCAGTCCGTAAGGGTTCGGCGGATACGAGCCCACCGCCTGACGTCGCCCTAGGCCGATGCGTTCGCCGTTTTCGGAGTAGAGAAAATTGGCCTCGTTCAACGCGAGATCTGCTCCGGTGGAAAAACAGGTTTGGGTTCCCGCGCGACAGGCGTATTCCCACTCAGCTTCGGAAGGCAGGCGAAACGCTTCACCCGTGCCGGCGCACAACCAGGTGCAATAGGCTTCGGCTTCGTCCCAGCTCACGTTCGCCACCGGCCAGTCCGCTGGTTCTCCCGGGCTGTGGCTCGGAGCGAAAAGGCGGTATTCACCGACCGTGACCGGAGTTTTCCCGATCGCGAACTGCCGTCGGAATGTTACCAGGCGGCGCGGGCGTTCTGTATCCGTGGCAAACTTATCGTCCGCGCTCTCGCCCATCCAAAACGATCCACGGGGCAGCACCACCATTTCGTTCCCGATTCGGTTTTCAGAGATCATCGCACCACCTCCCGTTCTGCACGTTGGCCGGCGGAGTGAGGGCGTATTCGGTCCAGCCAGCGGTCAGTCCGCCATCGATCGAAATGGTCTGACCGGTGATATAACTGGCTTCATCGCTGGCCAGAAAATGACAGAGCCCGGCGACTTCTTCCGGCTCGCCGAGGCGCTGGAGCGGCGTGCGTTTTTCCATGAAAGGAATTTCGGGATTGTGCGGAGTCGAGGTGACGGCGGGAGTTCGGATCGTGCCGGGGCTGACCGCGTTGACCGTGATTCGGCGAGGGGCGAGTTCGATCGCGCCGAGTCGAGTGAGGTGAATCACCGCGGCTTTGGAGGTCGCGTAGGCGGCCGCCCCCGGCGTGGCGATCAGCCCGACAAACGAGGCCAGGTTGATCACTCGGCCACCGTCGGAGAGCCGTTGCGCGGCATGCTTTATTCCGAAGGCGACGCCGTGCACGTTGACCGCCCAGGTGCGTTGCAAGAGCTCAGGGGTCAGGTCTTGAAAACCGACGCCGAGGGGCTGAATGCCGGCGTTGCTGACCAGGATGTCGACCCGTCCGAAGCGGGTCTGCGCCGCGACCAGGGCGCGCTCGATCTCGGGTTCGTGAGCCACATCGGTTTGTTCGAAGGCGAAGCCGTCAGGAGAGCTGAGCCGGTCCGCGATCAGGACCCGAGCGCCAGCGTCGCGAAAACGGCGAGCGATGGCTTGTCCGATGCCCGACGAGCCACCGGTCACGACTGCGACTTTGCCCGTAATTGAAAACACGATACAACGGCTCAGGTTTTTTGACTCGGCGCGGCCGGCCGGTCGTCGGTCGGCCAAACCCCGCGGAGGCGGGCGGCGAGGTAGCGGTGGAAGAGCCAGACTGGCATCTCGAGATGACTGAGGCGTCCGGGCTGCCAACCGCTGGCGTACAATCCACGCTGCACCGCGGTGCAGACCTCCATGTCCTCGAGGTGAAACTGGGTGAGCGACTCCGCGATTTTGGGTTGGAGCCGTTCGAAGTCGGGGCGAGCCGCGACCTCGGGCGAAACCATCGCGGTGGTGAGGAGTTTTAGCCGATTGGGTCCGATCGGTTGGAGTCGGTACCAAATCACGCGGTCAGGCGCGGTCGCGAGGAGGAAGGTGGGATGCGCCAGGAACAGTCCCCATTCGGTGCGCTGCTGGGCGTTGGTCCCGGGAACGGGCGGCAGTTCCTCACTGAAGTCGCCTTTTTCCGCGAAGGCGAGGTAAGCATCGCGCACCGCGTCCTTGTACGGCAGGTGAGCGCGAACGTAGTGGCGTCGCTCCTGCTCGGTCCACGTCTCCCGCGCCGGCATCATCGGCTGGAGCGTTCGGTGGTGGATTCCCAAGTGGTGGTAACTCTCCATGAAATTTTCCACCAGGACCTTCCAGTTGAACGCGCAGTCCCACTCGCGCGCCACCACCACCTTCATCTCGGGTAACCGAAAACTCGCTACATCGGCCGCGAACTCAACCAGCCCGGGCGCGAGAGGCGCGGCTTTTCCGTCCAAGTTGACGAAGACAAAGCCGGCCACGATCTCGGTCGCAAACGGCTTCAGTCCAAACTCGTCGCGCGCGAAACCCTCGGCCTGATGCATTTCCGGACAGGCCTTGAGCTTTCCGTCGAGTTCGAAGGTCCAGGCGTGATAAGGGCAGAGAAAGATTCGCGTGCGTCCGCAGGCCGCGGTGCCCGGTTTTGCTTCCGCGGTGGTGTGCCCCTCGTATCCAAAACCCTCGGGCATGATGTCCATCGCGCGATGCGGACAGACGCGCGAGAGGACCCGCACCGCGCCGCTCTTGTCGCGAACCACGATCAGCGGTTCGCCCAACAAATCGAGGTTGAGGAAATCTCCTGGCTGCGGGATTTGCGAGACGTGGGCGACGCACTGCCAGCCGCCGCGCAGCAGGTGGTCCACTTCCCAGTCGAAAAACTCCTCGCTGGTGTAAGCCTGCGCGGGCAAGGTGCGGGCCCGGGCGAGCGGGAGTTCGGCGACCTCGGTGATGCCACGTTGGATTTCGCTGACGGACAGCGGGCGTTGAGCGGTGCGAATGCTCGCGCGGTCGGCGTAGGCGAGCGGGGAAAAGGTGGCGGGAAATTGTTCGGCTTTGGCGGTCATGACGAGACGAGAGAGACGTGATCGAAATCCGTTTCGCGGCGCCGCTCAGGATGCGCGCGAACGTAGCTCGCGATTTCGTGGCCGCGGGCGAACCAGACGCCGCCTTTTGCGCGCATCTTGGTCACGAGTTCCTCCAAAAGTCGGATACGCGACGGCCGGCCACTCAGCCAGGGGTGGAGGGTGAGCACGAAACAGCAGCCAAACGCGTGCATCGCTTCGAACTCGCGCCACCAGAGATCGAAAACTTTTTCACAGTTTTCCGGCGTGAAGCCCCAGGCGGGATCGGCGTTGAAGGCGAACTGTTCCCAATCTTCCAGCAGCCACTGCCCGGGAATTTCCACCAGGCCATTGGGATGACGATACGGAACGTCGTCGCCCATCTCGCTCGCGCCATAAGAGAGACCATGACGCGAGAGCAGCTCGGCGGTCCAGGGATTGGTCTCGAACCACGGAGCGCGGTAACCAACCGGACGTCGGCCTGTCATCCGCTCCAAAAGTTCAATACAGCGAACCAGAATGCGTTCCTCCTCGGCCCGGTCAAGGTAGGCCAGTTTTTCGTGAAGGTAGCCGTGCAACCCGATCTCGTGGCCTTGGGCGACAATGGCGTCGAGCATGCGCGGGTGTTGTTCGGCGATGAAGCCCGGCACGAAGAAGGTCGCGGGCGTTTTCAGATGGTGAAGCAGCTCGAGTATTCGCGGAACGCCTACACGGGGCCCGTATTCGCACTGCGACAGGAGCGTGCGTCGGCGGGCCAATCCGGGGTCTTCGCTCAATGCCGTGGTCTCGCCATCGACATCGAAGCAGAGCATCGCGGAGCAGCGGTGGGCGTCCGGCCAGACGAAACGGGGCGTGGGCGAAAAGGTGGGAACGAAAGGGGTGTCACTCGACCTCATCACCGGCCTCCGTCATTTTGATCACTGGGAGCTTGTCCTCGGGTTCTAGTTCCAACGAGACCGGCGTGTGGATCAGCTCGTCGAGGTGACGCTTCAGCGCGAGAAATTCGGGCGAGAGAAACTGCGCGGCGCTGCGCGGACGCGGCACGGGATTTTCGATCACCTCGACCACCCGACCTGGGTTTGTACCCATGACGACAATACGGTCCGCGAGGTAGCAGGCTTCATCCAGGTCGTGGGTGATGAAGAGAATGGTGACGTCGACCTTCCGCCAGATCTGCAGGAGATAGGCCTGCATTTTGCAGCGGGTCAGCGCGTCGAGTGCGCCGAACGGCTCGTCCATCAGGAGAATTCGGGGGTTGTTGGCCAAGGCTCGAGCGATCGCGACGCGCTGCTTCATTCCGCCGGAAAGTTCGTGCGGGTAAGAATCGGCGAACTTGGTCAGGCCGACCATTTCGAGCCATTCGCGTGCTTCCGAGACCGCGGTGTTGTAGGCCTTCCCCGCGACCTCGAGACCGAACATGATATTCTCCTTCACCGTGCGCCAGGGAAAGAGGGTGTAGCCCTGGAAAACCATGCCGCGTTCAGGGCACGGTCCGGAGATGGGTTTGCCGTCGAGGAGGATTTCGCCCGACGAGGCTTCCTCCAAACCGGCCACGGTTCGGATCAAGGTCGACTTGCCGCAGCCGGAGGGACCGATGATGCAGATCAGTTCGCGGCGGTGGATATCGAGCGAAACCGATTCGAGGGCGACGTGGTCGCTGTGACCGAAAAGTTTGCGGACGTTGCGAATGCTCAGGACGACCGGGCGCTCCTTGATTTTTTTAAAACGAGCGGCGACATCCGGGTGCTGGGTGCGATAGTCGGGGAGATCGAGGGTAGCGAGCGACATGGTATTCGGATGTCGGTTACAGGAGGGTCCGGGCTGGCTGAGCCCGAACTGTGGGATTAAAAAAGAGATCTGCGTTGAGCGATTTCGGTCACCGCGGCGAAAACCCAGCCAATCAGGAAATCGGCGGGGCGCATGGGTCAGGCGGCTTCGCTGACGTTAGCGGACGAGTTCGTAGTGCCGGTGGAACTACTTTCCACCTCGCTCGCGGCTTCGGCGGAAGAAGCGGCGGCGATCACCGGTGCGGGAACGATTTTGGCCGCGCGGCGACGCCGTTTCCAGGGGAAGAGTTTGGTCCCGAGCCAAGCCAGAGCCATGTCGCTGCTGAGGCCGATGATGCCGATCATCCCGATGGCGGCGTAGACGTTGTCGAAATTTCGATACCGCGCCTGCTGATTGATGAAGAAAGTGATGCCCGACATGGTGCCGATCACCTCGGCGACGATTAAGTAGGTCCAAGCCCAGCCGAGCAGGATGCGCATGTCGGTGTACACATCGGTGATCGAGGCGGGAATGATGACCCGCCGGATCAGGGTCCAGCCGCGCGCACCGAGGGTCTGCGACGCTTCGACCAGCGCCGGGTCGACTTTGCGGACGGTGTTCGCGATGACCAGGACCTGTTGAAAAAACGTTCCGATCACGATGATCGCGATCTTGGGCGGATCGTCGATGCCGAGGACCGCCACGCAGAGCGCGCCAAACGCGGGCGCGGGAAGGTAGCGAAAGAATTCAATGAACGGTTCCTGCAGCCGAGCGAAGAAACGATAGGTGCCGCAGAGAATTCCAAGCGGCAGGCCGAAGAGCGACGAGATGAGAAAGCCCCACACGATCGTGCGGATGCTGTGACCCAAACTTTCGTGCAGCCACGGCTCATTTGGAAGACGCGGAGGGGTGGTAAAACCGGTGTAGAAGGCGCGCAGCACGCGGTGCGGCGGCGGCAAATAGACCGGGTTGGCGCGATAGCCCTGAGGCAGTTCCAGACCATCCTGTTTCGCTTTCGCGGCTTCGCGGGCAAAGACGTCGCGTTGCACGTCCATGCCCTCGGAAAAATACTCGACGCCTCCCGGAGCGGTGACTCGGACCAGTGGATGCCAGAGCCAAGGAATATAGCTGACGGCCGACCAAAGCACGAGAGGCAGCAGGAACGATAAAATCGTCAGGGTGAGCCGACGCCGCGGCGCTAGCTCTTCCTTGAGTCCGAGCCAATCGTGAGAGGCCATTCCGGGAGGCGCTCGACGTTACTTGAGGGACTTGATCACGCTGGGCGCGACGTAGTCCTCGGGCTTCTGCGTGTCCTTGTAGACCTTGTTGTCCAAATTGAATTGGTTGCCCAGCGCCAAGCAGCCGTAGATCGAATCCAGGCCCGTGCCTTTTTTCAGGGCCGCCTTGGCTTCTGCGAGAGTGAGGAAATGCGTGCCGGGGACATTCTTGGTGTAGTCGTCGACCTTGGCCCCGACCTTCGCGGCCATGATCTTGATCGCGTCGTCGCGAGTCTTCGGATCCATCAAATAGGCGACGCACTTATAATAAACGGAAGTGACCTTGGTCCATTCCTCCTTGTGCTCGGCGAAGCTCGTGGGATTGACCGAGAGCACATCGTAGATCAGGCCCTTGGCCTCGGCACTGGTGAAAAGTTTTTTCGAGCCGGCGACCTGCTGTAATGCTTGGCCGGATACGGGATACCAGGCCCCGATCGCGGCGACCTTGCCGGAAGCCAAGGTCTGCGGGGTTTCGTTGGTCGCGGTGTTGACCAGCTCGACGTCGGCCTGGGTCATGCCGTTACGCTTGAGCGCTTCGAGGAGCAGGAGGTGTTCGACCAGCGTGACCTCGATCCCGATCTTTTGACCCTTGAGGTCTTTGATCGATTCGATTCCCGGTTTGCCGATGATCATATCGCTGCCCTCGCTGTAGTCGAGGAGAGTGACGATCTTGCTCTTGCCGCCGTTAGCTCCGGTGACGAGGGCGTCGGTCGCGACGACGCAGACCGCGTCGACTTTTCCAGCGGAGAAGGCGTCGATCGAGGGGAGATAGTCGAACCAGACCAGTTCGACGTCCACACCGGCCTCCTTGAACCAGTCTTTTTGTTTGGCGACTTCGAAAAGGGTGTAACCAGGCCAGTCGCTATAGCCGATTTTGAGCGGAGCGGCGGACAGCGAAGTCAGCGAGGCGAGGAGGAGGGCGAGCGCTGGGACAGCGCGACGAAACAACGATGATCTCATGAGCGGGCGTGTTACGATTGTGGGGATTCGTGTTACGGACCGCTCAGAGAAGCAGAGCCTGTGCCACGGTTTTTGTCGAAGCCGCGGCGTTCCTCAAATGGGCGAAAAAAGCCATTTGCCTGAGGGCTTGCGACGAGGCCCGCGACGTGACTAGCTCCCGCTTACCCTATGAAAACCCTACGTTTCTTGGCTACTTTTGCGCTCGTTTCTGCTTTCACCGCTCCCTTTGCCTTGGCGGCCGACGCTCCGAAAGAAGAGAAGTCCACGCCGAAAGGCTGCGATTGCGAGAAAGACAAAGACGGCAAAGTTTGCGGCGTGGACAAAGACTGCTGCTGCACCGGCAAGAAGTGCGAAAAGCCCGTGAAGAAGGAAGGCTGAGCCCTTTCGTTTTGTCCGAGTTCGTTTTTCAACCGCGCTGATCTGGCGCGGTTTTTTATTTTCCCGGGCCAGCTGCGCGGGGGCTGCGTGAGGCTATCGGCCCGGGCGATCCGAGTCCTTCAATGGACCGGTTCGGGGGAAAAGGCCGCGCTTCGTTTCGCGCTGCTTTGCGGCATTGGGGTACGGAATGGCTTCCACTGACGAGGAATTTGGAGGAGACGTGATCCGTTATTTGGATACGCTGAGAGTCTCCGTCTTGCTGCAGCCTTGCGGGCGGGTTGAACGCAGGATGTCGACAAAATTGCGCGCGGCTTGGGAGGTCTCGCTGGCCAGCCAAACCGCCGACAAATGAAAAATCAGATCGTCGCCGGTTTCCTTGACCGGCTTCGCGATCACGCCTTCGGCACGCGTGATACTGACCACCCGAGGAACGAGTGAGACCCCCTGACCTCCGGCAATCAACGCCAGGAGGGACTCCAAACCGTCGACCAACCGAATTGGGCCGGGCTTTAGACCCCGCGAGGTAAACGCGGCCCGCAGGTACTCGCTATGCCGGCTCGCTTGGTTTTCGCCGGAAAAACAAAGCAGTCTTTCGTGACTGAGCTCGGCCAAGGAAACGCGAGGCGTTTTTGCGAGTTTATGCTCGCGATTCATGACCACGCAAATGGGC
>Ga0070717_10000409_pt1 | contig 27430 bp, 22 predicted proteins | sample LARL113metaG_FD_71366 | JGI IMG/M metagenome (GOLD analysis project Ga0070717, IMG submission 71366) | Corn, switchgrass and miscanthus rhizosphere microbial communities from Kellogg Biological Station, Michigan, USA - LAR L11-3 metaG | ecosystem: Host-associated > Plants > Roots > Rhizosphere ...
GCGGAAGTCCTGGCAACGCAAAGAGCTGGCCCGCAGTCGTCGGCAGCTTGCACGACAAGAAACACGTGGCGACACGAATACGCGAAGAGCTTTTCGGCAAGCTGCCGAAAAGGAACAGGCTCGCAGCCTGTGCTCCCCAGAATCATCGGCAGCTCGGGTTTGGTGCTGCCATGGATGACAACTGGCGACCACAAAGAACAAATTGTCCAGGCGCTTGAGAGTTTGGAGCCGGGTGGATCGATCACTTCGGGTCATTCCGTTCGGCGTTTGGGTTCGCTTACGGGAGCGTTCGCTTCAGCGTTACATTAAGAACGAACTTATGTATCGCTTCCAAGATTCGTAGATCGACATCGTCTTGCGTCTCGCCGGCCGCTTGTAGCTGCTGCTTTGTTACTCGCAAGGAATGGTCTCCGGCCTCGACGATATGGAGCAGGTTAGGCGCTTTCATTTCGGTGCGGACCCTTTCGAGAAGATCGAGTGGACAAAGTGGATCGCGCGTTCCTTGCACAAAGAGGATCGCCCTCCGCAAACTGCGCAAAACTTCATCACGGAGTTTCGTGCGATCACCCATCGCGCAGAGCGGATATCCGAGACAGACAAGCGCATCTACTTCTTCTTCCGACGCCACGTGGCACCCAATCCGTCCGCCCATGCTTTTGCCGATCAGAATTGTGCTGACATCTGACTTGTGATCCCTCATCTTCTCTCGCGCTTCCGCCAACGCTTGTCGGTGTGCGGCGATCAATTGCGGCAAAGGATCCGGCCGCTTCCGCTTTTCGCGCATGTACGGATAATCGAAAACCATTACTGGCCCGATCGTCGCCAGGCGCCTCGTCCATTGTTGCATCCACGGATGGGATGAGGGCGCGCCCGCCCCCGGCGCGAACAAGAACAGCGATCTTGGTATTTCGTCAATCATCGTTCATCATTCATTACTTCTTGCTCTGCTTTTTTGAATCCAAAACGTCGCCTGCACGCGATATTTCGATGTGATCGCATTGACCATCGAAGAACTCCCGACATCATCAAAAATGACGTGGAAGATTTTTTGCAAACCCACCCGCGTAGTCCTGCCGCGCGGTTGCGACCGAAGATGGGAATGACGGGCGACCTTTGGCTGGCGTTCGTCGGCCCGAACTTGCGAGAGGACGCCGCCGGCTTAGGGGGTACCCCACGCGACGCGCTGGAGGATTTCAATCGAAAGTTCATGGAACCGGTCATTTCCCGGAACGGTTCCGAGCCAAGTTAGCGGGGCCACAGCTCCTTCTGAATCCACCATCGGATCTTGGGCGTTGGATTGCCTGTTCGCGAAGACTTTCGGAGTTGATCGCTCGCCACGGCTGAGGCGGGTTGGACGTTTCTGTTCTCCGCATTAGTTGTAACTTTTCTCTTTAGCGTTCCTGATTTTTTATGCCTAAGCGTCAACGCTACCTCTTTGTTTGCATCAATCGCCGGCCCGATGATAACCCGAAAGGATGCTGTGCGGCGAAAGGCTCGGAAGAAGTTTACAAAGCATTGAAAGCGGAAGTGGCCGCGCGCGGCTTGGCGAAAGTCGAAGTGCGCGTTTGCACGTCGAGTTGTCTCGACGAGTGCGCAACCGGCATAACGATCTTAGTCGAACCCGACCACTTTTTCTACAGGCGCGTCACCGTCGCGGATGTGCCCGAGATTGTACATGGGCTTACAATCGGCCGACGTGTCGAACGGCTCGTGTTTACTTCCGACGACGTGGCAAAAGATTAGAAGCCTCTGGGCGGATTCTGTAGAGGCAGGCTCGTCACGGGGTCCGACCGACTGGCGGAGGTGTCGCCTGCAAAACGTGAAGCAGCCGCAACTCCGAAAGCTTTCACGAGCAGGCGGCTGCCGCTACAGAGATCCTGTTGCGGCAAGCTTTTCAGCAGAGCTAGGCGCCTTCTAATAGTCTGGAAAAATCGATGGCTCCAAGCGAGTCCCGGCTAGCATTGCAATTTGCCCAGCAGAGCAAATACGTCCGACGAAGATACGGTCGGAGCGCGATCTACGCGCAGGCACATCAATTGCCCGCGCTGAATTAGCGGTTTGCACCGACTCCGACAAGCCTCGAAGATCATTCAGAGCTTTTCGATTTCCTGCCGCAGATGTTCCCGCGTCTGGCCGGTGCGTTGTTGTAGTCGGCCGAGGAGTTCCTCTTCCTTGCCCTCGATGAAAGTGAGATCGTTGTCAGTGAGATTAGCGTACTTCTGCTTCAGCTTGCCCTTGATCTCGTTCCAGTTCCCTCTGAATGACAGTTTGTTCATAGCATTGATGAATCGCGGATCACCTGGTACAAAGCTGTGATTTCCTGGCTAAGCTTGGTTTTTTATCGGAGCCGTTGGGAATTGAGACCGCCTTCACAATCCGCTTTCGCAACAAAGTCAGAGCGCGACCTAAGCGACGCCGAGCCGAGGAGATCAGCTCATTATCCGGAAGCGATCCATCAATTGCTCGCGCACTTCCAGCGCGAGTTTCGGATTCAGGCGACTAAGCACTTTCCCGCGGCGATCCGGATCCATGGCCGCCAGCTCGCGCACGAGTTTATCGCGCGTTTTCCATTTCGCGTAGCGACTCCAACCGACGCCGACGGCGAGTAAGGTAGAGACCGTCCAAACGGTAATGTCGGCTGCGGAGATCACGGCAAGAGAATGTTGAGCGCTAGTGGAATTAAGAAGTTGAGCAATCTAAGGCGCTATTCGAGGTGAAGAAAGGATGGTGCATGAAAACCAGATCCTCAACGCTATGACAGACGCGCAAAGCAGGATGACAGTGAGGATGGCCATCGGAAGAATGCCGCGCGCGCGAATTCTATGGCTAAAAGATCTACGGATGGAATGATCCGACCACAGGCGGTTGGAAGGGGTTACTTTTTCGCGTTTCGCGGATCGTCAGCCGGATTTACGTACTTTATTTGAAACGGACCCTCGCTCTGACTTTGCACGACGGATTCGCCACTGGACCAGGCAAAATGTTTCATCCCCGCCGGTAACACAGCGAAACTGCCAGGAGCCATCTCGCGCGCTGCCGCTTCGTCGAGTTTTTCTCCTGTGCCAAGATGCAACGTGCCGGAAATGAGAGTGAGCCGTTCGGCTGTCGGATGAGTATGTGGTGCGACCTTGTAGCCGTCAGGCGCTTTCAAGCGCACAGTGAAGGAACCTTTCTTGTTCGGATCGCCATCGAGCACGGCCATCTTGCCTCCGGCAGGTAAGCCCGGAGGGATCTCTCCCCACTGCATCTCTTCCGGAGCTAAAATCTTGTGCTCGGTCGTAGCCGTCGTTTTCGAAGCGCCTTTGCCGGAGTGTTGTGCTCCTTCTTTTTCCTGGGCTGCGACCACGAAGATCGAGAGCCCCAAGACTATCCCGAGTACTATTAAGTTTTTGTTCATAGTGATTGCTGGGTTGAGTTGAATTTTCTGCCGATGCGACCGTTCCGCGGCACGCATTGGCCACGAAACAATCATAATCACCTCAGCCGCTCGTCAAGGAAGGGTAATCCGCTGTCTGGCTCAGCCACCAGGCCTCAAGAGGTGCGGCCTAGAGTCAACTGACGACATCAGGATGATATTTTTTCCAGTAGCGTGACGCGGCGCCGACCGCCATGTAGCTGGGGTCGGCGGCTTCGTAGCCTTGCACGTCATCCTCGGTCGCGCCGCCCGCGCATAGCTCGGCATGCTCGATCGCCGTGAATTCGCGCGCCAATTGTTCGTCAAGCGTTCCTGCGCGGATTTTTGCGCGGAACCATTCGGCCCAGCGCGCGACGCGCTCATCCAAGGCGTCGAGGTGCTCCGCGATTGAGGCTTTCACGCTTCCGAAGTGCGTGAGATAAAGATTCCTCGCATTTAATGCGCGGATCTTCGCAATGGATTCCCGCCACGATTCGATATGCAGATCCGGCGGGACGAACGGCGGAATGGGCGGCCCACTGCCAATGCGCACACCAGCAATGTCCCCGCCGAACACGGAGTCGTCCCAGTGGTAAACGTGATGATGGCTGGCGTGACCGGGGGTAGCGATGGCGCGGATTTCAAACGGCGGCACACGGACGACTTCATTGTCTTCCAGAATTCTGACGCGCTCCGTCGGCACCGGTGCGATTCGGCCCCAAAGCCGTTGCATGTCGTCGCCGAAGGTGCGGGTGGCGGACTTGATCAGTTTCGTTGGGTCGACAAGGTGCGGCGCACCGCGTGGGTGTACGTAAACGGTTGCTCCCAGCTCGGCAAAGCGCCACGCAGCGCCGGCGTGATCGAAATGAATGTGACTGAGGAAAACGTGGCGCACATCCTCCGGAGCGAACCCTACATTGCGAAGATCGACAACGACATTGTCGAACGTCGATTCCGGGCCGGTATCGAAAAGCGCAATGTCTTCATTCGCCTCCAGCGCAGTTGCGGCGATAATGCCGGATCGGCCAAGCTGGCGAGTGTCGAGAATCAGCGGTGCCTTCAACTCTTTGACACAGCGATCACGTAAGCCGCTTTTGGAATCGCAAAGCAGTCACCCTTGGCATACGCGCGTACGGCTTTTTCGATAGTCGCTTGAAGCGCGCGCAGCGCTTGCGGCGTTTGACGCGCGAGCAATCCGGCAGTGCGGACGCCGGCAGTTCTTTCTGCGTCGAAAACGTAGTTCACGCTTGGCACGTTCCATTCGATGGTGTGCAGTTTAAATTTCATCGAATCCCCGTTGAAGCTGGCGCGCTCGAGCGCTCTCCGAAATTCTTCCCGGTCGGCAAATAGATAATGGGGCGGCCCCGGCGGAAGATCGACGTCTGCGTTTGCGTGCACCTGGATAGCGTCGTCGATGATTTTTGCATACGGACTCTCGCTCGGCGGCGCCCAAACCGTGAACCCGAATTTACCGCCCGGCTTGAGAACGCGGAACGCCTCGGCGAAGGCACGCTCCGGATCGGCGAGATGAAGCAAAGCGAAGTTGGCCAGGACGCGATCGAAGCTCATGTCGTGAAATGGAAGATCTTGTGCATCGCCCTTCTGGAATTTGGTTTGTGGAAACATTTTCTTTGCAATCGCGATCATCTCTTTCGAAAAATCCAGACCGGTTGAAGTGGCGCCGCGTTCGGCCGCTGCGGCGGAGACATATCCTGGACCGCAGCCGATGTCCAAGACCCACATCCCTGCGCGCACCTCGGCAGCATCGAGTAGCGGCGGAATAAACTGGCGCGTCGAGCTCGACCAAACCGAATCGTATTTGTCCGCTACGCGTTCCCAGCCTTCGTGTTCGAATTCAGTGAAGGAGGACATCGCAGAGTAGGATAGAGGCCAGTTGCTGATTAGCCAGGCCAGAGCTTAAAGGGCAAAATTCATCTCCCGCTTGATTCGCTTCGAAAGCTACTGCGCGATTGGGGTCCGGAGAAATTGCAGCTTCAAGGGCGGACGGAAGTAGTGAAGGATACGAGACAATCAAGGACCTGACGCAAGGCTCGGTGATGCGGCACCTAGTCAGCTGAATAACACGCCTGATTCTCTTCGCCTTACCGGCGCTGCTCATTTCGCGCCTGCCAGGATTTGAAATCACGTGCGTTTGGTATTTGTCCGTCGGTTCGCAAGTCATTCAGGCTTGCACGAATCTCTGGCTGCTCCATCGCGAATTGCAGCGATAGCTGGTGTTTCCGGAACTCGCTGCGGTGGAACCAGTTTAATACTTCCACTCGATATTTTCGGCTACGCGGGCGGCGAGGTTCTCGCCCCATAGGCGCGCGACGAGAGCGAGCGCCAGATCGATTCCGGAGGTCACGCCGGCGGCAGTGGCCACACGCTCGTTGATTACAAATCGGTCGCTTCGCCGGATGTCGATTTTATATTCGGCAGGGAATCGAGGAATTCGAGGATGAATCGTTGGCGAGGAACAAGGAAAGAAAAATTGCGGCGCGGCAAGCATGGCAGATGCTATCGAAGAAGTGCGGCTTCGTTTGAGTCTGATCGATGACTGCGCTACACTTTTATGATATGCTCGAGACCGTTGCGGGTTGCTTAAAATGGGCCGCAGTCGGCTTTGTCGTAGCGTATTTTTTGATGAAGCTCTACGAGGCCAGTCACATTCACGACGATATCCCCAGGCCGGAATTTAAAATTCGACAGTCCCGGCGCGCGGCCCTGGTGCTTTCAACTTTCGCCGGAATGCTTTCCGCTCTTGTCTGGCTGCTCGTGCAGAACTGGGATTAGGTGGAGAACGGAATCGCAGGGCTTCAAATCCGCCGGTTGGGCTCGTCCGTTCGATGTCGCCACTTATCCTTGACACATCGCATTTCAACCGGGATTCCGGAAGTACAGACGTTACACCAATGGCGTTTAGCAACTTCCAAGCGTTTGCGGGTGCCACAGTTGCCGCAGACAAAAATGGCGGTTTCCGTTTTCTTCCGCGTTCTCACGCCATCTGAATCGGATTGCGAGGCGTTTTTGCGTGCCACCTGCGATTGTTTTTATAGAGATTTAGATGATCGAGAGAATAGAAGCTGTAATGGACGGGCTCGAGGTCTCCTAGCCTTCGCGCGTTACTTCCCGCGCGTTTTTGTCTTCGCGTAAGCCGAGAAAGACTGGCGCACGCAGTTTTTTGTCGCGGGTCCACTCGGCGAACTTGATTTCGGCGACGAATTTTGGGTTTACCCAGTGCATTTTTTTCATCATCGAGGAGGTGATACCTTGCACCCATTTTCCATTTTGCTTTGATGGAAGATCGACAAAGGGACAATGGTCCAGTTCCTCCTCGCGGAATTTCTTATGCAAGATCGATAATGTCTTTGCCGTAAATCCGGTTCCAACTTTCCCGGCAAATTTGAGCCTCTCATGTTCATAATAACCAACCAAAATCGCGCCGAAATGTTTGCGTGAACCCGCCGGCGGGGTGTAGCCGCCGATCACAAACTCCTGATCGTTCACGCATTTCAGTTTGATCCACGCGCCGCTTCGACGCCCCGGCTCGTAAACTGATTTTCTTTGTTTGCCGATCAAACCCTCAAGGCCGCGCCGTTTTACCTCGGCCAGCAACGATTTCGCATCACCGTCGATCTCGCCCGAATACCGGATCGGATCGCCGACGCTTTCACAAAGTTTGGCGAGCAACTGCTTACGCTGCTCGAGCGGAAGTTGAAGTAAGCTTTTGCCGTCTAGTTGAAGCAGATCGAATACGTAAAAGCGCAAAGGCGATTTTCGGCCTTCCATCTCGAGCGCTTGCAGGAGCTGAAATGAAGAGCGCCCTTCTTCGTCGAGCGCGACTATCTCGCCATCGATCACGCATTCTCGAACCGGCAAGTTTTTCATTGCATTGACAATCTCGGGGAAACGCGCATCCAGCGTCTTTTCATTCCGTGAGATGAGGGAAACTTTTTTGTCGATCTTAACGCCGATCGCGCGAAACCCGTCGAACTTCAGCTCGTAGATCCAGTCGCCATGTTTTGGCGGTTCATCGACAAGTTTCGCCTTCATCGGCTCGATGAACCGCGGCTTGGCGAAAGGAAGATCGTGGGGCAAGTTTTCAACTTGCCGTTGGTCGGAGCGCAAGTTGGAAGCTTGCGCCACATTGTCATTCTTCTTAAACGCGGCTTTGATTCGCGCTTTCAATGTCGATCTTGCACTCGTGTCCTTCTCCACACGGTTGGATTCCCATTCAGCATCGCGATCGCTTGCGATCTGCTTCATCGTGCGTCCCGTTTTGACCGATTGATCTTCAAGTTTTTTTGAAATCGGTTTCGCGTCCGCTCCCGTTTTCAAGATCAGCCACTGTTTTTTCTCGCCGTCGCGACCACGGATGCGCACTAGCGTCCATTCGCCTTTTGCTTTTTCTCCGTCGAGTACCAGGTGCAGTTTTCCTTCACGCAACGATTTCTCCGGCTCTTCGCCATAAACGTGATATTTGCCCCGGTCCCACACCATGACCGTGCCGGCGCCGTAATTTCCTGCCGGAATAACACCCTCGAAGGTTTCGTAGTCGATCGGATGATCTTCGACTTCGACAGCGAGGTGTTTCTCGCCCTTGCGCCATGGCAAGCCTTTCGGCACGGCCCACGATTTGAGCACGCCTTCCATTTGGAGGCGAAAATCGTAATGCAGACGCCTCGCATCATGCTTTTGAATAACGAAACGCGATGCGCCTTTCACCGCTTTTGGCAACGGCTTGCCGCCTTTCGGTTCGGCCGTTTTTCGAAAATCGCGTTTAGATTTGTATTCGACCAGTCCCATTGCGTTTCGAATTTAGCGACGGCCACAGACCGCCGCTACAGAAGTCTCAAAACTGGCTTGGCGAACGGACTCGCTAATCGCCTTTTGAGGTCGCTGGCTCCCTTTCGAGGGGTTCGCCCATCAGATAACGAGTGAAACGCCGGATCACGATGTTTTCGCCTAGTTCAGCAATCTTTGCTTTCACAAGGTCGCCGATGGTTTGCTCGGGATTCTTAATGAATCCCTGCTCCACCAAACAAACGGTACTATAAAACTTGTCGAGTTTACCATCGACAATTTTATCGACCACGTTGGCGGGCTTGCCTTTTACCTGCGCTTTGTAGATCTCGCGCTCGGCTTCGGTCAGTTGCGCCGGAACTTGCTCGCGACTCACGTAGAGTGGATGGGCCGCCGCGATGTGGAGGGTGATGTCTTTAACAAAGCCGCGGAAGTTTTCATTTTTCGCCACAAAATCTGTCTCGCAGTTCACTTCCACCAGTACACCGACTTTTCCTTGCAAGTGAATGTAAGCGGCCACGATGCCTTCTTTAGTCACGCGGGACGCTTTCTTGCTTGCGCTGGCAATTCCTTTCGTACGCAAAATCGTTTCTGCTTTCGCGAGATCGCCGCCAGCTTCTCCCAAAGCGCGTTTACAATCCATGTAGCCGGCGTTGGTTTTTTCGCGGAGCTGCTTGATAAGTTTCGGGTTGATTTCCATCGACAATTGAGTGTTCGACATTTGTTTTGAGTCTTGTGGCTCCGGCGCGCGTTTAGGCCGAAACGCCGGCCATTTCCATCTGTTCGCGCACGCGCGCTTCTCCACTCGCCGAAACGATTGCATCAACGAGTTTTTGCAGCACGATGCGAATCGCGCGGATGGCATCGTCGTTACCAGGAATCGGGTAATCGATCAAATCCGGGTCGGCGTTTGTATCCACAATCGCCACCACCGGGATGCCAAGCCGGTGAGCTTCGTTTACCGCATTTTGCTCGCGGGGGGTGTCGATCACGACAAGCGCTTCCGGCAATTGCTCCATCTCGATAATGCCGTCGAGGTTGCGTCGCAGCTTGGCTGCTTCGCGATTCAAAGCCGCGATCTCCTGCTTCCCCATTTTTTTGAATTCCGGTGATTTTTCGATTTCCTCGATGTATCTCAACCGGCCAATGCTTTTGCGGATCGTGGCCAGATTAGTCAGCGTCCCGCCCAACCAGCGTTGATTGACATAAAATTGTCCGGAGGCGACGGCGGCTTCTTTGATTGCTTCCTGCGCCTGTTTCTTGCAGCCAACGAAAAGAATTTTGCCGCGACGGCGCGCGACTTCCTGTAAAAACTCGGTCGCACGATGGAGCTGCTTTACTGTTTCATCGAGATTAATGATGTAAATGTGGTTGCGCTGCTCGAAGATGAATGGCTTCATCTTCGGGTTCCAGCGCTTGGTCTGGTGACCGAAATGCACGCCGGCTTCCAAAAGTTCAGGCAATAATTCTGTCGGATCTGCCATAAAGAATCGCCGGCCGAGTGGCGCGGCGGACGAGGAAGATGCTATAGCGGAGCGGCAAAGGCAAACGGAATGTTTACGGGATTGCGGCTTGGTCCGAGTCGGACCGGTATGGATTACGGGATTTCGGATTGCGCAGTTCGCTCGACGAAACGCGCTAACACCCAGCATAGATCGGAAAGCCGGTTTAAGTAGCGCAAAATCTCCGGATTAAACTCCTTTGCATCGAGCAGAACGGTAACGCGGCGCTCAGCACGCCGGCAGGTTGCTCTTGCCAAATCAAGGGCAGCCGAAAGCGGATTTCCGCCGGGAATCACCCAGTCCTTTGGATAAAGCAATTTGTCCTTTTCAAGATCGACAATCACAGACGTGAGTCGATTAACCATTTTCTCGCTCGCGAGTTGAAAGCCATCTTTGATGTATCGTTCTCGATCTTCCGGCAGCGTGGCCAGTTCGCCCATCACAACAATCAAATCTTTCTGCACGGCGAGAATTTGATCGCAGACAAATTGATTTTGTGAGAGTGCGCGCGAGAGGCCAAGCGCGGCAGTCAATTCATCTACGCAACCATAGGCGTCGACGCGCGGATCGTCTTTTGGGACCCGGCGGCCATACATGAGCGACGTCTCGCCTTGATCGCCAGTCTTTGTAACAATGGACATCAGGCGATGGAGTAATCGAGTGTTGGAGTAGCGGAGTGATGAATGAGTGAAAGAGTCATTACCCCATCACTCCACTACTCTATTACCCCGCTGGCGATCACCCGATCGCCGGTTGCACTTCCGACTCTTCTACAACAGCTGCGCCAATCGGCTCGCCTTTCTCCACCAGCTTGATCTGGCGGTGGGCAGGGAATCCGGTGCCCGCTGGAATCAAGTGGCCCATGATGACGTTTTCCTTGAAGCCGCGCAACCTGTCGATCTTCCCGAGCGTAGCGGCCTCTGTCAGCACCCGTGTGGTGTCCTGAAATGACGCTGCCGAAATGAAGCTATCGGTTTCGAGCGAAGCTTTGGTGATACCAAGCAGCACCGGCACCGCCTCAGCTGGTTTGCCACCTTGCTCGACCACCTGCTTGTTTTCCGCTTCGAAATCCAGTTTATCCACCTGATCGCCCCAGAGCAGCGAAGTGTCGCCCGGGTCGGTGATCTTTACCTTCCGCAACATTTGCCGCACGATGATCTCGATATGTTTGTCGTTAATTTCGACGCCTTGGAGCCGATAAACTTCCTGCACTTCGTTGACCAAGTGTTCCTGCAAATCCTGCGGACCGCAGACTTCGAGAATTTCGTGCGGCACGACCGGACCTTCCGTCAGCTGCTGCCCTTTCTTCACGAAGTCGCCTTTGAATACGATGATGTGTTTGGTGAGCGGGATCAGGTGTTCTTCTTCAACGCCTGTTTCCGGGTCTTTCAAAATGAGCCGCCGCTTGCCGCGGGCTGTTCCGCCCATCTCGACGATACCGTCGATCTTGGCGATTTCGGCCGCGTCTTTCGGCCGGCGCGCTTCAAATAATTCGGCCACGCGCGGCAGACCGCCGGTGATATCTTTGGTCTTGGCAACCTTGCGCGGTGTCTTCGCCAGCAGCGCCCCTGCGCGAATTTTTTGTCCTTCTTCGACAATGACGTGCGCACCAGCTGGAATGGAGTAACTGGCCAGCACGTCTTTCTTGTCGCCCACTATCACAATTTGCGGATGCAAATCCTCCTTGTGCTCAATGATCACCGTGCCCATGAGACCGGTGGCTTCATCGACATCGCGCTTGATTGTCACTCCCGCGATCATGTCGCGGAACTCGACTTTGCCGCTCTTGTCGGTGAGAATTGGGACGTTGTACGGATCCCATTGCACAAACGTCTCACCTTTCTTCACGGACGCGCCGTCATGCTTTGAAATCATTGAACCGATGACGACGTTGTGGCGCTCGAGCTCGCGGCCCTCGGCGTTGTGCACGCTGATCGAGCCGTTTTTGCTCAGGACAATCCAACTGCCGTCGAGTGCCTGCACAGTTCGCAGATCGTTAAACCGCACCGCACCGTCGTTTTTTGCTTTGATGATCGGCTGTTTGAAAGTCTGACTGGCGGTTCCGCCGATGTGGAATGTGCGCATCGTCAATTGCGTTCCCGGTTCGCCGATGGATTGCGCGGCGATAATACCGACCGCTTCACCGAGTTTAACGAATTGCCCACTGGCGAGGTTGCGCCCGTAACACATCGCGCATACACCGCGCCCGCATTCGCAGGTGAGCACGGAGCGAATTTTCAAACTTTCCACGCCAATGCGCTGAAGTTCCGCCGCAATCTTCTCGTCAATCAGCTGATTCGCTTTGACGATTTTCTTCTTCTTCTCCACTGGGTCCGCAATTGTTTCGCAGCTGACGCGCCCGATAATGCGCTGGCCAAGATCGACAACTTCCTCGTCGCCCTCGTAAATAGAACGCACCACAATTCCGTTGACGGTGCCGCAGTCCTCTTCGTTGATGATGACGTCTTGGGCGGCGTCAACCAATTTGCGCGTAAGATAACCAGAGTCGGCCGTTTTCAACGCGGTGTCGGCAAGGCCTTTGCGGGCGCCATGGGTAGAGATGAAATACTCAAGGACGCTGAGGCCTTCGCGGAAGTTCGAAGTGATTGGACGCTCGATGATTTCGCCGCTCGGTTTCGCCATCAAACCACGCATGCCGGCGAGCTGTCGAACTTGCTGACGATTGCCGCGCGCGCCGGAATCGACCATCAAGTAAACCGGATTCAGTTCTTTGCGGCCCTCGTTGTGTTCGAGAGTACGGAACATGACGCTGGAAATTTCATCGCCAGCGTGAGTCCAGATGTCGATGATCTTGTTGTAACGCTCGCCGTCAGTGATGATGCCTTTGCGATACTGCTGCTCGACCTGGCGAATTTGTTTGTAAGCGTTCTCCAGCTCAGTCTGCTTCTCTTTCGGAATAATCATGTCTGAAATCCCAATCGAAATTCCGGCGCGTGTCGCCTCGGTAAACCCGAGCTCCTTGAGTTTATCGAGCGTCTGTACGGTCGCGGTCGGTCCGGCAATCTGATAGCAGCGCCAAATAATATCGCTCAGTTGTTTTTTGCCGGCGGGCTTGTTGAAGAAGCCGAGTTCATTTGGCCAGATCTGATTGAAAACGACGCGGCCTGCGGTCGTTTCGATGGTCTTGGCCTCGACATTTCCAAAAGTCGTCTGCTGACCAAAATCGGGATTCCGGTAGCGAATGCGGTCGTGCGTCTTAATCGCACCCTCCGCCATTGCGAATTCCACTTCCGCGGCGTCGCTGAAGAGCGGCAGGTGTTGACCATCCTTCTTCGCGCCACGTGGATTCTGCGTCATGTAGTAGCAACCAAGAGTAATGTCCTGCGACGGCGTGGTGATTGGTTTTCCGCTGGACGGTGAGAAAATGTTGTTTGGTGCGAGCATGAGTATGCGCGCTTCCATTTGTGCTTCGACTGAAAGCGGCACATGCACGGCCATTTGGTCGCCGTCAAAGTCCGCGTTGTAAGCGGTGCAGACGAGCGGATGGATGCGGATCGCTTCTCCTTCGATGAGCTGGGGCTCAAACGCTTGAATCGACAATCGATGTAGGGTCGGGGCACGGTTGAGCAGGACCGGGTGGCCGCGCGTGACTTCATCGAGAATGTCCCACACCTCCGGCGTCTGGCGCTCGATCATTTTCTTCGCGCTCCGGACCGTGTGTACATAGCCGAGATCTTTCAGCCGCCGAATAATGAATGGCTCGAACAAAACCAGCGCCATCTTCTTCGGCAAACCGCACTGATGCAGTTTCAATTCGGGGCCGATGACGATGACCGAACGCCCCGAATAATCAACGCGTTTGCCTAACAAGTTCTGACGGAAACGCCCGCCTTTGCCCTTCAGCATGTCGCTGAGCGATTTCAACGGGCGATTGCCAGCGCCGGTCACCGCGCGGCCGTGGCGGCCGTTGTCGAATAAAGCGTCCACCGCTTCCTGTAACATGCGTTTCTCGTTCCGGATGATGACGTCGGGCGTTTTCAACTGGAGCAAATTCTTGAGGCGATTGTTGCGATTGATAACGCGTCGATAAAGATCGTTAAGATCGCTGGTCGCAAATCGCCCGCCTTCCAGCGGCACGAGCGGGCGCAGATCCGGCGGAATGACAGGGAGAACATCCAGAATCATCCAGTCGGGACGTGCGTGTGAATTTATGAAGCCCTGCACCAGCTTGAGACGCTTCGCCAGTTTCTTGCGAATCTGCTTGCTCTTGGTCGCGCCCATCGCCTTCTCCAGCTCTTTGTTGAGCTTGTTGAGGTCGATTTCTCCGAGAAGTTTTTTGATGGCCTCCGCGCCCATGCCGGCGACGAAATCCTCGCCGTATTGTTCCTGCGCTTCCCGATACTCGACTTCGTTGAGCAACTGCCCTTTCGTCAGCGCCGTCTTGCCCGGATCGATGACGATATAGTCCTCGTAATAGATGACGCGCTCCAGCTGCCGCGCGCTCATGTCGAGCATCAGGCCGATGCGGGACGGCATGCATTTGTAAAACCAGATGTGGGAAACGGGAACCGCCAGCTCGATGTGGCCCATGCGTTCGCGGCGTACACGCGCGAGCGTGACTTCCACACCGCACCGATCGCAGATCACGCCTTTGTGCTTGATGCGCTTGTATTTTCCACACGAGCATTCCCAATCGCGCGTTGGACCGAAGATCCGTTCACAGAAAAGCCCACCTTTCTCTGGCTTGAATGTTCGATAGTTGATCGTCTCCGGATTCTTGACTTCGCCTTTACTCCAGGAGCGCATGGTGTCGCTCGAAGCGACCCCGATTGCGACTTGATCGAAGCCGACCGGTCGCTCTTCGCCTACTAACTCACGCCAGGAATGTTCGTTCATGATTTTCTAAATGCGATTGTCGATCTTGTGATTGCCCGATCTGAAATTTGTTAACCCACGTTGTCGAAAACACTGCTCGGCGGCTGACCGCCGACTTTCACGTCGAGGCCAAGGCTCTGCATTTCCTTGATCAACACGTTGAAAGATTCCGGTGTGCCAGCTTCGAGCGAATTATCGCCTTTGACGATGGACTCGTAGATGCGCGTGCGGCCTTGCACGTCATCCGATTTCACCGTGAGTAATTCCTGCAAGGTGTAAGCCGCACCGTAGGCTTCAAGGGCCCATACTTCCATTTCACCGAAGCGTTGGCCGCCGTATTGCGCCTTGCCGCCGAGAGGTTGTTGGGTCACGAGCGAATACGGACCGACCGCGCGCGCGTGAATTTTGTCCGCCACCAAGTGGCCAAGCTTCATCATGTAGATGTAACCGACCACCACTTCTTGATCGAACGGATCACCCGTGCGGCCATCGAACAGGCGTGCCTTGCCGTTCTGCTGCACCCAGGCGAAACCTTCCTTCTTGCGCGCCTCCGTGAGGTAATCGCGAATTTTGCTTTCCTCGATGCCGTCGAAAACCGGTGTAGCGACTTTGAACCCGAGGGCTTTGGCCGCGACGCCGAGGTGCGTCTCCAAAACCTGGCCGACATTCATGCGGCTCGGGACCCCTAACGGGTTCAAAACGATCTCAACGGGGGTCCCATCGGCCAAAAACGGCATGTCTTCTTCCGGCACGATGCGCGCGACCACACCTTTATTACCATGGCGGCCGGCCATTTTGTCGCCGACGGAAAGTTTCCGCTTCGACGCGATGTAAACTTTCACCTGCTTGATGATTCCCGGATCGATATCGTCTCCGCTCTCGACGCGGTCCATGGAGCGTTCGCGCTCCAGTTCAAGCTCAGCAAACTTGTGTTCATAATGCGCGATGATCTCGCGGATCTTGTTCCGGATCGGGCTGGGATCGATCTCGATGTGATCGTAAACGTTCGCCAGCTTGCGCAAGAGCGTCTTGGTGATTTTGCGATTCGCTGGAATGATAATCTCGCCTGTCTCCGCGTTCACCACGTCGAGAGGAATTTTTTCGCCGAGCAAAATGTTCGAAAGCGCGTCGGTCAGTTGCTCGGTCAACTCTTCTTTTTTGCGACGATGTTCTTCCGTAATCGCCTTGAGCTGCTTTTTCGTCTCCACCGGCGTAAGTTTTTCGCGTGACACTTCCTTGCGCGACGAAACCTTCACATCCATGACGATGCCGTACGTTCCCGAAGGGACCGTCAGCGACGTGTCTTTCACATCTGCCGCTTTTTCACCGAAAATCGCGCGCAACAATCGCTCTTCGGGCGCGAGTTCCGTCTCGCTCTTCGGTGTAATTTTCCCGACGAGAATATCACCCGGTTTCACTTCCGCGCCGACTCGTACGACTCCGTCCGAACCGAGATTGCGCAACGCCTCTTCGCTGACGTTCGGAATGTCGCGCGTGATTTCTTCCGGACCGAGTTTTGTGTCGCGCGCGCCGATCTCGAATTCGTCGATGTGAATGGAGGTGTAGATGTCCTCCTTCACCACCTTCTCCGAAATCATGATCGCGTCTTCAAAATTGTAACCGTTCCACGGCATAAACGCGACGAGCACATTGCGTCCAAGCGCAAGCTCGCCATGATCCGTATTCGGTCCATCGGCAATGACTTGACCGCGCTTGACGTGCTGACCTTTCTTAACGATGGGCTTTTGATTCACGCACGTGCCGGCGTTTGATCGCATGAATTTGCGCAGCTCGTAAACGTGAATGCCAGCATCGGCGTCGGTCTTGAGCTTCTTGCGGCTCTCCGGCATCTCGCCATCTTTCGTCACCACGATCTGGTCAGCCGCGACCGACGCGACTTTTCCGCTGTCCGTCGCCAACATAACTGCGCGCGAGTCGCGCGCTACTTTCGCTTCCAAACCCGTGCCAACAAGCGGCGCTTCGGACACAATCAGGGGAACGCCCTGCCGCTGCATGTTCGAACCCATGAGCGCGCGGTTGGCATCGTCATGTTCAAGAAATGGAATCAAGCCCGCGGCCACGGAAACGAGCTGCTTCGGTGATACATCCATGTAATGGACTTTTGATGGCTCGACTTCGAGGAAATCGCCGCGATAACGAACGGAGACTTTTTCACCCGTGAAATGCCCTCTTCCATCGACAGGCGCATTCGCTTGCGCGACGAGATAATTTTCTTCGCGATCGCCGGTGAGATAATCGATTTCGTCCGTGACCCGACCATTGTTGACTTTGCGATAAGGCGTCTCGATAAAACCAAATTCGTTGATGCGGGCGAAGGTCGACATCGAGCTGATGAGTCCGATGTTTGGGCCTTCCGGAGTCTCGATCGGGCAAATGCGGCCGTAATGTGACGGGTGAACGTCGCGCACTTCGAAACCGGCCCGGTCGCGTGACAAGCCTCCTGGCCCGAGCGCGGATAAGCGTCGCTTGTGCGTCAACTCGGCCAGCGGATTCGTTTGATCCATGAACTGCGAGAGTTGCGAGCGACCAAAGAAATCGCGAATGACCGCGCTGAGCGCTTTAGGATTGATAAGCTTTTGCGGTGTCATTCCATCAACATTGATGTCAAACAACGTCATGCGCTCTTTGACGAGCCGCTCTGTGCGCGCCAGACCGACGCGGCATTGATTGGCCAGCAGTTCGCCAACCGTGCGCACACGCCGGCTGCCGAGATGGTCGATATCGTCGAGCGTGCCCTCGCCGCGCCGCAGGTTAATCAAGTACTTGATCGCGGCGATGAAATCTTTGTCCGTTAAAATTCGTTCAGTAAGATCGACATCGATCCCAAGCTTTTGATTGATCTTGTATCGTCCGACACGCCCGAGATCGTATTTTTTCGGGTCGAAGAAAAGCCGTTTGAGCAAAGCGCGCGCGTTCGCGACCGTCGGCGGATCGCCCGGACGAAGTCGCCGGTAAATATCCTTGAGGGCTTCTTCCTGATCGTGCGCCGGATCTTTTCGGAGCGCTTTTACGACCGTGTCGTCGTTTGAAATGTCGATCACCTTCACCTCTTTGACGCCCAGGCCTATGATCTGACGCACTGTAGCCAGAGTGAGCGGTTCAAACGCGCGCGCGACTGTTGCTTCGCCGTCGCGCACTTCCGCCGTCAACACCTTGGTCGCAAGTTTTTCCTCATCGAGCTTTTCGCTCAGCTTGAGGTTTTCGATGTTGTAGAAAAGTTTGATGACTTCCTCGTCCGATCCGTAACCGAGCGCTCGCAGGAAAGTGGTGGCGAGAAATTTGCGACGCCGTTTGCGACGATCGAGGTAAATGTAAAGCAGGTCCGCGGTGTCGAATTGCACTTCGATCCACGAGCCGCGATCCGGGATAATCCGGAAGCTGTAGAGCACTTTGCCATTGAGATGCACAGTCGATTCGAACGCGATGCCGGGCGAACGATGAAGCTGCGAAACAACCACTCGCTCGGCCCCGTTGACCACAAAAGTGCCTTGCGGCGTCATGAGCGGGATCTCGCCCATGTAAACTTTTTCTTCTTTCGTCCCTTTCTCCTCGCGCAGTTGGAAAGTCACATGCAACGGAGCGCTGTAAGTCTGTCCTTCGCGCTGTGCTTCCAGGGCGGTCAGTTTTGGCTCACCGATCTCGTAATGGCTAAAATCGAGAACCGCTTTTTCATCATAGCTCTCGATGGGGAAAACTTCTTTGAAGACAGCTTGCAGTCCCTGGATTTTTCGCTTCGCGAACGGAACATCTTTTTGCAAAAAATCGACGTAGGAGTTGAGCTGGACCTCGATGAGGTTTGGAGGCTCAATAGCTTCCTTGATGGTTCCGAAGTGGATGCGTTCCGAATTTCGTTCTGACATAATCACCAAGCCACGGGGTTAAACTCCCCCCCGGCCCACAATAACTTGCGGCCGTTTGCGTACAAGAGCTTACGGTATCAACCGGAGAGCGAGAGGCGCAAACATCACCTCAAAACAGCGGCTTGTCAAATGACCCCACTGTTTTGTTGCCTGTTTGTTTCTTTTCCGTCAGCTGCCCGTTAAAAATAAGTCTCCCTTACTTCTAACAAAAATTGCACTTAACCGAAAACCGACCGCCGCGCAAGTTTTTTCGCACGGCAACCGACTCCGAAAATTTGCTTAATTTATCTCGATCGTCGCTCCGCCGCTTCCCGATTTGGGGTGCGGCGCCGCATCGCCGCCTTTTACGGGCCGACCTGTCGGCTCGTTGAAAAGCGCGGACATGTCCGCGCACTCCAAACGCTACCTTTGCGATTAGCTTATTTGATCTCGACCTTCGCTCCAGCCGATTCGACTTTTTTCTTAATCTCGTCGGCCTCTTGCTTGGTCACCCCTTCCTTAATTGTCTTGGGAGCGCCTTCAACCAATGCCTTGGCCTCGGCCAATCCGAGTCCTGGAACGGCCGCACGGATTTCCTTGATCACGGCGATTTTGTTCGCGCCCATTTCTTTTAAGATCACGTCGAACGTCGTTTTTTCTTCAGCCGCCGGGGCACCAGCTGCAGTGCCACCACCGCCGGTTGGAGCGGCTGCAACTGCCACCGGAGCCGCCGCGCTTACGCCCCATTTCTCTTCCAGCTGCTTGACCAAACCAGCAATCTCCAGCACGGACAAAGCGCTGAGTTGCTCAACCAATTTTTCTGTGTCTGCCATTTCTTTTCCTCCAATTGCCGCGCGCGAAAGCCTTCGCGCAATTAAGATCGACAGCCGCCGACCCGGACGGTTTCTGTTTGTTCCGCCACGCTTTCACGCGGGGCGAAAATTCTTATGCCTGCGCTTCCATGGGCGCGCCCTCCTTTTGGCTTTTCGCCTTCAGCAATCGGGCAAGCGAAGACGCCGGCTCATTCAACAGTCGAACCAGTTTTGTTGCCGGAGACATTAGCAACCCTAGCAATTGCGCTTGCAAAACCTCACGCGCCGGTAAGTCCGCCAGCGTTTCTAACTCCGCCGTCGAAACAATCGCCCGATTGATCAGACCGATCTTTAACGCCGCCTTTTTGAATTCTCTCGCGAAACTTTTCATGATCTTCGCGACTGGCGCGACGTCCTTCTCACCAGTCACAACAGCCGTTTGACCCCCCAGCTTTTCATCGACGGCAGGGAATCCGGCATCCGCCATCGCGCGTTTCAGAAAACTGTTCTTGACGACGTGCACTTCAGCGCCCGCTTGCGCCAGCCGATTGCGCAGCTCGCTAAAATCGCCAACGTTCATCTGCTGGTAATCGGTCACGAGCACAAAGGGCGAGCCCTTTAATTGCGCGGAAAGATCAGAAACGATGTTCGCTTTTTCGGGTCTCATTTTGTCGATCTTACATATTGTCGATCTTACACACTCAAATACGGCGCCGGATCGAGATGCAAACCGGGCGACATCGTGGCGCTTAACGTCATCGCCTCAAGATAGTGGCCTTTTGCCGTCGCCGGTCGTGCTCGCACGACAGCTTCGATCACCGCCTTTCCATTCTCAACTAAGGCGTTTTCATCAAATGAAAATTTTCCAACCGGCACCGCGACATTGCCGTTCTTGTCGAGCTTGAACTCGACACGACCCGCTTTTACTTCACGGACCGCCTTCGCCGTATCGTCAGTGACAGTCCCAGCTTTTGGATTCGGCATTAATCCACGTGGACCCAGCACTTTTCCAAGTTTGCGCACCTCGGCCATCGCCGTCGGCGTGGCGATCGCCACATCGAAATCCTGAAAACCTTCCTGGCATTTCTGGATCATATCTTTAAAGCCGACAAACTCCGCGCCAGCATCGCGCGCTTCCTTCGCCGCTTGACCTTCGGCAAAAACCAAGACGCGAACGTGCTTGCCGCTGCCGTGTGGCAGCGCGCAGGTCCCGCGCACCATTTGGTCGGATTGTTTTGGATCGACGCCGAGCCGAAAGGAAACCGTTACAGTTTGATCGAACTTGGTCGGCGGAAATTTTTTTAAAGTCGCGACTGCGTCGCCCAGGCTATAAGCCTTTCTTCGCTCCACCAGCTCGGCGGCGGCGCGATAGCGTTTGCTGTGGTTTTGTGACATGTCGATTTTGCAGTGTTGGCGCCCTGCAATTTCAAAAATTCGAAAAGTGTCGTTGACTGTCGATCCCTGCGATTGTCAATCAAACGTCGTGAAGTTTTCGAGTAATTAAAGTAGCGGGCTCCTGCTTAAAAATTTGCTGCCATTCGTTTCGAGCGGCAGGGCAAAAAAAATAGAAGCACTTTTTGGATTGTCAAAGTGAACTTGCTTCTGGTACCATCGAAAGATTATGAGACGCCCCACTTTTTATAGCTCATTCATCATCTTTGCGGCGATATTCCTTTGCGCCAGCCAAGCGCTAGCTCGCCCCATCGGTTTTAGTGAAGTCTCATTGCTTGTTCGCGCGCATGAAAGTGAAGCCTCTATTAAACAGGAGGTCGCGCAACGCAAGCTCCTTCACGCTCTCACGCCGCCGCAGGAAAATATTCTAAAATCGCAGGGAGCCAGTGATTCGCTAATTCAATCACTTCGCAATCCCAGCCTGGTCGTCTCGAAAGAAGAGGCCGCTGCCGTCGAAGTGGCGGCCGCGCGCGAGGCGAGAATACAACCGACAGAAATCGGAGCAGGGGAACGACCGCATCCACACGTCCACATCTTTAATGTTGCCTACGGTCATCCGATCAATTTAAGCCAGTGGGGCGGCCTGGATTACGAAATAGCATTCTATTCGTACCGCTTCGCTGGCGAAGATCATGTGCAACCAGCGTTAATCGACAATGTTCTAACCAGAACCGAGGTGAGCAGGAACATTCCGCTTGCGAGCGAAAGTGAAACGTTCACGCAAGATTGGTTTCCAACAAACGGCGTTCGCAACTGGCGATTTACTCCCTACGACGGCCGCGGCTACGATGGGCGTGGCGATTTTAGAGACACCCGTTCGCTCAATTTTAGCGATTCAGTCGCAGTAAGCTCCTTTTCTGTTTCGCGCCCGGTCGCGATCGACTGGAGCAATCCGGTCTTTATCGAAGGAGAGCCATACACGTTTTATCCGGTGTACGGCTCCGGTGGCGTTTCATTGTACTTCATCAACGCCTCCAGCGACTCAGTACGGCTGGCTGTTAGCGCCCTAGCCCGATAGAGCCCGGCGCGAAGCCGTGGTTGTTTAGGCAGTAGGATCGGGGGCGCCGCGCCGATCGCGGAAAACTTTCACGGGCAGCACGGCCTCCCTCCTATCAATCCGCTGGTTCCTCGACTTCTTCGACGATTGTCGACGCAGCGGCTGTTTGTGGAGTCGGCGGGCCGTTGCGGATGATTTTGCCTTCTTTCATTACAAACCAAACGCGCTCGGTCGCAGTGATGTCGGCGGTAGGATCGCCTGGCATGGCGATGATGTCAGCCAGCTTTCCTTTTTCGAGGGTTCCAGTTTTTTGCGTGATGCCGAGAAGCTCCGCGTCGTTTGTCGTTGCGGATTTCAATGCGTCGATCGGTTGCATGCCGAGATCGACCATTAACTTGAATTCCTTCGCGTTTTGTCCGTGCGGAAAAACGGCCGCGTCCGTTCCGAAGGAAATCTTGATTCCGATTTTGACTGCGTTACGAAACATTTCCGAGCGCGCCGCAGCGGCCGCGCGCGCTTTCGCTTGCAACGCGGGCGGGTAGTTGTCGATCTTGCTCATGATCCACTCCGTGGCCATCAAAGTTGGCGTGAGAAATGTCCCTTTGTTTTTCATCAAGGTGAGCGTTTCCGGTTTCATAAACGAGCCGTGCTCGATGGAATCCACGCCGGCTTCGATCGCCTCCCGCGCGGCCTGATCGCCGTGGCAGTGCACCGCGACCTTTTTGCGCAAACGGTGTGATTCATCAACCAGCGCCACCATTTCCGCCGGCGTGAGTTGCGGCGTGTCCACTTCGTCCGCTAATGAAAACACGCCACCCGAAACGGCTGCCTTGATCACGTCAGCACCATTTTTCACTTCGAAGCGAACCGCTTTGCGAACATCTTCCGGACTATCGACAATGCCCTCGGTGTAATCTGGTTCGCGTCCAAATAGAAAATCGCGAAATCCGCCGGTGGGATCAAAATGTCCGCCGGTTGCGCCGATGCCCTTGGTCGCCACCAGCATGCGCGGGCCGACAACTACGCCTTTATTGATTGAGTTGCGCAGCGCAATATCGACAAACTCGCGGCTGCCCACAAACCGGCTGCCTACGTCTCGGACGGTGGTGAATCCCGCTTCTACCGTCGCGCGTGCGTACGCGGTCGCCTTAATTGCCTGTTCCGAGACATTGAGGTCGAGTTCATTCAAGCGGCGCTGGTTAAAATTGCCGCTGTAATCGAGTGTGAGGTGGGTGTGGGCATCCATGAACCCCGGCGAAAGCGTCGCGTCGCCAAGATCGATCACCTTCGCGTTGCTTGGAATCGCAACATTGCTTCCAACATCTAGAATCTTGTCACCCTGCACGACGACAACGCCGTTCATGACGAGCGATTTCGATTTACCGTCGAACATCCGCGCGGCTTTCAGCGCGATGACTGCTGGCGCCGGGGATTGGGCAAGGCAAACGATAGTGTTGACGAAACCAACGAGAGCCAAGAACAACAGAAATCCGTATCGAGAGAAAGGAGAAGGTGTCGACATCATGCGTCGGCTATAAGAGTTCGCGCATGCTCTGACAAGCAAACTCTCAAAGCGGGAGTTCCATTACTTACGGACAGGTTTGGCCAGTCAAATCAACTCGTCAACCAGAAGCCTGCCGTTAACAATGCCAGCTCGTGAATCGCGGGAAAAGCCGTGGATCCAGAAGCCGTCTTCGCCCACCCGCTGTGAGGAAATAAGCCCTTCGAGCTTGCTGCTGGAAGTGTCGCTAGTCTGACCGGCTCGGCGGCTACGGCACTGTGATTTTCAGAACCTGCCCAAGGCCATTCGGTGGTGGAGCAAAGCCGACGTTCGAAACGTAAAGCGCGCCATAGGGACCGAAGGTCATGGCCGTCGGAAGGAAGAGTCCGGATGCAATAGACGTACGATCCTCGACGGATCAATTCGTATCACGTCACCCGGCGCCAGGCGTCGGGAAAGCGTCGCTGTGGTATTCTTTAAAAGATAGCTTGTCTCCGCCCTCGCCCGCAACGGACCTAAGGAAGAACGGTCACCGTCCCCTTCATGCCCAGCTCGTCATGAATCGCACATATGTAAGGGAAGGTTCCCGCATGCGGAAAAGTTACTCGGAAGCGCGTAACGCCGAGAGGCGACTGTTGCAGCCCAGTCCGTTCTTGCGGTGCCGCAATGATGAACCCCGAGTGCGTACTGTCTGAAGGTGAACTGATCACGGCGTGGCGCGCCCCATCCGGATCCACGGTCACGTCGGGGGAAGGAGGGTCAAAGGGGGGCGGCGGTTCGGTTCCGAAGGTAATGGTATGCGGTGTTACTGGGTCGAGATTGGTCCACTCCACGGTTTCCCCAGCATGGATTTCAACATTGTTGTTGTAGAAACGCATTACCGACAGAGTCTCAGACCCTCCTGCCGTCGCCGAGACCTCCCCGATGCCAGCGGCCACTCCGTGTGCGTGATTTCGGTTAGGTTGGTTGTCGTGACCGGCATCTCGATCGATCGGATCCAATAGTAAATCTTTTCGCTCATCAGCCGCCCGCGTGTCATAGAAAGCCTGGTTATGCGGAAGTGTCTTTGAAGGACCGAAAACGTGAATCGTTCCCGTCATATTTGGATGAACCAGGCACGTCAGCTTGAAATTGCCCGCAACCGGGAAGTTTACGGTGAAGCTCTGTCCATTTACGAGCGGGGGAGTGGTCACACAGGTCGAACCATCGAACGTAGCGGGGTCGGATGAGAACCCGGGACACCCCACAAAGAAAGGTGGGCGTTCCTGGTCGGCCCTTAGAAAGGTCACCGTATGAATCTCGTCCGCGTCGAATTTCCAGGTGATGCTGTCGCCCGCGTGAATCCAGATTTCATTGGGAAGAAACGCCAAAGCCTGGCCTCCTTTGTCGTTACTCTGCGCTCCGACGGTAGCATTCCACTGCGCCGCATCCGCTGACGCTAGCGCAAGCGCACTTAAGAGCGTTGTCAGTTCGACTATTGTTACTGCTTGGTTCTTCATTTTTTTCGCATTTGTTCTCATAAATTGGCAGGGATAAGTTTGGGTTCGTGTTAGTTTTGATTCGGCGGCCGAGATTGACTGTTCGCACTAATTCTTGTCAATCAAAAAAATAAGGCCAAATCCGTCAAGCCGATGCGTTGTTACCCTACAAAAAAGCAATGAGTCCCGCCAGTTGATCAGGTCTAGCGAGCGTAAACCCGACGCGCGCCGGTTTGGGCGCGTTGCACGCTAAGACTGACCCGGTGGCGAACTGCTCCTGGTGGTTGGCCTCCACAGCTTTATTGATTGTTGACGACCAATTGCGGCGCAGGTTTGCCTACTTCAACCCGCCTCAGGCGGGTCACCTTCTGGATTTGCGATGCCTGCTCTTTCAGGCCTACAGTGAGCGCGTTAATTTCTTTCTGCTGCTGCGCGATGGTCGACTGGAAGTCTTTTTGCTGCTGCGCGACGGTCGTTTCCTGCTTTGCAACAGTTGACTTTACCTGACTGATCATTTCTTCTTGTTCCTCAACCTTGCGGTGCTCTTTGAGGAACTCGTTAAGCAGCATCGCGTTCACCGCCTCGTAACGCACGGTATAGACTTTGCCATCGGCGTCGCGAGCCACGAGATCGGGGTTCACTTTTGCTACTTGCTCGGCTATGAGGCCAAATTGCGGGATACCCTTAGGATCAAGCTCGTGCTTGTAGCGGAAGCTGACCGGTTTGAGCGCGAGAATCGCTTCGCTTGCCTTGTCCATGGGCTTGATCTCCGCCTTGAAACGCTCCGAGGAGGGTGCCACGCCAAGTTGACCGTTGGCGTTCACCTTAACCGCTGCGCCTGCAACTGCTGCTCCACTAATGCCAGCGATAAAGGTTCTTGTCTGGTCTCCGCTGGTTCCGATGCGAATGGTGTTGGACTCGGCAGCAACACCTTCGTTGCCGATGTCGATGTTGAGGTCACCCGTGGTTAGGGCGCCGCCAGCGCTATTCCCCAAGGCCGTGTTGTTGTCGCCCGTTGTGTTGCTAAAGAGCGCATCGACACCGTTGGCCGTATTGCCGCTCCCGGTGGTGTTGCTATAGAGCGCGGACGAGCCATTCGCTGTGTTTTGCTCGCCGGTGGTATTGCTAAAGAGCGCAAAAGCACCGTCGGCCATGTTTTCGTTGCCGGTGTTGTTAAATAGCGTTTGCCAACCGGTGGCGGTGTTGCCGGAGCCGGTTGTGCCGTTAGCGAGCGCGGCACGACCGGTGGCGGTGTTGCCGGTGCCGTCGGTGTTGGATAAGAGGGCTGCACCACCGGTGGCCGTGTTGTGGTCGCCGGTCGTGTGGTCCCGCAGCGCGTTACGACCAATGGCCACGTTGGCGAACCCGTCCGTGTTGCTATAGAGCGCTTTAAACCCGTAGGCTGTGTTGAAGCCGGTTATGTCGTTAAAAAGCGCTAGAGAGCCAGTGGCCGTGCCTTCCGAACCGGTGGTAAGACTATGGAGCGCATTAAAACCAATCGCCGTGTTGTTGGCGCCGGTTGTGAGGCTGAAGAGCGCATCTTTACCCTCAGCGGTGTTTTGGTTGCGATAGCCTCCGTCGGGTTGCGGGTTAAGCTTCTGGGCGTGAGCCGTCGGCGAAAGCGCAAAGCAGGTCAGGGCCAGCGCGATGAGAACGAAGCCGCGTCCCGCAGTCGCGGGACTAATCGAATCTCCGACGGATAGATTATTACGAATTGTTTGCATATTTTTTCTTTCTGTTGGGTTTTCTTTCTGTGTTTGTTTCGAAGTGATGATTGCTTTCCCTTTACAAAGGGATTCCGGAGGCCGCGCTGCACGAAATCGCAATTTTTCTCCCGGCTTGCCTTTTTCGCCATTCAGCGTCTCGGCCCTGCCCGTCTTGTCGCGGCCTGGTATGCCGCTCCATTTTTCGACTTCGCTCGAGATGACCATGCGGGGAGGGTCCGTAAGATTCAGGCTGATTGTTCTGTCAGATTTGGACTTGTATTTTTGCGCGGACCTGTTAGACCGAGCCATGTGATGCCTCTGCCAGGGACGACCCATGGCAAGAGCGATCCCTTCGCTCCGACCCATTGGAGCGTGATTCTCGCCGCCGGAAGAAGCGAGGCTGACCCGGAGGTTGCCAGAGCCGCGCTCGCTCGGCTTTGCGAAACCTATTGGGCGCCGCTGTACAGTTTCGTGCGCAGCCGCGGGTATAATGTGCACGATGCCCAGGATCTCACGCAGAGCTTTTTCGGTTATCTGATCGAACACAAGATCTATGCCCGCGCCGATCAGCAGAAGGGCAAGTTCCGGTCGTTCCTGCTGGCTTCGCTCAAAAATTTCCTCGCGGACGCTGCCGACCGCGAACGAACGCTCAAGCGCGGCGGGGCACGCGATTTTCTGCCTTTGAAGGAACAGCAGGCCGACGAGGCGGAGTCACTCTTCCAGACGCATGTTGATTTTCGTGATGCGATTGGGGAGGACGAGATTTTCGAACGAAGCTGGGCGGAGGCGTTGGTCACCGCCGGATTAGACCGGTTATCACAGGGTTATAAGGCCGAGGGCAAAGAGAAGCTCTTCGAGGAATTAAAAATTTATCTGACCGGTGGCGCTGATCCGCTGCCGGCTTACGAACAACTGGCTGCCCGACTGGGCGTAGTGGCGTCCACCCTCCGCAGCCATGTCACCCGGCTGCGGGCGCGTTACCGCGAAGCGTTACGTGCTGAGGTCCGACGGACAGTAAACACCGAGGCGCAGGTGGACCGAGAACTGCGCGAGTTGCTACGTGTGCTGACGGGAAGTTGAGTGGCGACG
>Ga0070717_10000411_pt1 | contig 27417 bp, 23 predicted proteins | sample LARL113metaG_FD_71366 | JGI IMG/M metagenome (GOLD analysis project Ga0070717, IMG submission 71366) | Corn, switchgrass and miscanthus rhizosphere microbial communities from Kellogg Biological Station, Michigan, USA - LAR L11-3 metaG | ecosystem: Host-associated > Plants > Roots > Rhizosphere ...
GCGCCGACGGTTAGGGCTTCCGCCGCATCGATGATGGCGTTGGCGTCGATGCCGTGATGGCGATAGAGGTCGTCGATGGTGCCGGTCTGACCGAAATGCTCGACGCCGAGCGCTTCCAGGCGGTGGCCACGCACGCTGCCGAGCCAGCCGAGTGCCGCCGGATGGCCGTCGATCACAGTGACGATGCCGCAGTCGCGCGGCAGCGGCGCCAATAGCTGCTCGATATGACTTAAATGCTGCACGCCCCGCCGGTCGCGGCGCAACTGCCGCGCCGCGGTCCAGCCGGCATGCAGCCGGTCGGCCGAGGTGATCGCGAGCAGACCGATATCCCGGCGGTTTTCGCCGACAAAACCTGTCGCCTCGATCGCTTCGGGCGCCAGCGCGCCGGTATAGGCGATCACGATTTCGCAATTCGGCCCGGGCTTGCGCAGCCAATAGGCGCCGTCGGTGATGTCGCGCTGTAGTTCGGGTGTCATGATCCGCTGCGGCTGCTCGATGGTGCGGGTCGAAAGCCGCAAATAGACCGAACCACCCTCGCCGCTCTCGCGCTGCATGTGGCGAAAGCCGAAAGCCATGATCACCGCGAGCTCATCGACAAAGGCTGGCTCGAACGAGGAAAGCCCGTCCTGCGCCATACCGATCAGGGGCGTTGCGATCGACTGATGCGCGCCGCCTTCGGGCGCGAGCGTAATGCCCGACGGCGTCGCCGCCACCATGAAACGCGCATCCTGGTAGCAGGCATAATTCAGCGCATCGAGGCCGCGCTCGATGAAGGGGTCGTAGAGCGTTCCAACCGGCAACAGCCGCTCGCCGTTGATCTGGTGCGACAAGCCGAGCGCCGACAACAGGATGAACAGGTTCATCTCGGCGATGCCGAGTTCCATATGCTGGCCCCGGGGAGAAAAATCCCAGTTGTAAGTCGACGGGATTTTTTCCTGCCGGAACAAATCGGCGTTTTCAGCCTTGGCAAACAGCCCGCGCCGGTTGACCCAGGCGCCGAGATTGGTCGACACCGTGACGTCGGGCGATGCCGTGACGATGCGCGAGGCGAGCTCGCTGTCGCCGCGCGCCAGTTCATTCAGCACCAGGCCAAAGCCCTGCTGGGTCGACATCTGCGCGGCCTGGTTGAACGCAAGCCGCTCCGGCACCTCGATCGCGGGTGCGGTCAGGCGGCGGCGCCCTTCGCGATTGAACGGCGCCTTGGCCAGAAACGCCTCGAGCTCCCGAGCGCTTTGCGAAAGCCCCTCGAATTTTTCCCACTCATGGCCGGGGCGGATGTTCTGGCTGCCGCGCCACTTCTCCATCTGCGCCACCGTCATTAAGCCTGCATGGTTGTCCTTGTGGCCCTGGAACGGCAGGCCGACGCCCTTGATGGTATAGGCGATGAAGCAGACCGGGCGATCATGATCGATCGCCTCGAACGCCTCGATCATCGCGGCCATGTCGTGGCCGCCGAGGTTGGACATCAGCGCCAGCAGCTCCTCGTCGCTGCGCCGGTCGATCAGTTGCGACACCTCGCCCTGATCGCCGATGTCGTCCTGCAAATGTTTTCGGAACGCCGCCCCGCCCTGAAAGCACAGCGCGGCATACATCTGGTTCGGGCAACTATCGATCCAGCGGCGCAACGCCTCGCCGCCGGGCTCGGCGAAAGCCTGACGCATCAGGCTGCCGTATTTCACGATCACCACGTCCCAGCCGAAATTGCGGAACATGGATTCGAATTTCGCCCACAGCCCCTCGCGCACCACCGCGTCGAGACTCTGGCGGTTATAGTCGACCACCCACCAGGTGTTGCGCAGGCCGTGCTTCCAGCCCTCCAGCAGCGCCTCGAAGATGTTGCCCTCGTCCATCTCGGCGTCGCCGACCAGTGCGATCATCCGCCCCTCGGGGCGATCTTTCATCCAGCCATGCGCCTTGACGTAATCCTGCACCAGCGACGCGAACAAGGTCTGCGCGACGCCGAGCCCGACCGAGCCGGTCGAGAAATCGACGTCGTCGGTATCCTTGGTGCGCGACGGGTAGGACTGCGCGCCTTTAAAACCGCGGAAATTTTCCAGCTTGTCACGGCTCTGATGCCCGAACAGATATTGGATAGCGTGAAACACCGGGCTTGCATGCGGCTTCACCGCGACTCTGTCCTGCGGCCGCAGCACCGAGAAATACAAAGCCGACATGATGGTGGCGAGCGAGGCGGATGAGGCTTGATGCCCGCCGACCTTCAGCCCGTCGGTATTTTCGCGGATGTGGTTGGCGTGATGGATCGTCCACGACGACAGCCACAGCACTTTGCGCGCCAGCGCGTTCAAAAGTTCAAGGCGTGCGGGTTCGATCGCCATGGCGTGCCTCCAGACACACGGACGCTGATTTCAGGGGTTCTCATGTTAGTCCTCCGGCTATCGCCAAAAATCTCAAATTTTCGCGCCATACCTGCCGAAATTGGGATACCTTGCCGTTTCTGTCTCAATTTCACGTGATTCATACCAATGCACATCCTCGATGCCATCGACCGCAAGATCCTCTCGCTGCTGCAATCCGACAGCCGTATGACCATGCAGGAACTCGCCGACAAGGTCGGGCTTTCGGTTTCGCCATGCCATCGCCGCGTCAAGCTCTTGGAGGATCGCGGCGTCATCACGCGCTACATCGCAACCGTCGACCAGAAATCGCTCGGCCTGCATGTCAGCGTCTTCATCTCGATCAAGCTCGCGCGGCAGAAGGAAGAGGATCTCGATCGCTTTGCCAAGGCGATCTCGAAATGGGACGAGGTGTTGGAGTGCTACCTGATGACCGGCAACCGCGACTATCTGCTTCGCGTCGTCGCCGCCGATCTCTCCTCCTACGAAGCGTTTTTGAAGACCAAGCTGACCCGGCTCGACGGCATCGCCTCGATCGAGTCGAGCTTTGCGCTAAGCCAGGTGAAATACTCAGCCGCGCTTCCGGTGTAGGGTGTTGTCGTCCCGGCGAAACGAGGAGCGACGTGGATGGAATCAGAGCGCTAATGTTCGATCCGTCATCCTGAGGTGCGAGCGGAGCGAGCCTCGAAGGATGCGCGGCCGGCCGGAGGCCGTCGTCCTTCGAGACGCGCGCCGATGCGCGCTCCTCAGGATGACGGGGGTGCGATTTTCGAATAGCAAGTCACGCGTCCGCATTCCCGCGGCGCGATTCCGCCCGGGTTGATGCCTGAACGTACCCTCGAAAACAGAGCAACTGTGCTGGAAGTAGCCCGGTGATCGGCCGGCCTCAAGGCTGGCGCTGAGCGCGCCCCCGGCTGCGGCGGCTGACGACCTTGACCCCGTCCGCTCACCGGTCTGTTGGCTTTGCAAGCGCTCGGTCGGTGACCGATCGCGATCAGAGCGTTCGATCAGCTCAACGGGTAACGGCTGGGATCCCATTTCTGCCGTCGTGCGAGCATGGTGTTGAGGATGACGATCAGCTTGCGCATGCAGGCGATGAGGGCAACCTTCGGCTCTTTTCCTTTGGCAATCAGGCGTTGATAGTAGGCCTTCAGGACGGGATTATTCAGCGTGGCTGCACCAACGCAGGGCATGTAGATGGCATTACGGACCCAGCGGCGGCCACCCTTGATGTGGCGCTCGCCGCGACGCTTGCCACTATCGTCGTCATAGGGGGCGGCGCCTATCAAGGCGGCGGCGATCTCGTCGCCCACCTGGCCAAGTTCCGGCATCCCTGCAACGAGGTTTGCGGAGCTCGTCTCGGCAAGACCCGGCACACTCTCGATGATCTCGGCGCGCTCGGCAAAATCTGGTGTCGACTTGATTTTGGCGGAGATAGCGGCCTCGAGCTTGGCAGCGAGCGTGCCCAGCTGCAGCGTTCCGCAACTGCAGATGTCACGGCCGTCGCCCTTTTGGCAGGGCGACGTTACCGCGCATGTGATTCTCGCAAATCGCGGCAACGAAGTCACGACAGCCGCCGCTTGCCGATGTCGATTTCAGGGTGAATTGTGCCTTTGCCGCAGCGCCTTAGCTGCGATTTTCGTCCGCTGTGGCGAAAAGGTTACGCCGTTTCCTCACGCGTTCGGCGACAGCTCGCCGTCGAGCGCCAGAAGCTGCGAGCGGCGGATGCGCTCGCGATGCGCGGTATAGAGTCCGCTGGCGACGATGAACGCGGCACCCGTCACGGTCCAGACATCGGGCACTTCACCGAAGATCAGGAAGCCGAGCAGGCTTACCCAGACCAGCTGGGAGTAGGAGAACGGCGCCAGCACGGAGGCATCGGCATAGCGGAAGGCGAGCACCACGATCCATTGTCCCGCGGTCGAGGCAACGCCGATCAAGATCCCGAACAGGATGTCGTGCCAGCTCGGTGTCACCCATACCGCGGGCACCAGCGCGGAGAGGATGCAGACGCCCGCGATCGACGAATAGGTCATCGTGGTGATGGCGAGTTCCTTGCCGCTCATCATGCGCGTCATGATCAGCGTACAGGCCCAGGCCAACGCCGAAACCAGCGGGAAGAACGCCGCCGCATGAAACGCGCCGCTCCCCGGCCGCAGGATGATCAAGACGCCGATCAGGCCGACGGCGGTGGCGATCCAGCGCCTGAGGCCGACTTTCTCGCCAAGGAAGATAATCGACAGCGCGGTGACGAACAGCGGCGAGACGAAGCCGGTGGCGGACGCTTCTGCAATCGGCAGAAACCGCAAGCCCGAGATGAAAAACAACGATGAGCCGAGCAGTGCCGCGCCGCGCATCAATTGCAAGCCGAGGCTTTTGGTTTGCAGCGCATAGAGCGGCGAGCCCGGCAGCATGGAGGGTACCATAATCAGCGCGAACACCAAAAAGCGGATCCAGGCGATCTCGATCGAGGGCAATGTCGCCGACAGATATTTCGCGGTCGCATCGGAAGTGCCGAGAAATACCGTCGAGGCCAAAATCAGCGCGATGCCCTTGAACGGCCGATCGGCGCGCGCCGGCGCGTTGCGTGCGGCGGATTTCTTTTCAGGCAATGGCAACGAGGCGCGGTCGAGCCTGGCGGCTGCGGCGGGAGGCGGGGTCACGGTAGAACTCAAGCAGTGATCGAATCGGGCGAGGCTCTAAAAAACGACAAATGGCAGCATTCGACAACACCCGAAAACAGGATGCCGATATGCGCTGACGGGCGCGGGCCACTCGTCGCAATCGCGTGAGAAACGGCTGTGAAACACTTTGTTAAGAATCTTGCGGCGACGCCGCAATCATTTAGAGCATCGGCAGGCCGCGCCGTTTCGCCCCACGCGGAAACGCTCTATCGATTGCCGAAATCTCGTCCATGCCGAGCATGAGATCGCCGGCGGCGGCGTTCTTGGTGGCGTGCTCAACACCCGAAGCCTTCGGAATCGCGAACATCGTCGGCTCGCGGGTCAGGAAACTCAGCGCGACCTGGCGCGGCGTCGCCTTGTGCGCGTGGGCGATTTTTTGCAGCACCGCTCCGCCCGAGCTCGCCGGCGAGGGAAAATCATCGTGGCCGAACGGCGAATAGGCAACGACTGCGACGCCATGCTGCGCGCACCACGGGATCACGGCGTGTTCGATCGCGCGCTCCCGCAAATGATAAAGCACCTGATTGCAGGCAATGTTGCCCTCGCCTGCAACCTCCAGCATCTCGTCGAGATCATCGATATCGAAATTGCTGACGCCCCATGCGCGGATTTTGCCAGTGCGCTTGAGTTCCTCGAAGGCGGCAACCGTGTCTTGGAGCGGATACGATCCGCGCCAATGCAAGAGATAACAATCGAGCCGGTCGGTCTTCAGCCGCTTCAGCGAACGTTCGCAGGCAGCGATAGTGCCGCGCCGCGAGGCGTTGCTCGGCAGCACTTTTGAGACCAAAAACAGATCGTCGCGTTTCCCTTCGATCGCCTCCGCGATGACAAGCTCGGCGTCGCCATACATCTCGGCGGTGTCGACATGGGTCATGCCGAGCTCGATGCCGCGGCGTAACGCTGCGACCGCAAGCTTGCGATTCTCCCGATCGATATACCAGGTGCCCTGCCCGATCACGGATACTTTTGGGCCGTTGCGGCCGAATGGCTCAAGTCGCATGACTATCTCAATCCGCTGATATCGGCGAGCAGCACCGTGCCGGTCGCCGACTCCGTAATGTAGAGACGATCGCGGTTGTTCCCACCGATCGCGACATTGGTGCAGGTCGCGCCCGCGCAGGACTTGATGCGGGCGATCAATTCGCCGTTGGGGGCGAACACGAAGACATGGCCGAGCGAGGCATGCGCGACAAACAGGCGGCCGGCTCCATCCATCGTCATGCCGTCCGGACCGCTCGGTCCGAACATCGAGCAGAAGCGGCCGACCTTCGACACGCTGCCGTCCCTCATGAAGGGCAGGCGCCAGACCGCGTTGTCGCGCGTCATCGCGACGAACAGCACGGCCTCGTTGGGATCGAGCACCAGGCCGTTGGGACTGATGCCGGTATCGATCAGGCAGTCGAGCCGCCCGCTTGTGGCGAGCCGGTAAACACGGCCGGTCGGATCGTGCAGCCCGGTCTGTCCCTGGTCGGTGAAATAGATGTCGCCGTTCTTGGCCAGATGCAGATCGTTGCAGCCGCGGAACGATTCCGAATTGCGCGAGGTCAGCACGGGGCGCATCTGCGCGGATTTGACGTCGAGCTCCATGATGCCGTGCCTGTAATCGGCAACCAGCACGCGTCCGTCCGCGCCGACCTTGAGCCCGTTGGGCCAGCCTTGATATTCCGCCGCGAGCGACCATTGTCCCTCCTGCGCTATCTTGAAGATGCGCCCGAACGGAATGTCGACGACGAAGAGATTGCCGTCGGCGTCGAACGATGGGCCTTCGATGAAACTGTCGGTCGGCTGCCCCGGCCGGTTGGCGTCGGCCCAATCCGTGCGCACGCCCTTGCGCCGGAATTTTTCCGGCATCGATGAGAACACCTTGGTCTCGATCAGAAGCGGCGGCGTTTCCAGATACATCATGTTGTTGGTTCACCTGTGATGGCGGAACAGGCGCACCATAGATGACGGACGCTGCGATCTTCAAGCAGGGTTTCCAACGGGAACTCGCATTGGACCGCGTGCGTTTCTCGTTATGAAAAGGAAAGGAAAGAAGCCATGAACTGGAAAGGCAAATGGCGAAACCAGTACGGCTCGATCCTCGAAATAACCGACGATGCGAACCGAAAAATCGTCGGCACATTCCGCACCGCGCTCGATGACAGCGGCTTTCACGGCCAGACCATCCCGATGCTGGGCGTGCACCAGGGCGAGTGCATCAGCGTGTCCGGTGGGGGCCGGACGCCGGCCGGCGATGCGGTGGTCTGTTACACGGGTCTGTTGAGAGACGGAAAGATGGAGACGTTGTGGTTCGTTTGCGCCGACAGCGCGATCAAGGCGGTGGAAGGCCAGCCCGGACGAGTTGAGAAGCTCAACTGGTGGCGCAGCATGACGACCAGCGCAGATACCTTCGAACGCATTTGAATTTCAGTTGGCGACCGCCGCCACTTCCTGCGGCATGTTGCTGGCTCCGGTCTGCGCGATCAGCCGCTTCAATTCCGGAACGCAGGACCCGCAATTGGTGCCGGCCTTCAGCCGCGCACCGATCTCGGCGGCCGAACGCGCGCCGGCGGCGATGGTGTCGCAAATCGTGGTGCGACCGACGCCGAAGCAGGCGCAAACGATGGGGCCGCAGCTTGCAAGGCCGTCCGCCGCCTTGCCCGACAGCAACATCCGCCGCTCGTCATCGCCGAGGGTGTCGGCGGCGAACAGGTTCTTGACCACATCCCAGTCGCCGGCATCGTGCGCGGGACCGACGAACAGGCAGGTTTCGATGCGGCCATTCGCAAACGAGGCCGCGCGGTACACGCCGCCGCCGAAATCGCGGTATTCGGCGAGATCCTCGCCGGCCAAGGATTGCAGCCATGACGGCCAGCGCGCGAGATCGGCATTGTCGGCGAACAAATAGGCGTAGCCGCCACTCACCGCAGCGCGCGCCCACCAGAGGTGACCGGGCAGTTGCAGCGGCGTTCGCGACAGCACAAAGCCGCGGAACACATATTCGTAAGGCGCAATCGATGCCGGCGTCGCCTTGCTTTCGGGCTGGCCGGAGAACGGATCGGTATGCGGCGAAATCAGCGCGCCGACGCGCGCGTTCGAGGCGTTCGCTTCGCTCCAGTGGATCGGCGCGAACAGCATGCCGCGCTGCTGGCGCGCATTGACGGCGACTTTCAGGATGCATTCGCCGTAATCGGTGACGATACGTGCAAAGCTGTCGTCGCTGACGCCAAATTTGATCGCGTCGTCGGGATGGATCTCGACGAACGGTTCCGGCAAATGCGACCCCAGGCGCGGGCTCATGCCGGTGCGGGTCATGGTGTGCCATTGATCGCGGATGCGGCCGGTGTTGAGCCGCAACGGCCGGCCGGCATTGGTCTCGGTCCGCAGTGCCGGAATGTCGGGTGCTGCGAAGCGCGCCTTGCGGTCGCTGCCATAAAAGCCGCCATTGGCGAAGAAGCGCTGGCGCGACTCCAGGTCGCCCCACCGCATCGGCCACAGCACCGGGGACATTGCGTCGAACGCGTCGTCGGAAACCGCCTGCAACGCGCCGATGTCGAAATCCCGCACCCCATTGTTCTCGAACGCCGACAGCGCCGCATGCTCGCGAAAAATGGCGGCGGCGGAATTGAAATTGAAGGCTTGCCCGAAGCCGAGCCGCTTTGCGACCTCGCTGAGGATCCACCAATCGGGCCGCGCCTCACCCGGCGCCGGCAAAAACGCGCGCTGCCGCGAAATCCGCCGCTCCGAATTGGTCACCGTTCCCGATTTCTCGCCCCAGGCCAGCGCCGGCAGCAGCACATGCGCCCCGGCGTCGACCGTGTCGTTGGAACGCACATTCTCCGAGACCACGAACAGTTCGAGCTTCTTCAAAGCCTCGCGCGCGGCATCGGCCTGCGGCAGCGATACCGCCGGATTGGTGCCCATCACCCACAGCGCCTTGATCTCGCCGCGCCCGATAGCCTCGAACATCTGCACGGCCTTCAGCCCCTCATGGGTCGCGATCCGCGGCGCCTTCCAGAACCGCCGCACGCGGTCGATCTCCGGCGGGGTGAAGCCCATGTGAGCAGCGAGCTGATTGGCGAGCCCGCCAACCTCGCGGCCGCCCATGGCGTTGGGTTGGCCGGTCAGCGAGAACGGCGAGGCGCCGACCTTGCCGATCCGAGCGGTGGCGAGGTGGCAATTGAGGATGGCGTTGACCTTGTCGGTGCCCTGCGCCGACTGGTTGACGCCCTGCGAAAACAGCGTGACCACCCGCGGCGTGTCGCGAAACATCTGGAAGAAGGAAACCACATCGGCTTCGGCAAGACCGGTCGCAAGCGCGGTCGCAGCCGCGCTGCCGGCCATGCTTCTCGCGCGCGCCAGCGTCTCCTCGAAGCCTGACGTGTGGGCTTCGATATAATTGGAATCGAGCGCGCCGTTGTCGGCGAGATGCACGAGCAATCCGCAGAACAAAGCGCTGTCGGTGCCGGGCCGTAAGCCCAGGAACAGATCGGCCTCGCCAGCGGTGTCGGTCCGACGCGGATCGATCACGACGATGCGCGCGCCGCGCTTCTGCTTGTTGGCGAGCATCCGCTGGTACAGAACCGGATGGCACCACGCCGCGTTGGAGCCGACTAGCACCAGAAGATCGGCCTGGTCGAGATCCTCATAGCAGCCTGGAACGGTGTCGGCGCCAAAGGCGCGGCGGTGACCCGCGACCGTCGAAGACATGCAGAGCCGCGAATTGGTGTCGACATTGGCCGAGCCGATGAAACCCTTCATCAGCTTGTTGGCGACGTAATAATCCTCGGTCAGCAATTGCCCGGAGAGATAGAACGCGACCGCATTCGGCCCGTCGCGCGCGATGATGTGCGAAAGCCGGTGGGCGACGTGGTCCAGCGCGTCGCTCCAGGCGACCTGTTCCATCACGCCCTTGCCGCAGCGGATCATCGGATGAAGCAGGCGGCCCTCGAGGCCCAGCGTCTCGCCGAGCGCCGAGCCCTTCGAGCAGAGCCGCCCGAGATTGGCCGGGTGCTCCGGATCGGGCGAGATCGCAGCACCGCCATTGTTGTCGGGCGTCGCCAGCACGCCGCAGCCGACGCCGCAATAGGGGCAGGTGGTGCTGATAGCGCGAAGCGAGGGATCGACCGCCGTCATCTATCACGCCGCCTTCAACGGCAACGCCAGCGCGCGGCCGAACATCATATCGGTGCGGATTTTTGCGATCGGCTCGCGATTGCGGATCAATTCGAGATACCAGAGCGCATCTCCGACATCGCCGATCAGGACCGCGCCGGTCAGCCTGCCGTCTGAAATCACCAGCTTCTTGTAGGTGCCGCGCTTGAGGTCGGAGAGCACGATCGCCTCGCTGCCGCCCTCACCCATGAAATCGCCGGCCGAAAACACAGCGACGCCGGACACCTTCAGATTGGTCGCAACCACGCTGCCCTGGTAGGCCGCATCGCGGCCGGCAAGATGCCGCGCCAGCACGCGCGCCTGTTCGTAGGCCGGTTCGACCAGCCCGTAACAGATGCCGCGATGCTCGGCGCATTCGCCGAGCGCGAACACATCAGGAGCGCTGGTCTCAAGATGATCGTCGACGACGACGCCGCGATTGACCGATATGCCGGCCTCCTTGGCAAGTGCGACATTTGGCCGGATGCCGGCGGCGAAAATCACGGCCTCTGCCTCGATCCGCCGTCCGTCCACCAACTCCACGCCTTCGACGCGGGTCTCACCATGGATCCGTGCGGTGTTGGCGTTGAGCAGGATCTCGATGCCCTTGCGCTCGACCAGCGATTTCAGGAGCGCGGCGGCGGGCGCGTCGAGCTGGCGCTCCATCAGGCGGTCCATCAGGTGAATCAGCGTCACCGGCGCGCCGGCCTTGGCAAGGCCGTAGGCTGCTTCCAGTCCCAAGAGGCCGCCGCCGACCACGACGACGCGCTTCTTTTGCGCGGCGAGCGTGAGCAAGAGATCGACATCGCGGGTATCGCGGAAGGTGTGGACGCCCAAAAGGTCGGCGCCCGGCACATTGAGCCGCAGTGGAGTCGAGCCGGTGGCAAGGATCAGTTTCGAGAACTCGATGCTCTCGTCGTTGGCGATCTTGAGCTCGCGGCGGCCGACATCGATCTCGGTGGCAAGGCAGTTATATTTTACGGTGACGCCGCGATCGCGCCACCAGTCGGCCGGCTTCAACTCGATCTCGTGCGAGGCGGTCTCGCCCGCCAACACCGACGACAGCAGGACCCGGTTATAAGCCAAACGCGGCTCGGCGCCGATCACCGCGATGGCGTAACGGCCGAGTGCCACCTTCGCCAGTTCGTCGACCAGACGCGCGGCCGCCATGCCATTGCCGACGATCACCAGCGGTTCGCTCATGAGCCGACCTCACTCGGCGGCTTGAGGCCGGCCATAGGCCTCGGAAATCATATAGCCGGACAAGGTGCCGTAGGCCGCGGTCCAGGCCGCGGCGACCTCGGACGTCCAGGCCGCGCCCAGCCCCTTTTCCAGGGTCCATAGCAGCGCGGCGCCGACCACCGGATAATGCTCCGCCCTGGCGCCATAGCTGACATGGCGGATCGCGAGCGCGCTCGCGGCCGGCAGCACCGATTCAAGATTGGAAAGGCCGTTCACCACGACGGCCAAAGTTGCCATCAGCTTCTTGCGTTGTTCGGTCAGGTCGGATGGAAACATCGCCTTGACCTGCGGGGCGATCTCGAACAGGCGATCGTAGAAAATCACAGCCGCCTGATCCGAAATCGCCGCGACCTTGGCGAAGCTTTGCTGCACGAGTTTGACTTGGTCGGGTGTCATCTCTGCCTCCTTGGTTCGCGGCCATCTGGTTCATTTCGAACTCTCCCCGCATGCGGGGAGAGGCAGTAGTGTCAGGCGCTATTGATGCGGTTCAAATCCGCGCTTCGGCGAGGCTCGATACGCTGGCCTCCGCGCCTGCCTTGCGCAGGTAGAACCACCAGGTGAGCGCCAGGCAGATCGCGTAGAAGCCGAGATAGATGACGAGCGCGAGCTGCGGGCCGCCGGTGATGGCGATCGACTTGCCGAAGCCGCTCGGGATCAAATAACCGCCGCAGGCGCCGATCGCGCCGATGAAGCCGAGAGCGGCGCCGCTCTCGATGCTCGCGGTTTTCAGCGCGGCCGCGCGGCCGGCTTCGCCGAGGCCCTTCACCTTGCGCAGATTCTCCTCGCGGAAGATCGAGGGGATCATCCGGTAGGTCGAGCCGTTGCCGACCCCGGTGGTGACGAACAGGATCAGGAACATCGCCAGGAAGCCGGTGAAATCCTTGACGCCGACGAAATACAGCACGCCGATCGTCGCCGCCGCCATCGCGATGAAATTCCAGAACGTCACGATCGCGCCGCCGACCTTGTCGGCGAGCAGGCCGCCGAGCGGACGCGACAACGATCCCACCAGCGGTCCAAGGAACGCGATCGCGATCGTGACCGCCGGGAATTGCGTCTTGATCAGCAGCGGAAACGCCGCCGAGTAACCGATGAAGGAGCCGAACGTCCCGATGTAGATGAAGGACATGATCCAGGTGTGCTTTCGCTTGACGATCGCAAGCTGGTCCTTGAACGAGGATTTCGCCGAGGTCAGGTTGTTCATGAAGAAGATCGCGCCGAACAGCGCAATCACGAGCGGCAGTATCCACATCAAGCCTGCGTTCTGAAGATAGACGCCCGCGACCGGCGAAGCCTGATAGAGATTGATCAGGCCGATCCCCATCAGGATGGGCGTGAGCAACTGCACGCTTGAGACGCCGATGTTGCCGCCGGCGGCGTTGAGGCCGAGCGCCCAGCCCTTCATGCGGTCGGGATAGAAGAAGGAGATGTTGGCCATGCTGGAGGCAAAATTGCCGCCGCCGAGCCCGGCCGTTGAGGCAACCAGCAGCATCAGCCAGAACGGCGTCTCCGGGTGGCTCACGAAATAGGCGAGCGCGAGCGTCGGGATGAACAGCACCGCCGCGCTGAAGATCGTCCAGTTGCGGCCGCCGAAGGTGGTCACCGCAAAGGTATAGGGAAAGCGCATCAAGGAGCCGATCAGCCCGGGCAACGCCACCAGCTGGAACAGCTCATCGGTGGAAAAATGGAAGCCGGCCGCCGGCAGCTTGGTGGCGACGATGCTCCAGATCAGCCACACCGAAAATCCGATATGCTCGGCAACGATCGACCAGATCAGGTTACGACGGGCAACGAATTTGCCCTTGGAATTCCAAAATGTCTCATCCTCGGGATTCCAGTCTGAAATCCAAGTCGAGTTCTGAGCCGGGTTCTGATCGCTCATTACAAAGTTCCTTTCTCCGCGGGCTGGTCGCGGTCGCCTGAAGGCACAGAAGCGCGCTCCCGGGGAGGCCCCGGTTCGCGGCGTCAAAATTTCGGATAGTCGGCTTCGAAGGACGGCATCGATGGCGTCAGCATTGAGCTATTCAAGCTTCATGCCAGCCCGTCGCAGCGAAAAATATGTATATTTTTCAATGTATTACGGCAATCGCCCAAATCTTTTGCAGGGGTTATTCCGCATGCAAAATTTGCGATTCGCTTATTTCTTGAATGCTGATTCGCTCATTTCTTGTGCGCCGCACAAGAAATGAGCAAGTGCCCAATAAATGAATTTCGAGCATTATCCGGAAAAGCATGCCCTCGGGCTACGACCCGATGGGTGGACACCGGTTTTCCCTCGCGACAAACGCGAAGCGTTTGCGCCGAGATCATGCTCAAGCAATAAACTTGATCCGCGATGGCGCTATCGCGGATTAGGCGTCTTCGGTGACCCGGGTCCCCAATGGCTTTGGTGCGGCCCCCTCGCCCGGCTTCACACGAAACTCGTAGGTCATCAGATGCCATGGACCGGCGGCCTTCTTGCCGTCCGGCATGGTCGGATCGGTGCGCCTTTCGACCTTGGCGACCAGTTCATCCTTGACGCCGAACACCACGTCGGAATCGAGATATTTGTCGCCGCCGATGAAGACATGCGTGATCAGCGGCTCGTGACCCGGTGCGTTGACGAGGAAATGCACGTGCGCTGGGCGGTTCGGGTGACGCCGCGTCTGTAGGATCATTTCGCCGACCGGGCCGTCGGTCGGGATCGGATAGCTGCACGGCAGGATGGTGCGGAAGAAGAACCGGCCATCTGAATCGGTGACGAACCGCGCCCGCGACGACGGACCGTCGGTCTCATAGGTCGGGCTTTGCGAATCGTAATAGCCGTCACCGTCGGCATGCCAGATGTCGATCGGGACACCGGCCAGCGGCTTCCCCTTGAGGTCCGTCACGCGGCTCTGCACGAACATCCGCTCGCCCGGCTGATTGGCCGAGATATCGGCGCCGTGCGGCATCTCCTTGTGTTCGCCGACATAGAACGGACCGAGCACGGTGGTCTCGGTCGCGCCGTCGCGCTGGCGATGGTTCACCGCATCGACCAGCATCGAAACCCCGAACACGTCCGACAGCAGGATGAACTCCTGCCTTGTATCGGTGCATTTCTGGCCGACGCGGGTCAAAAAATCGATGGCGTAGCCCCACTCGTCGAAGGTGAGGTCGGTCTTGCGCACATAGTCGTGCAGCGACTTCACGAGCTCTTCCATCAGGAATTTGACACGCTTGTCCGGCGTCTCCTCGAAACTACGGATGACGGCGGCGGTGAGTTCGGCATCGTTGAATTGGGGCATGTGGCTGTCCTGCGGGTTACGCGATCGTGGACCTAACCCTACACCAGCGACCCCGCCGGTGTAAGCGTGCCGCGGTTGGAACATGGCCCGGTTTTCGGCTATCAACGCATTCGCAAAAAAGTCCGGAGATGGTTCCGATGTTGGCCCCGACCCCCGCTTCTCCCGAATCCGCAGGAATGTCCCAGGCGGCGCTGGACCGTCTCGAACGACATCTGAAAAGCCGCTATATCGACGCCGGCCGCTTCCCGGGAACGCAGCTTTTGGTCTACCGCCGCGGGAAAATGGTGCACAGCACCGTGCAGGGTTTTGCCGATGTCGAGCGCAAGACGCCGGTCAAGGACGACACCATCTTCCGCATCTATTCGATGACCAAGCCGATCACGTCGGTGGCGTTCATGATGCTGTTCGAGGAAGGAAGCGTCGCGCTCGATGAGCCGGTCCACAAATACATCCCGGAATGGAAGAATCTCGGCGTTTTCGTCGCGGGCACCGCGCCCGCCTTCCTGACCCGGCCGGCCTCGCGGCCGATGCTGATCGTCGACCTCTTGCGCCACACCTCGGGGCTCACTTACGGCTTCCAGCAGCGCTCGAATGTGGACGCCGCCTACCGCGAAAAGAAGATCGCCGAGACCGGAACGCTGCAAAGCATGGTCGAGGAGCTAGCGAAGATTCCGCTGGAATTTTCGCCTGGAGATGCCTGGAATTATTCGGTTTCCACCGACGTGCTCGGCTATCTCATCGGCAAGATCGCCGACCGGCCGTTCGAGCAGTTTCTCAAAGAACGCATCTTCGATCCGCTCGGCATGGGCGATACCGGTTTCTACGTGCCCGCCGACAAGGCGCATCGCCTCGCGGCCTGTTATTCGGCCGATCCGCCGGGCCAGGTGACGTTCCACGCGACCGAGCGCAAGGGCACGCTGACGCTGCAGGACGACCCGGCCAAGAGTCCCTTTCTCTCGCCGCCGTCATTCGTGTCCGGCGGCGGCGGATTGTGCTCGACCGCGGCCGACTACCTCACCTTCTGCCGCGCGCTGATCAATGGCGGCGAACTGGGCGGCGTCAGGCTATTGGGCCCGAAGACGCTCAAACTGATGACCTCGAACCATCTGCCCGGCGGGGTCGACCTGCCGGCCCTGTCGCGCTCGCTGTTTTCCGAGGCGACCTATAACGGCATCGGCTTCGGTCTCGGCTTTGCCGTCACCATGGATCCGGCAAAAACCCTGATCCCGGGCAGCCCGGGTGAATATAATTGGGGCGGCGCGGCGACCACGTCGTTCTGGATCGACCCGGCGGAGGAGCTGATCACGATTTTCATGACCCAGGTGCTGCCATCGAGCGCCTATCCGGTACGGCGCGAGCTGCGCACCATGGTCTACGCCGCGATCACCGACAGCAATCTTTGAGACGCGAACGGCTTTACCGCACTGCAACGATTTGACGCCGCCCGCGGCCGGCGTCAGGGCGCAAAAGGCTTGGCGGGTTTCGCGGGCTTCTCCTATGTTTGCGATTGGCGCCCTCGCCGAAGTTATGCGGAACCCCGCGTGCGAAAACTTTCCCTGCCAGTCCGCCTTGCACTTCTGGTTGCGGGAACGATGCTGCCACTGATCATCTTCGCGGTCGGCACCGTCCTCAACCACTACGAGCACGACCGCAGAGACGCCTCGCGCCGGGTGCTGGATACCGTGCGCAGCATTCGGCTGGTGCTCGATACCGAGATGCAGCGCATGACCGGCGGCCTTCAGGTCCTGTCGCTGACGAATACGCTGCGGGACGGCGATTTCGAAAGTTTCCGCCGCATGGCTTCCGGCTTTCTCGAGCAGTACGGCAAGGACGGGGTCGTGCTGGTCGCCGACCGCGAAGGCCACCAATTGTTCTCCTCGGCCACACCCGATACGGCGAACCTGCCGGTGCGCAACAACCGCGAGATCGTGGAGAAGGTGTTTTCGACCGGCAAGCCGAACTACTCGAACCTCTTCGTCGGCGCGGTGAAGAAGCAGATGATCGTCACCGTCGAGGTCCCGGTCATGCGCGACGGCGAGGTGATCTTCGACATCTCCTTCAGTCCACCGATCGGGCTTTTCCAGAGCATCATCGAACAGCAGCGTCCGAGCAAGGACTGGACGATCTCGATCTTCGACGCCCAGGGCATCAATTTTGCGCGGGTGCCGAACCCGCAGGCGACGATCGGCAAAGAGGCCTCGCCATCGCTCGACGCCGCCATGTCCCGCACACAGGAGGCCACCTTGCCGACGGTATCGCTCGAAGGCGTGCCGCTGATCACGAGTTTTGCGCGGTCCTCGCTGACCGGCTGGACGGTTGCCGCCGGCATCGCGGAAGGCTCGCTGGTCGGGCCGTTGTGGCGCAACCTCGCCATCACCAGCACGATCGGCGGCGTGCTGCTGTTGATCGGGCTTGCCTTTGCCGTGCGGATGGCGGCGGCGATCGCCCGCGGCGAGATGCTGCACGACCTCTTGATCCAGGAGCTCAATCACCGCGTCAAGAACACGCTGGCGATCCTGCAATCGATCGCGGTGCAGACCTTTCGCAGCGCCAGCAAATCCGAGCGCGAAAAGTTCGAGGGCCGCCTGGGGGCGCTGGCGGAAACCCATAATCTGCTCAGCCAGGAGAAGTGGCGCGGCTCCGAGCTGCAAGACCTCGTCAACCGCGTCATGCAGCCCTACGTGCTCAGCAATCCGGGGCGGCTGCGCATGTTCGGGCCGAAGGTGCCGCTATCGCCGCGGCTTGCGGTGGTGCTGTCGATGATCGTGCACGAGATCGCGACCAATGCCGCGAAATACGGCGCGCTGTCGAACGACACCGGCACCGTGACGCTGGACTGGGAGGTCACCCGGGAGGAAGGAAAACCGAAATTGCGATTGATCTGGGGCGAGGCCGGCGGCCCTCATGTCGTGGCACCGGTCCAGCGCGGTTTCGGATCGCGCCTGATCGAGCGCAGCGCACGCGACCAGCTTGGTGGCGAGGCGACCGTCGATTTCCTACCGCATGGCGTGGTCTACACCGTGACCTGCACGCTTGAGGATGCGGGCTAGGGCAAGGATTGCCTTGTCGCGATTGCGCCGCCGATATTAAACTTAACAGGCGGGTTTCCTTGCGGCGTATCGTGGCCGCACTATCGTTGTCGCACCGGTCACTAATATTGGAGGTGATCCATGAGCGGCAAAATGAGTAAGGACCTCACATTCGCCCAGCGCGAGGCGGGAAAGGCTTTTCAGCGAGCTGGTAAGCGAAAGGCAGTGACCGAGCACGAGAAGGCGCAGGAAGCCTTTCAAAAAAACTACCAACGGCTGAGGGCTGAACGCTTGGCTAGGGAAGCCGCGAAGTCCGACGCGAAATAGCACGGCGATGCGGCGGAAAAGTGCAGTGCCGCCGGTGTTCATGCACGCAAACAGGCGTTTTTGCCGGCCCCTACACGGGCAGGATTGGCGCAGAGGCGCTAAAGAATAGGCGCATCAATACCGCCCACGACTCGAATACGACCCTAACCAAAACTCTGCAACGCCGGAAACGTCTCCAGCAGCCAGGTGCTGACGCCGGTGACCGCGCCGGTGAGGAAGCCGATGCCGGTTACGATCATCAACACGCCCATCGCCCGCTCGACGTTCGCCAGATGCCGCTTCATTTTTGCAAACAGCGAGGAAAATTGTTCGACCATGAAGGCCGCGATCAGGAAGGGAATGCCGAGCCCGGCCGAATAGACCGCGAGCAGGCCTGCGCCCTTGACGACGGTTGATTCGGCGGCCGCGATCGAGAGGATGGCGGCGAGGATCGGGCCGATGCACGGCGTCCAGCCGAACGCGAACGCCAGACCCATGACATAGGCGCCCCACAGGCCGACGGGTCTCGGGATCGGCAGCCGGCCTTCCCGCATCAACAATCCGATCCGCGTCAGCCCGAGGAAATGCAGGCCCATCACGATGATGACGATGCCGGCGACGATGGAGAGTTCGGCCGACCAGGCGCGGATCAGCCCCCCGATCAGCGAGGCTGAGGCACCCAGCGCCACGAACACGGTGGAAAAGCCGAGCACGAACAACGCCGCCGAGATCATCACGGCGCGCCTGGAGGAAGCGACCGTTTCCTCATTGGCGACGTGCTCGATGGTCGCACCGGTGAGGTAGACCAGATAAGGCGGCACCAGCGGCAGCACGCAGGGCGACAGAAAGCTCACCAGACCGGCAATCAACGCAGCCGGGATCGAAACATTTTGGATCATGCCGTCATCGCCGCCGCTCTCTCGCGGTCCGTTGCCTTTGGCTCAAGTCCAAGGGCTTACGGCCTCGGCTCACCCATACCGATGATGGGAGGATTTTCTCGTTCACAAATGCGGCATCGCGTAATGCTTGAACAGGCTTAACATTTGCCAAGCTTAGCGTCGACCAGGCTCAACGTTTAAGAAGCGACAGTTCGCGATTATTTGACCAGCCGGAGCAGCGGACGCCTTCGCTGCGGAGGTTTCAACTCGCCCGTCTCGTCGCCGGCCGTGTCCGGCGGCGTCATCTCGTCGCACAACGCCTTCAGTTCAGCATCCGTGATGCGGTTGAGCCTCATCCTGAGATCGAGAATGGCCACCGCTACCAAATGCGCCGTCTCGGGATTGCCGTTACGGGCAAGCCCAGCCCGACATTCCTCGAGGGTTGCAAGAACCGGAAGCAATCGTTCGTCCGAATCAAACACCAGGATTTTTCCGTTACCTAACTCGTCGGCCAATATCGTCTCGCCCGCGCCGTGAATGGTCGAGCACCTCAAGGCAATTGTCCAGCGCGCGATTAATCTTGCAATAAATCTTCGAGGTCGCGGCACGCGGCGACCAGGCCAAGGTATTTCGCCTGCGATCTTGCCGCACCCTGGGGAACTCCACGACCGAAACACCAGATGGTAGCAAATATTCCATGCTTACGCCGAAGGTCATCAAATACCTTTTCCCCACGGGCTTGGTAAAATTCCCCCTCCGTTGACGTTCCGGAATACCGTTGAAACGGTCAATCCAGGTGTCAAAGGGTGGAAAAGGCCCGCCGAGGTTGTGGTTACCCCAATATTCTGACAAGTTTAACCGACGGAAAGGTGTTGTATGCATCTAGCAGCGGAACGGGGCGTTCCTCAGGAGGAACGCATTAGAGTCGCTCTCGGCGGCCTTCCCGATTGGGACGCGGCCCGGATTTTCCTGGAAGTGGTGCGCTGCGGCAGCTTCCGCTCGGCGGCCGAGCGGCTCGATCTGTCGATCAATGCGGTGCGCCGCCGGATCGACGATTTCGAACGTCAGATCGGCGCAACGCTGCTCACCCGCGATGTTCACGGCACCCGTTTGACCGATGAAGGCGCGCTGGTTGTTTCCGCCGTCGAGCGCATGGAGGCCGCGTCGTTCGATCTCTTGCGCGCCGGCAATTCCGTCGCCAATGCGGTGTCGGGCGAAGTGCGGGTCGCCATTACCGAGGGGCTGGGAACATTCTGGCTCGCCCCTCGCCTCGTCGAATTTCAGCAATCCTTCCCGAACATCCAGATCGATCTGCAATGCGCGACGCGTTCGGCCGACGTGTCGCGGTATGAGGCCGACATCGCCATCCATTTGTCGCGGCCGGCGGCGCTCGAGGTCAAGCTCGTCCGGCTCGGCCGCATGCACATGATGTTCTTTGCCGGCCAAAAATACATTGATGCCCACGGCGCGCCCAAGACGGCCGCCGAGCTGATCAAGCATCGGCTGGTGATGCAGGTCGCCGACCAGGCCTCGTTCAAGGAAGCTTTCGAAAGTTTTTTCCCGGGGCTTGCCCCGCATGACGTGCTGGTGATGAAGACAAACGTCAGCAGCGCCAATTACTGGGCCGTCGCGAACGGTGCTGGGATCGGCGTATTTCCCTCCTATGCCTGTGCGCTAGGCGGCAAGATGATACCGCTTGAGGTTGAGCTCAACCGATCCTTTGATATTTGGCTATCCTATCATCCGGGCAGCGGCCGTATCCCCAGGATACGGCACATGATCGACTGGCTTGTGGAAGCCTTCAATCCCGCAAAATATCCGTGGTTCAAGGACGAGTTCGTCCATCCGCGCGATTTCAAAGCGGTGTATATGGGTGAACCCCTGACCCATCTGTTCGGGGGCTTCTCGACGGAAGGACGGTAGACCAGAATGAACAAATCAGCGGCAAAGAAAATGAAGCAGCGCAGTGCCGGCAAACCCGACATTGAACTCGGAAAACGCATTCGGCTGCGGCGCGTTGAGCAGAAAATCTCGCAGGCGGAACTTGGTGACAAGCTGGGTGTCAGCTTCCAGCAGGTTCAGAAATACGAGAAGGGCGTCAACCGCGTCGGCGCTGCCCGGCTTCAGCAGATCGCGACCGCGCTGGATGTGCCCGTCACCTTCTTCTATGACGGCGACGGCAAGGCGCGCGAGGTCGAAAGCCTGCTGTTCCTCGACAGCGCATTCAGCCTCCGCCTGCTCAGGGCCTACAGCAAGATCAAGGATCAGACGGTGCAGCGTCAACTCGTTTCCCTGATGGAATCGATTGCTGCCAACGAGGACTGATCGCCTTTGTCCGAAGCTCGATCAGCTTGCCGCGTTCTCATCCGGCGAGCTTCGGATCAGCGGCGCCGCGGACGCGGTCGATCAAGTCGGCCGCATCATCCGGTAGACAATTGCCGCGCCAGGCCACGTGCTGGTCAGGGCGCGACAACACCAGCCCGCCGTCGTAACAGGCCCCTTGGCAGGCTTCTCGCCGTTCGACATCGAGCACCTTGAGCGGCACGGCCTTGCTGCGTGCCGCGGTCTCGAGCGCCGCCACATCGAGCGCAGGATCCAGCCTTAGCAGCGTGAACTCCGGCCCCATCGCGTCGTAAAGCGAGCGGCCGTCCTCGAACCATAGATGCGGCGTGCGGCATCCCGGAACGGTCGACGGCGTGTAGCCGTCCATGGTGTAGGGCGGATGTTCCGATCCGTCATAGGCGATGATCGGCGAACGATCGTAATAGGTGCCGAAGTTCAGCCCGGCGCAGGCATATTGCCGGACATTGATCTCGTAGGCGAGCCGGCCGACGTCGTGCCGCGCCCGCTCGCCGCGCGGTCCCGCCTCCTCGATTTCTTGCGGAACGGCGCCGCGACGGCGGATTTCGGCTTCGGCATGCGACATCGCAAAGCGCGAGACCTGGCTCGTGATCGGCCAGCGCTCCGCCTCATAAGCATCCAGGATCGCAAGCGGCGCCCAGCCGTTGAGATGGGCTGCCAGTAACCACGACAAGTTCATCGCGTCCGCGATGCCGGCGTTCATGCCATAGCCGGCATAGGGCACCCAGATATGCGCCGCGTCGCCGGCGATGAACGCACTTCCGGCGCGAAATTTGTTGGCGATCAGGCGGCGGCCGAACCAATCTTCCTTGGAGATGATTTCATAGTTGAAATCCGCGCCCACGCCCAAGATGGTGCGGATCGAGGCGTCGCGATCGACCGCATCGAAATCGGTCTCGCCTGGCTTCATGTAATTATGCACCAGCCAGCGCTCGCTGCCATCGATCGCATACACCATGCCGGAGCGCCGCGGATTGATGGCGCCCGTGCCCCAGGCACTGACGTGCTGCTGGCGGTCGATCAGCCCGGGCGCGCGGATGAAGGTCGATTGCACCTGCTGGATGACGGCGTCACCGGAAAGTTCGGCGCCGATCGCCTTGCGCACCACCGAGCGCGCGCCGTCGCAGCCGACCAGGAATCGGCAATCGATTCGCCTGATGGCGCCGGTATCGAGATCGCGCAAGGTAACGCTTGCGGAGGTATCCTCAACCGTCACGTCTTCGGCCGCTGTCCGGTTGATGATGCGAATGCGCGGCTGCGCGGCGGCGTGCTCGAACAGGATCGGCTCGAGAAAGATCTGATTGATCCGGTGCGGCGGCTCCGGCGTCGGCCAGTTGCAGTCAGGACCATCCTTGGCGGTGAAGCGGTCGCGGCGGCAGGGAATCTTGATCCGCGTCAGCTCGGCACCCGTAAACGAGGTGCGATAGCTGATGTCGTGCGGATAATCCGCCGGCAGCCCGGCGTTGCGCACCTTCTCGGCAAGGCCCAGCCGCCGGAAGATTTCCATGGTGCGGGCGGCAACGTGGTTGCATTTCGGCTCGGGCGGCGCGGCGCGGGCGCGCGTCTCCACCACGGTGACATCGATGCCGCGCCAGGCGAGATCGATCGCAAGCGTGAGCCCGATCGGGCCAGCGCCAATAATCAGCAGATCGCAGTCACTCATTCCAGCTCGGCACCTGAATTGCGCACGATCGCGGCCCAGCGATCGACTTCGGTCCTGATGTAGGCCGCAAAACTATCCGGTGTCGATCCCGTGAGCGGCTCGATCGCGATCGTATTGAGCTTGTCGCGCGTTGCGCTATCGCCGAGCAGCTTTGCGATCTGCGAAGCGAGACTATCGACGATCGGGCGCGGCGTGCCGGCCGGCGCGACCACTCCCTGCCAGGCGACGAGCTCAAAGCCTGCGAGGCCGCTCTCCGCGAGCGTCGGAATATCGGGCGCGGCGGCAACGCGCTTCGGCGTCGTTACGCCAAGCACCGTCAACTTGCCCTCGCGGATCTGCTGCAACGCCGGCTGTAGATCCACCACCATGAAGGGGATGTGGCCGGCGATGACGTCGAGCATCGCCGGCACGCTGCCGCGATAGGGCACGTGACGGATATCGATACCCGCCGCGGTCTTGAGCATTTCGGCGCCGAGATGCTGCGGGGTGCCGTTGCCGGCCGAGCCGTAAGCCAACCCCGGCTTCGACTTGGCGTAGGCGATGAACTCGGAAAGCGTCTTTGCCGGGATCTGCGGGTTGGCGATCAGCGCAAACGGCACGGCGGCCACCAGCGCAATCGGGGCAAAATCCTTCACCGGATCATACGGCAGTTTCCTGTACAGCGTCTTGTTGATGGCAAGCGTGGTCGAGGTCGCCATCAACAGCGTGTAGCCGTCCGCCTCCGACTTCGCCACCTGGTCGGCGCCGAGCGTGGTGCCTGCCCCGGGCTTGTTTTCGACGATCACGGTTGCGCCAAGCCCGGTCTTGAGCTGGTCTGCGACCAGGCGGCCGAGGAAGTCGGTGGTGCCGCCGGCCGGATAGGGCACGATCATCTTGATATTCCGGCTGGGATATGCTGCTTGCGCAGAGGCCTTTGGCGCGACCAGCGTCGCGAGCCCAATGCCACATCCGGTAATCGCCTGTCGGCGCGTCCAGCTCATCGGGCCTCCCCAAGTCATTTGTTTTGGACGTTTTGTTCTTGCGGTCGCGAACCAGCTTAGCCGCTCCGGCGACATATCAAAGTCCAATCAGCTTGTTGCGGCAGCGCAACAGCCGCAATAACAACTTAATCGGAACGCAACTCTCAGGGGGCTAATTGGCGGCCATTTTCATCGACTTCCGCGCCGGCGCAGCGCGCTTTCCAAGGATTTGAACAAGGGTTCGAAAATGCGAAGAATGACGATCGCCGCCATTGCCACGATGCTTGCGAGCGCCCCGGCGCTCGGCCAAAGCGCAAATCCGGCCGCCCCGGCCCAGCCGAAACCGGCGGCGGCCAATCCGGCGCGCGTTGCAGCCCCAAAGGCCGCGCCGGCCTCGACGCCGGAATCGCGCTCGGCGGCGGCACTTGCGCTATCGCATGAGCCGACCTTCGACGAAGGCACCGCGCAGCGGATCAAGGAAGCGGCGCTGAGCTATTCGGATCTGGCGGTGCGCGGCGGATGGCCGACGATCCCGACCGATGCGAAATTCGCCACCGGCGTGGCGGGGCCGAACGACGATCTCTTGCGCCAGCGCCTGATCATCTCCGAGGATCTTGCCGCCGACAAGACTTCAGGGCCGTTCGACGACATTGTCGCGGAGGCCGTGAAGCGCTTCCAGGTCCGCCATGGCCTCGCCTCGACCGGAACGCTGACGCCACGCACCATCGCCGCGCTCAATGTCTCGGTGCAGAAGCGCGTCAAGCAGCTCGAGGCTTCGCTCGAACGGCTCGAAAACACCAATTTTTCCTTCGGCCAGCGCTATGTGGTGGTCAATCTCCCCGCGACCTTCGCCGAAGCGGTGGAGAACGACATCGTGGTGCGGCGCTATCGCGTGATCGTCGGCAAGACCGAAAAGCCGTCGCCGACGCTGACCGCCGAAATCACCGGCGTCGTGCTCAATCCGACTTGGACCGTGCCGTCGTCGATCGCCAAGAGCGAAATCTCCGCGCATATGCGCAAGGATCCCTCCTACCTCTCGCGCATGCATATGGAAGTGCTCGACGGCCACGACAATCCGATCGATCCCCACTCGGTGGACTGGTCCGGCACCCGCACGCCGAATTTCACGGTGCGCCAGCAGAACGGCACCTTTAACGCGCTCGGCGCGGTCAAGATCGACATGCCGAACTCCTATTCGGTCTACATGCATGACACCAACCAGCGCAATCTGTTCAGCGACGATTACCGCTTCGATTCCCACGGCTGCTCGCGGGTCGACAATGTGCGCGATCTCGCGGCCTGGCTGTTGTCGGAGGAAATGCCGAAATGGAATCGCGCCGCCATCGATGCCGCGATCGCCACCGGGGTGCACCAGGAAGTGGCGCTGCCGAAGAAGGTTCCGGTTGCCTGGATCTATCTCACCGCCTGGATGACGAAAGACCAGACCATCCAGTTCCGCAACGACATCTACGATCAGGACGAACAGCTTCTGGAGGCGACCGCCGAGGAAGCGGCGTTCTTCAACCAGGCCGCCAATCATCCGTTGACGGCGCATCTGGCGCAGTGAACCATGCAATGATGATGGCGGGGCGGGCGCAGCGCTATGCCTCAGCTTACTTCCGCTTTGAAGAGTATAGCGAACGCGGCTCTGCTCAGCAGCTCCATTGAAATCCATCGACCACGAAATGCTGGCCGGTCATGTACATGTGCGCGTCGACTGCCAGATAGCGCACGATGCTGGCGATGTCCTCGGGCGTACCGACCCGGCCTAGGGCAATTCCGGCGGTCAGCTGAGCCTCCCGCTCGCCGAGCAGACCGCGCAACAGGTCGGTCGCGATCACGCCCGGGCAGATCGCATTGACCGACACTTTCGGCCCGAGCTCCTTTGCCAGCGACCGGGTGAGACCCAAAATTCCGGCCTTGGCCGCGGCATAGGCATGCTTGCTGACAGCGCTGGTCACGCCGCCCGACAGCGCATTGATCGATGAGATCGAGATGATCCGCCCGCCTGTATCCTGCTTCAGCATGATCGGCGCGGCGGCATGAATGAAGTTGAAGCAGCTCTTGAGGTTCACCGCGATCGTGCGGTCAAACTCGGCCTCGCTGATCTCGAGGATCGGTTTCGGGTTCGGCGCGCCCGCATTGTTCAGGAGCACGTCGAGCTGTCCCCATTTCGCGTTGATCTGTTCGACGATCGCATGCGCGCGGGCAAAATCGCTCACATCGGCCTGAAAGGTCAGCGTGCGCCTGCCGCGCGCCTCGATATCGCGCGCGGTCGCCGCCATCTCCTTCTCCAGGAGATCGACGAGGGCGATGTCGAAGCCGGAATCGGCAAGCGCCAGCGCACAGGCGCGGCCGATGCCGCGCGCGCCGCCGGTGACGAGGGCCGTCTTTGTCATGGGTCAGGCCTCAGGCGGCGTGGTCGCGCGCGTAGCGGACCACGTCGGCATGGGTTGCGCACCAGACGTTGCCCTTCGCCTTGGCCAGGCGAATGAGCTCCTCGATGATCCATAGCCGCGAGCGGTAGCCGATCATGTGCGGATGGCAGGTGAGCTGGAAGATTCCGCCTTCCTCATAGGCCGCCTCGAACTCGCGCCGGAACACATCGAATACATCCGACGGCGCTGTATAGGGACGCAGGCCCTGGAACCGGTGCATCATGAAATAGACCGCGTCGTCGCGGATCCATTCCACCGGAAATTCGATGACGCCGGTTGGCTCGCCATCCAACAGCAGCTCGTAGCAATCGACGTCTGCCATCAGCGAGGAATCATAGAGCAGGCCGGCCTCCTTGGTGATCCGCAGCGTGTGCGGCGAGAAATCCCAGGACGCCGTGCGCGCGCCGACCGGCCGCACTTTGGTCGTCTTCTCCAGCACGTCGGCCGCACGCGTCATCAGGTCTTTTTCGGCCTCATAGGGGAGCACCGAGTTCAGCTCGTGGATCCAGGAATGGATGCCGATCTCGTGCCCTTCGGCGATGATGCGGCGCTGCTCGTCCGGGTAGAGCAGCGCACATACGGCCGGCACATAGAAGGTCGCCGGCACCGAGTGTTTCGCTAGCAGCTTCAGAATGCTCGGGACGCCGACACGATTGCCGTACTGTCCCCACGCCATGCGCCCGATCGATTTGCCGCCGTCGCGCAGCTCGTTGGTCTCGTGGTCGGAATCGAACGACAGCGCGAACGCGCATCGCGCACCACCCTTCCAGATCTTGGGCCGATAGGTCTTGCCGGCGCGGACCTGGTTGACCAGACCGCGCCAGTATTTTTCCGGCCATTGCCAGGGCTCCAGTTGAGTTTCGAGCTTCGACGTCTCGTTCATGATGGTCCTCCCGAATGACTTGTTACAGCGGGCCGCCGGTGACGGGGATGGTCTGCCCCGTGATCCACGAGGCATGGTCGGAGGCGAGAAACGTCACCGCATTGGCGATGTGCGGCGCGCCCATGCGCCGCATCGCAATCGTGCTGGCGAAATTGTCGCGGAACGCGGTCGGCCAGTTGTTCCACTGCCGCTCGTAATCGGGGCTGGTCGCCATGAAG
>Ga0070717_10000412_pt1 | contig 27381 bp, 30 predicted proteins | sample LARL113metaG_FD_71366 | JGI IMG/M metagenome (GOLD analysis project Ga0070717, IMG submission 71366) | Corn, switchgrass and miscanthus rhizosphere microbial communities from Kellogg Biological Station, Michigan, USA - LAR L11-3 metaG | ecosystem: Host-associated > Plants > Roots > Rhizosphere ...
ACGACGTCGGCATTTCTTGGATCGACAATCAACGCGCCGATTTGGCGCGAATCTTTCAAACCAATGTTCTTCCACGTTTTTCCGGCATCGATCGATTTGTAAACACCGATGCCGTAGGTGGTATTTCCGCGAATGGCTGCTTCACCCGTGCCAGCATAAATAACATTGTGGTCCGAAGGCGCTACGGCAATCGCGCCGATGGATGAGATCTCTTCCTTGTCGAATAGCGGTGTCCAGTTTGCGCCGCCATCGACCGTTTTCCATACGCCGCCCGCGACCGCGCCAAAGTAATAAGTATCCGGCTCGCCAACTACGCCCTCGATCGCGAGCGCGCGTCCGCCACGGAATGGTCCGATCTGCCGCCATTGCATTCCATCGAACAATTTTTCGTTAATCATGCCGGCTGGGGTCGCTGTCGGAGATGCGGTGGCCGCGCGTGTTGGAGTGGGGGTTGAAACGCCCGCCCCTCCGCCGCGTGGCGACGAACCAACTGCAAACAAGTTCAAGCAAGCAAAAGCGGAAACGATTGAAATGAAGCCAACAACACGCAGGAGCGGCGAAATCATCCGGCTAACGTGTAAAGCTTGGCGTCGCGTTCAACTGGAATCTGGCAAGAGATCTCCGAGTGGCGCAATGTCGATTTTTACCGCACCTGTGCCCGCGCCGCGAGAATGTAAGCGACGATCGCGTCGCGCTGCGAAGATTTCAAACTCGCGCGATGCGCCATTGAATTCACAATTGGCGGCCAATCCTCGACTCGATGATGCCAGACCGGCGGCAACGTGTGGCATTCAATGCAACGGTGAACGAAAAGGGTGCGACCTTCGCGCAGCTTTGCAAGATCAACGTGTTGGCCTTTTTGAGCCGCCACCATTTGCGAGGTGACAGGCGGCGCGGGCGCGTAGTTGATCGATTGGCAACTGACAACCAGGTAGATAAACAGCGCAACCCAGATTGATCGTGTCTTCATCTCAAAAACCGAAGCCGAAAATCGTCCGCAACTGGAAGTCCGCTTCGTCGGGCGTGTTCGTTGCTTGCGCGAGCGCGGTCACCGTCACGAACCAGCTTTGATGGCGATACGAAACGTTTGGGCCAATGAAAACGTTCCTGATTTTTTCATTATCGCGCCATTCCGGGAAGATGAATTCGTGAAGAAGCTCGAGGCCAACCGAGATTCGCGGCGAAATTTCGTAACTCGCGCCGACTGCCTGCTGAAATTCGCCTTCGCGCTCGCTCAGCCCTTTCCCTTTCCAGACTGCTTCGAGCGTCGCGTTGTATGCGAGAATGAGCGGTCCCAAATTTTTTTGCCCGATCAACTTCGATTCCCACTCGAATAATCGGTCGCCGCCTTTGTATTCCTGATAGACAGACAATCCGATCGGATCGATGACGGGATTTGTCAGGTTGTAAATCAACTCGATCGCCGAATCGGAGTAGGTGAAACCGGAATGCGCCGGGTCATTTTCGTAAAACCAATCGGCCAGGTAAATACTCGCTTGAAGGCGATCGGTGACGCCGATTTCGATTTCGTGGCGAAAGGCGACTTGATCGGAGCGCTCGGGGTTTGTTGTCCCCAGCGATGTGACCCAGTTCTCCGACTCGAAACTTCCCGGCGCAGAAGTCAGCGCCTCATAAATGTAGGTGAAGTGCCGCGCGCCGGCCAACGCGGGCGTCATCGGTAAGATCGACAACAGCAAGATCGATAAGCCGACTTTGCAGATTGAGTGAACGCAGCGTTCGAGCATTTCTGATTACTCTCGGGCGTGCGATTAGTGCGGATCCATCTCGCTCAGCGAACTGTTTGCAATTCTTGTGCAACCGCGGCGTTTGCTTCGGCCTTCGCTTCCTGAACTGGCTCCTGGCCGACAATTCCAGATGCGTCGCCAAGGTGTCGAGCCGCATAATAAGAAGCGATGACCAGGAACGCGGCGATTATTTGCGCGGCCGTTGTTTCGACGGTTGGAAAAACCGCGAACCACAGGCTCATCCACGCCGGGATGAGATTCGTTAGCCAACTGATCGGCGTTGTCGGGATCCAATGCGCAAGCTGCATCTCTTGGGCTTGTTCGCCCACCATCACCAGCAGAACCACGCCGAGCAAAATACCGGTCGTGACGAGCATCTTTCGATAGGGAAGACGTTGCTGTAAAACGAAGGTGAGAACCGCGACAATGGCCGAGAGCGCAATGCCGACGAGCGCTCCCTTAAAAACAACGCCGCCGCCGAAACGCAGATTATAGCTTTGCAAAAACAGCACCACCTCGAACCCTTCGCGGTAAAGCGAAGTGAACCCGAGCAGGATCAATCCCCACCACAACCGCGCGTGCGAGATTTCCGCAGCCGCACCGTTGGCGAGCAGCGCTTTGCGGCGACGATTGTGCGCCCGAATCCACCCGCCCCAGTAAATCTTGTGGAAAAACCAGTTCATGATTACGAGCAGCACAATCACTGCGAGAAGACCGGTGGCCGCTTGCAAATCGAGTGCCGGCATGCTCTGACTGAGCGAGCCGACAATTCCGACCGCGATGCACCAGGTAATCAACGTCGCCAAAAACGCGAAGCCCGCGCCAGTTGCGACCGGACGACGCAGGTTTTTCTTTGCGCCGGTCATGCTGGCGGTGATCGCGGCCAGAACGAGAATGCATTCGAGCCCTTCGCGAAACACGAGCACACCGATGTCCAGAGATGCTACCGCAGCGCTCGTGTGCGGCAGCGTCGGATCAGGCGCGCCGTGCGCGGTTACGCCTTGCCAGAACATGATGGCGACCACGCCGAGCGCGGCCAGGAAAATTGCGACACCAAAGGCAAACCGAACCGATGGATGATGTGACGAGGTTGCGGTCACGCTAAAATGCTAACATACGAACAAGATGACCGCTGACGGTCGCTTGCTTTTTTTTAGCGGCGATTTGCAGGCGGAAAAGGATCTCGCAAAGGCTGATTGATCACACTGTGTAGCCAGTGTCTTGCCTGCTTCGATTGCGAGGTTCCTCGGTCCGAGCCAGACTCGCATTTGCCTGAGCGGCTCGGGATGACAAGCTGAGCTGGAGCTTCGACGTTGTAACGATTCAACGCTTCAACGATTAACGTCTTCTGAGCTATGTTCGTCGATCGGATAAAAATTTTTGCGCAAGCCGGCAATGGCGGGCGAGGCTGTGTGAGTTTTCGGCGCGAGAAATTCGTGCCGAAAGGTGGACCCGACGGCGGTGACGGCGGGCGCGGCGGCGACGTGATTCTGCGCGCGGATCGACATGTGGACAACCTAACGAATCTTTTTTATGAGCCGATCATCAAGGCGAAGAGCGGCGGGCACGGAATGGGGAAGAAGATGTATGGGCGCTCGGCGCAACCGAAAGTTGTAAAGGTTCCCGTCGGTACAATCGTTTATTGGGCTGGAGCTGAAGAAGAAAGAAAACGTCAAAGGTCCAACGTCCAACATTCAACGGCCAATCAAATAGCGGACGAATCCGAAATCCAGTCCGAGCCGGACTGGCATTCTCCAAAATCCGAAATTGACGTTGTCGTCGATCTTACGCGGGACGGTCAGGAATTCGTGCTCTGTCGCGGGGGCGCTGGCGGGAAAGGGAACGTGCATTTCAAGAGTTCGCGCAATCGCGCGCCGCGCCAATACACTGAGGGCGAAGAAGGCGAGCAGGGCCATTTTGTGCTTGAACTGCGCACGATCGCGGATGCGGGGCTGGTTGGTTATCCGAACGCTGGCAAATCGACATTGCTGCGCAAAATTTCGGCGGCTCGACCGAAGGTCGCTCCATATCCATTTACAACTCTGCATCCGGTTGTCGGCGTGGTGGAATTTCCAGGCTATCGACGGGCGACGGTCGCGGATATTCCTGGTTTGATCGAAGGCGCCCATCGCGGGTTGGGACTCGGTCACGAATTTTTGCGGCACATCACGCGTTGCCGAATTTTTCTGTTCGTTGTCGATGTTGCGGGAAGTGAAGGCCGCAATCCGATCGAAGATTTACAGAATCTTCGGCGCGAAACCGACCTTTACGACCCACTACTTTCGCAGCGTCCCTGGTTTGTGATTGCGAACAAAATGGATTTGCCCGGCACGAAGGAGAATTTGAAGGCGCTGCGCGGAAAATTTCCAAAGATCGAGATCGTCCCTGTCTCGGCAGCAAAAGGCGAGGGGATTGAGGATTTGAAGAGCAAGTTAGCCGAGTGGTTGAAATTGTAGCCGCAGTCACTCTGCGACCCGGTCACGTCGATTGCGGTGGATCGAGCAGTCCCTTGCTCGATCTTAAAATTGAGGCGGCGGAGCCGCATTAATTGGCATCGTCCGCGGAGCGGCCGATCCACCATTAGCGCGAGCTAAAGCAGGAAATTTCTGGAAACGTGCTTGTCAACCGCGCAAAACCGGCTTTGGTAGGTCGCGCAAAGATTTGTGGCTCGAGCTTCGAGCCCGAGAGTTCACGGGCGGGATGCGCGTGCCGCTTTGCGACCAACCGAAATGCGCAACCGTTATTTCTTATTGTCGATCTTGGCCCTCGCTTGCGGATTTGCTTTCGCAACATCGACATTCGCGGCCGAAGCCGAGCCGGCCGTGTCGCTAAAGCCGGCAGCGCTGGTTCACATCGGCAAGTTTGCGGTCACCAATTCGATGCTGGTGACGTGGGTTGTGGCGGCGGGAATTATCATTTTCGCTCAATTAGCGACGCGAGACATCAAGCCGGTGCCGAGCGGCGCGCAGAATTTTTGGGAATGGTTGGTGGAAAGTCTTTACAATTTTTTGGAGAGCATCATCGGCCGCGATCTTGTGAAAAAGACGTTTTGGTTTTTCGCGACGATTTTTATTTTTATTTTGTTCGTAAACTGGTTCGGGCTGATTCCCGGCGTTGGAACGATCGGCTGGGGACATTATGATCCAACGACCGGTACGTTCCATGTCGATCAACCGCTCCTGCGGGGCGGAAATGCCGATCTCAACGTGACTACAGCGATGGCGGCGATTTTCTTTGTCCTCTGGGTGATCTGGGCGATCCAGGCGAACGGCGTCGGTGGATTCCTGCTTCACATTTTCGGACCGAAAGGAGACATGTCCGGTTTCATGAGACTGATCATGATCGTGGTGTTTTTTATGGTCGGTTGGCTAGAGGTTGTGTCGATCTTGTTCCGTCCGATCTCGCTCAGCTTCCGGTTGTTTGGGAACGTGTATGCCGGCGAAAGCATCCTGGAAGCAATGTCCACAATGATTCCAGCGCTTTCGTGGCTCATCCCAATTCCATTTTATTTTATGGAGGTGCTGGTTGGACTCGTGCAGGCGCTGGTCTTCATGTTGTTGACTGCCGTCTTCACGCTTTTAATCGCCCAACACGAACCCGGGCATGAGCCACAACATTAAGATTTCGGTCGGCGGGAGGCAGTAGGTCTGCAACGCTGACCAAACAAAAACCTAAAAACAGAAAAATATGATACAACCATTCCTGGCAGAAATGAGCGGCAGCATTCACGTGGGACTCGCGGCGATGGGCGCGGGCATTGGGGTCGGCCTAACGGGTCTCGGAGCAGCAGCGGCGGTAGGCCGCAATCCCGGCGCGGCGACACCGATCTTAGTGCAGGCGATTTTGGCAATCGCGTTCGCGGAAGCGATTGTGTTTTACGCGCTGTACTTACTGCCTCACTAAACAAGCGTCGTCGCAGACGGCGCGCTGATTTTTTATATGCTATCCGTTTTGTTCCTTGCGCAAACTAACACCGGCATCCTGGAATCGGCCAGACAAACAGCCGACACATTCGGCTGGAATTGGCAATTATTCCTCTCGCAGGTGGTCAGCTTTTGTATCGTCGCGTTCCTTCTGCGGCGTTTCGCTTACAAACCGATTCTCGGGGTACTCGAAGAACGCCGGCGTCGGATTGAAGAGGGGTTGATTAACGCGGACAAAATCAAAAAAGAGCTTGCCGAAGCGGAAAAGCGTTATCAGGAGATTTTGGCGAAAGCGAATGCGGACGCGCAGAAAATGATCGACGAAGCGCGTGAGAGCAGTGCGCATTTGGCCGAGCGGAAAGAACAGGAGGCGATCGCCGCAGCCGAACAGGTCATGGCCAAAGCGCGGGAGGCCAGTGCCCTTGAGCATGAACGCACGATGGCGGAATTGAAACGCGAACTCGGCCGGCTGGTTGTCGAGACCACCGCCAAAGTGACGGGTAAGGTGCTGACGAGTGACGATCAACGCCGCTTGCAGGAGGAAGCAGCGCGCCAGCTTGCCGCATGAAGATCAACAAAGAAATTCGCCGGCTTTCGCGGGAGATGTTGCGGGCGAGTTTTACCGATGGACAGCTCGACCGCGGCAAGGTTGCGTCGCTCGTGCAATCGCTTATCGAAAAAAAGCCTCGGCATTGCATGGACATTCTTCAAAATTACAAACGACTGCTGCGGCTGGAAATTGAAAAACGTCACGCCACGATCGAGAGCGCGGAGGAATTGAGTCCGGAAATCAAAGAGCAAATCGTCAGCAATTTGAAAAGAAAATACGGGGCTGACCTAACGACTGAGTTTGTAGTGAATCCGCAATTGCTCGGCGGCATGCGCGTGCGCCTGGGCAGCAACGTGTGGGACGGCAGCGTCCAAAACCGTTTGCAACGCCTGGCCCAACAAATTTAACCAACCAAAATCATGAGCAGCATTCTCGAAGACATTGAAACAAAAATTGCAGGGCTGAAAACATCGACAACGAAGAGCAACGTAGGTGTCGTGCGCGAAACCGGCGACGGCGTCGCGCGTATCGAAGGACTGAGCGACGTCATGCTGAACGAGATGATCGAGTTTCCAAACGGAGTCTTCGGCCTGGCCCTGAATCTCGAAGAAACGGAGGTCGGCGCGATCTTGCTCGGCGACAACACGCTGGTCGAGGAAGGCAACGAAGCCAAGACCACCGGCAGACTGTTGCAGGTGCCGGTGGGCAAAGCGTTGCTCGGCCGCGTGGTGAACACGTTAGGCGAACCGCTCGACAATAAAGGACCGATCAAAACCGATTCGTTTTATCCGGTCGAAAAAATCGCTCCCGGCATTATCAAGCGCCGCGGCGTGAGCCAACCTGTACAGACGGGCATCATGGCGATCGATGCGATGATTCCGATTGGCCGCGGCCAGCGTGAGTTGATCATTGGCGATCGCGCGACCGGCAAAACGACCATTGCCATCGACACAATCATCAGCCAGGCGCGTTTGAACAGAGCGGGCGAGAAAGGCGAAGTGAAAGATTATCGCCCGCTGTATTGCATCTACGTCGCGGTCGGCCAGAAGAATTCGAATGTGGCCCGGGCGCTCGACGTTCTCGAACGTGAAGGCGCGATGCCTTACACAACGATTATCTCCGCGCCGGCTTCCGACACGGCGACGAACCAATATCTCGCGCCGTTCGCCGGCGCGGCGATAGGCGAGTGGTTCATGGACAACGGGATGGACGCGCTCATCATTTACGATGATTTGTCCAAACACGCGGTCGCTTATCGGCAAGTCTCGCTTGTGTTGAAACGTCCATCCGGCCGCGAAGCGTACCCGGGCGACGTGTTTTATCTTCACTCGCGCTTGCTCGAACGCAGCGCGCGCGTCACCGAGGAATACGGCGGCGGTTCGTTGACCGCCTTGCCGATCATCGAAACGCAAGCCGGCGATGTGTCTGCCTATATTCCGACGAACGTGATCTCGATCACGGATGGACAAATCTATCTCGAGACCGATTTATTCTATCAAGGCGTACGGCCCGCGATCTCAGTCGGCCTTTCAGTGAGTCGAGTCGGGTCGGCGGCGCAAATCAAAGCAATCAAGCAAGTCGCCGGCAAAGTGAAACTCGATCTGGCACAGTTCCGCGAGCTGGCGGCCTTTGCCCAATTTGGTTCCGATCTCGATGCCGCGACCAAGGCCCGACTCGATCGGGGACAACGCATTGTCGAGCTTTTCAAGCAGAAGCAATACAACCCGATCTCGGTTGAAGAACAGGTCGCGGTGATGTGGGCGCTGCAAAATGGATATGTAGATCCAGTGGCAGTTGAGCGCGTGAAAGAATTTCAACTCAAGCTACAAGATTGGTTGCAAACTCGAAAGGAAAGTTTACTCCGCTCCATCCGCGAAAAGAAGCAACTCGATGAGGAGCTTGAAGGGCAGTTAAAGGCAGCGCTCGAAGAATTCAAAACGATTTGGCGATGATCGCGTTACGCGACTTCGAATCAGGCATGGCTTCCAAACACAAGATCGACAACCGCAGGATCGACAATGTTGAGAGCGCCATCTACTTGATTCGCGGTCAGCGCGTCATGCTCGATTTGGATCTGGCGGCGATCTACAAGGTCACAACAAAACGGCTCAATGAGCAGCTGAAAAGGAATTGCTCGCGTTTCACGGAAGATTTTGCATTTCAGCTTATAACTCAAGAGCTTGCGAACTTGAAGTCGCAAATTGTGACCTCAAAAGGACGCGGCGGCCGACGTTATTTGCCTTGGGCATTTACCGAGCATTCTTCTGTAGAGGCAGCGGTGCCGGCTGCACTCACGCGAAACCTCGCAGGCGGCACGCCTGCCACTACAGCGGTCTAACCAGCAATGGCTAACACACAAGACATCCGACGGCGGATCAAATCAATCCGTAATACCGCGCAGATTACGAAAGCGATGCAGATGGTCGCGGCGTCGAAGATGCGCAAGGCGCAGCAGCACGCGCTGGCCGGTCGGCCGTATGCCGCACTCATGAACAAGGTGCTTGTCTCGCTCCAAAAACGCACGGATCCGAGGTTGCATCCGCTGTTGCACATTCGCCCGATCAAAAAGGAGCTCGTCCTGATCATCAGCACGGACAAAGGATTGGCCGGAGCGCTGAACACGAATCTCTTCCGCGAAGCGTCGAATTTCGATTCGGCCAAGACTGTTTACGTTGTCGCCGGCAAGAAAGCGCGTCAGTTTATCGCGCGGACAAAGCGCGAGTTGTTGGCCGACTTCGAATTAAAAGATGCCGCAACTTTTGTTGAAACCAAGCCGATCTCAAGATTCTGCATGGAAAAATTTCTAAACCGCGAAGTGGACAAGGTCTCCGTGCTCTACACCCATTTCATCAATACAATCAACCAGAAGGCGATCGTCCAGGCCTTATTGCCGATCAGCAGTTTTGATTTGCCGAAAAAACATGACGAGTCAGCCGCGAGTGAAGATGTCGATCCCATGGTCGGCTACGTTTTCGAACCGAACGCCGAGGCCGTGCTCCATATCATGCTGCCCTACTACATCCAGTATCAGGTTTACCAAATGATTCTCGATGCCCGCGCCTCCGAGCACAGCGCGCGGATGGTGGCGATGAAAAACGCGACCGACAACGCCCACGAGTTCATCAAGGATCTTACCCTCGAGTACAACAAGATTCGCCAGGCCGCGATCACGACTGAGCTGCTCGAGATTGCGACCGCGCAAATGTCACTCGGCTCTTAGCCATCGGATTTATGAATACAGGAAACATTGTTCAAGTTATCGGTCCCGTCGTGGACGTGGAATTCCCGGAGGGGAAGCAGCTGCCAAGAATTTATAACGCGCTGGAAATCGAGTACGAAGTGAATGGCAATCCGACCAAGCTCACGCTCGAAGTGCAACACCACCTCGGTGAAAATTGGGTGCGCTCGGTCGCGATGTCTTCCACCGAAGGGCTCAAGCGCGGCATGAGTGTGACCGACACCGGCGGCCCAATCACCGTGCCGGTAGGTGAGGGCGTGCTCGGGCGCCTTTTCAATGTCACCGGCGAGCCGGTTGATGGTCGCGGCCCGGTGAAATACACGAAGCGGTATCCAATTCATCGCAAGGCGCCAGATCTCACCGAGCAAAACGTGAAGGCTTCCATTCTGGAAACTGGGATCAAAGTCATCGATCTCGTCTGCCCTTTTTCGAAAGGCGGCAAAGTAGGCGCATTCGGTGGCGCTGGCGTCGGCAAGACGGTCATCATTCAGGAGTTGATCAATAACATCGCGATGAAACACGGCGGCGTTTCCATGTTCGCGGGGGTAGGCGAACGGAGCCGCGAAGGCAATGATCTTTACAAAGAGATGAGTGAGGCGGGCGTAATCGATCAAAAGGATTTGTCGAAGTCCAAAGTGGGAATGGTTTTCGGTCAAATGAATGAACCGCCCGGCGCCCGTTTACGCGTAGGACTGTCCGCGCTTGCCATGACCGAATATTTCCGAGACGAGCGTAACCAGGACGTTCTTCTTTTCATCGACAATATCTTTCGCTTTTCCCAGGCCGGATCGGAAGTCTCCGCCTTGTTAGGCCGCACCCCCAGCGCAGTCGGTTATCAACCGACACTTGCCGCGGAAATGGGTGATCTACAGGAGCGGATTACATCAACAAAAAAAGGGTCGATCACTTCGTTCCAGGCGGTTTATGTTCCAGCCGACGATCTCACCGATCCGGCGCCGGCCACCACGTTCGCGCACTTGGATTCGACCATCGTGCTCGAACGCTCGATCGCCGAGCTCGGGATTTATCCGGCCGTCGATCCGCTGGCTTCGACATCGAAATCGCTGGCGCCGGAAGTTGTCGGCGAAGAGCATTACAACGTCGCGCGCGGCGTCCAGCGCGTCTTGCAACGCTACAAAGATTTGCAGGACATCATCGCCATTCTCGGGATGGACGAATTAAGTCCGGAAGATAAGCTCACGGTTTATCGCGCGCGGAAAATTCAGCGCTTCCTCAGTCAACCATTCCACGTGGCGGAGGTTTTCACCGGCCACAAGGGTCAATACGTTTCCATTGCCGAGACGGTACGCGGGTTCAAGGAGATCCTCGAGGGCAAGCATGACGAAGTTCCGGAGCAGAACTTCTACATGAAGGGTAACATCGACATGATTAAGGAATGATTTTCGATTTTCGAATGTCGATTTTCGATCTATTCCGATTGCGTCCGCGAACCGGCGGTTTTTCGCGTTGCTACTGCAATCGCCGTGAGCTCGTTGGCTTCTTGAAGCAGAGGGTTGATTCGCGCCGCGTTGAGAAGTCTTGCGGCAACGATCATCTCGAGCCAGAAGCCGGTTTCATCCGCTTCTTCTTCGACGACGCTCGTTTTATGGATGAAGTCCGCTTTGGACTTCGCTCGACAAAGGGCACGATAATTTGCCGCAACCGAGCTTCCGCTTCGTACAATCTGATTTCCGATTACATTTCCGCTGCGGGTCCTCGGGAGGGCATCAGCCAGCTTAAAGATTCGCAGTGCAAACGCTTTGGTCCGTTCTTTCATTTCGTTCTCGTTCATAGCCGTTTGTAGATCGAAGATCCAAAATCGAAAATCGAGATTGCCAATGGCCACACTGAAACTCGAGATCGTCACGCCGGAGGAAAAAATTTATTCCGAGGACGTCGACATGGTGACGCTGCCTGGCTCGGAGGGCGAATTCGGAGTTTTCCCAAAGCACGTTCCGCTGCTCACGACGCTGAAGCCGGGTGAGTTGCGCGTGCGAAAAAATGGTCGCGAAACCTCACTCGCCGTCGGCGAAGGTTTTGTCGAAGTCAAGGCCGATGGAGTTTCGGTGTTAACCGATATGGCGCTTGAGGCAGAGGAGATCGATATCGCCGCCGCTGAAGCGGCGGTGGAACGCGCGAAAGCAGCCATGAAAGAAGATCATGGCGCGGAGGAAGTCGCGGCCATTCAGGCGTCGCTGCAAAAGGCGCTCGCGCAACTGCACGTAAAACGCCGCCGACATCATTCCTAAGATCGACAATCGCGCGGCGTACCGCGAAGCTCGACAAACTTGCAAACTCCGGAAACTCTCGGGATTATCGCCGGCAATGGCGTTTATCCGAGAGCGCTCGCTCGCGCCGCGCGGGAAGCCGGCGTGAAAAAGATTATCGCCGCAGCGTTCACAAACGAAACGGATCCGGCGCTGATGCAACATGTCGATCTAGTCGAATGGCTCCGCGTCGGGCAATTGAACCGACTCTTGAAGTTTTTTCGAGAACAACAAGTTCGGCATGCGATTATGGCTGGCCAAATCGCGCCGAGAAATCTTTTTGATCTGCGGCCAGACTGGAAAGCACTGCTCCTCCTCGCGAAGCTGAAACAGCGCGACGCCGAATCAATTTTCAGCGCAATCGCGAACGAGCTCGCGAAAGTCGATGTCGATCTTTTGCCCGCCACGCGTTTTCTCGAAGATCAACTTGCAGCGGCTGGATTGATCTCCGGGCCGAAATTATCGCGGCGCGAACAAGAAGATGTCGATTTTGGTTGCAAAATCGCAAAAGAAATTGCGCGTCTCGACATCGGTCAAACTGTTCTGGTGAAAAACGGGACCGTGCTCGCAGTCGAAGCGTTCGAAGGAACAAACGACGCAATCAAACGCGGAGGCGCGCTCGCCCGAAACGGCGCGATCATGATCAAAGTCGCGAAACCGAATCAGGATATGCGCTTTGACGTTCCAGTCGTCGGAGTTGAAACAATCGCGGTTGCCGCAGCGGCGAACATCCGCGTTATCGCTATCGAGGCGGGTCGAACCTTGTTGCTCGAGAGAGAATCTGTGGTTCAGCGGGCTGCGAATTCAGGCATTTCTATCATCGGTCGTAAGGCCTAGCCTCGGTTTCTATCATGCTCACCGGTGCCGCGGGCAAACTGGACAATAGAGTTTCCCGCCGGCCTCGCCCTCGCCCTTGTGAATTCCGGCCCGGGATGCAATTGGGTGAACCAGAGGTCGCCGCGCGCTAGCTTGATCTTGATAAATCGAGAGCGATCCGCACGACGCTATAGACGAGAAGCAGCGCTGCGATGGGAACCAGCCAGATTCCCAAACCGGGATCACCGCCGTAGGTGACGACTCCGCCGAGGAAAAAGCCAACCGGAAAAAGAATTCCTGCCCAAATCAAACTGAAACAAACGGATGCTCGCGGCGTGAGCCCTTTGACACTTCGCGCGGTGAGACCGGCAGCAATATTGACCAGCGCGAGCGCGGTACCATGCGCGTGCGCAAGGGTAAACATGAGCCGGCGCATGTCGCTGCCAACATCGACATACCAACCGATCTTGAAACCGTGCAGGATTTCCAGAACGCCGCCTAACGACAGGAAAACAAGGAGCGACCACCAGCCAAAACGCAGGTTACGATCCAAGTTGTTCATGAAAACGGCACGCAGGTGCAGTCACTCAGCGAGCAGGATCCGTTTGTTGTCGCGCTCGCTTCGCAGTCGTTCAAAAACATCGTGTTGAATACGCCCATCGGAATCAAGCGCGGTCTGCGGCTCAAAAGTCGCATTTGGAGGACGCACTTCGCGCAACCATTTTTCGAGAGCGCGGCCGGCAGCTTGACGCAGCAAGCGATCATCTGCCGTGTACGTAAACGAAAAATCGGAGAAACCGGGTAGTGTCTGCAGCGATTTCCAAGCGTCGAAGCGCACGGCGGCGTACGAGTCCGTCATGGTGTAGATGAGGTAAGGGTAAAGCCACTCGCGGCCAGAGACCTCTTGCGCCGGTTTCCACCCCATTCCCCAAGCAATGAGCGCTCGCTGACCGGCATCGCCTTTCAGAATCCATTGCGCGGCGGCGGCAATCGTTTTGTCGTCATCTGAAAGTTGCGGGATCGGCTGATTGTACCAGTCGTGCAATTTCTCCGCCGTCCAAGCGAGGGTTTGATTCAGGTGACAAAGATTGCAGGCGTTTGGCCGGCCATAATCGACACTCTCCTGCGCGGCCGGCCACGAGACTTGGTGTGAACGCATCGCGTGCAACAAGCCAAAGGTCGTGTTCGGCATGTGGCAATTGTAACAGCGACTGCCGGATGCAGCAGCCGGATGGTGCGTGTGCGCGCTGATGTTCGGGCCAATTGTCTTGTGGCATTGCAAACACGCTTCGTCCGAATCCATTTTCGGACGCAACTGACCGTTGCGCGCCCATCTTGTTAGACTCACCTGCCGCGTGTTAGCCGGGTGCATCTCGTGACAGGAGATGCAGGAAAATTTTCCGCCCCGGAAACAAGGCGACACTTGCAGACCGTTGAACTCGCGACCGGTGACGCGGATCATCCCATCGCCCCAAAATCGGTTTGAAAAAAAATCCGGCTCTGTTTCCCGGATGAAATCTTTCTGTTCGCGGTGATCTGGCGCACTTGGTTGAACCACGAAGCGCTGGCCGAGCTCATCATGGCCTGGCCGAAAGTTTGCGCCCTGGCGGTTAAAATTAATTTTGTCGGTCATGTTACTGAAGGCCCAGACGCTATGGCATTGTCCGCAATCTAAGCCGGAGACAGGGGCCGCGAGGCGAGCCGGATTCGTCACGGTCGCATCCGATTTGGTCGTTAGGTGAATTTTGAATCGCCGAAAGGGATTTCGGTTGAGTGCAATGTGTTGGCGTCCCTCACTGTGGCACGCTTCGCAGGCGATCCCGAATTCCGCGACGCGCGAATCCCATTTGTTTCCCGTGACGAAACGCGATTGGCCTTCCGTGACATGACAGTCCATACACGCGCCGTTCCAAGCGCCGATCGAATAATATTCCTTCAGATCGGGCGGCATGAGAAAAGTCTGCCTTACCGGTGCCCACATTTTTTCGGCGATGATATAAGCGAACGGAAATTGCTCGAGCGTGCGGCCTTCGCCGGTTTCGACCCACGCGATCTGCAAATTGTGCGAACCAGTGAGAAGAACAATTTGTTTTGGCGGTCCGTAATCGCCGCCAAGGGGACGCATTCGAACGAAGAATTTATCGCCTTCTCGCTCTAGCATGTATTCTCGATTATCAAGTAAAAATTCATGCTGCTTATTCACACCAAGTAGATTAGAGGGCGTGGTCACCTGCGTCATCGTACGGTGAAACGAGGTATGCCAGCTTGCGTAATTTCCTGGATGACACGCTCGGCAGGCGTTTGACGTGACGTAGTTGTCGATCTTCGACTGAATTGGTCGATTCTCTGGTGGGTGAGTTTCGCGGTAAGAATCGCGTAGCGAAATGAGCGTCAAGACGGCAGCACTGGCGACTGCCGCGATTATGAGCAGCCCATGCCAAATCGATCGAGACAAACGCGGCACAATTTACCCTGGATTGCGAGCGATGATCGCAAAACGATCCAGTGCAGGCAAATCGTATTCTTGTGGTGGTCGAATCGCCCTCGTAGTTGCAATCCAAAATCAAAAACCTACAATCTGAAGTCTTCAGGCGGGGTCGTAGCTCAGTTGGTAGAGCACCACAATGGCATTGTGGGGGTCAGGGGTTCGAATCCCCTCGGCTCCAGCCTTCGCTTGGAGCACAGCGGAAAGCAAAGGCCGCCACGCCGGAGTAAAACGGAGGCGGGCCGCATTGGATTGCGTTCGGTGTAGCGCGCTCCAAGACTACGGCTTGGCAGGCCAGACTCATGCAACACTTCTTTTATGTTTACGTTCTAGTCAGCGAGGGGAACGCCTCAAACCATTACACCGGCGCCACGCGAGACTTATCAGCTCGGCTGAAAGAGCACAACCAAGGTAAATGCCCACACACCGCGAAACATCGGCCTTGGAGAATTGAAACTGCCATCGCATTTACGTCTGAAAGCAAAGCCCGCGCATTTGAGAAGTATTTGAAACGTGGATCCGGTCGCGAGTTTGCTCGTCGTCACTTTTGAATAGAGTTTGGCGTGACGATGCAACCCGGTGACACCAAATTCCGCGACGGCAAAATCGTGCGTGGGGAAGACCCGCTCAATCTGGAGATGCCGTTCTCTACACTCGACAGTTTCATCACACCGACGAAATCGTTTTATGTTCGAACTCACTTTCCGATTCCGAAGATCGACAAACAAACGTGGCGATTGCGGGTTGAAGGAGAAGTCGAGAAATCCTTCGAGATTAGTCACGACGAGCTGCTTAAAATAGAATCGTGCAAAATTCCGGCGACGCTCGAATGCGCGGGGAACAATCGAAATTTTCTCGAGCCGAAAGTCAAAGGCGTCCAGTGGGGACTCGGCGCAGTCGGCACAGCCGAATGGACCGGTGTTGTGTTGTCGATCTTACTTGATCGGGCAATCGTTAGGCCAACTGCGCACGAAGTCATTCTCGAAGGCGCGGACAGGGGGAAGCTTGACGATCCGAAAAGTCCCGCAGGCGAATTGAAATTTGCGCGCAGCATTCCGTTGGAAAAAGCGAGTAGTGTTTTGCTCGCTTACAAAATGAACGATGTCGATCTTCCGCCAGAGCACGGATTTCCAGTCCGTGCGATTATTCCCGGCTGGTACGCAATGGCGTCGATCAAGTGGTTGCAGCGCATCATCGTGGCTGATCAGCCGTTCACCGGTTATTTTCAGACACTCGATTATGCGTTTTGGAAAAGGCGAGTGGATATGGTTGAGCGGGTTCCGCTTTCGGAAATGCAACCTAAAGCCGAAATCGCGCGGCCGGCTGAAGGCGAAATCGTGCCGGCGAATTCGACTGTGCGCGTCCACGGCGCTGCCTGGACGACAAATGGCGAGATTATAAAAGTCGAACTCAGCACCGATGGAGGGTCGACATGGAACGATGCGGAGTTGTTAGGGGAAGCAAAACCGAACGCGTGGCGATTGTGGGAATTTAATTGGAAAACGCCCGGCGCAGCGGGAAAGCAAACGCTCATCTCTCGCGCGACCGATTCGCACGGCCGAACGCAGGCAGCCGAGCACGATCCGGATCGCGGCGCTTACATGATCAATCATCTGCTACCTATTGACGTAGAAGTGCGCTGATTTGAGCTTGGGTAGCGCACGCGTCCCGCGTGCTGGCGAGCGCGTCCTCGCGAGCGCGACCTTTGTTGATGTTTCGGATTGCTTAGTAGATGCGAACTCGAGTGGAAGTTTGTTTTGGCGAGACGCCCAAACCAGACACGCGAGACGCGTGCGCTACCCAGAAATGCGATGCTGATCTTGTTGAACTTCGCCGCGGCTTCGCGTTAAATCTCTGCGATGTCGCTGGTTTTTAGAACGATCCAGACCGAAGGGATCGCGGAGCTTTCGTACCTGCTCGCCGACGATGACGATGGCATCGCAGCCGTTTTCGATCCGCGTCCGGACGTGGATGTCTATATCGATATGGCACGCGAGGCGAAGGTGGCGATCACACACATTTTCGAAACGCACATCCATGCCGATCTGGTTTCCGGCTCGCGTGAGCTATGCGCGCGGGTCGATTCGGCAAAAATCTACGTGAGCCACGAGGGTGGTGCGAAGTACGAGTTTAAAAATGAGAAGGTGAAAGACGGAGACAAGTTCGCCTTCGGCAAAACATTAGTCACGGCGCGTCACACTCCCGGCCATACGCCCGAGCACTTGTCCTATATCTTGGCGGAGTCGGATCACCCGGATACGCCATGGGGAGTTCTTACCGGCGATTCGCTTTTCGTTTCGTCGGCTGGTCGTCCCGACTTGTTAGGGGACGATCACACGAAAGAACTGGCCGAAAAACAATTTCACACGCTGCGCGATTTCTATCTCAAGTTGCCGGATCACGTCGTGATCTATCCGAATCACGGCGCCGGCTCGCCTTGCGGCGCCGACATTGGCGAGCGTTTGAGCAGCACGATCGGCTACGAACGGAAGTTCAATAAGTTCCTCCAGTTCGGCGATGCGAAAAGTTTTACGGACTACGCGATCAAGACCGCGCCGCCGGTTCCGCATTATTACCCGGTGATGAAAAAGCTAAATGCGAAAGGGCCGGAAATTCTCGGAAATCTTCCGCGGGTGCCCGCCCTTCCGCCGAACGCCTTTAAGGAAGCAATCGAAAAAAAGGCCGGCGCTCTGGTGGATACGCGAACGATGCTCGCGTTTGGCGGTGGTCACATTCCCGGCGCCATGAACATCGGTGGGTCGCCCGTTCTCTCGATCTGGGCGGGTTGGATGCTCGCTTCGAATGAGCCGATTCTTCTCGTGCTCGAAAGCGATGGCGATCTCGAGGACATCGTGCGGCTGTTTATTCGCACGGGCTACACGAAATTCGCCGGTTATCTCGTCGGCGGAATGAAAGCTTGGGACGCGGCCGGATTTCCAAATGAGGAAGTCGGTCAAATGACGATCCATGAACTGAATAAACGCAAAGCGAAGCTCCAGATTGTCGATGTTCGTTCTCCGGGTGAATGGAAGAAAGGACACGTTCCCGGCGCGCGTCACATTTTTTTGCCGGAGCTGCGAAAGCGAGTAAATGAACTCGACCGGGCAAAGCCGACAGCAGTTTATTGCGCGAGTGGTTATCGGGCCAGCATCGCGGCGAGCATTTTGAAAGGGGAAGGTTTCGACGAACTCTGGAATGTTCCCGGGAGTTGGGAAGCGTGGCAGAGAGCAAAGTTCCCGGTCGAGGGAGCCGACGGCCAATGAACGGATCAACAACGGCAGCGCTTCCACGCCGCTCGTTCGGTCAAACGATGCGCGCCGATGTCTGGTGGACGCAACCGCTGCTCGTTTTCTTGGGATTGTCGATCTTTATCGTTTACTCGACCTGGGCCGCATTTCAGGGCGTGCATTATTATTTCGGCAATTATATTTCGCCGTTTTATTCGCCCGAGCTTTTCGGAGACTCGCCCCACAGTTGGTTTGGACCGAAACCCGGATGGTGGCCATCGTGGGCTCTGTTTTCGCCGGCGCTTTTGATTCTTTGGGCGCCCGGCGGGTTTCGACTCACCTGTTACTATTACCGCGGCGCCTACTATAAAGCGTTTTGGGCCGATCCACCGGCATGCACAGTTGGTGAACCGCGTAAGACTTATTTAGGCGAACGTTCTTTCCCGCTCATCATGCAGAACGTTCATCGCTACTTCCTTTATCTGGCGCTCATTTTCATCGTGATTTTATCTTACGATGTTTGGAAAGCGATGTGGTTTGCAGATGGATTTGGAATTGGAATCGGAACGATCGTCCTCGCCATCAATGTTGTCTTGCTTAGTGGCTATACTTTTGGCTGCCACTCCCTGCGCCATTTGATCGGCGGATTTCTCGATCAACTTTCCAGATCGCCGACCTGTTATCGCGCCTATGCGTGTGTGAGCTGTTTCAATCGCCGCCACATGATGTGGGCATGGCTCAGTTTGTTCTGGGTCGGCTTCAGCGATCTCTATGTGCGGCTTTGCTCGTTCGGCATCTGGCACGATCTGCGACTCGTCTAGAGTGCGGTCGTCCCAACCGCAATAAAGCCTTTCCAATTCCGCATTCGGAACGCCAAAACGATCATCAAGATTCCGAAGATAAGGGCCCAGGCGCCGAACCACCAAATCAGGGCGAGTGCGCCGGCAGCGGGTCGAAGCAAGAGTATGACGCCAAACGCAACTGAAGCGATTCCGGCCAGAATCAGCAGCCATTCGTTGGTGATGATCTTGCGCAACCTTATTGCGGCGATGATTTCCAAAATCCCGGTCACGAGTGCCCAGGCAGCGATGAGAATCAGCAACCCGATCGCGGTGATTCCTGGCATAACGAATGTGACCAATCCGGCCAGGATGCCAAGTAGTCCTCCGAAAATTAGACTACCGAATCTCGGATAGCCTTTCGGAGCTTTGGCCGCCAGAACGAGCGATAAAAGCCCGTTGACCAGTGCGAATGCTCCAAACAGCCAGACGAGCGTGATCAAAGTGATGCCCGGCCAGACAAATGCCAACACGCCAAAAAGCACGGCCACTAGTCCGCGCAAGGCGAGCAGCCACCAGTTAAGCCGAAGTGTTTCGACAACGGTGACACCGCCGCTTGTTTTCATATCGTCAATTTCGTTCATTTCGTCTTCCTCCGTTGGTTGGATTTCAAACTTTTTTTCCGCATCGAGTTATTCTGCGAGAGAGAACGCATCTTGGAATCCAAGCGTTCTACCTCGTTTGTAAGATCGAGAATCATCTTGACGACAGCGAGATCATTTCTGCAGACCGTGCGCAAATCTTCGATGCGTCGCAGCGTACGGATTGCCTCCTTGTCGAAGTAGTAACCATTGCACGCGGGATCGACGGTCGATGAAACAAGACCGTGCTTGTAATAAACGGCGATGGTGCGGCGAGGCACGTGCGCCAAGTGAGCTGCGGAATCGATCGTGTAAACGGCATTAGCGGGCGGCTCGAACAATTGAATTTCCCGCGATCCGGTTGGTGCGATCGACATCACAGCTCCTTTCTAGTAGATCGCGCAGCCCGCCCGACGCGCGCGCGTCCTAATTATGGACGCACGCGCTCGATGCAGTCGTCGCAATTTTACTTAGGCGACGTTGACTTCGATTTGCTTGGGTTTGGCGTGCTCGCTCTTGGGCAAATGCACAGTGAGCACACCATTTTTGAATTCAGCCTTTACCTTGTTCCCATCGGCATCATCGGGCAGTGCGAAGCTTCGCACGAAGGTCCCGTAGCCACGTTCGACGCGGTGGAACTTCCTTTTCTTCTCTTCCTTCTCGAACTTGCGTTCGCCGGAGATGGTCAGCACACCATTCTCGACGGTGACTTTTACGTCCTCTTTTTTCAGCTCGGGCAACTCGGCCTTGATGAGGTATTCTTTCTCATCTTCGGTGATGTCCGCCAGCGGCATCCAATCAGCCAGAGTAATCTCTTCTCGCCCATGTCCATTGGGGCGGCGAAGAGGCATTCGGCCAAATAGAGTGGAGAGACGATTTTGGAAGTCTTCCATTTCTCTGAATGGCTCCCAGCGAGTGAGTGTTGTTTGCATATGTGCGGTTCCTTTCAATTGCAGAGGTTGATTGTTTCCATTGTCTTTCATCGCAACGTGAGCGTTGGCGACTCTCTCAATATTAAACGACTGAGGCCGCGCGCTCGGTAACTTAAGTTGTATTTTCCGGCGTGCGTTTTCGGCGTCTCTGGAAGTCGAGTACGCCAATCGAACGCGACTCCAAGTTGCGATTAAAGGATTGTAGCTTCAGAGTCGAAACGGCGAATGAAGCGGCGCTCCAAAGCTTCGACAAAACGACGATCGATCGTCGATCCAATCTTGGAAAAGCCATTATTGCATTTGCATGGTGCGACCGATATCGATTCATTTTGGAAAGCTATTCAGCAGGTACTCGCAGCAGCGCTGCCGAGTTGTTTCATCGGCCTCACGCTCCAGCATACTCCGATTTTGCCGAGGATCGTCAGATCGACAGCAAAGGTACCGGGCGGCTTTTTCCCGATCGCCCCATTTGAGACGTATTTCGCCACGCATCCGCGGAGCAGGCTCGTCCTCACCAGCGATGTTTTTCCCGACGAGCACGGGTTAAAGAAGTCGCTCTTTTACCGGAATTACATGGCGCCGCTGAATGGTCGATATGCCATCGGCTTGTTTTTCTGGAACGCCGGACGTCTTCTTGCCGTGATTGTTGTTATGCGCAGCGCGAAGCAGGGCCCTCTCTCCCGATCAGAAATGAAACGCGTCCGGCAACTTTACACGCAATTTCAAACGGCACTCGGTCGCTTACGATCGTCGGAGCGTGACCACACAGTGCGTGTAGCACTCGAACAGTTCATGCGTCGCGTTCCCCTGCCGACGATCTTGTTGCGCTGGAACCTCAGATTGGTTTATCAAAACCAGGCCGCCTCTGATTTCCTCTCTTTGTGGCAGCGTGGGGCGGAGCGGGCCCGGCTAATCAAAACGAAAGCCGTGCTTCCGCCTGAAATTTTCGATCGCTGCCGGATGCTCAAAACGCGCTGGGAGCAGCTCGGTGCTCTCAACCTTCCACCATCAGGTTTCAAAGACGAGCTTGTACATCATCCAAAGCGGCGCCATCTTCGCGCGACGATTACTTTGAAGCAAATCAGCTCGGCTGGCGTGGCACGGCCGCATTTTCTTATCGAGTTCGAGAACCTGCGCGGCCCCGGTACGAAGCAGGGAATTGCGACCTTGCCGCATCTCGTCCAGCTCACCAGACGAGAACAGCAACTGGCCCGGCTAGTTTGCGACGGGAGCAGCAATCAGGAGATCGCTGACGAAAGCAACTTGAGCCTGGAAACCGTGAAGAAGCACCTCCATAGCGTATTCCGCAAACTCGAAGTTAACAGCCGGAGCCGGCTGATGGCATTAATGCGCTGATCGCGTCAGTCGATCGGAGGCGCAGGCGATTTCGGAATGCTCATGTTTCCTCTACTTTCGATTGAGCTGTCCCCGTTCGATAAATTTGCGGATGGCCGGAGCGGCCATGGCGCCGGATTGCCGAGCCACTTCTAGTCCGTTACTGAAAAGGACCATCGTTGGAATTGCGGTGATACGATAATGGCTCCCAAGGCTCGGCACTTCCCCGGTATTTACTTTTGCCACGAGCAATTGACCCGCCGTTTCGTTGGCGATTTTGCGCACTTCCGGCGCCACCATTTTGCATGGACCGCACCATGGCGCCCAGAAATCAACTAAGACGGGCAAAGCTGAACGGCTAATAAGCGCATCGAACACAAGGTCGCTTTTGACGTCCACTGGGTCACCTGGAGCACGCAGTTCTGTCTGGCACTTGCCGCAGCGAAAGGGTCGCGTCAACGCTTCATACTTCAGACGGTTGCGCTGTCCGCATTTCGGACAGGTGATGAGAAGTCCTCGATTATCGGCGTCCATTGTGTTCACACGAAAGCTTCGTTCCTCGAGAGCAATTCGCGCGTGATAAACGGTTGAGCGGATAAAAGTTCGCATTTAGAAGTTCGATACTTTAACGCTGGAATCGAAATGGCCGATTACGAAACGCAGGAGCACGATGTCTTGGTAATCGGCGCTGGCGGAGCCGGCCTGCGGGCGGCGATTGAAGCATCCGCCGCCGGAGTATCGGTCGGGCTCGTCTGCAAATCGCTGCTCGGGAAAGCGCACACGGTCATGGCCGAAGGTGGGATCGCGGCCGCGCTGGCCAATGTCGATGAGCGCGACAATTGGAAAGTGCACTTCGCCGACACGATGCGTGGCGGACAATACGTGAATCAATGGCGTATGGCCGAGCTGCACGCGAAGGAAGCGCCCGATCGTGTGCGCGAGCTCGAAGCCTGGGGCGCAGTGTTCGACCGAACAAAGGATGGCCGCATTCTTCAAAGAAATTTCGGCGGACACAAATATCCGCGCCTGGCGCATGTTGGCGATCGCACCGGTCTCGAGATGATTCGCACGCTACAGGATTACGGCGTGCATCAAGGAATCGACGTATATATGGAGCACACCATCCTGTCGATCTTGAAGGAGGGCGACCGCGTGGTTGGCGGGTTTGGTTACGAGCGCGAGCGCGGTCGATTCAAAATCTTTCGTGCCAAAGCAGTCGTGCTCGCCACCGGCGGAATCGGTCGCGCCTACAAAATCACCAGCAACAGTTGGGAGTACACCGGCGACGGTCACACGCTCGCTTACGAAGCGGGCGCGGAACTGATCGACATGGAATTCGTGCAATTTCATCCGACGGGGATGGTGTGGCCGCCGAGCGTAATGGGAATCTTGGTCACTGAAGGTGTGCGGGGCGAAGGTGGGATCCTGACGAACAAAGATGGCAAACGTTTCATGTTCGATTTGATTCCGGAGAATTATCGCGCGCAGACTGCTAACAACGAAGAAGAAGGATGGCGTTATTGTCAGGGCGATAAGAACGCGCGGCGTCCTCCGGAATTACTCACGCGTGATCACATTGCGCGGTGCATCGTACGCGAAATCAAAGAGGGCAGGGGAAGTCCGCACGGGGGCGTTTATCTCGACATCGCCTGGATCAAGCAAAAACTTCCCAATGCCGCCGATTACATCAAAAGAAAACTGCCGAGCATGTACCATCAATTCAAGCAGCTGGCCGACATCGACATCACCGAGCAGGCGATGGAAGTTGGACCAACGACGCACTACATCATGGGCGGCGTCCATGTCGATCCTGATACCCAGATGTCGCGCGTGCCCGGATTGTTTGCTGCGGGCGAATGTGCCGCCGGGATTAACGGGGCAAATCGGCTTGGCGGAAATTCACTCTCCGACCTTCTCGTCTTCGGCAAACGCGCCGGCGAATTCGCTGCGAAGTTCGCGAAAGAGAACTCGTTAGGCAAAATCGATCTGCCTGAGGCGCACAAGATCGAGATCGTCGCGCGCGAAGCAGTGGCTCCGTTGGAGCGCGTCGGAGGCGAAAATCCCTACCAAATCCAGAAAGATTTACAGGAAACGATGCAGGATTTAGCTGGCATTGTGCGCAACGAAAGCGAAATGCAGCAGGCGCTCGGAAAGATCGGCAATCTCAAATCACGCGCTTTAAGAGCCGCGGTCACGGGAAATCGTGAATACAATCCGGGCTGGCACACCGCGCTCGATTTAAAGAATCTGCTCACCGTTTCGGAAGCAATCACGCGGGCAGCATTAGAGCGAAAAGAAAGTCGTGGCGCGCAATTCCGCGAAGATTATCCCGACAGGGATGAGCGCTTCGCGAGAGTGAACACGATGATTTCCAAAGCGCCGGACGGTTCGATGCAAATCCGGCTCGAACCGCTGCCGGAAATACCGGAATATTTGAAGCGAGTGATTGAAGAGAACAGATGAGACTTACAGAGTTAAAAGGTTGAAAGGTTAAAAAGTTGAAAAGGCCAGAAGAGAATCAGCAACAAAGCGCCGCTTTTCGAACGTTTGAAGATCTGGAGGTTTACAAAAAGGCCAGAGAGTTCCGAAAGTCGATGTACGCCGTTAGCAGAAAGCTGCCCACCTTCGAAAAATATGACCTCGGCAGCCAAATCCGACGTGCCTCGGTCTCTTTAACGAATAACATCGCTAAGGGACACGGTAAGTACCACTATCTTGAACAGATCAAGTTCCAGCTTCAGGCCCGTGGTTCGCTCGAGGAACTGATAGACGATTTGAATGTCTGTGAAGACGAAGGTTACCTCCTAGAGGATGATATAAGAACTCTCAAGGAACGCGCGCGAGAATTACAGCGGCTCATCAGCGGCTACGTCCGTTGTCTTCGTGACCAAAAGGCCGGGTCATCCCTGTTGATCCGCGAAACACCTGACGAAAACAGAGTGGATGATGGCTTTGATGAACTTTGTAACGGTTTAACCATTTAACTTTTTAACGAATTTGAAAACAGCCGTTTTCAAAATCTGGCGCGGCGACGCAAAGGGCGGCGAGTTTCGCAACTACACGGCGGAATGCGCGGAGGGAATGGTCGTACTGGATGCTGTGCACGACATTCAACGCACGCAGGCCCCCGACCTCGCTTGTCGATGGAATTGCAAAGCTGGCAAGTGTGGATCGTGTTCGGCAGAAGTGAACGGCATGCCGAAGCTGATGTGCATGACGCGCATGAGCGAATTACCGCTCGACCGACCGGTCACGATTGAGCCGATGAAGGCGTTTCCATTGATCAAAGATTTGATCACGGACGTGTCCTGGAATTTTCGGGTAAAGAAAAAAATCAAACCGTTCAAGCCGCGCCCGCCCGACGCGCCGGACGGCACGTGGCGGATGCAACAACAAGACATCGACCGCGTGCAGGAGTTTCGAAAATGCATCGAATGTTTTCTTTGCCAGGACGTCTGCCACGTGCTGCGGGACCACCGGCTGCACGATAAATTCATCGGACCGCGGTTCTTGATTCACGTCGCGGCGCTTGAGATGCATCCGCTTGATACGCAAGACCGCATTGAAGAATTGCGAAACGTGCAGGGCATTGGCTATTGCAACATCACGAAATGCTGCACGAAAGTTTGTCCGGAGAGCATTGAGATCACGGACAACGGGATCATTCCGTTGAAAGAGCGCTTGGTGGATAAATTTTATGATCCGTTAGGCTGGTTCTGGCGGTGGTTGAAGAGGAAGTCGGATCGTTGAAGCGATGAAAAGTTGAAGCGTTGAAGCGTTGAAGCGTTGAAGCATAAGATCGACAATGACTTTGTTCCGCTTTAACCCTTCAACGCCCTAACGCTTCAACGTTGATCCCATGCCCGAACTGAAACAATTATCCAAAGAGGCAATTCCGGCGGCCCTGGAAAAAGCCGAACGGTATCGGTTGCTCAACGAGCCGGGTGAAGCTGAGAGTATTTGTCTCGATATCTTGGCCGTCGATCCAGAAAATCAACGGGCGATAATTACGCTTTTGCTTGCGCTGACCGATCGTTTCGAAAAGGGTTACGGCGTCAGCGACACTCAAACCAAAGAATTGCTGATGCGGATGAAATCGGAGTACGACCGTGCGTATTATTCCGGAATTGTGGCCGAGCGTCGCGCCAAAATGAAGTTACGGCAAAACACGCCGGACTGCCAATTTCAAGCGTTCGATCTTTTTCACGAGGCGATGAACTGGTTCGAAAAAGCGGAGGCGATCCGTCCACCGGGGCATGATGACGCGTTGCTGCGCTGGAACACGTGCGCGCGGATTATTGCGCGAAACAATCTCAGCCCACGTGGACCTGAAGAGCGAATCGAATTTCCACTCGAGTAAATTGTAGCCGCGTCGCTTAGTCGGTGGAACGCGATCTCCGAGCGCGTTGTTAATCCGGGCCCCGAAAGTTTTCGGAGCACTATTTTAGCATCATCGTCGGAAGGGCCGATCCCCTTACACAATCGCCCCGCCGCAGCTCGAGCCGGCGCCGGCGGTACAGCCGAAGCAGTGATCGCCCGTCATGATTTCGCGATTGTCGATCTTATCCGGATCGACATCCCACAAGAAAATTGGCTCGCCATTTTTCCACTGCATGTCGAGCTGCTGATTAAAATCGCAATCGTAAACTTCGCCGCGCCAGCCGACACTGATCGTGTTGCGGCACATTAACCCTTCGATTGTGGCCGGATTAAACGCGTTGATGAGCAGCTCCATGTATTCGTTGAGCTTGTTGTTGTGCCGCAGATACGCGGCAAAGCGCGCGATCGGCAAATTCGTGATGGTGTAGAGTTTGTTGAACACGATGCCGAAATGCGTGGCCAGCTCGCGCTTGAAATCTGCTTCCAATTCCGCTTGCGGCGGCGGCAGAAATGCGCCGACTGGATTGTAAACAAGATGTAGCGGCAAATCGCCGGACACGCCGTAGCCTAACCGATTCAATAGTTTAAGCGCCGCGATGCTTCCTTCAAAAACACCTTCGCCGCGTTGGGCGTTTACGTTTTCTGGCGAATAGCACGGCATCGAAGCAATGATCTTGACTTTTTTCCTGGCCAAAAATTCACCGAGATCTTCGTAACCGCGCTCAAGCAAGATGGTCAGATTGCAACGATCGATTACATGCCGCGCGGGCTGCAGCGCTTTTACCTGCTGGATGAAGTATCGAAAATCCGGGATCATTTCCGGCGCACCGCCGGTAAGATCGACAATCGGAATGTCAGTCTTTGCCAGCCAATCCATGATGCGGTCGATCGTTTCGCGTGCCATGATTTCCTTGCGCTTTGGGCCGGCGTTCACGTGACAATGGGTGCAAGTAAGGTTGCAAAGCTTGCCCACGTTCACCTGGAGAATTTCCGGGCGTGTGCGACGCAACCCCAAACCTTCGCCTGCCAGTCGATCGGAAAAGCGATTCATGGAATTAAAAAA
>Ga0070717_10000414_pt1 | contig 27332 bp, 18 predicted proteins | sample LARL113metaG_FD_71366 | JGI IMG/M metagenome (GOLD analysis project Ga0070717, IMG submission 71366) | Corn, switchgrass and miscanthus rhizosphere microbial communities from Kellogg Biological Station, Michigan, USA - LAR L11-3 metaG | ecosystem: Host-associated > Plants > Roots > Rhizosphere ...
TTCATTCGGTGGTGATTTTTGGAGGTGCTGGGTTCATTGGCTCGAATTGGGCTTCCCGGCTACTCAAAACTACCGAAGCCAGAGTTCACATCTTCGACAATTTGTCACGCCGCGGAGTGCTGCACAACGTGACTTGGTTGCGGCGTGTGGCTGGAGATTCTGACCAGTTGAAGATCACTGTGGGCGACGTTCGCGATGCCACGCTCGTGCATCGTGCTGTGCAGCCGGCAACCGAGGTGTACAACTTTGCGGCGCAAGTTGCGGTCACGACTTCGATTGATGATCCTCGCGAAGACTTTGAGATCAACGTCGGTGGTACGCTGAATATCCTTGAAGCCGCACGCAAGAGTGGGCGCAAGCCCTTTCTTCTGTTTACTTCGACCAACAAGGTTTACGGTCATCTCATGTCACAAAGACTGACTGCCCTGCCCAAACGTTATTGGTGCGCCGGCGATCCGGGCGTGAGCGAATCGCAGCCGCTGGATTTCTTCTCGCCCTACGGTTGCTCAAAGGGCGCCGCCGACCAATATGTCCACGATTACAGCAGAATGTTCGGGTTGCCCACGGTCGTGTTTCGCATGTCGTGCATTGCCGGTCCGCGGCAATTCGGCACAGAAGACCAGGGGTGGGTGGCACACTTCCTCTACTCAGCGCTCCAAGGTCGGCCCGTGATTATTTACGGGGATGGGCGGCAGGTTCGTGATGTGCTGTACGTCGAAGATCTCTTGCAAGCGTTCGAATCCGTCAGAGAGCGCGTGGAGACCGCCGGAGGCGAGGTCTACAACGTCGGTGGTGGCCTGGAGAATTCAACGTCGCTGCTGGAGATCATCTCCGAAATCGAAAGTATAACCGGGAAGAAACTGCGATACACAATAGAGCAGCCCCGGCCGGGGGATCAACCGTTTTATGTAACTAACTTTTCCAAGCTACACCGTCACACAGGCTGGCAGCCGAAAGTTAGTGTGCCGCACATTCTGGAGAACATGAGCGCGTGGTGGAAGGCTAATCGCGATCTGTTCACCGCGTTTGTGCCTGCACGAGTGCCGATCTCTGCGCTTCGGCACGCTCCGGAGGTGGCATCGTGAAGTTTGCCTTGGTCAATCCAGCGTGGCGCTTTGAAGGCTCCACTTATTTTGGTTGCCGGGAGCCGCACTATCCTCTGGAACTGCTGTTCGCATTCGACAAAATTAAAGAAGGCGGCCATGAGCCGATTCTGATCGATGCTCACGTGGAAAAGCTAACGACAGCACAGGTCAGACGACGGCTGGATGAGTTTTACCCCAATTTCCTGGTTATTCCGACTGCTCCGTCATACTTGTTCTGGCGCTGTCCTCCTCCCGAGTTGCGGGTTCCGCGCCAATGGTTCGCGGAGCTTGGAGACGGAGCAGTAAAGGTGGCAATCGGTCCGCATCCCTCAGCCACGCCTGCGGCCACGCTGCGGAAGCTGAACTGCGACGTTGCCATGCGTGGCGAACCCGACGAGACGCTCGTGCAACTCGCGTCACGCCCATGGACGGAAATCGACGGTTGCTGTTGGAAGGATGAGAACGGCGAACACCTGAGTCCATCACCGGCCGTTGCGGACATGAGGAGCCTGGGCACCCTCAACTTTGAGAATTACAACGTCGAAGCGCGCGAGCATCGTCATCATGTTTTCAGCGGCTCTGGACGCGGCGCTGAACTGGAGTTTGCGCGCGGCTGTCCTTGGAGCTGTACATTCTGCAACAAAACTTTATTTCGAAATAAATTCCGTGAGCGCGATATCGATGCTGTGCTTGCGGAAGTGGACAACCTGGTTGCGCGCGGGGTCAATTACATCTACTGGATCGATGAGATTTTCGGTGTCGGCAAAAATGTCCGGCGGCTGCTCGAAGGATTGCGGCGCCGGCCCGTTACCATCGGACTGCAAACCCGAATGGATCTCTGGGATGAAGAAACGCTTGACCTGCTCGGACAAGCTCACTGCATCTCCATGGAGTGCGGGATTGAATCCATCACAGATCAGGGCAGGGACGAGCTGAATAAGAACTGCCGCATGTCAACCGAAAGGCTCTCTCAATTATTGATCTACGCCAAACAGCGTATCCCATGGGTGCAGGCAAATCTGATCCTCACCGATCACGACAATCGCGATGAAATCCGCGCCTGGCAGGACAAGCTGAGGAAGCACAGTGTTTGGGTGAGCGAACCGGTGCCGATGTTCCCATTCCCGGGCACGCCACTTTACGCACAGATGTTCGGTCCGCTTGATGATCAAGCATGGGAGCGGGCGCATCGTTACTACACCGGTCTATTTCACGAGAAAGATTACAGCGACATTCAAGATTCGCATCCGGCGCCAATCGAGGACCTGGAATGCACGTGTTAATGACCGCCGATACCGTGGGTGGCGTGTGGACGTACACCCAGGAATTGGTGAGCGGATTGATACAGCAAGGCATTCGTGTGACGCTGGTGAGCCTCGGAAAATTGCCGTCGCCGGAACAGAGTGCATGGATCGATGCTCTGCCCGAATTGGACTACCGTCCGACTGACTATCGGCTGGAGTGGATGCAGGATTCCGAGCGTGATGTCGAGGAATCGGCCAACTATATCGAGTCCGTCATTCGTGAAATTCGACCTGACCTCTTGCATTTGAATCAGTATTGCTACGGCACAGTTTCGCCTGAGATTCCGCGGATTGTTGTGGCACACAGCGAGGTAGTGAGCTGGTGGGTCGCGGTTCACGGCCATGAACCCGAAGAGACGCCGTGGATTCGCTGGTATCGCGATACTGTGACGAGTGGATTAGGATGCGCCGACGTGGTAGTTGCGCCGTCACAATGGATGCTGGACGCTCTCCGAGCTTACTACGCACGCCCAAGCGTCGGAATGGTGGTTTACAACGGTCGTGATCCTGCGCGGTTCGATCCGGATCGGCCTAAGAAAGATTTCCTTGTTTCAGTTGGCCGGCTGTGGGATAAGGCGAAGCAGGTCTCGTTGTTGTTGCAACGCGATCAGGCAATTCCCGTGTGCATCGCCGGATCGGGAGAGGAGCCGGGGAAAGCCGTCGGTTGCGAGAACGAACCGGCCATCAAGAATCCGCAATTGAAAGGCTCGCAATCTCCTGAGCAATTACGCGGATTGTTCGCCGACGCGGCGATTTATGCAGCAACTTCTTGCTACGAGCCCTTTGGCCTCGCCCCTGTGGAGGCTGCCTTGTCGGGATGTGCCCTCGTCGCGAACGACATTCCGACATTTCACGAGCTGTGGGGAGACTCTGCCTGCTATTTCCAGCGTAGCGATCCCGATGACCTCGCTGCGATCATCACTGTTCTGAGCAAAGATAAGCAATTGCGCAGGAAGCATGCGGAAGCTGCATATGAAACAGCCCACGCGAAGTTCACCGCCGATGAGATGACCGCGCAGTATGCGGCGTTATATCAATCCGTGACATCAGCCGAGGCGGTGGCATGACGGGACGGCTTAAGATCTGCATCTTCGCGCATTCCTGGATTTCTGACTGGAATCACGGGAACGCCCATTTCTTGCGCGGCCTGGCCTACGAGTTGGACCGGCTCGGGCATGACGTGCGCTGCTACGAAGAGGTCGACTCCTGGTCAATGACGAATCTGCTCGAAGAAGGCATCGACCGAGCGGCGGAAGCATTCCGCAATTTTCGCAAGGCATTTCCCACTCTGGATGTGCGCTTCTATCGGAATGATGCAAGACTGCTGCCCTTTCTCGAAGAGCAGTTGCGCGAAGCCGACGTTGTAATTGTTCATGAGTGGAATGATCCGAAACTCGCCGACGTCATTCTCTCTCTGAAGACAAAGTTGGGCTTTCGAGCGCTATTTCACGATACGCATCATCGCGCATACACCAATCCCAAAGAGATATTGCGCATGCCGCTTGCGCGATTTGATGGCGTGCTGGCATTTGGCGAGGCAATTCGGCGTATCTACACTGACGGTTTTGGGGTGCAACGAGTTTGGATATTTCATGAGGCCGCGGACACAGCGCATTTCCGGCCTTTGCCGCGCGACGAAGATACGGACGTGATCTGGATAGGGAACTGGGGCGACGGAGAGCGTACCCGCGAACTGGAAGAGTTCCTAATAATGCCGGCTCGTCAGCTCAGCGATCGCAAAATCGTGGTCCATGGAGTCCGCTATCCCAGAGAGGCGCAAGAGCGCCTTGCGGATTCCCGAATCGAATTTCGTGGTTACCTCCCGAACCTGGAAGTGCCGCAGGCTTACGCGCGCAGTGCTCTCACCGTGCATGTGCCGCGCAGGTTTTACGCCAATGGTTTGTCAGGCGTGCCGACGATACGTGTTTTTGAGGCGCTGGCCTGTGGCATTCCCCTAGTGTGCTCCCCTTGGCTTGACACAGAAGGTCTATTCCGCGCGGGCGAAGACTACATCTGTGTTCCCGATGGATGCGCTATGGAGGCTGAAATCAGGCATTTGCTGGCCGACAATGCTGCCCGGCAGCAAATAGCAAACAGTGCCGTGGAAACTATTCGGCAGCGTCACACCTGTGCGCATCGCGCGGTTCAGTTACTGGAAATCTGCGAGGAGCTGGGCAAATGAAACTTTTTGTTTTCGGTTCCAGCCTGACCTCTTCTTACTGGAACGGCGCGGCCACTTATTACCGGGGAATTTACAAGAACCTGCACGCGTTGGGATATCAGATTACATTTGCTGAACCGGATATCTATGGCCGTCAACAGAAGCGGGATGGTGGCGAAATCGATTATGCGATCGTACGCGTTTACCAGCCTCCGAAAGATCTAGATCGCATGCTCGCCGAAGCATGCGAAGCAGACTTGATCATCAAGCACAGCGGCGTGGGCGCTGATGACGAGCGCTTGGAAGCGGACGTACTGCAATGCCACGCAGGGCACGCAAGAACTGCGTTTTGGGATGTTGACGCTCCTGCGACATTAGCCAGGCTCGAACAGAACCCATATGATCCATTTCGCGAGCTCATCCCGCAGTACGATTTCATATTTACTTACGGCGGCGGCCTTCCGGTCATGGAGCACTACTCGCGGCTAGGCGCGAAGAATTGCATTCCGATTTATAACGCCCTCGATCCGGACACGCACTATCCAGTCGCCCCCGACACGAGCGTTAATTGCGATCTTGCTTTCATCGGACATCGGCTGCCCGACCGCGAGCAACGAGTGGAGCAATTCTTCTTTGTGGCTGCCGAGCGCGCGCCTGAGCTCTCATTTCTTCTAGGGGGGGAAGGGTGGGGAAATCGGCCATTACCAGCCAACGTGCGCTGGATCGGCCACGTCGGCAGTTGCGACCATAGCCGCATCAACTGCTCGGCGCGGATGGTGCTAAACATCAACCGGCAGTCAATGGCTAAAGTGGGATTCTCACCTCCGACCCGCGTATTTGAAGCCGCGGGAGCTGGAGCTTGTCTCATCACTGATGCATGGGCGGGCATAGATCAGTTTTTTGCGCCGGGACGCGAAATTCTAGTGGCTGAGTCGGCGGAAAACGTTGTCTCGTTTTTGCGCAAGTTTCCTTTCCAAAGTGCCAGTGAGATCGGGAAAGCAATGCGGGAGCGAGCGCTTCGCGATCACACTTATTGTTTACGAGCGCGACAGGTACACCAGACATTGCAGATGGGGAAAATTGCGAGCCCTACAGAGAGGTCGACTTCTGTCGTCCACTCCTTTGCCTAAAGGAGCGAAATTGAAAATCACCGTCCTGGGATTATCGATTACGTCGTCGTGGGGCAATGGACACGCAACTACGTACCGCGCCCTCGCCCGTGCCCTGCATGCTCGCGGGCATCGCATTGTTTTTTTTGAGCGCGATCTGGAGTGGTATGCCTCCAATCGAGATATGCCAGAACCGCCTTTCTGCACCGTCCACATCTATGAGAGATGGGATGACATCCTTCTGAAAGTGCGAAGGGAGCTGGCCTCGAGTGATGTTGCTATCGTCGGCTCCTATTTTCCGGACGCCCTCGCTGCAATCGAAGAAGTGTTTGATTCCTCTGCAGAGGTGAAGGCTTTTTACGATATCGATACACCCATCACGGTAGCTGCACTGGACGCGGGCGGGGCTGAATATCTGAAGCCGGAGCACGTTGCCGGTTTCGACATTTATTTCAGCTTCACCGGCGGACCGGTGCTACGCAAGCTTGAAAGCAAATTTGGCGCGCAAAGAGCCGTCCCGCTGTACTGCTCGTTTGATCCTGGAAACAACCAGTTATCGACTCCACAGAGCCGCTTCGCCAGCGATCTGAGTTACATGGGTACGTACGCCCCGGATCGTCAATCCCAACTTGAAGAATTTTTTTGCAAGCCTGCACGGGCATTGCTGGAAAAGCGGTTCCTCATTGCCGGTCCTCAATACCCAGCTCAAATCAAATGGCCAGCTAACGTGCGGCAAATCATTCATCTTGAGCCGCGGCTTCACGCGCCGTTTTATTGTTCATCGCGGCTCACTTTAAATTTAACGCGGCGAGCGATGGTTGCGGCTGGCCATTCTCCCTCCGTGCGTTTATTTGAAGCTGCCGGTTCCGGAGCGACAATTGCATCGGATCGCTGGCCGGGATTGGAGACGTTCTTCACTCCGGATGAGGAAATTCTTCTTCCCAATTCCGGCTGTGACGTGATCGGCTATCTCACAGAAATGTATGAAGCGGAAATGCAAGCTATCGGCTGGCGCGCACAGGAACGCGTGCTCCTTGAGCATAGCTCGGAGCGAAGGGCTGTACAGTTCGAAGAGTACGTCAGTGGTGCCGAAGCGTCACCCGTGCGCGCAAGCGTCGCTGCGGAGCCCTTGCTGTAACAAATCCCCACAAAAAGAAAGCCAGGCACTTGCATGCCGGGCTCGCCAATAGACATCCCCCTTACTTCGATTCCGGCCTCCCGACCTTTCCTTGCTGCGGTGTCGGAGGCGCATATTTCTCAACCGCGGCTAAGAACGTACGGCTATCCTTTGGGGCCGCCACTTTGCCGGTCAGGATATCGGCAAATGGCTCCATCTTCCCGTACAGGATGCGAGTTTCGTCTTTATCCTGCGTGACTGCCGTGCCGCTCAAATCGATGCCCGCAAAGATGCCTCGCGAACGCGAGTAGGTCAGGATTTCGGATTTCATCTTCCAGTCTGTATCGGCCGAAGCATGACGTCCAACCGGGCCTGCCGCTGCCGAAGCATCTGCGCCCACCTTGAACTTGCTGGAAAGCAGGTGCTCCATACCCTTGTCGTTCATCACCAGCATTACGAGATCAACCGCTTGGCCGCCGAGCTGAAGACCCCAGCTTCCACCAGTGACTGTGATCGGCGCAGGAGCGCTCCAGCCACTCGCTGTGCGGCAGGTGGCCACGCCTTTACCATGGCTGCCACCGAATCCTATGGCCACCTTGACCATAGAGGGAATTACAGCAATGCACTTTGCGTCGCCCATAATGTTGTCGGGAATGCCGTTGTCCGGCGCACCCTCGATCTCTTTAAGAACGTCAGCCGCTTTATCCATGCGTTTGACGATGTCGCTGTCCGCTTTGCTGTCGTCCTTCTCGTCGGCTGCCCAGCCCAGGGTCGCGAAAACCAGTAGGAACGCGGTCAGCGCCAGCACGTACTTTTTCACTTCCCCGCAATTAGATCTCATTTGGAAACCTCTTCTCGTTATCTCGTGTGCTAAAGCGAAGCACACGAGTAGTTACTTACTCAACCAATGCTAGCCGTTTGTGATAACTGCAATCTATCGGGGGTAGGCTGTAGATTGGCAGCAGGCGGGCTTTAAATTGCCGCGAGGCTCACACTTGCTTGGCGAGCTTGGCAAAGATCACCAGCCGCTCGGGCGCCGGTCCGATGAAGTAGACCGGGTAGCAGGTAATCAGCGTGAGGCGAGCTTCTGAGCTGTTATCCAGGACGGAAACATCTGTGGGCTGAACAACACGTTTTTCCGTTACTACATAGTGAAATTGCTTACCGTAGCGTTCAACGTATATGTCATCCCCCGCATTCAACTCGTAGATGTGGCGGAAGAATGTGTCGCGGTGTGCCGCGATGACGGAGTTACCCACATCGCCGGGTGTCGCTGAATCCTTCAGATGCCCTGGCCCCAGCGTCAAGGCCCTGTGCGATGTGCCCTCGGTGATTACCGCGTCTAGTTTTATCTTCGGGATGAGGATACGGGTTAAAGCGTTTGCCTCGGCGGGCACCACGCCGTCGCCCCCACCATTATTTACTTGCCACTGATGCAGAAGCGACCTCTGCTCGTGGTACATCCAGGCGTAGGTCCCTCCAACGTATGCGGAAAGCAGTATTCCTAGGCTGATTAACAACGCGCCAAAATATTGTTTCGCTGCGCGAGTGCGGTCTGCCGAAGTACCAGTCGGCAGGCGAGCACCGCACATCGCCACCCAGTTCCGAGCCTGGGCAAACTTTGACCTGATCCACTGATTGCTCAGTTTGGCTTGCAACCGCGCAAGGTGAGCCGAAGCCATAACCGTGAGTTACATGTCCCGTGGTGCGGAATGACGAATGGCGCGCGAAAATGAAGACGAAGTGGCGTGCTGACTCATGTTTACTTGCGAATTACTTGCGAACGATAAGGCCGGCCAAGAGCGATCCCAGTCCCAGCAGTCCTAGCAACGGCAGGACTGTCGCGGTCTGGGGAAGGTTGCCCTTCGCGTTGCGTCCCGACTTTGTGTTCTCTGCGGTCTGATCGCTAGGTGCTGTGCCTGCCCCCTGAGCGCTGCTCGTTGCACCCTGATCAGCGGGAGTCGCGGCCGATGATGTGCTGCCGGTCGTGCCCTGATCTGCCGTGCTCGATGAGCTGGTCGAAGATCCAGCACTGGGATTTGCGGGCTGGGAATACGACGGTGCAGTCGAGGTGTTCCCGGCGCTAGTTCCGGTGCTCGAAGTTGCACTTTGATCCGAAGTACTTGTGGAAGGGCTCGTCGACGCAGACGGATTCGAAGCCGTGCCCGCATTCTGATCGGGCGTGGCTGAGCTCTGCGTGCCCGTCATTGGAGTTGAGCTCGTACCCGCAGTCTGGCCTGCTGAAGTTTCGGTGCCAGTGGTGCTAGCCGGGTTAGAGTTTGCAGTGCCAGTGTTCGCTGCTGATTCAGCAGCCGCATTTCCGGGAGTGGTGCTTCCCGCCGCCGCTCCGGCCGTAGGGCCGCTGGAGGGGGTCGCGCCGGCTGCGCAGTGATCAGAGATCATCTGGACGCTGCTCACCTGAAGAGTATTGCCACCGGCGTTGGCGCTGGCGCTCGATCCGGTTGAGCTGCTCGGGGCGCCGCTGCTGGTATTAGCGCTCGCGGCGTTGCCGGATACGGCCTGTCCGGAAATCGAAACTTCATGCCCAACATGCGATTTCAGATCAGCAGTATTTCCCGTCAGCGTATAGACGGTTCCCGTTTGATCCTGAGTGAGTGTGAAGTTGTTGTCGCCCATGGCGGATGCGCTGAGGCAGCCCTGAATTGTGGTGTTCTGACCGCTAGACGACATGGTGTTCTGAGTGCTCTGGCTGCTCTGGTCAGTAGATGTTGTGCTTTGGCTTGATGTGCTCGAAGTACTGCTCTGGTCGGGCGTACTCGGCGTCGATGTACTCGGTGTGTTCTGAGTGCCCGTCGTTCCGCTTTGAGATGTATCTTGCGCCACCCCAAGCGTTGCGGCGAGCAGCGCGGCTGAGAGAATCGCTACTGCTCTGGTCATGTATGCCTCCGAAAGATGTAGTCTTCCGAACGTTAGTCCGCTGCCCTGCTGGGCTGCTATCCGGTATACCCCGTAAGTCGAATGGGAGCTTCTTGTAAGGGGAAACGTCCAGAAATGAGGTTGAAAACGGGAGACTGTCTTTATCGAACAATAACCTGAATGTCGCCGTGCTGGTCGCGAACCTCGACATCTACCTTGTGCGGCTGGCGCTCAAGAAACAGATCAACACTGCCAGTGCCTACCTGAAGCTTCTTGATCGAAAGCTGCGGAATGCCTGTTGGCAAGTAGGGCTCATCGAAAACAACTCGCTTATTCGCAGCTTCGACAGAGATACCCAGACATGCCTGCACGATGAGGAACGCGGCGGCTGCGGACCAGGACTGTGGAGAGCACGCAACCGGATATAACGTTGGACCTTCACCCTTGCGGCGATCCAAGCCACAGAAAAGTTCTGGCAGGCGGCGCAAATCAACGGCGCCGCTGACGTCGAGCAGGCCGAGCAGAATATGTCCGGCCAATTCTTTGAACCCATAATTGGCAAGGCCCTTCGCGATCAGGGCGTTGTCGTGCGGCCACACCGAGCCGTTATGATATGAGATCGGGTTATAGCGAATTTCAGACGATCCCAGCGTGCGCACTCCCCATCCCGTAAAGAAATCCTCACCGAGCAATGTTTGCGCTACCAGCCGAGCCCGCTCAGGGCTGGCAATCTGGGTAAACAGGCAGTGCCCCGGATTCGAAGCCCGTACACGGCAGGGCCGTTTTTGCCCGTCAAGAGCAAAGGCGTAGGTAGACAGATCCTGGCACCAGAATTCGTCCTCAAACTTCACGCGCACGCGCTCGGCCTCGGCTTCGAGTGCAGAAGATTTTTCTGCAAGTCCGAGTATCGAACTCAGCCGCGCGCCTGCCATCTTTGCCGCATAAACGTAGCCTTGAACCTCGCACAGCGCAATCGGTGGCTCGGCAAGAGATCCGTCGGAGTGGAACACTGAATCGTTCGAATCCTTCCAACCTTGCTGGACTAAACCCCTGGTGGAGTGCCGTGTGTATTCGACAAGACCATCACCATCGAGGTCTCCGTACTTATTCATCCATTCCAGAGCCATCTCGATGTTCGGCCAAAGATGTTTCAAGAAGCCCAGGTCGCCAGTACGCTCGTAATACGCTGCCGCAAGCATCACGAACAACGGCGTGGAATCAATGCTTCCGTAATAGCGGCCAAAGGGGACTTCACCGAGGTTCGCCATTTCGCCCTTGCGCATCTCGTGCAAAATCTTTCCGGGCTCCGCCTCGACCGACGGTTGAGATTCGAGTGCCTGCGTCGAAGCCAGGAACTGCAGGACTCCCTTGGCGATCCACGGACTAATCCACAGCACTTCAAGCGCTGTGATGATGCCGTCGCGCCCGAATATCGTGCTAAACCACGGAACTCCGGCATAGGGATAGTTCGCCTCCGGATTGCCAATCGTCATCATTTCAACATCAGCAGCGGAGCGTTTAATCCAATCGTTGAAACGATTATTGGAGCTGGTGATCAGGCACAGGTTCGCCGATGCAGCTTTTATCTCAGCATTTGCCGCAGCCATCGCGCTGGAGTGGCTAATCGAGCGAAACTCCGGACCGGGAGTCGCAGATGTAGAAATCGCCAGGTGAAAAACTGCGCTCTCCCTGGGATCGAGAGAAGGCTCGAAGTGCAGTTCGGAACCGGAAATTCTCTTGGGGGCGGGATGACACTGAACGCGCGTGCGGCGGGTTATGTGATCGAGACCCTCATAGCCGAGCACCATCCCGTCTTTCTGAATTTCATCATCCAGTCGGCGTCCGCGCCGGTCACGCCGAGTCCCACGCACCTCAAAAACGTCAGCAAAGTCGGCGCCAACATCGATCCGCATCGGAATGACTAACGGCGACAATCCGTAATTGACAATCTTGATTTCTTCATAGCAGACGCCCTGCCACAAAAACTTGGAGCGCAGCAGATGGACAGTATCTCGCGGCACTTTCACTTCATCTTCGCGCAGCAAATCCACGTTGGCGAGATCGGCGGTAAAGAGAAGATTGTCGGCTTGGATGGTGGAGCTGAGCAGCAGGGGACGCGCACCCCACACGTGCACACCCAGCTCTGACAAGAACCGGGTGCCCTGGAAGAAAATGCCTTCCTCGCCGCGTCCGCTGAAGCCAATGTCCCCGTGACGATCGAATACGGCGAACATCTTGCCGTATTTCAGGACGCGCGTGAGGTCGTCAGCCGGCGAGTACCTGGTAGCTATGTAGTACTGCTGGGTGACGCTAACTTCATCCAACTGAGAACTCCGTCAGAGAGCTCAACCGGCGCAGGCTTGCCTTTGAGCACATGTTGGTAAATCGCCAGATAATCTTTCGTCATGCGCTTGTCTGTAAAACGTTGCTCGAAGCGCCAGCGGCACATCCCTCGATCGAAAGTTTCAATGCTCTTCAGCGCTTGCACCGCTCCCTTCACGTTCGGAACAATGAAGCCGGTTATCCCGTCCTCGATAACTTCCGGTACTGACCCGTAAGGATAAGCGACGACCGGAGTGCCGCAAGCCATCGCTTCAATCATCACAATACCAAAAGGCTCCGGCCATTGAATGGGAAAAAGTAAAGCGGCAGCATTGCCCAGAAAATCATTTTTTTCCGGGTAACCGATTTCACCGACGAATTCGACAATGGGATCCTTTAGCAATGGTTTGATAACTGTTTGATAATATTCCGCATCGGCTTTATCGATCTTTGCTGCGACCTTCAGTGGCATGCCAGATCTTTTCGCGATCTGGATTGCCTGTGGCACTCCCTTCTCCGGAGAAATACGTCCCAGGAAAGCCAAGTAGTCACCGGTTGTGTCGCACAGGGAATATTGGTCTTTGGGCATCCCGTGATGAACCGTGCCCTGCCAGTTCGCCCATGGCAATGGATCGCGCTGAGCGGCAGAAATCGAGATCACCGGCATATCCCGATACACGCTATAAAGGGGAGCAAGACCAGGAATGTCGAGCCGCCCATGCAGGGTTGACACTTGCACCAGGTTTTCGCGTCGGCTTAGCGGAAAATGCAGGTAATCGATATGAAAGTGAATCAGGTCAAAATTATCTTTTTCGTTCAAGACCTGCTCAAGCATCAGCATGTGATGCGCCAACTGATCGGTGCACCTAGGGTCCAGACGCAGGGCATTTTCGCAGACGGGGACCAGGCGCGCCGTGGTCATGGAATCCGCGCTCGCGAACAGCGTGACATCGTGCCCCAGCCGCACCAACTCCTCGGTCAGCCAAGACACAACCCGCTCCGTGCCGCCATATTTCGTGGGAGGCACACTCTCATAAAGTGGCGCTACTTGTGCAATTCTCATTCTGAAGCCGTAACCTTCCTGACTGCGAGGGACACACCGGACTTTACGCAAAAGAAGCCCGAGGCCACTAAATTTTTGGTCTGTTTTACTTTATGAGGGCCGATGTAACAGGCCAGGCACAGTCAACCGCCCAGTCCGTGCTCTCAGGGATCTATCGAGTATCTCTCACTAGCTTCGCCGCATCAATAGCTTACGGCCATCCAGCCACTGAATCCATCAGGTACATCCTGTATTCAATTATACAGGTTTCGATGTAGATCCAAGGTTTACCAGACACCCTTGTCGCTGCCGGTCAACCTATACGCGAGAAGAGCGGTTACCGCCAGCGGGGGCAGTAGCGGCAGGCGGCACATCGCACGCAGGTCGCGATGGCGTCCGGCGTTTAGCAACTGTGCTCCGTAAAGACCCGCTGCAGGCAGCATAGGGACGCGAAGGAAATCTCCTCCCGCATGAACACCAATGTCTTGCGAGTAGGCGGATGCAACCACGTGCCTGGGTATGTCGACCCTGCCGCCGTACTCAACAGCATATTTCTCGACCAACAGCAGGAATGTTGCGACTCCCGGCCAGATTCCACCGATATCAGCGCTGCGCCGAAGTTCGGAGAAATTCACCGCTCCGCTCTGTAGGAGCGAAGCAAAATCTGCCATATCACAAAGCCGAAAATAGAAATGGCGATAAATCCTCTGCAGCGTCGAAATCACGATACGCTCTTCTGGCGCGGGCACGTGAAACTTGTGGCCGTTAAGTTCCTGCGTCACGCTGCGTTCGACCACGCGACGAGCCATCGCTTTATGCTCCCCGGTTTGTCCCAGATAGCGCACGTGAATTTCGATTAGTTCAGGAAGCTCGGGAAGGGAGAAATTCCATTTATTGGCGAGCCGGTCACCCCAACTGCGGGGCTCCATCTGCGCTTTGAATTCACCGCACATCACCCGGCTCACAGTGTCGGCATCGCCGGTAGTGTAAAGATCAAGATCGGAGCCGAGGTCAGGCCAGTGATCGAGCGACTTAATAACCGTGACTCTGCATCCTGCGGCCTCCAGCGCGCCACAGATCGGCGCAAGCGCATCGATAGCCCGCGCGATGCGTTGGCGCTCGCCGGTCAATAGGGACTGGCACCAGTGTTTCAGGTTCTTGTTTCCCAGATAAGCGGTGGCCTTTTCGACCACCTGTAGCGCGCGCACGGTCACATGATGCAAATCCGCCGCGTGGACAAACTCGGCGAGTTCGTTTTCATTGAGCGCCGAGATGTACTCTAGTTCCGGATAAACGGGGCGCAGATCCTCGACCGGACTCTCGAAACCTGGGGAGTAGCCTCTGAACATCAACCGGGAAAGGCTGGCAAGATGCTTATGTTTCTGATTGTCGCCAGTCGGCATTGGTCAAGGCTCCCCGAACCCGGCACCGGATCCGGTATGTGATACGAAACAGAGTGGTTGGATGAGGCCCTCTCAACACGGGTTGGTTTCTTGTCACGAGAGCATTGCCTCAGTCGCGTCCCGCCGCCATAGCGTCGCCACGCGGATTTTGTTGCGTGCAGTGCGCGACGCCGTCCTCGATCTGTGTTCCTTCCTCGTAGTCGTTCCAGGTCGCAATCAGCATGAAGGGCATGGGAGCGCCATTGCCGTTGTTTTGCTGAAAAATCCGAAGCGTGTCTTCAAAGGTTTTTCCGCAGCGCCGGTCCATACGGCGATTCAGACTCCACGATGCTTTCGTATCATCGAAACCCGGCCACACTGTTCCAACGATAACCTTGTCAGGAAACTTGCTCCGCATCCGGCGGTAAAAACTTTCGAGGTACTCCTCACCCCACTCGCTGCCATCCGAGCTCCAACCCTTCGGGCCAGGATGAACCCACGCGTAATAGCCGTCGAAATTTGACGCGTGCTTTTCTGGGGGTTCGTCTTTGTAAATCAGAATTGGCGGCTTCTCCCAGCTATTCACTTGCTGGCGGACTTGGCTCCAATCAGTATGGCCGCGCTTGGGGAAAATGAAGATTACCGGCCGACCCTGATAATTCAGATATGCACCGCGCGCGGTCGCACTTGGTCCGATGTAAGCGCGATAAGCCTTATCAAAAGCATCGAGCGCATCTTCGGTGGCGTGACCGTTGTCTTCCTCAGTCTCGTCGTACATCAGCGCAACATGGAAATGACTTTCACTTGCGACCTGTTGCAAGAGCGCATAACTGCGATCTAGAAACGGATTCCGGTTGCCGTACCAGTCCACGGCAAAGGCGTATATGCCGAGAGCTTTCGCTTGCTGAATCTGCCGCCGCAGCACGTTGGGATCCTGCGTCGAATATCCCACTTGAATGTGCTGAGAATCGCCAAACCAGGGTTGATAATCGGCTACAACTTTTGGAGATCGATCGACCGCGCGAACAGTTTGATCAATCGAGCGGCGGACATTGTTGCGAGAGCAACCACTCGCGAGCAAGAAGACCACGGCGGCAAGTACAACGAGGGTAACGGACGGCCCTTTCATGACCTCTTTTAAAGTATGCCGCGGCACCGAGGACACCTTACGGGTGAACCTCCGGAGTGGTTTCGAGATCGCGGACCAGCCAGCGATCTGCGCCGGGAGTCATGAGGACAAGATATTGCAGATTCACCTGCTCACGATGAATGACGCTGCTGCCATCCATGATTTGAATTTCCAGGCGGGCACGGTCACGTAACTGCATGGCATCACCGGCAGGCGAGTAAAAGGTGGCCTCCAGTTTGTGTCCCTGATCGACATAGCGCGTGTGGATGCCGGCGCGGTTCTGGTCGGCAATCCGTTGTGCCAGATTGTCTTTGGCAAATCCGGTGAAGTAAGCGCCCAGCAGCTCCGGGCGATTGCCATCCAACGCTTCTGCCATCGTTTTCCATGCGTACGCATAATCTCGCGGAACGCTCTTGCTTGTAAGTTCCTCAATCTGTCGCGGACCGACGTTATCCGCCACTAAAGCGACTCTAGGCAGTGAAGCGTCTGCCGACTCCTGAGACCAGAGAGACATGAAAGAGCACAGTGCAATGATGGCATAGAGAGAAGCTGTGCCCGCTTTGATCATCGCGCACCTGCCACATTCAATTCATTCCCTGTGACTACGCCGGAGGCCACATCGATGCGAGCCTCGCCCGATATGGGCATCTCCACCCGCGCGATGCCGCGTTTGATCGGGGCATCCACGGTGGTCTTGCCGGCTGCATCGGTCTTGGTGAAGCTTACAACTGTTCCATCCGGTACGTTATTGCCGCTGCAGTCGCTCACGGGATCGGTTTGTACGAAAAGCTTGCCCAAGACCCACTCAGACTTGATCCGCAAATTGCACGCATCAGAAGCCACCTGGCGCACGACCCGCAGCTCTGACGCATTGGCGACGGATGCGCCGATTTTCGCGGGACCCTCTTTGGCCGCCGACGTCAAGCGGATCCAGGCCACGCCATTCGAGGTCGGCTGCGAGTGAGTAAGTGGCAGGCCTTGCTGCGGTATCGCTTTGAATTCTACGTTGCTCGGCGAGAGCACAAGATTATGAAATTTATCGAAGACGAAGGCGACGGCGCTGATGGCGTTCGGTGTAGCCACGCGAACCCGCGACGGATGTACGAGTAGACTTAACTTGGAAGCATCGCTTGCAACGACGTAGAAGTTTGCGGAGGAGCAATCGCCCCCAGAGCAAACTGCCGCGTTGTAGCGGCCCGCGTGCTGAACTTCATCAGCCTTAATCGGAATCCCGCCGCCGAGCTGTACTTTGCGTTTGCTGACCGAGGCCGGTCCAACCAGATAAAACGTTGCTTCACCCGATCCGCTGCTGGTCAAGCTGAATGAGCTGCCAGCATTGACTTGAGCCGGAGCGCGCAGCTCGCCCGCATGAGCGCTAACCGCGAGCAGCAGTGCGAGGCAAAAATATGTAAGCAATCTGGGCATTTACGATGCGGTGTTGCTGTCGTAATGGTTCACCACAATATGATAGTTATGCACTTTCGGTGCGACGTCACCAGGCACATCGACTGCGAACGCTACCGGAATTTGCGGCTGAAGTTCCTGGTCAACGTAGCCGTCCGAGACCCAAATCACTTTTCCATTGGCGTCGTAGTAAGCCGCCAGTACGTGCGGAATGTTCACAATCTGGCCGCTCTGATTCACCAGTTGGCCGCGCAGCACTTTTTTGCCGAGAGCATCGGTCTCGAGCTTCTGCTGGTTGACCTCAATCACCGGATCAGCGCTCGCCGGCACCAGCATGGCCTTGGCATCCATACGAACGCTTTTCACCTGATCCAGCTTCATCCCTGGGAAATCGATTCGATAAGGAGATACCTGCTTCGGCAGCAGGACGTGGGAAATTTTGTCGAAACTGGTCTCCTGAGTAATGGGATTTCCATCAGGCCGCAGCAGGGTTGCACCCACGTTGATGTAAGCCGGAATAGTGTCCTCGTTCACAATTTCACCCAAAATCACGATCCGATCCGGGCGCTGCAGCGCGTTCATGGATATGATCCGGACCTGCGGCGAGTCCACATTTTGCACGCCCCAGTCGTCCTCCGCGTTGCGATTGATCACGTCCCAGCGCAGGTAATTTACCGGGATCACTTGCGGCGCAACCTTGGCAATCGTGGTGGTGGGCCAGCGCACTCTCCAGGTTTCGCCTTGGTGTTCGACCTGCAAGTCTCGAACATCATCAAGCGGGCCTACAGCGGTGGAATAGTGCAGCTTTACGCGGACTGTGGCTTCGCGGCCGTTATTGTGCACTGGCCACACATCGAAATGTTCAAGGCTGGCGTAAGTAAGAAGGCTGCCATTACTGCCTGCAACATCGCGGACGAAAGCTGCCTTCTCCACTTCACTCGAATTCGCCAGCAACGAATGCGCTGAATCCCACTTCCGCGCCTGCACTTGACTGAGTAGAAGACGTGTGGCTTCATCCGGTGTGCGCGAGGAACGCATGCGCTCGCGAGCCACCACGCCCGATTGGACCCAACCGAGCAATAGCAAAACGACGGTTGCGATCGTGATCACGAAGGGAAGAACGTGTTTCATCAGCGTGCCTCCTGAACGTACACGTGCTCTCCAGTGGGAACAGGAAATTCGACCACATGCTCCGTAGCGCGGACGCGATCAGGCAGCAACAATGCCATTAGGATTGCGAGAATGCTGCTTCCCAGCGGCAGAGTTCCCCAAAGCAAGCCTTCCCACGGCGCAGGCATTGCATCGGATTGAATTGGCCGCGCCGGGGGAACATCTTCCTTAGACCAAACCGTGATCGTGCCCGCGTCGTAGGTTTCAATTTTCCGCCACCCAGCAAAAGCTAACATCGGCTCGTAGTACGGATCGTGAACAAAGATGTATTTCAGCCCGTAATTATTTGCGTGTTTCAGCATGGCGCGGAGCGATTCCATGCCCGCCGTGCCGAAGAATTTGGCGCTGGTGAGCTGCGCAGAGCCGTAATGGGTCATCTCCGGCAACAGGCGGGCAGAGTTGTACTCGCCGTCAACACTGTTTGCATTCGCGTACGTAGACACTTTAGGTAATGCATTGCCAAAGCCGAGCGTCAGGTAACGATATCTGTCATGTCCGTTGCGATTGAGAAACTCCACGACCGAATCCACATTGAGTCCGCTAAGCGTGTGGAACGGACTCCATACCAGCCATCCCATGGCAAGCGCCATCGTGACGACAGCGCCGACTGAGAGGCCCACAGCGGCGACTGCTCGGTAGCGGTCCAGAAGACTTTCAGCGAGCAATCCGACAATCGGCAACGCCAGCAGAGCTGCTGAAAGCGTGAACCTTTCAAACGTCAGAATCTCGAAGGCACGCCCGAAAATCCACTTGGGAACCGGAGTTGTTCCACCCAAGCCGAACAGAAACGCTATCCAGAATCCGAACAGCAACGGCCGAAGCCGCCGATTGGCCGAACCCATCCAGATCACGAACGGCAGCGCCAGAATCATCGCTCCATAAGGAACAAAGAAATAATTCGTCAAATAATTCAGGTTCAGCAGCAAGTTCGAGCGGCTGGCGTGAGGAATCGGAATCTGCTCGATCGGGTGGCGGATAATTGCAATCCAATAGGGAAGCAGAATTACGCCCACGCCGATCCCAGCAACCACCGCGAACATAATGGCGCGGGTAAGCACCGCAGCCACGGATCGGCCTTCCCGGCGATCAATACAAGCCAGCCACAATACGGGCAAAGCAAACAGCACCGAACCAAAAATCAGGGTAACGTGATGCACGGATGCAGCCGCCCAGACCAGAACCAGCCCTTTGAGCAATCCCTTCGCATCGGCTGAACGTGACCACTCGTAAAAATAGGGCAGAGCCAGCAGGTAAATCGGCGCAGACAGCATGGTCGAGAGCTGGCCCGCCGAATAAACCAGAAATGCTACCGCCCCTAAAAACACGCTGAACGCGGCGGCATAACTGGCGGCGCGCTCACTTACCCACAACCGCGAGAATCGGTAGACGCCTACTGCCAACAGCACGATGGCAATCAGTTGCACCAGCGCATACGCCTCGCGCAGACCGACGATATACGAAAGAATCGCTATCCACTGATGTCCCAGCGGCGGGTAAGTCGTCTGCGAAAAACCGGCGAACCACTTTTCATTCCACGGATCAAACCAGTGGTGAGCGTAATGGGAGGCAAAAAATATGTGCAGATTGGCGTCGTAAGAAGTGGTGAGCGGCAGTTGCATCGTTAGCAGCGGGCCGTGCACGATCAAGGCCAGCAGGACGATCGCCGCCAACGGGATTGGCCTTCGTAAATAGCTCGTTTCCACGGTATTGGAAGTCCTCCCCGGTTATATGAGCAGGGTTGGATTCCACATTGCCCAGGAAGGTTTTCCGAGCTCCTGCTGGTGCCTTCGCGGCACCTTCGATCCAAAGTGTCCAGAAACAAAGCTGTGAACTTCTTTGCAGCAGCTCTGTAACCAACTCTATGAAATTGCGTGGCATCAGAGCGTGGGATAGGGCAAGACTTTCCGCCGGAAAAAAGGAAAGTTGAGTTGCGCTCACATCGCACCGATGCCTCGCCAGCGGTTACATCTCGCTGTTGTCTGTTTGCTATTGCTCAACCTCACCTTGCTTGCGCAGACATTTGAGATCAGTCCCGGCGGAAGCGCGCCCACGGCGCCTGCGAAGAAAAAATCGAAGGCTGCCCCTAACCAGTCTGCCCCGGCGGAGAACGGAATCGGATGGGGCTCGGGAATTGAAGTCGCCCGCCAGGCCCGCGCCGCCCAGCAAGCTTTGCAGAAAAATGACTACGCAGCGGCGGTGAACTATGCCACCCGCGCAGCAAATGCCGCGCCCCAGAATCCCGCGTTGTGGTTCCTACTCGGATATTCCGCGCGCATGGCTGGCCGTTATCAGGTCTCGCTCGACGCCTATCAGCGCGGGTTAAAGCTTCAGCCGTCTTCGATTCAAGGACTTTCCGGATTAGCCCAGACCTATGCTAAAGCGGGCCGGCAGGCCGAGGCCCAAGATACCTTGCAAAAGGTTCTAGCCGCGAATCCCAAGAGTGTCACCGATTTGCAGCTAGCAGGAGAGCTCTCGCTTAGCTCGGACGCAGGCACAGCCCTACAACTTTTGAAACGCGCGGAAGCTTTGCAGCCCTCGGCGCGATCCGAACTGCTTATTGCGCGCGCCTACCAGCGGCTCAATCAGGCGCAAGAGTCGAAGCAATATCTGGATCGTGCACAAAGTCGCGCTCCGAAAGATCCGGATGTACTGCGAGCGGTTGCGTCCTTTTATCGAGACAGTCACCAATACGATGTTGCCATTGCGACGCTGCAGAAAGCAGTTGCACTGCCCAAGGGCCGCAACGCGCTACCCGAGCTGGCCTACACATACGAATTGGCTGGCAAAAGAAAAGAGGCGGCGGATACCTATGCCCAAGCCGCCAATAGTTTTGCCGGAGATCCAGGATTGCAACTCAGCGCAGCACAAGCTCTAACCAACGTCGGTCAGTTTGATCACGCTGAAGCATTTCTCAAACGCGCAGAGGCCCATGACGCCAACAATTATCGTCTCCATGCCATTCGCGGGCAGACTGCCAGTATGCAAGGCGGCAACGAAGATTCCATCCGCGAATACCAGGCGGCCTTGGCGCACTTACCTGAGGGTGTTCCGGAAGGGCCCCTTTATCCCGTATCGCTTCACTTGAGCTTGTATCAGCTCTATCAAGCCACCGGCCAGCCCGCTCCGGCCGAACGTGAATTGCGTGCCGCTCAGACCCAGATGGCAAAGGTCGGCGCAGCCGATCAATCGAACCAGCCGGAGTATCTGCGGCTGCGCTCCTTGATTGAAGCCGGATTCAATAACTTCGATGCCGCAGAGAAAGACATCAAGCAAGCGCTCTCGCTGGAACCTTCGAACGTCAACATCATCTTGAATTATGCGAACCTGCTTTGGAAGACAAACCGCAAGCAGGAGGCATTTCAGACCTACAACCGCGCTTTGGGCCTTGACCCCACGAATCACGCGGCTTTGACTGCCATGGGATATCTGGCGCGAGAAGTGGCAGACGCGCAAACTGCGGAGAAATATTTCCTGAAACTCACGCAATTGTATCCGCGCGATTACGTGCCCTATCTCGCTCTCGGTGACCTCTATACCTCCATTCGTAGATTCGGTCCTGCGCAAGAAAACTATGAGAAAGCTCACCAATTGGCGCCCAATAATCCGCTGTCGGTTTCGGGTGGGGTGAACTCGGCGATTGAAAGCCACCAACTCCCTCTTGCTAAACACTGGCTCGACCGCGCGGACCAGAACGCGACTATCGCGCAGAATCCGCAGGTCATGCGGGAGCGCGAACGTTATCTCACGCTGACCGGCCGTTACCAAGAATCGGCGGAACTTGGCTACAAAGTTTTGCAGAAACTGCCTCGTGATCCAGAAGCGCCCGTTTATCTCGCTTACGATCTGCTTTTCCTGAACCGCTACGACGACGCGGCGAAGATCGTGGCTCAATACAAACCGATTCTCCCGAAAGATAAAGACTTGCGCCTGATCGCAGGCTATATGGACACGCATTTCGACCGTCTTCAGGATGCGGTCAGCGATTTCACGCAAGCGCTGGAACTCGACCCTAACGTTGCTACGGCGTATATGAACCGCGGATTCGTGTTGAACGACCTAGAAGAACCGACCAAAGCGGCGAAGGATTTTCAGATGGCGCTCAAACTGCGCCCGAACTACGGCGAAGCACGTCTCGGGCTTGCTTATGCCGACTTGCAACTGCGTCGATCCCGCGCGGCCCTCAAAGAAGCCGAGTTAGCAGCAAGATTGCTGGGAGAGTCGCGCACCACCCATCTGGCGCGTGCGGAAGCCTATCGCCAGCAAATCATGCTTCGGCAGGCAGAAGGGGAATATCGAGCAGCGCTCAAGATCACTCCGAATGATGTTCCCACGCGCCTCGCTCTCGCCGATACCCTATACCGTCAGCATCACTATGCGGATGCGATTGAACTCTTGAAGACTTCAGCTGGCCTGTCAAAACAAGGTGATCCGCTGGTGTATGCGCAACTGGCGCGGTCCTATGCCCAACTGCATCGCCGCGATGGGGCTATGCAGGCCGTTCATTCTGCCGAGCAGAACTCAGGAGAGAACAGCCGGGTGCTGATGGCAACTGGCGACGCCTTGATGACAATTGGCGAGCACCAGGCGGCAATGGACCGTTACGCGCGCGCGCTCGATGCGCCCAACTCAGATCGCGTCGGAACAAGACTGGCACTGGCGCGGCTCTTTTCCGAAAGCGGCCATCCCGACCAAGCGCAGCAGCAAGTGAGTCTCGGCTTCGCCGAATCGCGCGTGGGCGAAGCAAATCCCATCACCGCCGAACACCTGATTGAAGCGGCACAGGTGCTCATGTCAATCCAGGAGTTTGATCTGGCCAAAAAATACTTCGAGCGCGCGCAGGCCGAAGGAGCAGACGAGCAGGCAGTCGCGATTGGCATGACCAATGCCTATTTGGCCCTGGGCGAAACTCAAAGTGCCGGGCAGACCATCAAGAGCTTGGGGAATAATCCGGATAACTACGAGAATTACGATTACCTAATTGCCCTGGGAAACGTCTACCGGCAGGAGCACGAAACTGCGCAGGCGCTCTCCGCATTCGCCCGAGCAAACACTCTAGTTGAGGGCAACGAATCAGCAGAAAAAATCGAAATCAACCTGGCGCAACAGGAAGGGCGCCAAATCACCAACAACGTTAGCGTGCAGCCGGAGGTGTCGTTCAGTCCCATTTTCGAGGACATCAATATCTACACGACTGACGCCAAACTACGCGGGATTACTGATCCGGCTCTTCTGCCTCCGCCGCGCTCCTCTTTCGAGTCCCGCGCCGACGCCCGGTATCGCATTCATCTCTCTAATTTTCCGACGATTATGGGACTGGTCGAGGAACGCAACGCGCGCGGCCGAATCTCATTCCCCAGCGAACTCCTGATTCAAGATCGGAATACCTACGACACGATTATTAACGGAGGCGTGAACCCAGTTCTGCATTTCAGGAATAACAGTATTTCATTCGAACCCGGCCTTCAGTTCACCATCCGGCGCGACACCATCTCGCCGGTGGACATGAACCAGAATTTGTTTCGCCAGTTTCTGTACGTTTACTCCAGCCCATTCTTCAATTGGCTCTCATTTTCAGGCAGCGCGATGCACGAGGCCGGTCCGTTTACCGAACGAAATCTGCACTCACGCGATTTAGCAGCGAAAATTGATTTTGTCGTTGGTCGACCCTGGGACAAAACCGCACTGCTAACCGGATATTCAGTCCGCGACGTTCTCTTTCGTCCGCTCGTCCGGGAATACTTTACGACTAGTACGTATGTGGGTCTCCAACGGAAATTGGGCGATAGCATCAAGGCTTCGGTTTTCGGCGAATATATGCGTTCCTGGCGCGTGCAGGACAACCAGTTCGCCATCGCTCAAGCATTGCGTCCGGCATTCAGGCTGGAATTCACTCCCAACAAGCGCTGGAGCGTCCAAGCCAATGGAATTTGGTCACGCGGCGAGGGCTTCCATGCCTACGACAACGTCCAGAATGAAATTCTGGTTACATACATGCGGCCGCTACAACAGTCTATTCACGATGGGCTGGGCGATGTGTCGGCAACCTATCCACTTCGCTTCTCTTTTGGATTGCAACAGCAAACCTTCTACAACTTCGCTGGAAGGAGCGTGACCACGGTTCGTCCGGTCATACAACTAAACCTGTTCTGATAACGAAAATGCTATCGGTGCCCATCCCAAGTCTTGCACATTCCGAAGCCCCGATGCTTGCGTGCTGTTATGAATTCGGATTCACAGGGCAAAAACTCCATGCCTGAGCGGGGGCCAATTTCTGCTGCCTCACAAGTGCTGCGCGAGAGCGCTGCCCAAGTGTGGGGGAAAGGTTCATCCGGCACACTCCGTGCGCGTGTCGTGAGCGGCAGCATGATCATGTTGCTGAGTTCAGGGCTCGTCGGCGCCATGAACCTGGTCTACAACCTGGCCATTGCGCACGGGCTGGGGGCCGCAGGTTTTGGCCATGCCAGCGCGGTGTACACGGTCCTGATGCTGCTCTCGTCGGTGACGCTTTCATTTCAGTTGTTGTGCTCAAAGTTCGTTGCCACCAATGATCTGGTTTCGGCCAAAGTTGGAATTTATCGCTTTCTACATCGGCGTGCCTGGCTGTTCGGAGGCGGAATAAGTTTGCTGCTGATCCTGACCAGCCCAATCCTTTCGAATTACCTGAACCTTCCGACGCGCAATTACATCGTTCTTCTGGCCGCAGGGATTGTCTTCTTCATCCCACTCGGCGTTCGTCGCGGGCTCATGCAGGGAATGTACGATTTCCCGCATCTCGCCGGAAACTTTGTGCTGGAGGTCATTGTCAAGCTCGCAGGGGCCCTGCTGCTCATTGAATTCGGCCTTGGTGTTACTGGCGTGATCGCCGCCGTGGTCGCATCAATCGTGGTTTCTTATCTGCTGGCGAAGCCGGGAAGGGAACTCGCCAGTGACACGGCAACGCGCGTTCCAGCAACCCTCGAAGAAGGCGTACAGGCGATTGTCTTTTTTGTTGGGCAGGTAATCATCAACAATCTCGATATCGTTCTGGTGAAGCATTTCTTCAGCGACACCCAAGCCGGTGTCTACGCTACGGTCGCGCTAGTCGGACGGGTTGTATACATGCTGTCCTGGTCGGTCGTCAGCGGCATGTTTCCTTTTTCCGCGGGAGTGCGCTATCAGGAGCGCGATGGGCGCGCCGTCCTCAGCACCGCGCTATTGCTGGTCGTTTTGATTACATCTTTGTTCACGTTCGGAGTCTGGGCGGCGCCTGCCAGGATGTGGCTCACCGTTTTGGGATCCGGTTTCCCACTCAATAAAGGTATTCCATATTCATCGTTACTGGTGCTTTATGCGGCAACTACGGGCATTTATTCGCTGGGTGTAGTGCTGATGAGTTATGAGATTTCTCGCAAGATTGGCAATGTGAGTTGGCTGCAGCTTGGCTTTAGCGGCGCGATTATTCTCGGAATTTATCTTTTTCACGGCACGTTGCAGGACGTCATCATCGTCCAGTTGGTGGTGATGATGTTGCTTCTGATATCGGTCTCTGTGCCCTTCTTCCGCGCGCAAACGGGGGCGGTGCACCCGGAACCGGCCGCCATTCTGGACGCGGCAGTGATGCAGAAACTTCGCCGCGTTTCTGAGGATGAAGCTATTTCAGAATTCTTGAAAAGCGAATTCTACCAGCCCGAGTTCGACCGCTATCGCGAGCAGTTTGAGCACATCGTCGAACATCCCGATCTTAGCAACTCGCGTGAGAACACCATCCGCCGAGCACTTTTGTACCTGCGCCGTGGACGGCTATGGCGCGAGTTGCCCGCCGATACCGAATGGTGGGAGGTCGAACTGCACAGTAGGGATCTTCACCGCATTCGGGTCTTCCCGCGTAATCACTGGCGAGGCCTGGCGGAAGGAAATTTTTATCTCGCCGATATGCTGGACCGCATTCGCGAAAAAGTCGGCTCCAATTCGCCGGAGAAATATGTAGCCAAGCTGCGTTCTTTGAGTTCCGATGTCGCACACGGTGTAGACCACGGTTCAGTACTTTTGATTGGCATCGACGAGAGCGGACCGTTCACGATCATTGAAGGCAATCACCGTATGGCGGCGGCGAGTTTGGTTGCGCCTGACGCTATTCATCGCCGCTTCCGGTTTTTGTGCGGCTTCTCGCCGGGCATGAACGAATGCTGCTGGTACCAGACCGATCTTTCGACATTGTGGCGCTATTTTAGAAATTACTTTACTCATCTATTTGAAAATCAGGATGTGGTGATCGCTTCTGCCGCGCATGAAATTGCGCAGGCCGCCGGCACCCCGCGCGCGGACCCCGCATAAGTCCTGCCGTCCCTCTCTTGCCGCACTATTGGATTGACGATGAGGCGTTCGCAGGCTCGATGCTGCGCGCCACGTAGTGTTTTCCGTCGAACACCGCGGATACTCTGACCTCACCTCCAGGCCGAGCATCACGCAAGCTGCCAGGCGGCAGCGACTCCAAATAGATTTCGTATGTTGTGTTATCAGACTCGTTCGCCACCGCGATCAGCTTGCGCGAAAGATCCATATAGGTGATGGGCCCGAAAAACAAAAACTGCGTGCCCGGTTGAGCCAACACTGAAATTTCACGAACCGTGCCCGCTCTCCCTCGCTCCGGCCCGAAGGTCAGGCTTATCAAAGCTCCGGGTTTTAAATCCGCAACCGAGCGAGTTTCGCTTCCCTGGCGCACAAGTGTATTTGGTCCCAAAGTGAACTTTACGGGTTGAGCCGAAAGTTCGTCGTGCAACGTCAAGACACCACTCTGTGGATCGTACGAGACAATCTGTCCCCTCCCGCTGCCGGCGGCTACATCACTGTCAATCCAGATGCTCTTCGCAAAAATCTTCGTGCCATTGAGCATCGTATCGACGTAAACACGCTCTCCGACCTTGACGTCGCGCTGCGTCGACGGTTGACCGTCGCGGAAAAAGTGGGTGCGAACATCGAATGCAACATTCATCTTCTGCTTCTGCTTGGTGCCGAACGGCTGAATGGTTAAGCGGTCTTGCACTCGATCAAGCCGGGTAACCGTCCCCCCGAGCAAGGAAACTTTCCCATGTGGCAGCGGAGGCAGGTCGAGCAAAGGATCGTGTTCCTGCGACTTGACCGCGACCGGCACCGGCTTTGCCGGCTCGGGAGAACTCGAAACCGGGCTGGATTCGGTTTGTGCGAAGGCCAAACTGCACAACCCCGCGAGTGCCACGAATTGAAAGAAACGA
>Ga0070717_10000415_pt1 | contig 27295 bp, 18 predicted proteins | sample LARL113metaG_FD_71366 | JGI IMG/M metagenome (GOLD analysis project Ga0070717, IMG submission 71366) | Corn, switchgrass and miscanthus rhizosphere microbial communities from Kellogg Biological Station, Michigan, USA - LAR L11-3 metaG | ecosystem: Host-associated > Plants > Roots > Rhizosphere ...
TTACGGCGTTTTGGGCGCCAGCCGCAGCGTGTGGATGGCTGCCGCTTGTGCAATGTTGGCGCATGCGGGAGGCTCGACCGTCTGGGTGTTCTCCACGACGCTGCTGCAGCTTCATACCGACGACCGCTTCCGTGGGCGCGTCTTCTCTGCGGATCTTGGCGTGGCGAGCCTTACGTTTGCCACCACCGCTTATTTATGTGGCCGCTTATTGGACCGGGGAATTTCCGCGCGGACCCTGGCAACCGGCACGGGCTTGCTGATGCTGATTCCGGCCGCGATTCTCGCTTTTGCGCTTCATGCTGCCCGCGACCGGGAGAGGCGCGTTGTGTCGTCGGTGCCCTAGCGCGAACTCAGCCTCGTGGCTTGCCGGACGGCGCGGCCGCGGGGTAGTCTGGTGCGGCAAGAGAAATCGCTGCGTGAGCTCTGCGTCTCGTCCCGATAAAAGCGTAGGGCGCGCTGAATGACCATCCATGCCCCTGACCGCCATTAGCCCTACGAGTTCGAGTTCCGGTATGTTTCCGGTCCTGAAGTTCGTGCAGGGCAGCGAACAGAAGGATCTGGTCATGGCGCGAACCCCATTCACCGTGGGACGGAAGGTGGATAAGGATCTGGTAATCGCCGACCCACGGGTGTCGCGCGACCACGCGCAGATCAGCCAGGAAGGCCAGGAATTTTTCCTCGAAGATCTTGGGAGCAAGCACGGCACGTTCGTGAACGGTGAGCGTGTCCAGCGCCAGAAACTGGAGCGGGGCGACCGGTTGGAGTTTGGGGCGCGCGATTCGGCCTACGTTCTATTCAATCCTGCGCAAGCTACTTCCAACACCGCTCGCGAATTTCTCAGCCAGATCTCGGTCATTCAGATCAAGCAGGAAGCGACGGACCTGGAGAAACTCACGCTGTTTCTGGAGGCCGCGCGCAAGCTGAATACTGCGGGTGTGCTTGACGAGATCCTGATGACGATGCTTGACGTCACGCTTCAGTTGACCGGGGCCGAGCGCGCTTTTGTGTTTCTCAAGGATGAGGAAGGGAAACTCCGGCTGGCCGCGGGTCGCAATTCCAAGAAGGAGCCGCTGCTCGACGACAAGACGATTTCGCATTCCATCCTGGAGGAGTCGCTGCGGTCGAACTCCGAATTCCTCCTGACCGATACCAGCGACTCGCTCGATCTTGCGGGCCGGCAGAGCATCGTGGCCTTTGAATTAAGGACGGTGGTCTGCATACCCTTGCGCAAGATGCAGGTGCAATCGACGCGCGATGCGCAGACGCCGGTGCCGAACGCCAATGCCGTCGAGGCGATGGGAGTGCTTTACGTCGATTCGCGCTTTGCGTCGCGCGACATCATAGGGGTGAGCAAGGACATCCTTCACGTAATCGCGACGGAAGCGGCGTCGCTCATCGAAAACGCGCGACTGGTGCAGGCGGAGGAGGAAGCTCGCCGCTACCAGCAGGAGTTGAGCATCGCGGCCAGCATCCAGCAGCGGCTGATGAAGGTGAAGATTCCCGAAGTGCCGTTCGCCAAAATGGAGGGCAGAAACCTGCAGTGTAAAGAAATCGGCGGGGACTTCTACGACGCCGTGAACACCAAGGACGGGCTGGCGGTGGTGCTGGCCGACGTCAGCGGCAAGGGAGTTTCGGCGGCGCTGCTGGCCTCGACCTTGCAGGGAATGATTTATTCACACTTGATCGCCGGCATGACGCTGCTGGATGTGGTTACCGCGGTGAACCGGTTCTTCACAGAAAAGATGGGCGGAGAAAAATATGCGACCTTGCTGCTGGTGCGCCTGCGCCGGGACGGCGAACTGGAGTATGTAAATTGCGGCCACGTGCAGCCGCTTCTGGTGTGCGAGGGAGAGGTAATGCGGCCCCCGCACGGGAATGTGCCCGTGGGATTGCTGCCCGACGCGACTTTCGAGAGCGCCCGATGCCAGATGAAGTCCGGCGACCGGTTTATTCTGGTGACCGACGGCGTTACCGAGGCGGAAAATGCTTCCGGCGATTTTTTTGAGGACTTCCGGTTGGAAGCGGCGGCTGTGAAGTCGCCCACGCTGGAGGGAATTTTTTCGTCGGTCACGGAATTCTGCGCTGGAAATCCTCTCAGTGACGATTGCACCGTGGTTGAATTGTGCTACACCAGCGTGGACGACTCAAACGCCTAAGTCTTTCCTCACCTCGAAATCAGCTACTCCACCGTGACTGTATAGTCCGTTCCTTCCCAGCGATTCCCGTTAGGCCAGAAAAATGTGAAGACGGCTTGCGCCCCGGGTGGGAGCGAAGCGGTCGGCAAGTCGAGGATGTAAATTCCAAGCCCAGTGTCGCGCGCATCGGTGTCATGTGTCGACTTCCATCCGTCCACCGTCCAGTGCACCCGGCCGGGGTTGCACAGCACGATGCGGAGGGTTTTGTTTCGGGGAATGCTGCGGGTTTTGTTATTAAACCTCCACCCGAAGATCTGCCGCACATGTTTATCAACCAGATAACGTTTCACGGTCTGGGGAGGCTGGTCGAAGATTTTGTTGTCGCGAATCGAGCGGCGCAGCTTTATATATTCGGAGTGGGCCCACACGAGCGGGCAGGCTGAGCCGGTGGGCTTGCCGCGGAACAGCTCGAGCGACGGAATGTCGGCGGCGTCCCAGACTTGTTCGGGAAGCAGGCGGCTCTCTTCGGAGGTGGAATTCTCCAGGACGGTGAGCATGGCCTCGGCCTCGTCGCGATGGTCACCGGCTAGCGCGTAGTGTCCACGCTCGCCGGCTAGCAGCGGCCAGGGGCGGCCGATGCCAGTGCCATCGAAGGCGGAGCCATCTTTGTGTTCGCCGTACCCATCTCCGTTGTAGCGGTACCAGCATGGGCCTTGAGGCAACTCGACCGCCAGCAGGGCGTCGATGGCGCGCAGCGTGTTCAGAATGCGTGGATCGTCGGGGGCGCGAAGGCCGAAGCGCACCAGCGCGAGCGCGTCGGGGCTGATGATGTGATAAGCGCGTTCGCCATCCGAGCCAGGCGGGCGGTTCTTGATGGGAACAAATCCTTGCGTGGGCGAGGCGGCGCCGTCGGTGCTGGGCGGGGCAATACGGACATAGTAGCCCGCGATGCCGAGTTGTTCCGCTAGATCGCCTCCGGTGGCGTAGACCCAGCGCTCGATATTGTCGTTCCAGGCATCAGCAGCATCGCGCATTGTCTGCGCCTGGTCGCTGTGCCCAGTGAGGTCGGCGATGTCAGCCCCAGCCAGTAGCGCGGAAATTTCAGCGGCCAGGGTGAAGGGCGAGTACCCGGCGTCTTCCTCCCATCGATCCTGTTGCGTAACCGGACCGTTGCGAAGAATAAAACTGGCGGCTTTGCGCACCATCGGCCACCAGCGGTCGAGCCTGCCTAAGCCCTCCGATGTTTCGCGGCGGAGCAGATCGAGCAACAGGATGGGGAACGCTGTTTCGTCCATTTGGATGCCGCCCCAGTACGGACGACCGTCGAGCCAAAGATTCTGTGCCCAGTTTCCATCAGCTTCCTGCGTGGCCTCAAGGTAGCGCAGGACACGAACTGCGTCGGTGACCGCTCCGGCGGCTAGAAGCGCACCCGCGGTCTCGACGAGGTCACGTGGCCAGACTAGATGATATCCGCCCAGATCTTCGTCACCTTTGTTGAAGCCCCACGGAATGGAGAGGCTGGCGATGATGCCGCCGAGAAAATCTTTCGACTCGTGCGTGCGCAGGACGGCTGTCGATGCGCGATAGAGATCACGCTGACGCAGCGGTTCGTCAAGTTTGAGCAACGTGCTTTGCCAGTTCTGCCACTGCGAGACGTAGTGGCGGCGAATGTCCGCATAATCCTCGGACAGCGAGGAGCGCGCGTGCTGGCCGGCCTCTGTCCACATGGATCCGAAGCCGAGCGCGAGGACGAATTCACCCTTGCAGGCGGCGAGGTCGACCTCTCCGGTGAAAGCGATGTTGCCATTTTCTGCGCGGGTGTATTCCCACTCCATCTCGAAATGCTGAGAAAGGTCCTGCCAGCCATCGGAGACGCCGACGAATCCAACCGATGTCTTCTTCCATGGGGCAGAGGATGCGAACGACAGAGTGGTGCCATTATGTTCCGCAAAAAACATGGGGTGGCCTTTGTAGTCACCCATCCAACCGGTGTTGCCGTATCCACAGTTCGCCAAGTGCGGCGAGAGCAAAGCGTAGAGGTGATAGTCGGAGAGCTGGCCCTGCAAGGGCTCGAAGCGCACCTTCTGCAGAACGACATTGCGGTAGGGGTCGGTAAGGACTTCCTTGTGGATGCGATAGAGTCCGGTGTCGCAGGTGTTGGTCAGTTCGTAGGCAGGGATGCCGGGCTCGAAGGCGTGATTTTCGAACTTGCAGTGACGCTTCTCTTCAGAAAAGAAGTCGCGGCCGTTGGTGACAATAAATCCCATATCGCGGGTGCACGCCTGATCGACCCGGGGAAAATAAACTTCGTTCAGGATGCCGTGGCTCAGCGTGAACCAGACTTTGCTGTGCTGGTTGAGGGCAGTGCCGAAGCCCATCTTGGCGCTGGATGTCCAACGTGGAGGAATGCCGGGCCAGCCCGGAGCAAAGGGTGCGGAAGAATCACTCATGGAGTTTTTGTCCTCTAGCCGGTGAAACGCGCACCGACGGAATTGACAAACCTATTACAAGCTGGGATTCGATCTTCTGCGGCAGGGGTCATCAAATAGTTAGCGGCCCCTAACTGGACAAATTGCAACTAAACAAACAGGAATCAGAGATAATAGACCACCGAGCGCGGGAACATGAATAAGGTACTAGATGCACGAGCGGCACTGATAGTAGCAGCGTTGTGGGCCTGGTGCGCGCTGTCGCTCGTGGCGCGGGCCGAGGATGCTTCGTTGCATACGGACTCGGCGCTGGATCGGGGATTTTCCGGACTCTACAATCTTGACTTTGCGGGTGCACAAAGGGACTTCGCATCGTGGCAACAGCTGCATCCCGATGATCCGGTGGGCCCGGTAAGCGAAGCGGCGGGATTTTTGTTCTCGGAGTTCAACCGGCTCGGAGTTCTGGAGGCGCAGTTTTTTGAGAATGACGCGGCCTTCGACAGCCGCCCGAAGCAGACACCCGATCCGATGGTACGCGAACATTTCATGGGCGCCATCAGGCAAGCCCAGAATCTGTCGCGCCAGCGGCTGGCCAAAGACCCAAAAGATCGAGACGCGCTGTTTGCCCTTACTTTATCGTCGGGCCTGCAAGCCGATTATGCGGCGCTCATTGAAAAGCGCAACCTGGCGTCTCTGCACTTCGCGAAGGAAGCTTCTGCGTCGGCGCAGCAACTGCTTGCCATTTGCCACGATTGTTACGACGCGCTGGTAGCGACTGGCTTCAGCAAATACATTATCGGAAGCATGGCAGCGCCCGTGCGATGGGTTCTTCGTCTGGGAGGGCTGCCGGCAGATAAGCAAGGCGGAATTGCTGACCTGCGAACCACGGCCGCTCACGGACACTACCTCGCACCGTTCGCGCGAATCTTACTCGCGATCGCGTATGTGCGGGAAAAGGATAAACCGCAGGCGCTGCAGTTGCTCACCGGATTGCGGCAGCAGTTCCCGGCGAATACGCTTTTTCCGCGCGAGATCGCACACCTGCAGGGGTCGCGCTAGCGGAACGCGGAATTTCTTTTCGTACACTTTTTCCACAGCGTGGCGACTGGAGTTTCGGTCGCATCCCGGTCATTCATCAGAAATTTACCCGTTTGTAACTCTCCTGTAACACAGCGCCGATAGAACGAGGACATCTGTTCAAGGAGGAATCTTCTACTCTATGCGCAAAATCGTTTTGCTGTTGGTGTGTGTCCTTCTGGCCTTGCCGGTCGTTGCGCAGACCACGCTGAACGGAGCAGGCGCCACGTTTCCTTATCCCATCTACTCGAAGTGGTTTAGCGAGTACCACAAACTTCATTCAAATGTCGAAATTAATTATCAGTCCATCGGCAGCGGCGGCGGCATCCGCCAGGTAACGGCCGGCACCGTGGATTTCGGCGCCAGCGACATGCCGATGACCGACAAGCAGCTGCAAGAAGCAAAAAGGACGATATTGAATATTCCAACCGTGTTGGGCGCCGATGTGCCGGCCTATAATCTCCCCGGCGTGAGCGTTGACCTCAAATTTACGCCCGAGGCATTGGCAGGAATTTTCCTGGGCAAGATTTCCAAATGGAATGACAAGGCGCTCACCGGAGCGAATCCCGGCGTGAACTTGCCTGACAAGGACATCATCGTGGTGCATCGCTCCGATGGCAGCGGGACCAGCTTCATCTGGACGGACTATCTTTCCAAAGTCAGTCCAGAGTGGAAGAGCCAGGTAGGCGCCGACACCTCGGTGAAATGGCCGGTGGGAATGGGAGGAAAGGGAAATGAAGGCGTTGCGGGATTCGTCCGGCAGTTGCCGGGTTCGATCGGATACGTCGAGTTGATCTATGCTGTGCAGAACAAGATTACATACGGCAGCGTGCGAAACTCTGCGGGGAACTTTGTGAGAGCATCGCTAGAAAGCGTGACCGCAGCGGCTGGCTCGGCTCCCAAGATGCCAGCGGATTTTCGCGTTTCGATCACTAATGCTCCGGGGAAAGATGCGTATCCAATTTCCAGCTTTACCTGGCTGCTGATTCCGGCGGAATCGAAGGATGCGGCGAAGGGCAAGATTCTGGCCGACTTTTTGAACTGGATGGTAGCCGACGGCCAGAAGATGACATCCGCGCTGTCTTATGCACCATTACCCGACAATGTGGCGGCGAAGGTGAAGGAAACGATCAAGCAAGTCAAATAAGCCCCGCCCCAGCGGGATAGTTTCAGCTCATCGCAGGACACAAAGGAGAGAACGATGAAGTCTGAGTGGAAAGTGTGTGTAATTCTGTTCCTGGCGACAGGGCTGGTCGGGCAAACCAGCACCGCGCCCAAACCCAGGAAGCCAAGACCAGCGGCGCAGGAAGTGACGGCAGCTGATGTGCAGGCTTTGAAAGATGCGATCGCACAGCAGCAAGCGGCGCTGGCGCAGCAGCAGCGCCAGATTCAGGAATTGCGCGATGAGCTGCGCAACAAAGACCAGGCCGCGCAACAAGCACAGACCGCTGCTACCGACGCTGCAAGTGAGGCGGATGCAGCCCAGGCGCAAGCCACTCAGCAGCAGCAGGCAGTCACCGAATTGAAGAGCGATGTGACTGACCTGAAGAGTAACCTGGCCAGCACCGTGGTGACCCTGCAGGAGGCGCAGAAGAGTGCTTCCGGACCTCCGACGGCGATTCACGTCAAGGGAATCACGATCACTCCCGGAGGCTTCCTGGCGGCTGAAACGATTTGGCGGCAGCGTGCCATAGGGGCGGATATCAACACGCCGTTTAACTCCATCCCGCTGCCCGGCAGTTCGACCTACAACATCTCCGAGTTCTTCGGTTCTGGGCGCCAGTCGCGAATTTCCATGTTGGCGGAAGGTCGGCTGAAGGGCGCGAAGTTGACGGGCTATGTGGAAGCTGACTTCCTCTCAGCCGGTGTGACTTCCAACAATAACCAAAGCAACAGCTATACGTTCCGGCAGCGGCAGGCGTGGGGCCAGGCCGCGATGGACAACGGTTGGAGCGTTACCGGCGGACAGATGTGGAGTCTGGTCACGGAGACCAAGCATGGCGTGGACAATCGGACAGAAGCGCTGCCCATGACCATCGATCCGCAATATACCGTCGGCTTCAGTTGGGCGCGGCAATACGGCGTGCGCCTGGCAAAGAATTTCGGGAATAAGGTATGGTTCGGAGTATCGGTGGAAAATCCGCAGGCGACTTTGACTTCGCACAACAACGCGGCCAACTTCTTAGTGGGGACGGCTGGAGTCGGTGGTGGCCTTTACAACCTCAACGCTAATTATTCGTTTAATCCGTCGCCCGATATCATCGCGAAGCTTGCCTTCGAGCCCGGCTTCGGACACTACGAGATCTTCGGCGTCTACAGCCGCTTCCGGGATCGTATCTTTCCTTGCGAAGACGTAGCTGCAACCACCCTCTGCGGCAGCGCTACCAAGCCTGGCCCGAACGCGACCGGGGCCTTCAACTCCTCCCAGAACGGCGGCGGAGTTGGCGCGAACGTGCGCTGGTCATTCGCACACAAGCATGTTGATTTCGGATTGCATGGGTTTGGAGGCAGCGGAGTGGGCCGCTATGGCACGGGTGGACTGTCAGACGTGGCCGTCCATACCGATGGCACGCTTTATCTCATTAAAAGCTTGCAAGGTTTGGGGACCCTTGAATTCCACTATCCGAAGGTGGATATCTATTTCAACGGAGGTGCAGAGTATGCAGGCCGCGCGGCCGACTTTGATCCGGTCCAAAAGAAGTATGTTGGTTACGGAGCACCCCAGTTCGTCAACACGGGTTGCTTAGCCGAAACTGGACCGGGAGCGGGCGGATTCGCTCCGGGCGCTCTTGCCAACTGCAATGCTGACAGTCGCGATCTCATCGAAGCAACTGCGGGTGCCTGGTTCAAGGTGTACGACGGAGCCAGAGAGAAACTGAATTGGGGCCGAATTCAGTTTGGTCCGCAATACTCGGTGGTGATCCGCAACACCTGGCACGGTGCGGGTTTCCCAAGCGACATCCAGGGAGTCGACAATATGGTGTTCACCTCGTTCCGTTACTACCTGCCGTAACGGCCGGTTGTACGCGCAAGCCACCACGGCCGGCACTTGGACAGAATCTACGCTGTCTAAGTGCCGGTTTTGATTTTGGTAACTTGCAACGAACGGCTAAGCGATCGGCCTACTGGGGTTTTCGGGAATGCTTTATACTGATGTTCCCGTACCGAGTCCGGGCTTCGCTCAAGGGTTCGTTTCGTAAGAAAAAATCACACGAATAAGTAAGCGCGTTTCCATGGTTCGCATTTCGCTCGACAATCCACAGTATTACCTCAATCGCGACACTTCCTGGCTCGCGTTCAACCGGCGCGTGCTGGAAGAGGCGTCGGATGAGGGCAATCCGCTGCTGGAACGCCTGAAGTTTCTTTCCATCTCCGCCAGCAATCTGGACGAGTTCTTCGAAGTCCGCGTGGCCGCCATGATGCAGCAGATTGAGGACGGCTACAACGAGGCCGGTCCCGACGGGTTGAGCCTGACGGAAAAACGGAATCTGCTGAGTAAGCTAACCCATGAATTCGTGGACGACCAGTATGACTGCTGGAACGCGCGGCTCCGTCCCTCGCTGGCGGAGAACGGGATTCGCGTGCTGGGGTTGCACGAGCTGGATGCGGAGGCCTTGCGGTTTGTCGATGAATACTGCGAGAAAGAACTTGACCCGCTGTTGACGCCGGTCACGGTCGATCCGGCGCATCCGTTTCCGCGAGTCATCAACAAGGCGTTGTGCCTCGGCTTCCTTTTGCGGCGGCGCAGACGGTCGGCGCTGACCTACACCGGCGTAGTGTCGGTGCCACGAGCCTTGCCCCGGCTGGTGCGGTTGCCATCGGAGAGCACGGCGGATTTTATTTTCCTGGCGGATCTGGTGGCGCATCACGCCGTGCGCATGTATCACGGCTATGACGTCGTTTCGTCGGCGCCTTTTCGCGTGACCCGCAACAGCAATCTTTATCTGGCGGAAGAGGAGGCGCGCAGTCTGCTGGAGTCGGTGCGCGCGGAATTGCATAACCGGCGCAAAGGCGATGCTGTGCGCATGGAAATTGAGGCCGACGCCGATCCCGAGATTATCGAACGTTTGCGCACTGTGTTTGAGCTGGACCCGTGGCAGATTTTTCCGGTGAATGGGCCAGTCAATCTTTCGCGCTTATTCAATATCTACGAGCAGGTCAATCGTCCCGACCTTAAGTATCGAACTTTTTCGCCGCGGGAGTTGCGGTTAACTTCGAAGTCGAAGGATCTGTTCGAGGAGTTGCGCGGCCACGACATCCTGCTACATCATCCGTTCGATTCGTATGATGCTGTCATTTCATTTATCGAGTCGGCGGCGCAAGATGAAAATGTTCTTTCCATCAAGCAGACTCTCTACCGCACCAGCGAACATTCGCTGATTGTTCCTTCGCTGATGGATGCAGCGTCGCGGAAGGAAGTCACGGCGGTGGTGGAGTTGAAGGCGCGCTTCGACGAGGCCTCGAACATACGGTGGGCGCGCGATTTGGAAGACGCGGGCGTGCAGGTTTTCCACGGCCTTGTGGGTTTGAAGACGCACTGCAAGCTGTCACTGCTGGTGCGGCGCGATCCCGACGGGAGGACGCGCAGTTATGCGCACATCGGCACCGGGAATTACAACGCGACGACGGCGCGAATTTATACCGACCTCAGTTTGTTCACGGCCAACCCAGAAATCACGCGCGCGGTGCACGATGTTTTTAGCTTTCTGACCGCGTATGCCGAGAATCCAAGTTACGAGCCGCTGCTGGTGGCACCGCTCGATCTGGCGGAAAAATCCATCGCGCTGATTGACCGTGAAGCGGAGCATGCGCGCCAGGGCCTGGAAGGCCGCATCATCGCAAAGATGAACGCGTTGCTCGATAAGCCTGTCATTCAGGCTCTGTATCGTGCGTCGCAAGCCGGAGTGCAAACCGATCTGATCGTGCGCGGCATCTGTGCGCTTCGCCCGGGCGTGCGAGGCGTGAGCGACAACATTCGCGTGCGCAGCATCGTGGGCCGATTCCTGGAGCACAGCCGCATCTTTTATTTTGCCAACGGTGGTGAAGAAGAGATTTACATGGGCAGCGCCGACTGGATGCCGCGCAATCTTTACGAGCGCGTGGAAGTTCTGGTACCGCTGCGCGACGAGATGCTACGGGAACGAGTGAGGCACGAAATCCTCGACGCATACCTGGCCGACAATCGCAAGGCGCGAATTCTGCTGAAGGATGCGACCTACATACGCGCATGGCAGGCTTTGCACGGCGCTCGGAACCGCCGTCTTCCGACGGGGGATGCGGCGTTCAGCGCGCAGGATTTTCTGATGAGCGTCGCGGAAGGGAAGGCTCCGGCCGAAATCCCAGTGCCGGTACCCGCGCGAAAGCGTAAAGTGATGGTGGGGAGGGAACGATAATCCCAGATGATCCTCTATTTTCTTCGCCACGCCAGTGCGGGTGAGCACCTTGCGAATCCGAAGAAGGACGAGAAGCGAGCCCTCGACAAAGAAGGAATCGAGCAGTGCGGCTATATTGGGCGCGCCTTGGCGGCGCTCGATGTTCAGGTGGATGCGATCGTTTCCAGTCCGTTGAAGCGCTGCACGCAGACCGCATCGCTGGTCGGCAACGAGCTTGGCTACGAAGGCAAATTGCAAATTGACAATGGCCTGCGCCCTGAGGCCGGGCTCGCCGATTTCCGAAAGCTCCTGGACAAGTATTCGCGGCAAGAAGCGATCATGGTGGTGGGGCACAATCCTAACTTAAGCCAATTTCTGGGAGCGGTGATCAGTGAGTCTGGCTGCGAAGCCTCGACGGAACTGAAGAAGGGTGCAGTGGCCAAGGTGGAAATGCGGCGCACCACGGGAACGCTGCAGTGGTGCCTCACACCGAAAGTTTTGCGCGCGCTCTACGAGGCTGCCGTAGAGAGTTCGCGTCCGAATACTTCGCGGAAATAATCCCGCTCTTTCTCAACCGCCCACAGCTCCAGATCTACCCCCATTCGACGACGAGGAACCAGCGTCAATTTCACTTCCGCGGAACGCACGGCGACGTGCACTTTCTCCACCGCGTGACTGCGGCCCAGGTTCAGCGCGCGTGCCAGACGAAGCAACAAAATTGCTTTCTGCACATCGGCGCGATCGCCCGGATCCAGCAGTTTCATGGGACCGTCTTCCATAGTGGGGCGCGATTTCCCCAGATAGCGTGCGATCGCCGCAATAATGCGCCGTTGTTGTGGTGTGTAGCCGAGAATCTCAGAGTTGGAAATGATGTAGTGAGTGTGGCGGTGGCGGCCGTTGCGATTCACGTAGTCGCCCACTTCGTAGAGCATGGCCGCTGCCGAGAGCCACTCGCGGTATTCCGGCGGAAGGCGGTGCAGTGAGCGCAAGGTGGAGAACAACAAGGTGGCGGCGTTACGGACGTCGAGGGCGTGCTTGCGATCGACCCGATAGTGGTCCACCGCGGTCATGATCGATTCCCAGCGTTCGAACTCGATCTGCCTGCCGGAGCGCGTGCTGCGATCGTAGTCGGCGGCCATCTGGGCGAGGATGCCGTCGCGCAGGCCGAGCGGCGAATAGCGGAAGCCCTTGAGACGTAAGCGGTCCAACAATTCCTGGTAGACGATGGCGCCTGCGACGATGATCTCGGCTCGCCGCGGGCCGATGCCTTCGATCTTGCGGCGTTCGGCCACCGGCAGGCGCGCGAGGCGTTTGGCGATGCGCTTCATTTCGGCGGAGGAGACGATGAGCCGCTGGCGGCTGGCGCGTCGGCGCAGGTGGCTGGCCACAGCTGCAAGAGCTGCTGCCGTTCCTGAGGTCGCAATCACATTCTTCAGCTTTGCCGTGCCTATGCGGTCGATGATGCGATTGACTTCTCGCGTGATGAAGCCGCGTAGTCGTTTGAGTTCGCCCTTGCGAATGGGATCGTGCCGCAGAAATTCATTCGTCAGGCGAACTGCGCCTAGGGGAAGGCTGACTGCGTCGCGAATGTGTCCACCTTGCGTGACGGTCAGTTCGCAACTGCCCCCGCCGAGATCCATCATGAGCGTCGGAGAGCTGTCGACGCGCGCGCTGGAGATCAGGCCGAGGTGAATGAGCCGCGCCTCTTCCACGCCAGAGATGATCTCGACTCGCCAGCCGGTCGCCGAGCGCACCCATTCGAGGAACGCCTGGGAATTGCGTGCGTCGCGCAGAGCGCTGGTCGCCACTGCGCGCACGCTGTCGGTGACGATCTGCTGCGTGGCACGATGGAACCGGCGCAGCACCTTGACTGTTTCCGCGATGGAGTCCGGAGTAAGGAATCCGGAGCCGAAAACACCCTCGCCAAGGCGCGTGACTTCGCGGTCTTCGTGGAGGGCGCGGAGCCGTCCGCCTTGCAGGCGCGCAATTTTTAACCGAACAGAGTTGGAGCCGATATCAACCGCGGCAAACGTGGGCATGGCGAAGGCTCACAGTTTACATGCCTGCCGGGGGGATCGTCATCTTGGGCGGGGCTTAAAAGCTGGCTATGCGGCGGACTCAGTGCGCTCAACTAGAGTCGGACTCTTCGTGCTCATTTTGCGCAATTGATCCGAAGAGACGGGCACTGGTTTTGCCTGGTCGGTGGGTGTGGCCGCGAGCGCCGCGACGGCGTGGCGGAATTTGGTTCCCGTCACGTTGTGGAGTGCGGCCACCAGCGACGACTGATTGAGATCGCCCAGCTTCTTAGAAGCGGCCTGCGTCAAAGTCAACCAGTCATGCCAATTGCCTACGGCATCCTGCAGCCGTTTAACCTGTCCGATAAATTGGTTCGCCTCGGATGATTTCGGAGCAAATTCCGCGGCATAGCGGGCGCGCTTCACCACCATGCGGTACCGGTGCAGTACATCTTCGCTGATCGGCCCGGATGGGCGGATCACGTCGTTCAACATCGAGCGGGCGACTGTCAGCGCGTCGCGGCTGGTCTCAGTTCTAACCTCTTTCGCTCCTCGTCTAAGCCGCTTGCGCAGCTCGCGGATCACGTCCTTGGTCAACATTTTGCGCAGTTTTTTCTCGTGCTTTCCGCGAAGCTCAATCAGACCGTGCACGAGTTGCGTTTTGCGACGCGGTTCCTGGGGAACCTTCAGGCTACGCAGGGCGGCAAGTTGAACATCGAGGTCGCGAACCCGTCCAGCACGCTTGCGAATCCGGCTCAGCATTTTGAGGAGTTTCTTCTGGTTCCGGTCGCGTTCGGGGAGGAGTTGTTCCAGCAAGGTTTGTAGTCGTCGGCTGGTCGTGCGGAACGCGTGGACGCTCTGTGCGCTCGGTTGCGACGAAAGCTTCAGCAGTGCCCGCTCCGTCTTCTGAAAGACAAGCTGGCTACGATCAGGAGCGATTGACATAAGAACGCAAATCCAGCGGGAGAGGCTAATACTGCTAATTCAGAACGTGACTTGCAGACAGCATTGGTTTCGAGATTCAGGTTGACTGAAAGCCCTGGCGGAAAATCCCTACTTGATTTTAACACCTTTGTAACACGTCTCTGCTACGGTTAAGCCGAATGGCCAATCCAGCATTACCTCGGCCTGATATGCCCGGACCGCAACCTGTTGAAGGGACGAAGGTTACTTCGGTATCCGCGCACCGGGCAACGCCTTTGCTACAGGTTTCTGGCGGCGAGATTCGCGATCTTATTTTCAAGTCTGCAATGACAGCCTGCGGTTTGGCTGTTCTCGGAGTACTCGTCCTCATCGTTGGCGAACTCATTTCGGGTTCGGGTCTTTCTTGGCACGCATTTGGCTTCAAATTCCTCGGCACCAGCGACTGGGATCCCGTAAACGAAAAGTTCGGCGCTCTGCCATTTATTTACGGGACGCTGGTTTCGTCACTGGTGGCGCTGATCATCGCGGTCCCGCTTGCGGTGGGCGTCGCGGTATTCACCACCGAGATGTGCCCGAGGGCGCTGCGCGGCCCGCTTTCGTTTTTTGTCGAATTGCTGGCCGCGATTCCCAGCGTGATTTACGGGCTGTGGGCAATTTTTGTCCTGGTGCCGCTGTTGGGCGGATACGTTGAGCCATTCCTGGCGAAGACTCTCGGCTGGACGGGCCTGTTTGAAGGCGCTCCATACGGATATGGAATGCTGGCGGCGGGGATCATTCTGGCGATCATGGTCATCCCGATCATTTCCTCGATTACCCGCGAGGTGCTCATGGTTGTTCCTCAGCATCAGCGCGAGGGCGTGCTGGCTTTGGGAGCGACGCGCTGGGAGATGATCCGAGTCGGGGTGCTGCGCAATGCCCGCGCAGGAATCGTCGGCGCAATCATTCTTGGATTAGGCCGGGCGCTCGGGGAAACCATGGCCGTCACCATGGTGATCGGAAACAAGCCGGAGATTGTGAAGTCGTTGTTCGCGCCGGGATACACCATGGCCAGCGTGCTGGCTAACGAGTTCAGCGAGGCAACCGGCGATGTCTATCTTTCCGCCTTGGTTGAGATTGGACTGGCGCTGTTTCTGGTCACGATCATCGTGAACGCGCTGGCGCAATTGCTGGTGTGGACGGTGACGCGCGGCCAGCCTGTGAGGGGACATGCCTGAGTCGATGAACAAGGTCGTGGTTCGACAGGGTATCCCGCCAATTACCTGGCGCCGCCGACTCACGGATCATTTTATGACCGGGGTGGCGGTCTTGACCGTCGTGCTGGTGTTGGCTCCGCTGGTTGCCATCTTCGGCTACCTCGTGTATCGCGGCTTGGGCTCCATCAACTGGGCCTTCCTCACGCAAACTCCCAAGCCGGTGGGGGAGCCGGGTGGCGGCATGGCCAACGCGATTGTGGGATCGTTTCTGATCCTTGGAATTGCCAGCATCATCGGGGTGCCGTTCGGAATTGGCGCCGGGATTTATCTGGCCGAATTTGGTCGCAATCGCTTCGGCAGCGCAATCCGCTTCACCGCGGACGTGCTGAATGGCGTCCCTTCCATTGTGATTGGCATCGTTGCCTGGGCGATCCTGGTTCGCGGCCGTGGGTTCTCCGCGCTGGCGGGCGGAGTGGCGCTGTCGATCATGATGGTGCCGACCATCTGCCGGACCACGGAAGAAATGCTGCTGCTGGTGCCGCAGGCGTTGCGGGAAGCGGCCTATGGACTTGGCGTGCCGCGCTGGCGGACGACTCTTTCCGTAACGCTGCGCACGGCGACGTCGGGTGTCATCACCGGAGTGATGCTGGCTTTTGCCCGAGTGGCGGGCGAAACCGCGCCGCTGCTTTTCACGGCTCTGGGGAATACATATTGGAGCCTTCGCTACGACCAGCCTACGGCTGCGTTGCCGCTGCAGATTTATGTGTACGCGAATTCTCCCTATGAGGACTGGCATCGCCAGGCGTGGGCGGGATCGTTCGTGTTGATACTTCTTATCGTGTCGGCGGTTGCGGCTGTCCGCTATGCGGTGCGCCGTGGGAGTTTTGGAACGACATAATTTATGGGTGTTGGAATCCAGGTCGAGGGTCTGAATGCCTGGTACGGCAAAGGCCAGGCCCTGTACGACATCAATCTGAAAGTGGCCGCGAACCATGCCACTGCCCTGATTGGTCCGTCGGGATGCGGCAAATCGACCTTTATCCGCTGCATCAATCGCATGCACGAAACCATTCCCGAGGCGCGGGTCGAGGGCCGCGTCCGCATCGGTGAAATCGATGCGTACAACGGAACCTCGGCGACGCAACTCCGCCGCCGCGTGGGGATGGTGTTTCAAAAAGCGAATCCATTTCCCACGATGTCAATTTACGACAATGTCGCCTCCGGCCTGAAGCTGAACGGATTTCGCGACCGGCGCAAGCTCGACGAAGTGGTGCAGCACTCGCTCGAGGTCTCGGCGCTGTGGGACGAGGTGAAGGACCAGGTGCACAAGAAGTCTGGCGCCAGCCTGTCCGGCGGCCAGCAGCAGCGCTTGTGCATTGCGCGTGCCCTTGCCGTCGAGCCTGAGGTTCTGCTGATGGACGAGCCTTGTTCTGCCCTTGATCCCATTTCCACGGGAAAAATCGAAGAGCTGATCTTCCAGCTTAAAGAGCGGTATACCATCGTAATCGTGACCCATAATATGCAGCAGGCGGCGCGTGTAGCTGAATTTACGGGCTTCTTTCTGCTGGGGAAGTTAATTGAGTTCGACAAGACAGAAAAGATTTTCACCAAGCCGTCCGATAAAAAGACGGAAGATTACATTACGGGCAGATTTGGATAAGAAAGGTTCGGAGAATGCGCACGCGCTTTCAGCAAGGGCTTGACGATCTGCGGCAGCGGTTGCTGCGCATGGGCGGACTGGCGGAGCAGGCGGTGGATCGCGCCCGCCAAGCCTATGTAGAGCGCGACCTCACCCGCTGCCAAATGGTGCTCGAAGGCGAGAGCCTGATCAATACCGCCGAGCGCGAGATCGACGAAGCGGCGTTCGACCTGCTCGCCATGCAGCAGCCCATGGCGGTGGATCTGCGCTTCATTCTGGCGGTGACCAAGATTAACTCGGATCTGGAACGCGTCGGCGATCAGGCGGTGAACATTGCCGAGCGGGTTATGGATATGGTTGAGCTTCCGGCCGCGGATTTGCCGGTCGACATTGCGCGGATGGGTTCGGCGGTCAGCGCCATGGTGCGGCGGGCCCTGGAGTCGTTCATCGAGGGCAAAGTAGAACTGGCGCAGGCCGTCCTCGAAATGGATAGCGTGATCGACCGCATGCGCGACGACGCTTTTATCCAACTGGTCAAGTCGATGAACGAGCGGCCGGAATTTGTGCGGCAGGCACTGGACGCCCTGCTGGTAGCTCGCAATCTGGAGCGGGTCGCCGATCACGCAACCAACATTGCCGAGGACGTCATCTTCTGGGTGCAGGGCGCCGACGTTCGCCACAACGTGCATCCCGAAGAATCGGAAAGCACGGAACCGGAGCGCCCGACGCCGAGGCTTTCCGGCCTCTAACAAAGATGTGGGGACAGCCGCCCACGGCTTGTCCGGTTGCGAGATGCTCGAGAGGCTTGTCGATCACATCCAACGAGTGAGACCTTCCTTTTGTTTGGACAGTTTTGACCGTTCACCCCGGGTTGAATTACGCTCATCACCTCTCTTGTTTTTATCTATCGCTTCGCGGAGGCGCCTTTGATTCGTTTGTTTTGCCGTCTTTCTATTCCAGTGTTGCTGAGTGCCGTTGCTGTTTCGCAAACGTCTTCCGCGGATCGCCCGCCGATCATGCTCCCCACCAGCAAGATGCTCACGGTACCCTCGCCGGGACGGATTGGCAGCACCAACAGCTTTCCCGCGACAATGGTCGCGAGTCCAGATGGACACTACGCCGCGCTACTCGACAACGGGTATGGCACACAGGAAACACTGGGACAACAGTCGATCTCGGTGCTTGATCTGAAGACGAATCAAATCGTCGACTATCCGGATGCGCGATTTGGTGAGGAATCGCATCAGAGCTATTTTCTTGGGTTGGCATTCAGTTCGGACGGTAAGCGTTTGTACGCGTCAGTAGGTTCGTTGACTGATCCGACCGGCGCGAGACCCGGCAACCTGGGAAATGGCATCGCGGTCTACCGCTTTTCCGAGGGCAAAGTTGCGCCCGAGCGGTTCATTCCGATTGCTCTTCAGCCGCTGTCTACCGAGAAGAAACTTGCAATGGGTCTGACAGCACCGCCTCATATGGCGATTCCGTATCCCGCGGGGCTGGCGGTGATTGCCGACGGAGGCCGCGACAAACTTCTGGTCGCGAATAATCTCTCCGACAATGTGATCTTGCTCGATCCTGCGACTGGAAAAGTGTTGCAGAGTTTTGATCTGAGCAGCAACGACCTGGTTCCGTCTTCATTCCCTTATACCTGCGTAGCCACGCGAGATGGACGGCGCGCGTGGTGCAGTTTGTGGAATGCCTCCCAAGTGGCGGAGCTCGATCTGACCAGCGGGAAGGTTACCCGTTGGATCAAGTTGAAGCAACCAGAAGATCCGATTGCGCCGGGTTCGCATCCCACGGCCATGCTGCTCGGCCCCGATGAGAAGACTCTGTACGTGACGCTTTCGAACATCGACCAAGTTGCCGCGGTGTCGACCAACGATGGCAATCCGGTTCAATTTTTCGCAACCACCGCGGCAGCACAGAAGTTCGCCGGTAGTTACCCCACGGCTCTGGCCCAGACGTCGGATGGCAAGCATCTTTTTGTGGCAAACTCCGCGATCGATGCGGTTGCTGTCTTCGACATCTCGGAATCTGGGTCGGGCTCACAGACTCCGCAAGGGCCGACCGGCTCTATCCCCACTGATTGGTATCCCAGCGCGCTCGCGGTTCACGACGACGATCTTCTCATCGCCACTGCCAAGGGCGAAGGCGCGCGCGACAATAGCGGCATGGGGAAGACCGCTTACGAGACAAAGCGGCACGGGCATCCCTACATTGCTACTCTTCTTCGCGGGTCGATTGCCCGTTTGAACATTCCTTCGACGCTCGAAAAGCTACCTCAGCTGACGCAGATGGCGGAAAGCGACAACCTGCTGCACAACGATCCTGGAACCATCACGTTCGCGGGCGAGAAGAATCCGTTCAAGCACGTCATCTACATCATCAAAGAAAATCGAACCTTCGATCAGATTCTCGGTGACCTGAAGGTTGGCGACGGCGATCCTTCGCTCACCATGTACGGCGAAGACATCACTCCCAACGAGCACAAGCTCGCGTTGCAGTTCAGCGTGCTCGACAACTTCTACGATAGCGGAGAAGTTTCGGGCGACGGTCATCTGTGGTCCACTGCTGCGATTACTTCGGACTACAACGAAAAGACCTGGCAGATTGCCTATCGCGGCAAAGAGCGCACCTATGACTTTCAGGGGCAGGTGGCAGATGAATATCCGCTGGAGCACAATCAATCGGACGTCGACGATCCTTCCACAGGATTTCTTTGGGACAATCTCGCGCGCAACCATGTCAGCTTTCGCGACTACGGCGAATTTGTGAATGCAGAGTGGTGCAACGAAAAATGGAAAGTGGAAAATCCGCGGCAGGGAACTCCTTCGGGACAAGAAGCCCGCTGCCCGAAGACCGTCGTTGAGCAGGGAGAAATGCTCGCGCCGAACGTCGGCAATCCCCACGCCGGGCCCAGCCCATGGCCGTGGCCGGTGCCTTTGTTCAGCGACGTGAAGCCAACCAAGGCGGTTTTGCGCGGGCACTTCGATCCGCTCTATCCGGATTTCAATACTGAATATCCCGACCAGCTCCGCGTCGACGAATTTATGAATGAATTTGCGGCTTACGTTCGCGCTCGCGACGCTGACGAGGGCCCGGAGTTGGAGATGCCGGCGTTCGTCCTGCTATACCTGCCGGACGATCACACGGGGGGCACGCGTCCGAATTTGCCGCGTCCGGCCGCCTCCGTCGCTGACAATGATCTGGCACTCGGGCGGGTGGTTGAAGCCGTTTCCCATAGTTCGTATTGGGACGACACGGCGATCTTCGTTCTGGAAGATGACGCGCAGAACGGCGCGGATCACGTCGACGCGCACCGCTCGATCGCGTTCGTCATAAGCAAGTACTCTCCCGGATCGGCTGCCCAGCCAAACGTGGAGCATCGCTTCTATACGACGGTAAATATGATTCACACGATGGAGACCCTGCTCGGCCTCCCGCCCATGAATCAAAACGATGCGTACGCGCCATTGATGGGGCGGATGTTCTCTGGGCCCGGCGATCAACCGGCTTATAAGGCGGACTATCGCAACCTGAAGAACGGGCTCATCTACGAAACCAACAAGCGCGAGGCGCCAGGCGCGAAGATCTCGTCGCGAATGGATTTCTCGCGCCCCGATGCGGCCGGGGCGGCCCGGCTGAATGAAGTCTTGTGGCGCGATCAGAAGGGCTCGACGCCCATGCCCTCACCTAAACATACCGTCTTCCCCGCAGGCGGCGACTGACCGCTTATGAACCCGCTCGAAATTTCTGTCGACCAATTTCGGCGCCTTGCCGAACAAGTCACGCAACTCGCGGCCGAGTACCTTCAGAATCTCGACGCCCAGGCGATTTCTCCCGCAACGAACGGGGCAGAGATGATGCGAGTTTTTGGTGGCCCAATGCCTGAACAGGGGCTGGGGGAAGAAGCTGTGGGCAGCCTCGGCGATGCGATGCGCTTCTCTCGTGCGCAAAACGCGCGCTTCTTTGGATATGTTCTAGGGTCCGGAGAATCAGTGGGAGCAGTGGCCGACTTGCTGGCCAGCGTGCTGAACCAGAATGTGACGGCATGGCGCTCGGGTCCGGCGGCTGTGAGCATCGAGCAAACGGTTGTGGACTGGCTGGCGCAAGCGATCCGCTGTTCCGGATTTCACGGCCATCTTACCGGTGGAGGTTCGTCCGCTAACCTGATGGGGTTGGCGATGGCTCGCGAAACCAAAACACCGGCCAATGAGGAAGGAGTGGCCCCGGGTGGAGTCGTTTACGCCTCCGACGAAATCCACATGTCCATTCCGAAGACTGTGGCCTTGCTCGGAATCGGACGTGACAACCTGCAACTGATTCCAACCGACGAATCATTTCGCATGATTCCCCAAGAACTCGATACACGTATTCGTGCGGACAGAGCAGCCGGCAGAACACCCGTGGCCGTGGTGGCTTCAGCCGGCACGGTCAATACGGGGGCGGTAGATCCGCTCCAGAAGATCGCAGAAATCACTCATCGCCACGGAGCATGGTTCCATGTCGACGGCGCTTATGGTGCGTTGGCGGCGATGGCGGCCCCGGGAAAATTCGATGGTCTGGATCTCGCCGACTCGATTTCTCTGGACCCGCACAAGTGGCTCTACCAGCCACTGGACTGCGGCTGCCTGCTGTATCGCTCATCGGAAGTTGCACAAAAGACCTTCGCGCACAGCGGCGACTATGCGCGCGCACTCAGTGCAGACCCGGTGGAAGGATTCGCTTTTTTCGAAGAGTCGCTGGAGTTGTCGCGAAGATTCCGCGCCCTGAAGCTGTGGCTCTCGTTGCGCTATCACGGCTTCGGGGCATTTCGCGAGTCAATCGCGAGAGACTTGGCCCATGCCCAGCGGCTAGCAGTAGCAATCAAGAACGAGCCCCAACTCGAACTGCTGGCCCCGGTGGAACTGAGCGCAGTATGCTTCCGACACAAAGGGGCGGGCGGGTTAGCGGACGAGGAAATGAACCGCTTCAATCAGGCGTTGTTGAAGCGCGTCGTCCAGCGGGGTCGAGTCTATTTCTCCAATGCCTCGCTGGTAGGAAGGTTCTGTCTTCGAGCTTGCATAGTAAATCACCGCACGAAGGATGCGGATGTGGACAGCATCATTCCAGAAGTGCTGGCGGCTGCAAAGGAGATTGGTGAAGTCGGTTGCGCGCCGCCTGCCTCTATTTCAAATTGACAGACTCCTTCAGCGGCAGATCCTGCGACGATCCGCCCACCATGAAGCCGTAGTCTCCCGGAATTAACTGCCAGCCGTTTGTTTCAACGTTAAAGATGGAGAGATACTTCGGGTCGATCTCGACCGAAACTTCTTTGTTCTCTCCGCTGTTGAGAGCGACCTTGCTCCATCCCACCAGACGTTTCGGCGGCTCTGCGGCGGCAGCCGGCAGGGAAGCGTAGACCTCGGCAACTTCGGCTCCAGCGCGATTGCCGGTGTTCGTGACGGTGAAACTAACGCGAGGATTCTTCCCTGGCGTTACTTTCAAGTTTGAATATGAATAAGTGGTGTAGGAAAGGCCGTAGCCAAAGGGGAACAACACGGACTTCTTCTCCGCGTCGTACCACTTGTATCCGACCTTGACCCCTTCGTCGTAGGTCAACGGAAATGCCGGCAAGCCTGCAGCGATTCGTCTCCAGCCCCTGCTGTCGGCGTCCCGAGTGACCTTGGGCGGTTTGACAATTGTGGGATGCGGCAAATCGGCTTCACTCTTGGGGAAGGTGATGGGCAGTTTTGCACTTGGGTTTACGTCTCCAAAGATGACATTCGCCACTGCTTCAGCGCCCCGGCTGCCTCCAAACCAGGCTTCCAGAACGGCGCTCACGTGATCGACCCAGGGCATGGTCACAGGACCGCCCGATTCGATCACGACCACGGTATGTGGATTGGCTTCCGCGACCTTCGCGATCAGGTCATCCTGATTCTCGGGAAGAGACAGACTGTCGAGATCCATCCCTTCACTTTCCCACTGGTAGGCGAAAATGATGGCGACATCGGAGTTCTTAGCCAAAGCCGCGGCTGCGGCGGGGTCGGCCCCGGAGTTGAATTGGACAGTGGCGCCCGGAGCCTTCGCCCGGATCGACTTTTGCGGAGAAGTTGGGAACCAGATCTTCTCGAGCCAACGAGTCTGTCCCTTGCCCGGAGGCATGATCGCGTTTCCCCCGGGAGGATCGACCTGCGCCGAACCGCCGCCAGAAATCATTCCCACATCCGCGTGCGGACCAATTACCGCGATGCTGTGAATTTTCGAGGCATCGAGAGGAAGCTGCGCATGATCATTCTTCAGAAGCACGGTGCTTTGTTCTTCGATTTTCTGCGCCACCTCGAACCCGCCCAGAACGTCCACCACGCTTTTCTGCGGTGGATCGTCGATGACGCCCGTGGCAAACATCGCCCAGAGAATCCGATGCACATGGTCATCTACTTCCGCCATTGGCAGCTTGCCCGCCTCCACCGCTTTCTTCAAATCGTCTCCGAAGAAGATCCATCCTGGCTCCTCGTGATCGAGCCCAGCAACCGAGGCCTTCTCCATGCTGTGGGTACCTCCCCAATCAGAAAGCACAAAGCCCTTGAAGTTCCAGTCTTTCTTCAGGAGATCGGTGAGCAGATATTTATTTTCGCAAGCGTAGTCTCCATTGACGCGATTGTAAGAACACATAACCGCGGCGATCGCGGAATCCTGCAAGCCAATCTCGAAGGCAAGCAGGTCACTCTCGCGGGCCGCGCGATGGTCGATGCTCACGTTGACCGCATTGCGTCCGTTCTCCTGGTCATTGAGGGCATAATGTTTGATGTCGCCAATGACACGCTGCGCCTGTAGACCCTTCATGACTTCTCGCACCAACGTTCCAGCTAGCACGGGGTCCTCGCCCAAGTATTCGAAAGTGCGCCCGTCGCGCGGTTCACGCGTGAGATTGACGCCCCCACCCAACGACATGTTGTAACCTTGGGCGCGGAGCTCGCGGCCGATCAGAGCGCCGTATTCGTGAGCCGCATTTAGATCCCAACTGGCAGCTGCGGCCACATCCGCAGGCAGTGCTGTCGAATAGCGGCCATTCTCGCCGCTGCTTCTCACCCCATAAGCAGCGTCTGACATCTGAATGGCGGGAACGCCCAGGCGTGGAATGCCGACGACGTATCCGGCGCCGCCGTTGGAATGCACCGCGAGGGGACTCATCGCACTGAGTCCGGCCATGCCCGTGCCGTGAAGCATTGAGATTTTTTCGTCGAGCGTCATCTCTTTGACCACCATCGACGCGCGCTCGTCAGGACTGAGGTTTGAATTCGACCAAGGATGGTTGTTGTCACCGGATTGTGCGAATGATGAATCGAGAGAGCAGAGGAGAATTATCGTAAGTGTGAAAAATCGATTTAGCACAGGGGGGCAGGGCTGGGACATTGTCTTTCCTCGAATGAAATTATGAGTTGCCAAATCGTTAATGTTACGCCTTTTTGCCGAATCGTCAGCTTTTAATTTTACGGCATTCCCAGAGTAGGAGTCGCATTCGTAGCAGCGAAGGTAAGACGAAGCTTAGCACTCCGGTGCGCGCCCGCAGTGCGAGGGCGGGATGCCCTCGCGACCGCCGGCAAGTTGCCGGCGTTACAACGCCTCAACTTCTCACAGGTAGGCTGTGGCTTTACACTAGAGGGGTGAAGATTGCGCTCGGCCAAATCAATCCCACGGTCGGAGACTTCTCCGGCAACGCGGCAAAGATCGTCGATTTTTCTCGGAGGGCTCAGACTTCTGGGGCGGGGATGATTTTATTTCCCGAGTTGTCGGTGTGCGGATATCCGCCGCGGGACTTGGTTGAGCGAACCTCGTTCGTGATGCACAACCGCCGGACCGCGGAGCGGATTGCCGCCGAAACTCGGGGAATCGCCGTGATCTGCGGATTGGTCACCGCCGCTCACTCCGACGCCGGCAAGTCGGCCATGAATTCCGCAGCATTGTTGATGGACGGCAAGGTTGCGTTCATTCAGTCCAAAATGTTGCTGCCCACCTACGACGTCTTCGACGAGATGCGCAACTTTGCTCCCGCGAAGAGTCAGGAATTGTTTTCGTTCTGCGGCAATCGTATGGCGCTGACCATTTGCGAAGATGCGTGGAACGACAAGCAGTTCTGGCCTCATCGCTTATACACAGTCGATCCGGTAGAGTCGCTGATTCAGGCGGGCGGAAATTTTGTGCTCAACATTTCGGCTTCGCCCTTCTGGATCGGCAAGCGAGAACTCCGCCGCGACATGCTGGCCAGTATCGCCCAACAGCACAAGGTTCCGGTGGTCTTGGTGAATCAGGTAGGCGGCAACGATAGTCTGGTGTTCGACGGCTCCAGCCTGGTGCTCAATCGTGAAGGACACATCATCGCGCAGGGCCGGTCCTTCGAAGAAGATCTCATCTATTTCGATTCGTCCGACTTAACGGGCGAAATGCACGAGCAGATTGCCGGGGAAGAGGCCAGCGTGTATTCCGCATTGGTTCTCGGCACGCGCGACTACATGCACAAGTGCGGATTTCGGCAAGCGATTATCGGATTGAGCGGCGGCATTGACTCTGCGCTGACCGCAGTCATCGCGGCCGATGCGGTCGGGCCGGAGAATGTGATCGGCGTCGGTATGCCCGGCCCTTATTCGTCGCAAGGCTCCATCGACGACGCTCGTGCGCTCGCGAAGAATCTCGGGATTCGCTTCGAGGTGCTTTCCATCAATCCCGCCTATGAGGCATATCGATGCGTCCTCAAGGATGTTTTCGCGGGTACGCCCGAAGACGTTACCGAAGAAAATATTCAGTCGCGGGCCCGAGGCACAATGCTGATGGCGCTCTCCAACAAATTCGGGGCGATCGTACTCTCCACCGGCAATAAGAGCGAGTTGGGCGTGGGGTACTGTACGCTCTACGGCGACATGGTCGGCGGCCTGGCAGTCATATCCGACGTGCCAAAAACGCTGGTGTATCGACTGAGCGAATTTGTGAATTCTCGACGCGCCGTGATCCCACAGCCGACGCTGGAGAAGGCGCCCTCTGCGGAGTTGCGGCCGAACCAGAAAGATTGCGACTCGCTGCCGCCTTACGAAGTTCTCGACGCGGTGCTGGAAGATTATGTGGAGGATTCCCATTCGGCGGAGCGCATCGCCGAGGATCGCGGGTTCGATATTGAAACGGTAAGGTGCGTCATTCGCATGGTCGATCGCGCCGAATATAAACGCCAACAGGCTGCGCCCGGTCTCAAAATTTCTCCCAAGGCCTTCGGCTATGGACGCCGTTTACCGATTGCCGCCAAGTGCGAAGCCTGAAGAACCCGCTTTGAAGTATCCTGATAGATCGCTTTCCTAAAAGCCCCAAAACGTGAAACTCGAAAGGAAACCATGCGCAGTTTTGTGAACTCGATCTGTATCGCTCTGCTGGTCGGCGCTTTGACGATGGCTCAGACCAAGCCGGCGAAATCAACTCCCGCCAAGCCTTCGGAAAAGGCCGCGGCCGCGGGTTCTGTGAATCTTCCCTTGGAAGCCACCGTTGACTCTTTTCTTCATCAGCAGTTTGGCTATGAGAAAGACTTGACCTGGAAGATTTCCAGCATCAAGCCTTCGACCATCACGGGATTGGCGGAGGTCAATGTCGTTCTCGCGAGTCCGCAGGGCCAGCAGGCGACTCGCTTCTTCGTCTCGCCTGATGGCCAGCACGCGTTGGTCGGGGAAGTTATTCCGTTCGGCGCTCGTCCGTTTGATCCGGCGAAACGGGCTTTGGAGAAGGGAGTCACAGGCCCTGAGCGCGGGCCCAAAGATGCGCCCGTCACCATCGTCGAGTTCGGCGACTTGCAGTGTCCAGCGTGCAAAGCGGCGCAGCCCACGATTGAGGCTATGGTCGCAGCCGAGCCGAATGCTCGTTTCGTGTTCCAGAATTTTCCGCTGGAGATGCACAACTGGGCGGCCAAGGGCGCCGCCTATGCCGACTGCGTTGGCCGCGCTTCCAACGATGCCTTCTGGAAATTCGTCTCGAAGACTTATGAGACACAGTCTGATATCACCGCTGAGAATGCCGACGAGAAACTCACCGCCATCGCCGAGGGAGCGGGTGTCAAGGGTGCTGAGATTGCTGCTTGCGCCGCGAAGCCGGAAACCAAGGCGCACGTGGATGCTTCCATTGCGCTGGGCAAATCGGTGGACGTGAGCGGCACGCCTACACTTTTTATTAATGGACGCAGGATCTCGAGCTTCGATCCGCGAATGTCGGAGGTGTACAAGAGCCTGGTGGAATTCGCGGCAACGCAAGGGAAGTGAATCGGGTCCGGCTTCCGGGGTTCGCCTTCCGGACAAATCGCGGACTTCCGCTCGCGCAGATTGGAGACCAAGCGAAGCGCATCGAAAGCCGGAGAGCGAAAGCCGGCAGCCTGACTCTTTATTTTTCGCTGAACCAAATCTCGGGAATTGTCCGGTCAAAGTTAGCCAGGACGTGGGGAGTCAGCACGATCATGAGTTCGTCGCTGTCTGACTCCTTGGTATTGGTTACCATCGCCT
>Ga0070717_10000417_pt1 | contig 27280 bp, 39 predicted proteins | sample LARL113metaG_FD_71366 | JGI IMG/M metagenome (GOLD analysis project Ga0070717, IMG submission 71366) | Corn, switchgrass and miscanthus rhizosphere microbial communities from Kellogg Biological Station, Michigan, USA - LAR L11-3 metaG | ecosystem: Host-associated > Plants > Roots > Rhizosphere ...
CTACAGGTGCCGGATTTGCAGCTTCTTCTTCCATCATTGTTGCTGCGTCATCGGCTTTGTCGCCTGAATATGCGACTTGATCTACGCCGGAATCCTGACCGGCTTTGGCTTCTTTGCCTTCATCGCCGTCGTCCATTGATTTCATTTCTTTTTCAAGTTCCATTGCCAGAACTTTTTCGCCGCGTTTGTTAAGATCGGCGATGACTTTTTGTAAAGCTGCCTTGGATTTAGCCATCTTGCTCCCCTTTTGGTTTAGCATTGCATTTAATGATTCATAAAATTCGGACATAAGGTTCCCACAATTAGGACAATGAATTTCTTCAATGCCTGATAAGTCTGCACACGAAGTTGTTAAAGATTGACCGCATGAAGAACAGTCCTCGTGCAAAGTCGCATAAGGAGCGTTCGTTAAACTCTGATTAATTTCTGTAGCCGAAGGTTGGTTCCCTTCCATTTCAGCTAATTCGGAATCTCCGCAGTATGGACAATGACTGCTACTTTTCAAAAGCGTGGAGTCCGAACCGCAAGACATACAGTTGACTTGCGAATATGTGAAACCAAGGTCGTTAGGCAGTCCCCAGTACCAAGTTGGTTTACCTGGCTGATAGCTGGTAGGCTTAAGATTGGGATTATAGTAAAGAGTGGACGCCTTGGTTTTTTTCACAAATTGGTTTTATTTTTTCCGTTGTTCAAACGTAGGTTTCCTAAAGTGTGAAAAATAAATTTGTATTTTCTTAATAAGAGATAAACAGCGCGTATCCGCGACTTCGCTTTAATGCTGTGCGCTAAAGGAAAACCTTTATGAAAATCGAAATGAAATTTGCGGATAAGTTGATGTGAAAAATCGGCGGGAATTTAATCGGAATTTTACTTTTGTCGTGTTGATTTTCCGGCAAAGTAAACCGAAGGCTCAGATCGCAGCATAGTAGTGATTACTATGAATTTTGATTTCCTAGTAAAATCGCATAGTTACCTACATCTTTGCGATGTAGTCCAGCGACGTTTGTTGGGCCAGGAACCGCTGCATTTTCTTGAAGCGCCAAGAATACTTCAACCGGTCCATCCAGGTCGGGGCTGACCTAAGCACCGTTCGCTTTGGAAAAACAAAGCCACAGTCGTTACAGAGATAGGATTTTTGCTCGAAATAAAGGCAAGGAATAAGCTGGCGCGAACCACACGGACAAAATTTTTGTTTCTTTTTGCTCATATCTACCCTAAAGGCGGGGCTGGGTTGTGGTCCATTTACTCCAGTACCCTCATGCTGGAGCACCCCATAAAGTTTATTCGTCTAAATTTAATTCTTCTACTTCCGGTAATTCTTCTTCAATAACATTTTTGTGTGACTTATCGAGTAGAGATTTAAATGCTCGCTTCTTTTTACCGGCTTTGATTTTCGTTTTCAAAATTCTTTTCAGTCGATTTTTTCCACGAAGACCACGGTAACGAGCCATTAACCCTCCAGGTAGTTATTTCCACCTATCGGGTCTTTCGACAATATTATAAAGTTCCACGGTCTGGCCTTTTAATTCGTGAGTGCAATCACCCAAGAATTGTATTTTACCGTCCGTGATAAATGAATGACAAACAAGCGGCGTCGGTTCGAATTTTTCGCCAGCCAAAATTCGATCACGTTCTTCATCAGTCAGGTAATGGGTGCCACGCACCAATAAACTCGGTGTAAAAGTCGGCGACTCCGCGTTGCCATTAAATCCCCAGGCGTTCGGCCCTTTGGTGGGAATTATATGGTCGTGTTTGCATCCAGGACATTCAAAAGCGACTTCACCGTTTAAAGAATCTTCTTTAGAACTATGAAGAAAAACGATTTTTTGTCCCATTTAAAATTCCGTTTGGAGTTTCTTCTCGCTAGGAGATTTCATCGGTACGCCGCCTTTGAGGACGACATCGTGGAATGTGGTCGGGTAACGTGCGAACCAAGTACCGCGCTCATTAACAACCGTCACAATCTTAGTTCTCACTTGAAAACCCCGACCATCATTCCACTTGAAGACCATATCGGCCTCAAAAGCGCCCTGATGAAAAGTAGTGTGTGGAATCGAAATGGATTCCGGTTCACCGGCTTTTTGAATTAAAGGGTCTAACTTTTGGTGGGACTTGTCGTAGAATTGTTGCAAAATCGCGGTGGTTTGTTTAACCGACGATTTTTCCGCAATTTCTTTATGGTCTGGTTTAATCGAGGCTTTTTCTGGGTCAATTGTAGGCGAGCCTGGAATATGACCTTTTTCAATCAAGTCACTCAACGGCTCGTTTGGAAATTTCGAACGCCATTGAGTTGAATGAGTGATTTTGTGTTCTTTGATTAATTTTAAATCGCGGTTGGCTTTTTCAATTGCCGACTCGACAAAATATTTAATCATGTCTTTGCGAGCGTCTTCGGTAATTTCCTTCAATTTACTGTCCAGCAAAGAACTTGCATAAACAATAATCGAAGCGCCAACCGGCAATTTATTTAAGTTCATTTTTAACCCAAATTATCGGGGTCTGACAAAACGGACGCAGCGAGGGTGTAGCCACCTTCACCTTCGTTAAGTACAACGAGACGAGCTTGGGCTTTATCGGGGTCCAAAAATACTTCTACGACGACGCCTTCACTATCCTGAATTACACTCACATTTGCGCGGCCCATAAATACTCCTATGTTTTTGGTTTTGGTTTATATTTTTTCGGGGGCTGGATTGGTCCCAAAGACTGGTGACGCTGTTTAGCCCGTTGCTTTAATTTCGCTTTATTGGTTTTACGCCAAATTTTATTCTTTTGACTGATTTGTGATTTTCTTTTTTGGCGTTGCAGCTTTTGTTTTCGTTTGGCCAGTTCCGATTGTTTATGGCGCTTGTCCATATTTGGTGTGTAGGCGAAAACTTCCGTCGAACCGATTTCTAAATCACGCAAAGACGAAGCGATATTGTACGGCTCCATCGTCGGATAAACATTCATTTCGGTGCCGATGTCGGGCATGACCGGACCAGGCATGGGCATCCAACTCGGACCTTCTTCAATTTCATCTTCTTCAAGTTGAATCGTAATTGCCTGGCCGACCGTCAATTTTTTAATGTCTTCTTTTAATGCCATAAAAACCACGCTACTCCTAAAAGAATACAAACTATGCAGAATAAAATCTCACCCCAACTCCCGCCGCCCATACCGCGAGTATTTTCGCCTTGCGGCTTTGGGGGTCGCATTTAAAACGGGTTTCCTTCGGCAAACGGGTCAGCCGGTTCTTCGACGCTGGAATTTTCAATGTATTTGACGCCGAGACACATCGACCAAATAAGGTGGCCCATGTAGACGCTTCCCTTGGGCTGTTTGGTCGCACCAGGCTGGCCTTCCACAAGTCCCGTCACGGGGTCAACAAAGGCACTCACGAGGCTTCCCATTGAATAGAATCGGCGCTTCTTTGACATAATGTCGTTGGCAAGTTTCGTGTCTTTGGTGCGGTCGAAGCCTTGCAGAAGACGAATTTTATAAATGTCAAAGGTCGGGACGTACTGCATAATCGCAGCGAAAATTACGCCTTTTGCCAGATCGGGGTTTTGATCGACTTCGTTTGCGTGGTCCATACACGAAGGCGAGCCGACGAAGGTTTGGTAAACCATTCGACCGTGATTGTAGTCAAAATAGGTAACTTCCTCGTAGGGAAATCCTTGCAGATTTCGATTGGGAATATCGACCGTCACAGCCGCGACATCGACCACAATATAGTCTTCAATATTCGGACTGATTTGATAAGTCACGGCGGCGGCTGGAAGCCAACTGATGTCAACGTCGCTTGGAAAATTATTTCGAGCCATCGACAAAACTTGGGTGTGCCCTTGCTTGCCGGTGTAACTTTCTTTGTGTGACTCAATTACTTGAGAAGAAGTCACCGCACGGCCAGCAACAAAATGCGCTTTCGCTTTATTTTGTTGTTGGTGCGCTAACGCTAATTTTCGGCTCGTTGCGAAATTCATAATTACCTCTTATCGTGTTTTTTATATCTCTTTACGTCGGCTTCGAGTTTAGCTTGAATCGGTTCAATTTCTTCTTCGCGTGACGGCTCACTCCAAGGCTCCGGTGTTTTTTCAATTACAGCACTCGGCACGACATCGTGAGGAACTTCTTTTGCCACCGCGATCTTCGGCATGAAATAAAGTTTATCAGCGTCAGCCATATTTGTGACCACCAAACGTGGGTCCAGATTTTTAATGAAGGCGAATTCTTCGGGCTTTATTTTCAAGGTCGCTTTGGGTTGAAGAATTTTTTGATACGAGTCCGTTGCCGAACGCGAAAAATTAATTGCGAGCTTAGATGGCGAAGTGTTTTCAATTTCAATCATTTTGGACTCGCCAAAAATATTGTATTTTGAAACCTTGATTGTTTCCATTATCGCTGCGATAGGAGTAATCATCAGTTGATATTCTTCGTCCGGCACTTTCAAAACCGAACTGGCTTTGAGGCGTTTTTGATAAATGCCGGTTTTGCCTTTAAATTTTAAGACAATTTCCGAAGACGATAAATTTTCAACCTTAACCATAATTGCTCCTTATAAGTTTGTTTTCTTAGGTCTAATTTCTGCGAGAAATTTTCTGCGGCGGTCTTCTTGTTCGCGTCGGTCTTGTTCCGCTTCTTCGACAGTCGATTCTTTTTTGATGCTTTGTTTTAAAACCTGCACGAATTCTTTTCGCTGAGTTTCTTCATCGACTTCAAGACCTTCCTTTAGTCTCATCATGTCTTCTTGAATTTCTTCTTTCGTTTTCCGTTGTCGTTTTCCGTCTTGAGCACAAGTTTGTTTTATACGTCCACATTTATTTCTCAACAAATCCTCCATGATTTGAATTAGGAAATTCTGTTTGTATTTTATTTAACTAATCTTTTGACCCTTCCAATAGTTCCAAATCCTGTCCGTCCAAACTCCCCACAGCTAATTGAATTATTTGATACGGATTTAATTGCACAGGCTGTTGTTCATAAACCTCGTAATTAAAACGGTCCACCAAAACGACGTTCGGCATATTTTGCAGTTCGTCTTGAACTGGAATTGAACCGGCGTCTTGTAAAGTTTGAAAAGTTTTTTCTTCGATCATAAATGGGTCGCAGATTTCAAGTAGAGCTTTATAAACAAGCGCCGCTGGAATGCTGGGAAGTGCATTAAGAAGGGCCGCGACCACCACGGAATCCACTAGAAAACAATGATTAGGAAAAGCCAACAAGCCTTCAACATTGGCAATTAAATCGGCCCACATCAACTGACGGATTTTAGGAATTTCGAAAATATAAACGATACAGCCTTTTGGACCGTACTCGATTCGAACCCCAGGCCCCTCAATGACTTGCGTGGCTTTGCGAATTTTTCCGTCAATCGAAGTTTCGAGCATCCATTTGTGTAGATATTCTTTCAAAAATGCAATAGGTTCTGCGTACTGAGCCGCACCGACTTCATTTAAAATAATGCTGACTTCTTCTCGAACAGCATTGCTTAAGTAAAAGGTGCTCAACTTGGCTCCCCCGTGACCGTAAAAGTTCCCTCAAAAGAAATCGGATTATCTTTCAAATCAAACTCGACGGCATATTGTGGTGTCGAAAAATGAATTGAGATTTTTATTTTCTCTGGGTCCATGAGCACACCGTCCACATAGACATGCTCACCCTCGACTTTTATTGAATGCGGTTTTGCTTCCATTTTAAGTCTCGACTAACTCTAACATCGCACGTTGATTGTGTTTGCTGGAGTAGGCGTAAATTAAATGCCGAAGTGCTGCGATATTTTTCCCGCCCTTGCCGATAACTTTCCCAATATCGTTTTGGTCAACACGCAAAGAAAAAATAACCGTGTTGTCACTTGAAATTGTAGACACACGAACTGAATCCGGTAAATCAACTAACAGTCTGGACATAGCCTCAATAATGTCCTTACCACCTTGAATAATATCTCCTGATGTCGGAATTTCGGTATCCATAAATTGAATTCCCTTCAACTCTTATTGCTAGGTAAACCAGCGTAAAGATTTTTAGAATTTGTACCTGTAAAAGTATCCGGCTGTGTTGTCACGGCCTTCACATACTCTCGTGCTTCGACGGACACATGGGTCGGTCGAATTTTACGGTATTTTTCGATCACAGTAATTTCTTTTAACAATTCGCCTTGTTTCATGCCAGCTTCACTTAGCTGGGCTACAACATTAGTGACGACATCTTTGGTCATGCCGAAATTCACCATGCCAACACGCTTAAGAATAAATTGCATGGCGTTGATTTTGTGTTCATTGCCATTGAAGTGTCGGTGTAAATCATAATCCACTTCTTCTGCATCCGATAACATTTCAAAACGGGCACCAGTGAAGGTCCCGATATAATCAATGGCGTCTTGTTTAGTTACGCCCATAAATTCATTTCTTTGACGGAAAATTGGAAGTAGTGACGTAATACTTTTCTTGGCCTTAATAACTGAGGCCGCGACTTGTTCGCTTCCACCAACTGAGCGTTTCCAATCCTGAATGTCGATACGCAATTTCGCGTCTTCATCTAGCATTTCAGCCAGGTGTTCTAATTCGATACCGCCAGCACTTGCCCAAACACGAAGCGGAATCGGAATCCCTTTTTCCTCCATAGTGTTCAAAATAGTTAAAAAGTTTTCGTCGGCCTGTGGACGCAGTTGTTTATGCCAGTGAATAATCGGAATCAAAAGTTCTGATTCCTTAATTGTTTTTGCTTCTTCTGCGGAAACCCGCTTCATAACTTTTTCGCGGATTTTAGGATTCTTTTCGCTTTTTAAAGAATTAAGAGCTTTGTTGTAGCGAGCGGCGGTTTGTTGTTGAACGCCAGTCGTCTTCTCGACTTCTTTTTGCAAATCTTCTTCTTCTTCGGGTGCAGACTTCTTGATGCGAATTCGGTGCTCAAGCTCATTCTTTTTAATTTTCCGCAGACCATACACGCGAGCAAGCGTGACGAAAGTTTTGTGATAAAAAATCTGCGCGGTCAAATGCTCACGCAAAGACCGAACCATTTCCATGAATACCGAGAGTGCCGTATCCATGACGTTGAAATTTGCTTCGCCGCTCAAAAAGTTCTCATTGATGGATAGCGAACGCATTTTGGCTTCGGTGAGATATTGAATATCGTCGCCTAGCTTCCAGAAAGTTTGTGCGTCACGGATTTCTTGAACCTCTACACCCTTTTTAGTTCCGACGATGGCTCCGGTCGGGTCTTCGTCAGCTTGCATGAACAAATTAATAATGTCGTCGATCTCGGCGGGTTCTGGTTCCCACAAGTCATCAAGGCCAACGGATAAATGCAAAACTGATCTTTGACGACGACGGCTGGCAATTAAAGTTCCAGTAATTAAATTTTGCTCAAGCGCCCAATAAGGAACAAGACGAGTCAAAACCGAAGTTCCGACGAAATCATTTAATGTGGTTTTTCTAGGCACGAACAAAGTATTCACGGGGTCGAGTTGAATTACCCCTTGTTGCATTTGTTTTATCAAAGCCGCTGGCAACATTTTTAGGGCTTCTTGATCTCGCGGGTCTTGTGATTGAAGCATCCGGCGTGTGCCAGGGTCCAATTTCAAATCGAGTTTTGGGTCGAGTCCGATAATTGGCCGGGGAGTAATTGCCACGAAATCCGGGTCGTGTGGCATAAAGCCGGTCCAAGTGCCCAAAGTTTCATCAAAGAGTAAATTCCCTGAGATTCGACCGATCATTAAATATTCGCGGGTCAACGGGGCCATCAGAGTTTCGACCTGCAAGTTCTTCATCGCATTTTCGAAAAGCTCATGGTGGCCTGGGTCATTCAAACCCATTACGTCATAGCCCGATGCAAGGAAGTTTGAAATCAGGTCAAGTGCTGGGCCAGCGACCGAACAGTGGCCGTAAATCTGTCTCCAGAGCGTGTGGAGGCCAACGGGGTCCTTGGGCATCCACTCCTGGGTGATATTCCCAAGTTCCATGTTTTGCGTGGTGCCAGAGTAACGCGACATACCGAAATTGCCGCCTCCCGAAGTGCTCCCGCCCATTCCACCCGCACCAGGATTGGTGCCGAAATTCCCTGGAATAGAGCCTTGAACCCGTGAGCGCGAGCGCGACCGGACAGAGTTTGACTGTCGGTATTGGCCTTGTAATTTACGAGCGCGGAAATCAAATAGACTCATTTCAACTCCGATTCACAGACTTCATTATCATTTTACAGTTTTACTCTGCGTTTCGAACCGCTTTGGGAACACAAATGCGACATCGAGGACAATAATACGCTTGTTTTTTCGCGTACAGAAGAACGTGGTCATAGCGGTTATTACATCGTTCACAGTAGAGAAGACCCTTGGAGTATCCAACAACCGACTCCGGTTTGTGCTCGGCAAGCTGCGCGATAGTATTTTCGATTTCCAATTCATCGGTAAAACCGGCCTGTAGAATGGAAGCCGTAATTGTTTGCTTGCGAGAAAGCGGAAGGTTCGGATGTCTGTCTTCAATTATTTTTTGAATTTTCTCTTTCATATTATCCCCTGTTTGCTCTGGTTTTTACGCCACCAAGACGAGTTGTAGCGCGACCTGTTCCAATTGCTCCAGCCGAATCACCGTTCATTTTCACGCTACCATACATTCGGTGCGATTTAATTTTCATATTACCGCCGACACGAAGTTGTGGATAATCTTCGTGCAGTAAAAAGGTAGCGCCTAAAACCGAAGCGCGGAACAAATCGTCAGTCAATCCGCCGTCGCCTTTTTCAACACGCTTCCCGATTTCTTTGACCGTCATCAATTGCAAAGCCGCGTGAAGAACCGGTTTATTTTTTACAACTTCGTCATACGCTTCCGAAGAATTAAATAATGTATCAATCGGCTTTTCAGGTTTCGGCAAAAGAACGCGAGTCTCATTAATTCGTGTCCGATAAAGTTCAAAATCTTTCCATCCCGCCGAATGCTGAATCACTTCACATTTAAATTTTTCTTCGCAGTCATGCAAAACTTTAATACTGTTCCATCTATCTGCGACGACCAATTGAATATTGAAGTGAGTGAAAAGCGGCGTGATAATGTGGTCGAAAACCTTGGTGAAATTAATGTACGTTTCTTCGAGCGGAACCACTTCCAATAAAATATCGTGATTGATAATTTCATTGTCCCAATGGGACAACACGAGCGCAAAAGAGTTGTTCGTGTACCCGGCATCTAGCGACAAAACAAACGGAATGTTTTTGTCGGACGCGAAAACCTGCGCTTCGGCGTAACAATAAGTTTTCTCGGCGCGGTCAGTTCCGGTTTGATAGCGTAAAGAAATCAAACCAGATTGAGACTTCTCACTGAAACACGCTTTAATAGCATCCGTGTTCGCGATGAAAGGCGAATCAGCGATAGGTGGGTTGGCACCATAATCGCGCTCCGCTGCGATTGGATTGCGTTTAAATTCCGGCTCCAAAGAAGCCCTTGTAATATTAGGATGGGCCAGCCAGGTCGGAAGGTGAAACACTTTTTTCGTCGGGTCGCTTTGTCCCGACCGAACCAATCGCATAATTTTATCATTCGCGTGTGACGGCGAACTAATATTGAAGGCCATTGCCATAGGCGAGTTATAGTCGCCAAGCTCCAGGCGCTTATACATCGCGGCCTGTCTGACCGTGGTCATCGACCGTGCGAGCGCGTGGTCAATCTCGTCGGCGTCGATTTTGACTTGCCCCTCAGTGCCCAAGAACCAACCGATTTCGTCAATCGAATAAAGGAAGCGTGTGCGACCGCGCATTTTTCGTTTGTCAGGTCCCTTTGGATACAGTGTCAACTTTTTGACATTGTTCCAAACGAACGCGCCACCGACCTTATATAATTCTTGGCCGGATTCTTTCGCGTGGTGATCGAGCATCGAATAATACTTTTTAAACCACGGCGAAGTTTCGTGCATGTCGAGAAATGGCTGGAACAAAGTTTCTTCGGCTTGTTCGTGCGTGATTGCCGTAAAAGTTCCATGCAGAGTCGAGCCAGGCATCAATCCGAAATAATGGGAAGGCGAACCAAGTTTAACAAAACGATGATAAACGTAATTAGAAGCCATCGCAGTAACCGCTGATTTACCACTTCTTTGTCCAATCGCCGCATCCAATTCATAGGGAAAAGTAAATTTATTTTCTTTGTAAAAATCAAGTTTCGTTTTATGGCATTTTGGACATTTGCCATACTCCAACATTTGCAAGCGATCTAAAATTTCTGGAAGCGGCTGGCGGTGAAGACCGTCCTGCATTAATTTCGGGTCGGTACAATCAGGACACCATTCTTCAAAAAGCGTAATCAAAATTTCGATTTGGCGAGGATAAGGCGAAACCCGCAAATAATCCTTGTTCAAACAAAATTCCAAAACATTTGGAGCTTCGGGAAAATCTCGGTCATCAATTTTGTTGAAAATTGAAGGGTCCAAGTCATTCTTAATGACCTGATCTATAATCGCTTCAATATCCATAACAGCCATTAACTAACCAAACCCTTCATAAATTCGTGCGGCTCACCATGAAGATTGCCACGCATATAAAATGCAAATAATTCTGCAAACCATTCAGACTGATTCTTTTGACTATATTCGGTTGGAAACCACATATCCGTGGCACCCATGTCGTGCTTCTTCGGAATTAAACGAGTCATGCGGTCGGCCATTTTGGAATCTTTTGCGGCCCAATCTTCATTCATAAAAGCCGAAGGCGGTCCCGAAAGTTCGCGGTCTGGATTGTCCAAACTACGCAGCTTGATTTTATTTGGAAGTATTTCGGTTATTTTCCACTCGCCTTTATATTTCCGGCGTGTCGAAATAAAAACGCTTCCCATCTTCAAGCTCTTAACCAATTCTTCTTCTTTTTGCTTGGCTTCTTTTACGATAGCCGAATCATCGAATCTATGGTCCCCCAAAAGCGCGTGATAAGTCTCACCGATTGCGCCTTTCTTTTCGGGAATAAATTCGTAATAAAATTTGTGCCCGTACTCGTGCATGACGGTAAATTCGGTGCGCTTATCGTTCGAGGCGCTATACACAATTTTAATATCTTTGTTTGTTAAATCGTAGTGGCCAATCGTGTTGCCCATGTCCTTGACGAATCGAATGGGACCATTAAAAAGTTTTCCAAGACCGTGTGACTTTAAAACTTTATACACAGATTCGACGAGGGCCGTGCAAGTTTCTACGTTGGATGCTCGCGCATTTTCGGGAAAATACAAGGTGCTGTTCCCAACACGAATATCGCTTTCACCTTGTTCCGGTAACGACCCGAAATTTTCTTGAACGTGATTTAGTGGCACGTTTAAATCGGTCGAAACAAGTTTGAGCATTTTAGCGCGGTCAAGGTTGGTGCGTGTAATCAAGCCGGTAAAAATTCGGTCAGACATAATGTCTTCGATGACCCCTGGAATATCTTTCGCGGCGGAAAGGGTTCTCAATAATTTAAGCCGTTCCGCATTGACCATAGTTCCGTAATGAACTTCACGCGCAAACTGCATGTAAATTTCATTCACTCGGACAGCATTGATTTTAAAATAATCAATCGACGCAGCTTTTTTAATATCGTCAGCGACGAAAATATAATTCCACATGAATCTATTTCTACCGATAGCAACAAAATTGCTACCGTTCTTCATATAGAGCGCCGCCAGCACCATGCTGTTACCTAATTTTAGATTTTGCCAATCCGTCACGAATTATCCGCCACCAGCTTTAGGTCGTTTGATGATTTTATTGGCCCATGCTTTCGCATCTTCTTTAACATGCACGTTGAAACTTTTGAAATTGCCCAAGTGTCCGAAAAGCAAATGACACGAAACTCCGTCTTTCATGTTTTCACAAAGCGTGATGAAGTTTTTAGGCTCCAGTTCAAGCTGCGGGTGCGTATGAAAGGGCTTTATGTGGTGGACTTCCATTTTGCCTTTGGTCGCACCACATACCGCACACGCGGGGAATTTCGCCAAATAGTGTTTCCTAATCGTCGGCCACTTGTCAGAGCGTTTTGCACCTTTCGGAACTTTATCCGATTGCCAGTGCCTAAACATTTTCTTAGAGGCCGACATCGCCATTCCCCTTACCGCCGCTCGGTAAAATATCCAGGTTGTGGATTGGTTGTGGGGGAAGTATCGCTTTCTTGTCTTCGATGAAAGTCGCTTGAGACTTCCACTGTGAGATCATAACAATCAATTGCGTTCGGCTTTTAACCTGCATCTTCTTATAAATATTCGTCAGGTGAAATTTTACGGTCTTTTCCGTAACGAATAATTTGCTTGCGACTTCTTTGTTACTGACTCCACCCGCGACTTCCAAAGCGACTTCTGACTCGCGGTGACTTAAACCTTTTTTGATAAGGGTCTGATGTAATTCCGTCATTTGGCCTCCGTGCCTTTCGACCGACTATTGATTTCTTCAATAAGTTTGCATTACATAAGATTCTTATTTGTTTTTATTCGGTGCTACTATTTTCTGTGTGTAGTTGGGTTGAGTTGGGGCCGCTTGTTCTTCTTGTTTCACACCCTGGTCAATTTCGTCGAAGTCCTGGGGAGTAATGGTTTTCGTCTCACCTAATTCTTCGGGCAATATTTCTTTCATGCTTTTCATTATTTCGCCTCGTCTAATTGTTGGGCCAAATTTTTTATCTGTCGTCGTCTTCGCGGTCAGGCGGGTCATCGTAGGAATCCGCAACGGACTCCAAACACTTATCCTCAATCCATTGATTGAATTTTTTATGACTACGAACGGCTCTCGTCATATCAACTTTGAAATCACGGCTAAGGCCGCTTCCATCCTTGTCGATAATCAATTCCGCTTGCAGGTCATCAACTTCGGGTGGCTCGTCAGGACTTCCGGGGTCGTCCATCGTTTGCGGGTCGCCACGGTATCCAGGTAAAACGTCAGCCGAACAGTCTAATATAAAGGCTTGATCGAAACCGTCTTTTTGGGCGTCCTTATTATCCGCGAGTTCGCTTTTGAATTCGTGGGGACAAATTTCAGTGATGTCGATTTTTTCCAAATGTTTGTTTGAAGCGGATTCCACGAAGATTTTTTTACCTTCAAGAACAATGAAAACTTCTTCTTCAATGCTTGTCGATTTACTTTTCGCTACAACCAAACTGTCACCCAATTTTAATTTTTTAATGGCCGCGTTTGATTGCTCAAGTTGTTTCTTTTGAACTTGCCGACAGTGTTCTTCTTCGGCTGGAGTGCGACCTGTGGGCTTCACGCAAACGGTGTCGTAGATACGCTGGCCTTGACGCCAAGTCGAACCCGCAGGTTGATTGTTGGGTTCGCGCACTTCGCGTCCCTTGGAAATTGAATCGAGGGCTTTATTAACTTCGTCGATTGATTTGTAGCCTTTATTCATAATTCCTCAAGGAAGCGGTGGCGGTGTTGCGTCGGGAACAGGTAGACCAGCGTTTGTTCCACCCGCGACTTCATATTTCTTTTGCCAAACTTTTCCACCAAAAGCAGAGCCTACAAAGACAAAACAAAGATAGGAAAGTTTTTGCGCATCGACGCCTTTATATAGACCGTAAAAAGCCAAACCAATTCCACTCAGCAATGACAAAAAAGCCATTATGCGAACGACGCTCCAGGTTTTCTTTTTCGGGTCGGTCGATACGAGACTGTCTAACATTTCACACATCCTTGTGGAAATTACGGACCTGCGTGAATCGCAGGTCCGTTTCTCAGCTAGGCTTTCTTAGCTGCGACGGGAGCGGGAGCGGCTGGCGCGGCGGCGACAGCGGCGGCTGGCTTATATAAAGAAGCGTATTTCACCCAAGGCAAAACAGCTTCAATCCAATCCGCAGCAACACCAAGCGGTGCCCACACAGCTTTTCCAGCCGATGCAAACGCAGCTTGAATGATAAGCAAAATGGAAATCAGCGCGGTTCCAACTGCACCCAAAATGCCTAAGACTTGAAAAATAATCGAAAGCACTTTCCCTGCGGCGGGAATGCTCTCAACATAATTCAAAGCAATTTGCACATAGGGAATCACATTCGCAGGAGGCGGTGCCAACACAGGCGCGGCGGGAGCCACAACTGCGGGAGCTACAGCCGGTGCTGCGGCGGGAGCCGCACTAGCCGGGGCCGCGACTGCGGCGGCTGGTTGTGCCGGAGCCGCTGCGGGAGTTTGCGCGAACGAAGTAAATGAGAAACACAGTGCCGTTAATACTATTAGATTTTTCATTGTCACTCCTTAGTTTTTGGAAGCATCAGCGGGAGCCGCTTTTGCTTTCGATTTTTTCGAATGCTTTTTCTTTTCTTTTTTAGCCGGTGCCGGTTTCTCACTTGCAGCGGGAGCCGCAGGAGCTTCGTCAGCGAAAACAGTCGAACCGAAAACCATGAGCATAACTAGAACCAAGAACTTCATACAGACTCCTTGTTGTTGTTTTTAAACTCTAACCATAACCTTTGCACAATTCTGTAGGGACACGCTTTCTTTCCAAAAAATAAATTGTGAAGTGCGCGTTCCGTCAATCCCTCGTTAACAATCTTCACGATTGTCCACTGAGTTTCATTCAATTCGTGGGGCTTGTAGTATTTTTTAACCCACTCTGAAAACCCCGTTTCACTTCGCATACTTCCGAACAAGACCTAAAAGTTGAGTCGCTTCGGCATGGCATTTACTTGAGCTTTCCGAGATTTTCATATTTTCATCGTAGATTGCTTTTTGGTCATGCGTAAAGTCAGCTTTTCCTTCAAGGGAACCCCAAGAATCCATTTCAAATTTTAAGGTATGACAAGCCTTGTAAAGAGTGCTCGCGGCTTCTTCAATATTTTTCGCCATCGCAATAAATTCGGCGGGTGTGGATGCGACGACGCTTTCACCAATTTTTAAGTTAGAATATTTCATCGTGACAACACATCGTAGGTTTCTTGAGTTTCGTAGCGGAGTTTTCCGGCACCGTCGTACATGGGTCCAATCAATTTATCAAATTGTGGCTGGTCATGCAGTTCAACTCGGCGCTGTGGATTGGAATTTGTTTGGCCGGTGTGTTTGATTCCTTTTGCTTCCAAGCCTTTGATAAGTTCTTCGGCACTTTTGAAGCTCAAGTTTTTATCCAGACCGTACACGTTATAAGTAAACGCGCCGGGAAGTGATGCCAAAACTTCGGCCAATAATTGTTCGGCTTGTTTTATTTTCTTGGCATTTTCTTTTGCCTTATTTTTATCGCCACTGTGCGCGGTTTCCCAGGCAAAGACAGCATTGGGCAAATAGCCAATCGCATCCATAGCGATTTTGATTTTGTCAGCCGGTTCACCGGAAGCCTTAACCACGGTTTGACCGATGGAGAGTTTTTTCAGGTCCATTAGTAATTTCCTCCACCGTTCATAAAGTCTTCGTCTTCGACCATTGAATCAAATTTTGCGGATTCGCCTTGCCCACATTTTTCGCAGTAAACCGTCTTTCCTTTAGGATAATAAAAAATATTGTCACCCTTGTTGATGGGGCTACTGCACTTTCGGCATTTTCCAGAATATTTTGAAGTCATCCAAAAGGGGTCGCCACCGTAATGACTTTTTCCAAGAACGCAGGAGTCCCCGATTTTAAGTTTTGCGATTACCGCGCCGGTCGATAAATGTGGATGCACGTTGGTCATGTAATCGCCTTTCATATCCAAGCCGTCTTTTTTAGCGAGTTCAATCGCCGCGCCTTGGGAATCATTTTTTAAAGCAAACCAAGCGTTTCCTAAAAGCACCGCCACACCAGCGGATAATGCAGACTTATTAACTTCTTCTGAGTGGTGGGTCGCGTGGTCCCAGGCTTTTTTCAATTCCTTCAAGGCTTCGGCAAAAGTACAACCGCCCTGAATCATTTTTTCAATGTCTTGGAGCGCGAAGGTTTTGAGCTTATTTGATTTTTTATTGTTGTTTTTTATCGCCTGGAAAATACCTTTGGCATTTTGTGGCGTTATTTTTTCGTGCTCGGCCCCATCGAGATATTTTTTATATTTCGATTTAAATTCTTCTTTGCTTAGTTTCACATTACACCTAGATCGAAGCGGCTTTGGTGCGCTCGTAACCAAGCTGCAAAACATCAGCGGCTACCATGACGACGCCGTTATTCAAAACTTCGGCAACACCTTGGTCTACCCATTGAGCCAAGGACCGTGCGACTTTGACAGGAATTTGCAAAGCCACAACGTCGGGAATCGACAAAGGCGTACTGGTGATTGCGAGTTCAATACCGCCCACACGACCCGCGAGAAGCCGCAATTTACTGGCAGGAGTGCCGACCCAAGGAGCAATCGTGAGCTTGTTGTTGGCGTCGATGACGCTCGCTTTTAACCGAAGGATAAACATTATTATGCTCCTTTTCGAAGATCGAATTTTGTCGCTTTTTGGGAAATCATTTAGCCGAAGGTATAACTACACACATTAAAATAAACACCGCATGAATGGTAATATGGGTAATGCTGCGTTGCGCAATTGCCGAAGGCCGACCGTCGCGCTGTTTATATTAAGTTGTGTAGCCTTATCATTTCCAAGACCCATAAATAAAAATAGGAATTTTAATGTCATCGAACGTGCAAGGACGAGTAATTCGGACTGTGGTGAGCAAGCATAATATCACCACACAAGCGCCGTCGCGCACCGACCAGCTTGTACTCCGAGACGCCGCACACTCGACCGCACGAGACATAATCGTACCGCAAATTCAAAGGCATCAGCACAATAGCGTCACCTTTGATCGACGAGACATTTTTTATTATTTCAAAAAAATCCAAGGCCGCGAGTGCTCATGCACAAAAGAAAATAATGTCGCGGAAGGAAAATGCCCGATTTGTTTTAAGACCGGCTGGGTCGGCGGTTTTGATAAATTCGGAACGCAAACGGAAATCCTCGATATTACCCACCGATTTAATTCGGTGAATTTACGCGGAGATTACACGCAACGGCCCGTTTCGCTGGGACTCGACAAGGATTCAATTTATGGGATGGCTATTTTTAACATGGAAGTCCGGCAAAACACAAAAGAATTGGATTTGCTGCAAATCATAGACTTTCGTCCTGACGGCGCTAACATCGTGTATTCGATTTTTGATGGAATTAATTGGGTGGGATTAACCGAAGATACGTTGACCGCTCAGTTGGGTCAACCGAATTTGCAAATCAAAGTTGAATTCACCAGACTCAATGCCTCGATACCCGCGCCCAGACTGACTTGCATTCGAATCCGGTACAATTTGCGCAACAAGTTAGAATTGAATTCCGACTGGCCCCACCCGAAAAATAGCCGGGCTTTAAGCGAGTACGGAATATTCAATCAGTGGACGACCGCAGAAGTGAATTTGGACAACATTATTCCAGTCGTCACACCCGAAGATTGGATTTATCGTAGCGACCGGAACGAACGCTGGAAAATCATCGAAAGTGACCGGAACGACCCTTTACAACTCAACATTGGCTGGAATTTGACCGCTCGGTTAATTCACGCCTTCGAAATCTACGCGAAATTTCCGCTATGAATTTAAGCAACTTGAAGCTCGGTCAATCCATCGCCGCACTCAAGCCGACCGATTTGAACACGATTGGCCCACCTGAAAAAATGGTGCGCGAGGCTTTGCTCACGAACACGCGGCTCGACAACACTTGGACTTATTTAAGTCAGCTTGGTGTTCCGGTTGAGAGCTTTATTTTTTCTCGCGCTTCGGATGACCACGAAACCAAATCCGTTGCCAAAATTATTTTAGCCAAAGATTATCGAATTGATGTGAGCGTGTCTTTTATCGAGCCTCTACACTCGCTGCGCGGAAAAGCGATGACGAGTTTCAAGCTGTTCAAGGGTTCTCAACTTTTAGGTGAAGGCGGAAACATCACAGACTTACACGCGCTTTTGATGAAACTTCCGATCAAGCAAAAGGGAATCATCACTCAATCCGAAGAAGAATACATTCCGAGGTGGGGAAAATGAAATTTCTAATTTCTATTTTCTTTTTGATAACGGTGACTTCGTGTGTGAGCTTCACGCCGAATCCTGACCACACCATGCGACCCGCAGAAAACGGCGTCTATACTTTAGATATGACGGCTTGTGGAAAATCGAGCTTCGGGACCGGCGCTTGCCTCATCAAACAAGGCGCGACTTTAAAAGGCCAAATCGTTAAAATCAAAATTCCAAACACCAATGACCAAAGCTATCCATCGTCATTGGAAATTATATCGAATGAATGCAAACTCGATATAACCATACCGGCCAATCCTGGAAGCGTAATCAGCTACGACCTTTTCGACCTTTTAGGAATTCAGACCTTAGCGCAAACCTGCATTTTAAACTTCGTTGTTAATCCGCGCTGGGAAGACCAGGACAAATTAACCGTCGCAACGTACCCTATGATCGGTCGCATTCTTTTGCTGGCCGTACCGAACGCTCCGACCCCCATTAAACTGAATTCCGGCCTTCCCTTTGCCAGCATAGGTTTTGACCGTGGACTCCAAAAGGCCGCGACCGCAATGAGCACGTTTGCTTCGAGCTTCGTGGTGGATACTGGCGGAAGTATTGCTGGAAAAGTTGTCGTCCAGGGCACGAAAGATTGCGGGACCTTTCAACTGAGCGTCCCCTACAGTTCGGCAAACCCGACTGTCACACTTCCCGACTTCCCGAAAACTTGCGTGGTCCTTGGAACGGTTTTGCGCTTAGATAAAGCAGGGAGTTTGAGTTTCGCGTTTGCCATCGACGTACTCCCAAGCGCCTATCAATTTCTGCAACAACCTGGAATTACAAACGGCGTCCTATATTTAGATCAAACCGTTTCGGCGGTTGAAGTGAACGGTCAGCTTTTCTTCGGAAACCATTTCGACATCCAACAAGAATGGCTAAAAGGCCAATATCAAATTCGACAGTACACAATCAATGGCCGGTCTACATGGTCACTAATAAATAATGGGAGCGTGGTATGGACCCTACAGTAAACCAAACCACAAGTACCATTTCAAATTTCATTGAAGGTTTCAGTAAAATTTTTGCCGGTGGAACCACGAGTTTAATTATCACCGGAGTCGTTTCACTTATTTTAGTTGGCGTGTTTTGGTATTTCAAAAGTGTCATTGCTGGCTGGCTTCAAAAATTAGCCGCCTACATCACAGCCGCCGCCGCGAGCGCACAAAGTCAGCAATCGAATCAGGACAATCAAAACCAAGAAAATCAAATCACCGTCGCACAAAACCAATTGGCGAATTTTGCCGACAGTGAACAAAAGTCCATGCTCGATGCTTTGTCATATTCCGATTTAATAAAGTACGCGACGACCGCATACGGGGCTGGTGCGGTCACAGACGTTCTACAGAAGGCCGCGAGCCAGGACGCCGCTAGGGTCGGAATCTATATGCTTTACGGCCTCCAACAAAAGGGAAATTGAAATGGACCTGAATAAAATGGAAGTTGGCCAAACAATAGTTGAAGCGGCTCCTACGGTAAAATTCCAGTACACGGGTGGACCTGACGGCGTAGACTTTGAACTGACGATTGATGGCAAAAAACATATTTTAACAATCGTCGAAGCAAAAGCACTTTACCAGGATGTCCACTACGCTCTTTATACTTTCAAAAAGAAAAACGGAAAATAATGTTTTATCTGAATCCTGAATTCCAACGTAAATATGGACGAGTAGTTGTTGAAAACGACAAACTGCAAGTCGTCCTTGACCCCAATAAATGGGGCCGAAACATTTTCTTAGAAGATGGAATCTGGAACGTCAGAAATGATTTCGTGGCCATTATCCTTGGCGACTTGCTGAAAGCTCTGGGCATCGACGTTAACAATAAAGATGCACAAAAAATCCGCCAGCGTGTTTTGACGATTAGCGATAATCAAATCAATATCGAATTTATTTTGCCTCAAGAAGTGAAGGCCGAACACATCACTCTCGAACAAGCCAAAGCCAATCCTTATTATTGGACCTGCTATTTGATCGAAGGCGAAGACCCGAACGATTTGCATGTCACTCATAAATTTATGAAAGACCAACCTGCGAACAGCGTGGTTAAGATTTTAAATATATGTGACGATTTTTGGAAAGCTGGCTTCACGCCTTTCACGGCGGTCTTCGATACACCTGAAATGTTTGGAAAAGAAAAAGACGAGCCGGTCTTAAGAACTTCTGACGACAGATTTTTACAGCCTGAATTGAGAAACCAACTTGACCCTTTTATGAAAGATCAATTCGGAGCCTACAAACCCCACATCACGACCGACATGAAACCTCCAGTCACGAAAAATATTGTTGGCTATGCGTTCATGTACGGAAAAACGCCGATCAAGACTTGGCCGGAAAATAAAGTCACCGCCGAAGCCAAGGACGAAAAAACTTTATGGAAAAACAAGTGGCTCGAAGTTTATGAAAAAGACGGCTGGTACACTTGTGTCCGTTCTACAGTCGGTGATGGTGTTTGCGTTTTGCCTTATCGCAAAAAAGGTGACTCCTGGGAAATTCTAATCCGTTGCGAACACACGCCCTGTCACGAAGATGGACCCAGAGTGAAAGGCAAGTTCAACAAAACTTCCCTCACCGGCCAAATTGAAAAAGGTTACGACGCTTTGGGCACCGCCGAAAAAGAACTGCACGAAGAAAGTGGTTACACGGCCTTGCAGAAAGATTTCATTGATTTAGGATGGGTCTACAACACCAAATCAAGCCCCGACAAATGCTATCTTTTTGCTGTGAATCTCGACGGCGCTAAAGAGCCTGGCGAAATTAAAGGCGACGGAACCAAAGGCGAAGACGGCGCTTGGTGCGAGTGGACTTCCATTGAAGAAGTCTTGAGCTTGCCTAGCCCCTCAATGTCTGCGTGTATTGCAAAACTTGCGCAACAGCACAAAATTGACTTTGACCGTTCGGCAAAAGCCAAGGTCATAGCCAGCAAGCAAGGTTTGTTTATAACCGACTTTGGAAAAGAAACTCCTATCCATACAGAAGATGGCAATGAAGTGATGAAACTTCCTCGTTATGGAGTGTGGGTTCACGACGAATTTAAAGGGAAGCCGCAAGTCGAAGAAACTTCCAACGATTTAGAATATCTAAAAAAGAAATATAACGTCGATAAGGTGGTTAAAATATGAATCTCAAAGAAATGAAAATCGGACAAACGCAAGTGCTGGCGAACAAACCGCATTGCGATATGACAAAAGATTGCGCGGAGCCGGTGTCAATGATCGACAACAAAGGTTTTGCGTATTGTACGAAACACGGCGAGCAACGCAAAAGCCACGGCGTTCCGTGCCGAAAAATGAGTGCAAAGGAATTAGAAACAATTAACTCCGGCAAACCGATAGGAAAATACTAATATGAATTTAAAAGAAATGAAGCTCGGTCAAACAATTTTGGCTGAACCCGAAGACAAAGACATCAAACGTCTTATTGATATGAGCCGCAAAGCTGGCGGAAATATGGAAAAGCTCGAATCGCTTGCACGGCAAATGGCGAAAGCCATCACGGGCCGCGAAAAAGCGACTCGTCGTGCGGAAGCCGCCGAAGCCGTTTTGAAGGGAAAAGAAAAAGACATGGTTTCAAAAATTTTCTACGATAGAGCGGAAGAACTATGAACTTCAAAGACGCAATCAAGAAATTGAAAATCGGCGCTTCAATCATTTTAGCCGATCAATATAGTGAAGGCGACCCGATGGAACTGGTGAAAAATCCAAACCCAGACGGCCACAATAAAATGATTACACGCAAAGCCGCAAAACAATGGCTGGAATATAATAAGCCTGGTGCAAAACCACAGGCCAAAAACCCAGGCCACAGTTTCACCAAACAGCCCTATCATTCAATTTAATAAACAAATACCGAAAGGTAAAAGGAGACAAAATGAACGCCAATGATGAAGTCCTGACACAGAAAGAAGCCGAGAAAGTTATCTCTGTTTTGAAAAAACAGGGTGTTACCACTCGCGTAACCAAAGTCGCTGCGGATTTATTCGTAGTTCGCGCAGAAGACAATTTTGATTCGATGACTGTTTTGCCTGAGCAAAAAGCCGATGGTCACGAAGCACAAGAAGAACGTCTTGAAGAAGCGAAAGCGATTCCTGATTCTTCGACCGTGATTCCCGATCAACAAACGGTTTTGCCCGAAGAAAAAGCCGCTGGCGACGAAGAAATCAAAGAAGAAGAAATGGCCGCTGACGAAATTATGGACGAGCCGGAAGCCCGTGCAATGCAAGCCGATCTTCGTCGTTCTGGAATCATGGCTAGTGTGAAAAAGATCGGAAGCAAATTCGCCGTTCTTGTTAACAGCACTGACGCTGAAAAGTTGAACCAAAAGTAATTCCAGAGGTTTTTATGCTGAGTAGTTTAAAATTGGGTCAAACGATTGTCATTGCTGGCGACGGCACAGACTTTCTTAGCCTTTCCAAGCAAGCCCTTAACTTTTTGCAGAAAGCTGCGGAAGCTAAGAAAAAACTTGAAGAAGCTAAGAAGTCTGTGCAGGACGGCCTTGGTGAAAAACGCTATGACGAACAAGACCAAATTTTAACCGAACAACAATTCGCGGAATCCAAAGCTAAACAAAGTTTGGATAAGGCGTGGAAAGCCTACAAAGCCGACAAGTCAATGAAACGGTTTGTAGACCTTTCCAGCAAAAAAGACCTTCAAGAAAAACTTTTGGATTTGAACTTTAAAAAGCTCCTTGAAAACCACGGTGCCACATGAAGGTTATTTTCCGGGGACAAAAAGCGCGGTTTCTTCAATCGTTCCTTGATGGCTCAACTCCGCTTGTGCCACTCAATGCGAATTGGCCGAAATACGCGATTTATGACCCAAATAATTCCATTGTTCAAAATGGACTTGGCACCTTGCAAGCCAACGGAACCTATTTTGCTGATTGGACTCCGCTTCTAACCGCAGAGTTGAGCAATGAATTAGGTAACTGGCGCGTCGAGTGGCAATTTAAAGACATCACTGATCGGGAATATACTTTCACAGAAAACTTTGAACTCAAAGACGATGTGAAAATTGAAGAAGCTGGCCGGGAACAGAAATATATTGCGCTCGGTGGTCAGCCTTATTTGGCAAAAATAAAAGTGCCGATTCCTTTGTCAGATATTTCCGTAAAAGTTTTGCAAAAGAATAATGAATCTGTCATTGCGACCGCAAGTATGGCCCAACTTAAAATGCGATCTTATGACGGAATTCATTCTTATGAATTTACCGTGCCTTCTTTGACTGCGGATTGTGAGTACATCGTCTTGTGGTCGATAAAAGATACGCCGGTTTCACTTCCACGTTTTTCCTTTCAAGTTGTTACCGCACTCAGCATAAAAAGAATGGCTTTAATTCCAGAAGTCCGAATGCTGATTGATAAATTTCAGAAACTTTCAGGCACTTATCAAGGCTACGAAGATTCAGACATTATTGAATACCTAGAAAAAGGTCTTCAAATGGTTAACTCCGTTTATCCTTCAACTTTCGGTTGGGGTTCGGCGGCGAATTCACCGTGGTATGTAGGTGGCCTTCAATACTTTTGGATTATGGCGGCGGCTTGGTGGGGACTGCAAGCGCAGTATTTAATTGAGGCCGACCTTGCGTTCAATTTCACGGGTCTGACTACGACTTTAGAAATGGACCGAACCGCTATGATCGAGAGTGCGCTCACACGCATGGGAGATCATATTAAAGACAAACTCCCAGCGGCTAAAATGACAATGCACCGAAAAATTTATGGTGCTGGCCACGTTGCCACACGCATTTTTGGCCGTCGTGCGACGTTCGAAAATATTTCTTATAAAATTGGAAACATGACCGGCTCTGACATCATTAGCTATTTAACAGGCGTCGGGATTTTCTTCCCGTAAAGGATAAAAAATGGACCCAGTTTTACAACTGACCCTCACTCAGCAAACAAATCTTCAAGACTTGGACCCGCTTAACTCTACACCTGGAGTAATCGGCACAGGTTTCGACGACCCAAATAGCATTATTGAAACTGGCTTCGACAGTTACGACTCAGGACGAATTAATTTGGACACTGGTGAGTCGATCACAATTGCAATGCCGTTACAGGCCGTTGCCAGATTTTTTATGATCGAGTCGCGATTGAAATTTGATTTAGTCTACACTCAACCGGCTTATACCAGAGTGCTTTCGGTGACGACGAACTTTCCGCAAAATGTCGTTACTCTAACTTCTTTGGCCCGACTTCAAATGCAATTCGGAGTTTTTAGTCAGTTTGTTCTGACTTCCGCCGAAGACAATAATGCCATCAAATGGATGTGGCTTGGTCAGAAAACATTCGTCCTATAAGTTAAGAGGCTAAATAATGACTGGTCCAGGCAATACCATTATAAATGATACGCTTCCGGCAATACTGCGAAACAGTAGTGGCCAGAAATTTATCTTTATAAATGCAGCGGTAAAAAATAATGGCGCTTCGATCTATAGCAAAACCTATAAAATCGAACAGGGCAAAGATACTATCATCCAGCCCAATGACTTCCTTCTCATGCGACAGGAAGTTCTAAAGCTCGTTGCGCAGAATAAAATTGTCATTGTGCGAGATATTGATTCGCAAGTTCGCCAAGGAACTTCGAATATTCCTTTTGAAAACATGCGACTGAATACTCCGCATGACCCGACAGTTTTAGATCGAAGCACTGACCGCGCTGTTTTTTATTTACGCTCGCGCTTGGCCGACCCGACTGACGATGAAATTGAAAATGATACCCTCTGGATAATCGACGACGGCGGTACGGTTGACGTTCGCGTTCGTGTCAATGGCGTAACCCACAGTGTAGGGAGCGGTGGAGGCGGTGGTGGGTCTACGGGAAATACGGGTAACACTGGCCCCGTAGGTCCCACTGGTGCAACAAACGGAAGTACCGGCGCGACGGGAGCTACCGGTTCTGGAAATACTGGAGCCACCGGAAATTCAGGTCCCACCGGCCCAACTGGAAAGACGGGCGCTGGAGTAACTGGTCCCACGGGTCCTTTTGGTTTTGGTCCGACTGGAACTACGGGACCACAAGGCGTTCAAGGTTTACAAGGAATTCAAGGTGATATTGGACAAACGGGTTACACCGGCCCAACTGGAGATCAAGGCGATCAAGGCGACGTTGGTTCGACCGGCCCAACTGGTGCGCAAGGCGACGTTGGTTCACAGGGAAATACGGGCCTCACAGGTCAAAGCGGATTTACAGGTTCGACCGGCCCAACTGGTGCGCAAGGCGAAACTGGCGAAACTGGTGCCACGGGTTTAACGGGCCAGAGTGGATTTACAGGTTCGACTGGTCCCACGGGTGCGCAAGGAAATACCGGCCAAAGCGGTTTCACAGGTCCCACAGGCCAAAGCGGTTACACAGGCCCAACCGGAGCCACAGGTTTAACAGGTCAGAGTGGTTTCACAGGCTCCACGGGTTCGACCGGCCCAACCGGACAAGGTTTTGTAATTGCAAAAACTTATCCGTCCGTTTCCGATTTGTTAGCTGACACTTCACCGACCGGAATTTTGCCGGGCGAATTTGCAATCATTAATACTGGCGACCCAAGCGACCCCGACGATGCTAAACTATATTTGTGGAACGGCTCTGTTTGGCAATACATAACTGATTTGTCTGGTGCTCAAGGAATTGTTGGACCTACTGGTGCTCAAGGCAACACGGGCTTGACTGGTCAGAGTGGAAATACTGGTGGGACCGGAACCACTGGCCCCACGGGTTCACAAGGAAATACTGGTTTAACAGGTCAAAGTGGATTTACCGGCCCGACCGGTGGTCAAGGAATTCAAGGCAACACAGGTTTGACTGGTCAATCTGGTTTCACCGGACCCACAGGTGCGCAAGGTGACGTTGGCCCAACTGGTCCTCAAGGTGTGCAAGGAATTCAAGGCGTCCAAGGCGATGTCGGTCAAACGGGTTACACAGGTTCCACTGGTGCCACTGGCCCAAGTGGGCAAACGGGTTCGACTGGAAGCACAGGTGCCACAGGCCAAACGGGTTCGACTGGTGCCACTGGTTCGCAGGGCGTTCAAGGCATTCAAGGCATTCAAGGTGACATTGGCCAAACGGGTTCGACTGGTCCGACAGGTTCACAAGGCAATACGGGTTTAACCGGGCAATCTGGTTTCACTGGTCCGACAGGCGACGTTGGCGATACCGGACCCACAGGTGCGCAAGGCAACACGGGAACTTCCGGCAACACTGGTCCGACTGGTGCGCAGGGAAATACCGGCTTGACAGGTCAGAGTGGATTTACAGGTCCGACTGGTCCAACTGGTGCGCAAGGAAATACTGGCAACACAGGTCCTCAAGGCGTTCAAGGAATTCAAGGAATTCAAGGCGACGTTGGACCGACCGGCTCTCAAGGAAATACCGGCAACACTGGTTTGACGGGATTAACTGGTCAGTCTGGAAATACAGGTCCCACAGGTGCAATCGGCGTCACTGGTCCCACAGGTGCACAAGGCAACACTGGTGGAACCGGTGCGACTGGCCAAACTGCAAATACAGGTCCCACTGGTGCTACAGGCTTGACAGGTCAAAGTGGTTTCACTGGAGCCACTGGTTCCACAGGTCCGACCGGCTCGCAGGGTGTCCAAGGAATTCAGGGCGTTCAAGGCGATGCCGGTCAAACCGGCTCCACGGGTGCCACCGGACAAACTGCAAATACGGGTGCGACCGGTGCTCAAGGCCAAACCGGAACTTCTGGAAACACGGGGCCGACCGGAGCGCAGGGTACGAGTGGAAATACGGGTCCGACCGGTGCGGTTGGAGTAACAGGTTCCACAGGAACCACGGGCGCGACAGGCGACCGATATAAAACTACAAGCGTAACCTCGACAACAATTCCTGTGGTCGGTGGAACAGTAACCATGACTCTCGACACTGGATTAGCCTATACGCCTGGCCAATCCGTTGTCGTAGTAAACGATTCCACTCACTTCTTTATCGCAAACGTGACTAGCTATGACCCCGTTACTGGTATTGCAGTTTTGCAAGCGACTTCCGTAACTGGTTCGGGAACTTTTTCTTCTTGGACTGTAAATTTAGATGGCGCGGTTGGAGCGCAAGGAAATACAGGCGCGACAGGTGTCGGTGCGACGGGCGGAACCGGAGCCACGGGTTTGACTGGACAAAGTGGAAACACGGGGCCGACCGGCTCTCAAGGCAACACCGGTACTTCTGGAAATACTGGTCCTACAGGTTCGCAAGGTAACACAGGAACTTCTGGAAATACTGGAAGCACCGGTCCCACTGGTGCCACCGGTCCAACTGGTTCTCAAGGTGTGCAAGGAATTCAAGGCGTTCAAGGCATTGCCGGAAATACGGGCGCGACTGGTTTGACTGGTCAAAGTGGAAATACCGGTCCCACAGGTGCGCAAGG
>Ga0070717_10000418_pt1 | contig 27274 bp, 23 predicted proteins | sample LARL113metaG_FD_71366 | JGI IMG/M metagenome (GOLD analysis project Ga0070717, IMG submission 71366) | Corn, switchgrass and miscanthus rhizosphere microbial communities from Kellogg Biological Station, Michigan, USA - LAR L11-3 metaG | ecosystem: Host-associated > Plants > Roots > Rhizosphere ...
CCTTCCTGCTCCGGGCACGCCTCTCCAACTCTTCTCGATCCGACCGCTTGAGCTCCAGCTTTTCCATGCTGTTGAGAACAACAGTCTACTGGTCCCAATTGCACGTTTACACTCCACTAGGCGGCGTCTGACAGCCGCCGCCTAACGCACGGCGCGCTGGCGCGGCATCGGCTGCGCGGCCGCGCGCCACTCGCCGACGACGACGAGATCGTCGGCTTGGAGCGGCACGGTGATCGACTGCATTTCCGGATTGCCGAGCGGAATGGCCTGCCCGTCGCCGTAGAACCGCAGCTCGGCCTTGCCGGCATTGACGCCGGCGGCGTAGAACGCGCCGCCGTCGGGCGTCAAGGCGATGCGCGTCGCGCCGGCGAACGGATACGCGCGCAGCAGCGCGCCGCCGGCGCTGAACAGCAGGATCGCGTCGCCGCTCGCGACGAGGACGTCGCCGTCGGGCAGCTGGCGGATCGATCCGACGCTCTCATCGGCGGAGAGCACCGCGAAGTCGCTCAGCGCCGCGCGCGTGCAGACGTTCATCCGCGCGACGCGGTTTCCGAGGCCGTAGAGCAGCGTGCAGCGGTCGCCGAGGAGCTCGATGTGCTCCGCGCCGAGGCCGTTCGGGAAGGGGATCTCCGCGACGCGGCTCTGCGCGCTGAAGACGATCAGCCTCGCGCCGGCCGTGCCGCGCTCCGGCACGAGGAAGAGGCCCGGACGCATCGGCGCGATCTCGCCGAGCTCCGCGTCGTCGTGGAAGAGCTCCGTGTAGCCGAGCCCCGGCTCGGTGAAAAGGTGATTCACGCCGTCCCACACGGAGACGGTCTGGTCGTGGTGGAAAAGGATCTCGTTCGGCGCGGGGATGAAGAAGTGTCCCTCGCCGAACATCGGGACGTCCTTGTAGATCAGCGGCGCCGCGCCCGCCCCGGCCGCATGCGTGAATCCCGGAGCGAAGACCCATACCTCGGAGTACGGGCTCGCATTGCCCGGATACGTCGAGGTGTGCTCGAAGTAGACCTCGCCACGCTCGAACGCGGCGAGCGGCGCGGCGGTGGCGAGAAGCAGGAGAGCGAGGACGGCGAGCGGTCGTAAGCGCATGGTTTGAAATCAATACGAGCGCCGTGCCGGCAGCGTTTATGCCCTCAGCGCGCCTGCTTGCGCGCCGCAAGGATGAGCTCCGCGGCCAGAGCCGGCAGCCACTTGCTGTCGTGATTGTCGAGGAGAATGACGGTCCAGCTGCCGTCGAGAAAGACGGTCATGCTGCTGTGGAATCCCGGCAGGTCGCCGGAATGCGACGCCAGCCGCATCGAGGCCCCGGGCGGCGCGGGCTCGACGTTGTAGTCGCTCGCCAGGAACTTGCGGAGGTGCGCCTCATCGGTCGCGCCGACGTGCCAGCCGTACGAATAGCCGAACGGGCGCAGCGCGAACAGCTCCGCCGGCGCGCGCGGGCCGAGGACGCGGCCGCTCAGGAGCGTGTTCCTCCATCGCCAGAGATCGAGGACCGTCGAATAGACCGCGCCCGACGAAAACGCCACCGACCACTCGATGTATGGAGCCTTCAGCCGTTCCTTCCCTTCGACGACGTACGCGGTCGCCAGCCGCGGCACGATGGCGCGCGGACCGTCGATGCCGGTGTCTTCCAGTCCCGCCCGCGACAGCAGCCGGCGAAGGTTCTCGGCGTAACTCTCGCCGGAGATCCGCTCGATCACCGCGCCGAGGATCAGATAGCCGCAGTTGCTGTACTTGAAGCGCGTGCCGGGCGTGAACTCGAGGGCGCCGCTGCAGTAATTACTGACGACCTCGGCCGGCGTGGCCGGCTGCTTGAGGAGCTGCATGATGTCCGGCCGGCGCACGAAGTCCGGCACGCCCGCGGAGTGTCCGAGCAGCTGGCGGATGGTGACGGCCTGCCCGACGTCGGCGCGATACTCCGGCAGGTAGGCGGATAACGGCTTGTCGAGGTCGATGCGCTTCTGCTCCGCGAGCTCGTAGAGCAGCGCGCCGGTGAATTGCTTCGTCAGCGAGCCGATCTGAAAGCGCGTATCGAGCGCCGCCGGCACGTTCCACGCCTCGTCGGCCACGCCAAGGGCGCGCTGGTAGACGATGGTCTCGCCGCGCCCGACGAGCACCGCGCCGGAGAATTTGCCCGCGCTGTGATAGCGGCTGACGATGGCATCGATGTCCTGCGCAGGCGTGCGCACGCTCGCGCAGCCGGCGGCGCATGCGAGGAGGAGAATGGCCAGGCGCTTCACGATCACGTCAGCGAAGCCGGTCGAAGAAGCGCAGCGTCTCGTCGACGATGCGCTGGGCGAACGGCGCGTTCGCCGCCTTCCCTTCGAACGATGCTTTCTGCGTGCCGGCGAGCGTCAGGCCGTGGTCCATCCCCTCGATCTCGACGTACGTCGCGTGCCCTGGGTGGAACGCATCGATCATGTCGCGCAGATACTCGTGCTGATGGCGGTCGGTGATGAAGTCCGCCGTCCCGTAGAAGATCAACACCGGCGCGTCGATCTTTTTCCAGAGCGCCCCGAGGTCGACGGACGCGACCTGCTGCATGTACGTGTAGGGCTGCGGCGTCTCGACGACGTGGACGCAGGCCTTGTCGGCCGCCAGGAGCTGTTGCGGCGTCAGCTTCTCGACGTAGAAGCGGTGCGCGCAGAGCTCGCGCGTGCGCATGCTGCGGTCGACCTCGTCGTACGGCATGCCGCCGAGGAGGAGTTGCCGGCGGATGTTCGTCAGGTCGTACTCCATCCAGCTGGTGCCGACCGTCTCCGCCACGGCGATGCCGCGGACCGGATGATTCGCGGCGATGCGCGCCGCGGCGAGCGGGCCGATGCTGTGGGCGAAGAGGAAGACGTTGCGGGCGTCTACGAAGTCCAATGACTCGAGCCGCTCGAGGCCGGCGGCGTAGCCGCGCACTTCCGCGTCGAAGTCGGCGCGCGGGTCCATGCAGGGCGGCCCTTCGCTGTCGCCCATGCCGCTTTTCTCGACGCGCATCGTCGCGTAGCCGGCGCGCGTCAGCGCGTCGATGATCTTCGCGTACGGCGCGCGCAGCTCGGGCGGGCGGAGGAGCCCGTCGAACGGGTAGCAGCCGATGCCGCCGAGGAAGAGCACGGCCGGATGCTTCCCGGCGCCGCGCGGACGCGTGACGATGACGCGCCGCTTCGCGCCGCCGGCGTCGACGCTGCCGTACTCGATGTCGTAGTCCGCCTGACGCTCGAGCGGCTGCGGCGCGAGCGTCGTCTCTTTCGTGAACGTCTCGCCGCCGCGGCGGACGACGACGACGATCGGATCACCGGCGCGCTTCTTCGTGACGGCGGCGATGACGGCGGCGCCGCTGGCGACCGGCTGCCCGTCGACGGAGACGACGACGTCGCCGCGCCGCAGCCCGAGCGCTTCCGCCGGCGCGCCGGGAATGACCGCGTCGATGGCCGCGCTCTCCGCGTTCGCGAACGCCGCGCCGAGCAGCGGCGCGCGGCGCAGGCCGCCGACGACGTTCGACGGCGGCGCGACTTGGTCGGCGAGCACCGGAACGGCGAGCAGCAGCAGCGCCGCGACGCGTTTCATGCGCGCAGCCAGTCCGGCCGCCATTGCTTCACGCGGCGCTTGATCTCGTCGCCGTTCTTCAGCTCTCCGTTCAGCACGGCGCGGCAGACGTCGGGTAGCTCTTCGTCGGAGCAGAAGCGCAGCGCGATGAGCTGCGACGTCCGCAGCTCATCGGCGCGGCCGCGGAGGTCGTTGGGAAGGAGGCGCTCCATGCGCAACCGCTCTTCGAGGCGGATCACGCGATTCTGCACCGTCAGCGCCATCAGCCGCGCGGCCCAGACGAAGAGCAGCAGCGCCACGGCCACGACGACCTGCCACCAGTTCATCAGCTCGCGCGGGAAGCGGATCGCGCAGACGACCCAGACGATCAGGTTGAGCACGAACAGCGGCACGACGATGAAGTGGTAGAGCGGGAGGTAGCGGGCGTGGTTCGCGTAATTCTGTTCACGCTGCATGGTTGGCTCCTTGGGGGCGGCGGGACGCCGCCCTGCCGGCCGCCGGGACGGCGGCGTTACTTGAAGACATATTGGCCTTTCGCGGCGAGCGTGCCGAGGGCGGCGTTCAGCTCGGGGCCGGGCTTGACGCGGAAGTGCTGGTTGATCTTCATCCGCACCGGCGAGCCGCCGGCGCTGTCGGGGACGTCGACGATCGTCACGCTCACGGGGATCTCGCCGGCGTGGTCCTCGAAGATCTCGCGCATCCTCTTCACGCGCTCCTCGGTCATGTCGGCGTAGCGCACCTCGAGGGCGATCTCCTTCACCTTCTTGTCGCGGATCCCGTCGAGCGGCACGATCTCCAGCGCGTTCAGCTCCGGCGTGATCGGTGCCTCGTGGAAGCTCGCCGCGTGCGCGGCGAAGTCGGTGGACGGCGCTTCCGGCTCGGCCACGGCCTCGTCGACCGCGGCGTTGAACAGCGAGAAGTTATCCTCGCGGTCGCCGTACTTCTCCCGCTCCAGCTCCTTCGGATCGCGGTCCTCCTCGGCGTCCTCGACGCTCACGTCGTACGCCGACACGCGCGCCCGCGCGGCCTCGGGATGGCCGCCGTACTCGTCGTCGATGTGCTGCGCGTTCTGCTCGGCCGACTGCAGCGATGCGCTGCGCCCCGCCGCCATGCCGCCCGTGTCCTTCACGCTCGCCGTCACCAGCACGGCCACGCCGTTCTCCAGCCACTTCGCGTACTTCGCGTAGAGATCGGAGAAGACGACCACGTCGACCGAGCCGAACTGATCGTCGAGGACGAACTTGGCCATGATTTTCCCCTCGTTCGGCCCCTTCTTGATCTTCGAGCGCTTCAGCTGCGAGATGATCCCGCCGATGTTCACCGTCTCGTCGACGAAGCGGTAGAGCGTCTCCGTCGTCACGCCCGGCGCGAAGAGCCGCAGCTCGTCGGAGTATTTGTTGAGCGGATGGCCGGTGATGTAGAAGCCGAGGGTTTCTTTCTCGTTTTTGAGCTTCTCGTCCTCCGGCCATTCCTCGTGGAGGACAGGCACTCTTGCCTGTCCCTGCGCGGGCGGGGTGACAGGCATGAGTGCCTGTCCTCCACCGAACAACGAGCCCTGCCCGCGTTCCTTCTCGTCCTTCGTCCGCTGCGCGGAGTCGGCCGTCGAGTCGATCGACTCGAACAGCGCGCGGCGCGACATCCCGAACGAGTCGAACGAGCCCGACTTGATCAGCGCCTCGATCACCTTCTTGTTGCAGGCGCGGAGGTCGACGCTCTCGCAGAACTCCAGCATCGACTTGTAGCGGCCGACGCCGCGGCGCGCCTCGAGGATCGACTCGATCGCCCCCTGGCCGACGCCCTTCACCGCGCCGAGACCGAAGCGGATGTTCGGGCCGACCACGGTGAACGCGTAGTTCGACTCGTTGATGTCCGGCGGCAGGATCTTGATCCCCATCTGCGCCGTCTCGTTGATGAACTTCACCACCGCGTCGGTGCGGTCCATCTCCGACGTCATCAGCGCGGCCATGAAGTGCCGCGGATGGTGCACCTTCAGCCACGCCGTCTGGTACGCGACGAGCGCGTACGCCACGGAGTGCGACTTGTTGAAGCCGTAGCGCGCGAACGGCTCGATGTAGTCGAACACCTCGTTGGCCTTCTTCTTGTCGTAGCCGTGCGACGTCGCGCCGGCGACGAACTTGTCGCGCTCCTTGGCCATCAGCGCGGCGTCCTTCTTCCCCATCGCCTTGCGCAGCAAATCCGCTTCGCCGAGCGAATAGCCGGCCACGCGCTGCGCGATCTGCATGACCTGCTCCTGGTAGACGATGACGCCGTACGTCTCCTCGAGGATCTCCTTCATCTCCGGCACGAGGTACTTCGCCTTCGACGTGCCGTTCTTGCGCTTGACGTACTCGTCGACCATGCCGGCGTCGAGCGCGCCGGGGCGATAGAGCGCGTTGAGAGCCGCCAGGTCCTCGAACTTCGTCGGCCGCGACTTCCGGAGCAGGTCGACCATGCCGCCCGACTCGAACTGGAACACGCCCTTGGTACGCCCTTCCTGGAAGAGGCGGTAGACGTCGGGATCGTCGAGCGGGAGGGTGTCGATGTCGATGCGATTCCCGTTCTCCGCCTGCGCCGACTTGATGGCGTCGTCGATCACCGTCAGCGTGCGCAGGCCGAGGAAGTCCATCTTCAGGAGGCCCATCTTCTCGACGACGCGCATGTCGAACTGCGTCACGATTTCGTCGCGGTTCGTGCGGTAGAGCGGGACGTAGTTCGTCACCGGCTCCGGCGTGATGACGACTCCCGCGGCGTGCATGCCGGCGTGGCGCGACAGCCCTTCGAGCTTCGAGCCGATCTCGACGACGCGGGCGATCTCGCTGTCGTTCTTGATGGCGTCGGCGAGCGCCGGCGAGTCTTTCGCCGCGGTCGGCAGCGTGACCTCGGGGCCGGCCGGGATCGTCTTCGCCACCTTGTCGACCAGGCCGTACGGCAGGCCGAGGACGCGGCCGACGTCGCGCACGACCGACTTCGCCGCCATCGTCCCGAAGGTGATGATCTGCGCGACCTTGTCGTCGCCATACTTTTTGCGGACGTACTCGATGACCTCGCCGCGGCGGTTCATGCAGAAGTCGACGTCGATGTCGGGCATGGAGATGCGCTCGGGGTTGAGGAAGCGCTCGAAGAGGAGGTCGTACTCGAGCGGATCGACGTCGGTGATGCCCATCGAGTACGCCACGAGCGAGCCGGCCGCGGAGCCGCGGCCCGGACCGACCGGGATGCCGTGGTCCTTCGCGTATTTGATGAAGTCCCAGACGACGAGGAAGTAGCCGGGGAAGCCCATCGACTTGATGATCTCGATCTCGCGCTCGAGGCGGTCGCGGTACTCCTGCGTCTCGTGCTTCCGCTTCCGTGTCATTCCGAGCCGCGTAGACGGCGAGGAATCCCGTGCACCGAGGGGATCCCTCGCTTCGCTCGGGATGACACCGAGGCGGCGCTCGAGGCCGGCGCGCACGACTTCCTCGAAGTACGCGGCGAGGGTCTTGCCCTGCGGCACGGGGAAGTTCGGGAGGTGGTGGCCGGTGACGTCGAGCGAGGTGTGGATGCGCTCGGCGATGCGCACCGTGTTGTCGATGGCCTCCGGATACTGCGCGAAGATCCTACGCATTTCGTCCGGGCTCTTGACGTAGAAGTCGTCGGAGTAGAACTTCATCCGCTTCTCGTCGCCGAGGGTCTTGCCGGTGCCGATGCAGAGGAGGACCTCGTGCGCGAAGGCGTCCTCTTTGTTGAGGTAGTGCGAGTCGTTCGTGGCCACGAGGCGCAGTCCCGTCTCCTCGCCGAGGCGGGCCATCATCGGGACGATCTTCTGCTGGTCGGGGATGCCGTGGTCCTGGATCTCGAGGAAGAAGTTGTCGGGGCCGAGGATCTCGCGGAACTGCAGCGCCGCGTCCTTCGCTTTTTGATAGTTGCCCGCGGCGAGGCTTTGCGAGACCTCGCCCTTCAGGCATGACGAGAGGACGATGAGCCCTTCGCGATGTTCGCGCAGGAGCTCCTTGTCGATGCGCGGCTTGTAGTAGAAGCCCTGCGTGAAGCCGGCGGAGACGAGCTTGACGAGGTTTTTGTAGCCGGTCTCGTTCGAGGCCAGGACGATGAGGTGGTTGTTCGAGCCGGCGTCGGCCTGCTGGTCCTCGACGGAGGTCTTGTCGAGGCGCGAGCCGTAGGCGACGTACATCTCGCAGCCGATGATCGGCTTGACGCCCGACTTCTTCATGGCGTTGTAGAACTCGACGGCGCCGAACATGTTGCCGTGGTCGGTGATGGCGCACGCCGGCATGCCGAGCTGGGCCACGCGCTTGGCCAATTCCTCGGGGCGGCTGGCGCCGTCGAGCAGGGAGTATTCGGTGTGAAGGTGGAGGTGGACGAAGGACATGGAGTGGAGACGACATTAGCGATTGCGAAGTCGATTCGCAACCTCTTCACCACGAGTTTGTCACATGCGCGCGAGCTCGGCCGTGAATACGGCTGCACCAGGCGATCGTTTGGTCTCCAATACTTCAACATCCAAGGAGATCTCGATGAAACGATTGATGGCAGCAATGATGTTTGCGGCGCTGGCAACGGCCTCGGCAGCGCAAGCGCAGTACTCCGTCGGCGCGCTTTACAACAAGCTGACGCTCGGCCCCACCGACGACAACCCGTGCACGCGCACGTGGTACGACCCTGAGCTCTACACGATGCCGAACGGCGATCTCCGTTTCATCGCCCAGGGCGGCGCGCCGAACGCCTGCATGTCGCAGCCGTGGGACTCGATCTTCGGCGCGACCCGTGCGTCCGCCGGCGGCGCCTGGACCACGCCCGGCTACAGTTACACCACACACCAGACGGACTGCCCGACGCTTTTCGGCCAGTACACGCGCTGCAACTACAACAGCAACAACAGCATCGGCGCGCCGATCTCCAGCCCCTCGGTGATCCGCCTGCCGAATTCGAACAGCGCCAGCGGCTGGCGCTACTTCATGGCCTTCCCGGGCGGGAACGCCGACTACATCGAGGGGCGCATCTACTGGGCCTACTCCGATGACGGACAGAGTTGGACGGTCTACAACTGGAACGCCACCGAGGTGTGGAAGGCGATCATCACCGCGAAATACACGCGCAACGCCTCGCAACCCAGCAGCGACTATTCATGCGCCGCTCCCTCCGGCTTCGGACAGTTGCAGATCGCCTACGAGAACGGACTGATCTACATCTACGGGATGTACTACCACTCCAACGGAAGTCTCAGCCCGCTCATCTACCGCTTCGACTACAGCTCCGCGCACCCGTTCGGCTTCGGCCCGAGCGTGAGGCAGATCTACTTCCTCGGCAGTTGGCAGAGCCACTCCGGCAATCTCGTCTGGAATTACGACAAGGACGTGAACGGCAATCAGCTTCCGGTCGACAGCTTCAACGGAGTGGCCGATCCGGTACTCGTCCCGAACGGCAGCCTCGATTCGACCGGCTACGGCTTCGGCGCCGGCGATCTGAAGTACGGCAACGGCAAGTGGGTCCACGTGCGCGCCTTCGGTCCGCACGTCTACGTGCAGACGGCCACGTCGCTGACCGATCCGACGACCGGCAATGCTTCCAGTTGGTCGGCCGAGAGCATCATCGACTACACCAACGTCCGCAACGCCTACCCGGCGACGAACGAGGGGTTTTCGCCCGGCCTGTGGTACGGCAACCTCGGCACCGGCAACCACTGGTGGATCTTCATACCGGTGAATTGGGAGAACCCGCTTTGCGGTGACGGAGGAGGAGCCGAGGGCAACGCGATCGTCCCGGCCATCCTCTGCACCCCCGACGCTCCCTGCTGACGGACCGTGCGAGGGCAGCGCATCGCCGCTGCCCTCGCACCTGTGCGGCTGGAGGTGGATAATGGACGTCGTGTCGACGACCGAAACCGCGCTGGTGAGTCCGGCCGAATACCTGGAGATGGAACTCCACTCCGAGATCCGGCACGAGTACATCAACGGGCGCGTTTACGAGATGTCGCCGGGCAGCAGCGACATGCACCAGCTCATCTGTTGGAACCTGATGGCCGCACTTCATAATCAGATGCGCAACCGTCCCTGTCGCGCATACAACCTGGACATGCGCGTCAAGGTCAGCCCTACGGGGATGTATATCTATCCCGACATCGCGGCGCTCTGCGCCAAACCTCGCCTCGAGAATTACAAGGGCGTCGACACGCTACTGAACCCGAGCGTGATCATCGAAGTCCTTTCCCGCACGACCGAGGGCTACGACCGCGGCGATAAATTCGTGCACTACGGCCGTCTCGAGTCGCTGCAGGAGTACGTCCTCGTGTCGCAGCACCGCATGCGCGTCGAGCAGTTCGTCCGCGACGGCGCCGAGTGGCGGCTGTCGTTTCTCACTGACCCGCAGGCACTGCTGCGCCTCACGCCGATCGGCTGCGAGATTCCGCTCGACGAGATCTACCGCGGCGTCGAGCTCTCCGACATCGAGAGCTCCCGTTCGTCAGAACAAGAACCGCACCTGTAGCTGGAACATCCGCGGCGGATCGACGTTCGCGAACGCCGGCAGCGCGTTCGTTGCAGCGCCGGCGGCGACGAGCTGGCCGAACGTCGGGTTCGGCGCGGCCGCGTCGCCGTACACCGTCTGGCCGCGGCCGAGGTAGTTGCCGTGGTTCAGCACGTTGAAGCCCTCGACGCGGAAGAGAATCGTGTTCCGCGCGAGCTTGAGGCGATGCTCGACGAAGAGCGACACTTCCGACGTCGGCGTGCCGCGGAACGACGACTTGCCAGCGACCTGGCCGTCGATCACCGGGCGGTCGTTGTTCAAGCCGTCGCCGTTGTTGTCGATCCCCGTCGTGGCGTTGAACGGGCGCGCCGAGGCGTACTGCGTCACCGTGCCGGCGGTGAGGTTCCACGGCAGGCGGTACGTCAGCGTCAGCACCGCGCGGTGGCGCTGATCGAGCACGCTCGGGCCGAGCTCCTCGTCACCGAGGCGCGAGATCACGCTCTGGTTCGGGGCGATGCCGTTGCCGTCCGGCTCCGTCGTGTTCGTCGCGTGCGAATACGTGTAGCTGAGCGCCGCGTAGAGCCGCGCGCTGCCGCGGTACGTCAGCTGCGTCTGGATGCCGTTGTAATTCGCCTCGCCGAGGTTCATCAGCGCGTTCACCTGGCGCACGCCGCCGGCCACCGGGAGGATCGGCCGCGTCGCGTTCGCCGCGGCCACGCTGCGCGTCTGGCCGGGCGCGGTGCGGTCGAACGCCGACGGCGCGTTGAGGTCGACCGTGCGCACGAGGTCCGTCCAGTGCTGGTGCACGTAGTCGGAGCCGAGGAAGAGCCCGCGGGCGAGCTCGCGCTCGGCGCCGATCGACAGCACCTGGCTGCGCGGGTTCACGAGCTGGTCGGGATAGAACGGCAGCTTGTCGAAGTCGAGCCCGTACTTCGCGAACTGCGCTTCGTAGAACGCGCGCTGGCCGGGAAGGATCGTGATGTCGCGCGCCGGCAGCTGCGACGCCGGCAGCGTGCGCGGATCGAGCGGCACCGGCACGCACGTGAGGCATGACGGGAAGCCGAGCTGACCCGGCACCGCGGTGTACGTCGTCAGGCCGTCGAGGCCGCCGGTGAGCGCGTTGGCGAAGAGGTTCGCCTGGATCTGCGTGTAGTAGCGCGCAAAGCCGCCGCGCACGGCCAGGCGCTCGTCGCCGCCGGGATGCCAGCCGAAGCCGAGGCGCGGCTGGAAGTTCTTCTTCGCATCGGTCAGCGTCTGGCGGTCGTAGCGCACTCCCGCGTCGACCGTGAGGCCGTTCGCCACCTGGATGCTGTCCTGCACGTACGCCGTGTAGAGCCGCTGCCGCAGCACGTAGCTGCTGATGCCGAAGTCGATCGGCTGCGTGTACTGCTGCACGTCGGCGAGCGTGAGCTGGTCGAACGGCGCCGTCGTCGTGTTCTTGAACGCGAACGTGCCGAGGACCGCGGTGCCGGGCTCGCTGCCGCTGCCGCCCGACGTGTGGCGGATGACGTTGCCGCCGAAGCGGACGTAGTGCTTGCCGTACGACCACGACAGCGTGTCGGCGAACTGCTGCTGGCGGCCGAAGAGGTCGGACAGCCGCGACTGCCCGATCGTGAACGGCACCGCGCCGGCGCGCGTGTACGTCGTCGAGAGCGTCTGCGCCTCCCACCGCGTCACCGGATTGCCGTCGAGGAACGCCAGGCGCGCCTCGTTGAGCAGGTCGTCCTCGAGCACCGACGTGGCGTTGAGCTGCGCCGTCTTCGCCGCGCGCGAGTAGCGCCGGGCCACGCTCGGCGCGCTCGTGCCGCCCACCGCGTCCTGCGGGTTGTCGTCGTAGAACTTGTCGAGGTTCAGCCGCAGCATCAGCGTCTCGTGCGGCGTGAGCATGTGGTCGAGGCGCCCGTTGAAGAGCGTCTGGCGGTAATGCCCGGTGTACGCGAGGTTGCCGTCGGCCGGCAGGAGGAATGCCGGCAGCGCGCTGGAGAGGAACGTCGTCCGGTTCTGCCGCGTGTAGTCGGACGTGACGAAGTAGAACGTCTTGTCGCGGACGAGCGGGCCGCCGATCGACGCGGAGTATTGGCTGAGCGCATCGGGGACGTCGACGGGATTGATGGCGCCCAGCGTCGACGGCGTCACGCACGTCGGCACCGACGGCGGGCAGAAGCCGCTCGTCGAGAACGTCTTCGCCTGCCATGCGCCGGGGCGCGCCATGAAAAGCGCTTCGCCCTGCAGCGTGTTCGTCCCCGACTTCGTGACCATGTTCAGCGCCGGGCCGGCCGTCCAGCCGTACTCCGAGGAGAAGGCGTTCGAGAGGACGTTGATCTCCTGAATCGCGCCGAGCGGCACGGTGGCGATCATCATCTGCCGTCCCCACGCCTCGTCGTCGTTGGCGCCGTCGAGGACGTACGTCGTGGTGCGCCGCGAGCCGGCGCCGGTGACGAAGTACGTGGCGTTGACGAAGAGGTCGCCCGTCCCCTTGCCCTGCCGGAACGACGAGTCGAGCAGCGGGAGGGTGGTGACTTTGCGGCCGAGGATGGGCGTCTCGTCGATCCGCTTCGCCTCGAGCCGCCGCCCGAGCTGCGGATCGGCCCGCACCGCCTCCGCAGTCCCGTAGACAGCGACCTCCGCGGCGGCCGCGCCGACGAGCAGCTTCACCTTCAACGTAGCGATCTCGCCGGCGCGCAGGGCGACGTCGTTCCGCTCTTCGCTGCCGAAGCCTGCCTTCGAGACGGTCACGCGGTAGGTGCCGGTGACGGAGAGCGCCGGGAACGCGGCGGTGCCGCCGTTGTCGGACGCGACCTCGCGCGCGGCGCCGGTGGCGCTGTTGACGACGGCGACGTTCGCGCCGCTGACGTGGGCGCCGGTCTCGTCGGTGATGTCGACGATCAAGGTTGCGGTGTTCGGCGACTGCGCTGCGAGCGGCAGCGCGATGAAAATCAGAAATAGAAAACGTTTCACGGACGAACCTCCACGTTCGGCCACACTCGGGACGAGCGGAGAACGCGGAGCGCTAGATGTTCAGGCGGGAAACGGCGAGGAGGATGTTCGCGGAAACGGGGTTCTCAGTTCTTGGTTCTTGGTTCTTGGTTTGCGGCGGCGGAACCAGCAAACTAACAACTAAGAACCAGGAACTAACAACTCCTGGCGCCACCGCGACGACGTCGCGCTCGCGCCGGCCATGCCCGGCGGCAACGCTCGTGCGTCCCGCCCCGCCCCGGCGCTCGACGAGCGCGCCGCCGCTGCGGTCGCCGTCGGTCCAGGCGACGACGCCGGGGTCGCCGTCGCGCGCCGCCTCGCCGTGCGCGGCCGGCACCACGACGGAGCGCGGCAGCTCCGCGCGGGCGTCGCGGACGATGGCGAAGCGCTCGGGCGACTCGTAGAGCGTCTCGCGATGCTCGTCGCCGGCGCGGATGAGGATGCGCGCGTTGGCGGTGTCGACGTTCGGGACGACCCAGGTGAACTGCCGCCGCGCGACGTCGAGGTGCGGCGTGATGCGCACGGCGTAGTAATGCCCGCCGTCGAACGAGAGGAACGCCTCCCACTCCTCGGCGTTCGCCGGCAGCGCCGCCGGCCGCTCGACCGTCGCGAACGCGCCGCCGCGCAGGACGACCGTGCCGGCCTGCAGGGCGGGGGCGAGGGCGAGCGCGAGTAAAAGAATGATGCGGCGCATTACGCGACGCTTAGTTTAACAGCGTGTGTGCGCGTCGACGTCTCCCGTCGCATTCTTCAACACACCTCCGTTGTTTGCCGGTCACTGCACACGCGCCGGTGCAGACGGACGATGGCCGGGCAAGGAGGCAATGATGAAAAAAGCCACAGTCACCGTCCTCGTCCTCGTCGCTGCGTTCATCTTTTCAACAGTCGCATCCGCCGCCGTCGACGGCGCGCTCGTCTTCAAACAGAAGTGCGTCGCCTGCCACGGCGCGAACGCCACCGGCGCCCGCGACCTCGGCTCCCCGGTCGTCCAGAAGCTCACCGACGAGCAGCTCGCCGACTTCATCGGCAACGGCGGCCCGTCGAAGAAGCCGGCCCACACCTTCAAGACCAAGGGCCTGAGCGACGACGAGGTCAAGGCGCTCGTCGCCTACATCCGCACCATCAAGAAGTAGTGGAGGGGCGCCATGCCCAAGGCCATTCTTTACGACGCCACGCTCTGCATCGACTGCAAGCAGTGCGAGCAGGCGTGCGCGCAGCAGAACAAAAATCCTTACGACGACAACATCGCCAAGGAGCAGCGCACCTCGGACCATAAGTTCACCTACGTCTCCGACACCCACGGCGAGAAGTACATGCGCAAGCTCTGCATGAACTGCGTCGATCCGACCTGCGTCTCCGTCTGCCCCGTCGGCGCCCTCGTCAAGCATAAAGAGGGTCCGGTCTCGTACAACGCCGACGCCTGCATGGGCTGCCGCTACTGCATGGTGGCGTGCCCGTTCGGCGTGCCGAAGTACGAGTGGAGCAAGACCGTCCCGCGCGTGCGCAAGTGCGTCATGTGCCCCGACCGCGTTCTGGCCGGGAAGCAGACCGCGTGCGCCGAGGCGTGTCCGACCGGCGCGACGCTGTTCGGCGACCGCGACCAGCTCATCGGCGAGGCGCGCAAGCGCATCGCCGCGGAGCCGGGCAAGTACGTGCCCACCATCTACGGCCTCAACGAAGTCGGCGGCACCTCGGTGCTCATCCTCTCGTCCGTGCCGGTCGAGACCTTCGGCTATCCGCCGTCGCAGAAGTACGGCGAGCGGCCGCTGCCGCCGCTCACCGCGAACATGCTCGAGCACGTCCCGCAGGTCGTCACCGTCGGCTGGGCCGTCCTCGGCGGCATCTGGTGGATCACGAACCGACGCGAAATCGTGAAGGAGAACGACCAATGAAAATCACCTTCTGGCGCGTCGTCTTCGCCGTCATCGTCGCCGTCGGCGCCTACTCCGCGTATCTCCGCTTCTTCCACGGCCTCGGCGCGGCGACCAATCTCAACGACCAGTTCCCGTGGGGCATCTGGATCGGCTTCGACGCGCTCTGCGGCATCATGCTCACCGCGGGCGGCTTCACCCTCATGGGCGCCGTGCACGTCTTCAACATCAAAGAGTGGCGCGCCATCGCCCGCCCCGCCCTCGTCACCGCGTTTCTCGGCTACGCCCTCGAAGCGTTCGCGTTGATGTTCGACCTCGGCAAGCCGTGGAACATCTGGCACCCGCTGATCATGTGGAACCCCCGCTCGGTCATGTTCCTCGTCGGCTGGTGCGTGATGCTCTACCTCGGCATCATGGCGCTGGAGTTCGCACCGGTCGTGTTCGAACGGTTCCGGCTCGAGCGGCCGCTGCGGATTCTCAAACTCGTCCAGACGCCCGTCGTCATCACCGGCGTCGTCGTGGCCGTCATTCACCAGTCGGCCCTCGGCAGCCTCTATCTGATCGTCCCCGGCAAGCTGCATCCGCTCTGGTACACGCCGCTGCTGCCGGTGCTCTTCTTCGTCTCGGCGCTGGCCGCCGGCCTGGCCATGACGGTCTTCGAGTCGACGATGTCGGCGCGCCACTTCAACCACGCGCTCGAAAAGCCGCTGCTCCTCAGCATCGGGCGCGTGCTGCTGGTCGTGCTCGTCGTCTACAACATCCTGCGCATCCACGACCTCTTCCGCACCGGCTCGATCCGCTACGCGTTCGCGGGCGGCTACGAGGCCAACATGTTCTGGGTGGAGATCGCGCTGACGCTGGTGGCGCCGATCGCGCTGCTGGCCGTGCCGAAGATCCGCAACAATCCGATCAGCCTCTACGTCGTTTCGATCATCACCGTCTTCGGCTTCGTGGTGAACCGCCTCAACGTCGCCGTCACCGGCATGGAGTCGGCGTCGGGCGTGCGCTACGTGCCGAAGTGGTCGGAAGTCTCCGTCACCATGATGATGGTCGCGTTCGGCATCTTCTGGTTCGCGGTCGCCGTGAGATACCTGCCGATCTTCACGGATGAGCATGTCATTCCGAGCCGCGCAGACGGCGAGGAATCCCCCACCGGCACGGGATTCCTCGCTCCGCTCGGAATGACACGGCGGTAGCCCGATGCGCAGCGTCGGGGCCAAGCTGTTCACGCTGATGCTCTTCGTACTCGTGTTGAGCCTCGGCGTTCTGGGATGGGCGAACGTTCGCCTGCACCGGCAGCACCTCGACGCCGCGCGTCTCGCATCCGCCGAGCGGATGACCGACGTGATCCGCCGCAGCGCCGCGTACTACATGCTCAGGCAAGACCACGCGGCGCTGCGGCACATCCTGGAGACGATGGGCGAGCAGCCGATCACCGCCCTGCGCATCTACGACCCCAACGGCGCGGTGAAGTTCTCCACCGACGCGCGCGAAGTCGGCCGCGTCGTGCCGCGCGCGAAGATCCCGCCCGCCGGCAACCGCATCGTCACGCAGAACGGCGAGCGCACGCTCGACATCACCCGCCCCATCGCCAACGAGCCGAGCTGCGCGAGCGCGGCGTGCCACGCGCACTCCGGCGCCAGCGCGACGATCGGCACGGTCGACGCGAACCTCTCCCTCGCGCCGACCGACGCCGCCATCCGCGTGTCGACGTGGCAGTTCATCGCCTACAGCGCCGTGGCCGTGATCGCGCTGCTCCTGGTCATGGCGGCGTTCGTCTACCGCTTCGTCCACAAGCCGGTGCGCGCGCTGCGCGACGGCACGACGCGCCTCGGCTCGGGCGAGCTCGGCGTGCAGATCCCCGTCACCAGCGACGACGAGCTCGGCGCGCTCGCCGCGTCGTTCAACGTCATGTCCAGGCAGATCCTCGATGCGCGCGAAGAGATCACCGCCTGGAACCGCACGCTCGAAGACCGCGTCCGCGACAAGACCGCGGAGTTGCAGACCGCGCACGAGCAGATGCTCCAGGCCGAGAAGCTGACGTCGCTCGGCAAGCTCGCCGCCGTCGTCGCGCACGAGATCAACAACCCGCTCTCCGGGATCCTGACGTACGCGAAGCTCCTGCGCCGCTGGATCGACCGCGGCGAGCTCGACGACCGCGCGCAGGAGATGCGGGAGTCGCTGCAGCTGATCGAGTCGGAGAGCCGGCGCTGCGGCGACATCGTCCGCAACCTGCTGACCTTCGCCCGCGTCGCGCCGCTGAACATCGCCCCGGTCGATCTCAACGCCGTGATCCGCCAGACCGTGAAACTCGTCGAGCACAAGATGAAGCTCGGCAACATCACGCCGCTGCTGGAGCTCGCCGACGACCTGCCGCCCGTGCGCGGCGACGCCGCCCAGCTCGAGCAGCTGATCCTCGCGCTGGTGATCAACGCGATCGAGGCGATGCCGCACGAAGGAACGCTGCACCTGAAAACGAGCAGCGACGGCGCGAACGTCGTCGTGGTCGTCGAGGACGACGGCACCGGAATCGCCCCCGACTTCCTCCCCCACCTCTTCGAGCCCTTCCAGACGACGAAGGAAGACAAAGGCGTCGGCCTCGGCCTGGCCATCAGCCGCACGATCGTGGAGCGGCATCACGGGACGATCAACGTGGTGTCGGAGGTTGGGCGGGGGACGACGTTCACGATGAGGTTTCCCGCGGAAGAGGGCGCAGAGCGCAGGGCGCGGGGCGCAGATGATGTTCTCGCCACTGCACCGGCTTCGCCCAAGGCCAACGATCGCGCCATGACGACACAACCACCTGCGCCCCGCCCCCTGCGCCCTGCGCCCTCACTGGAGGTCCCATGAAAGGCTCCATTCTCATCGTTGACGACGAACCGAGCGTTCGCGACTCGCTGCGCCGCTGGTTCCAGGACGACGGCTTCGAAGTCGGCACCGCCGAGGGGGCGAACGACGCGCTCACGCGGCTCGCGGACCGGCGGTGGGACCTCGCCCTCGTCGACATCCGCATGCGCGGCACCGACGGCATCGAGCTCCAGCGCCGCATGCGCGAGATCGACCCCGAGCTCATCGTCATCATCATGACCGGCTACGCCTCGGTCGACACCGCCGTCGCCGCGCTCAAGAACGGCGCGTACGACTACATCACCAAGCCGCTCGATCCCGACGACGTCGCCCACCTCGTCACGAATGCGCTGTCGCATCGCCGCACGAAGGAAGACAACGTGCGCATGCAGAGCGTCATCGCCGCGCACTCCGTGCAGCCGTCGTCGATCATCGGCAAGAGCGCGGCCATGCTCAAGGTCTACAACGCCATCGAGACCGTCGGCCCCACCGACGCCACCGTGCTGATCACCGGCGAGAGCGGCACCGGAAAGGAGCTCGTGGCCCGCGCCATCCACGCCGCCTCGCCGCGGCGCTTCCACCCGTGCGTGGCCATCCACTGCGGCGCGCTCACCGACACGCTGCTCGAGTCGGAGCTCTTCGGCCACGAGAAGGGCGCCTTCACCGGCGCGCAATATCGCAAGAAAGGCAAATTCGAGATCGCCGAGGGAGGGACGGTGTTCCTCGACGAGATCGGCGACATCAGCGTGAAGACGCAGACCGACCTGCTGCGCGTCCTGCAGGAGCACGAGATCACGCGCGTCGGCGGGCACCAGCCGATCAAGGTCGACTTCCGCTGCGTGGCCGCGACGAACCGCGCCCTCGAAGAGATGATGGCCGACGGCCGCTTCCGCGCCGACCTCTTCTACCGCCTCAACGTCTTCCGCCTGGAGCTCCCGCCGCTGCGCGAGCGCCGCGAGGACATCCCGCTGCTCGTGGAGTTCTTCGTCAGGAAGTACGCCTCGCAGATGAACAAGAAGATCCGCGGGCTCACCGCCGCGGCGATGGCGCGCCTGCAGCAGCATGCCTGGCCCGGCAACGTGCGCGAGCTCGAGAACGCCATCGAGCGCGCCATCGTCGTCGCGCACGACGGCGAGCTGCACGAGGAGGACTTCGGGCTCAAGCCGGCCGCGCCGGTCGAGAAGTCGATTCTGACTGCGCAGCCGAGCGCGTCGCGGTCGCTCGACGAGATGGAGAAGGCGCACATCCTGCGCGTGCTCGAGGAGTGCAATTTCAACCAGACGCGCGCGGCCGAGCTGCTGCACATCGACCGCGTGACGCTGCACAACAAGCTCAAGAAGTACGGCTGGAGCCGGACGCTCGCGACCGCCGCGCCATGAAGCCGATCCGCGTCGTCGCGATGGGGAAAGCCGAGCCGCGCTTCCTTGACGCCGCGCGCACCGCGCTGGCACGCGAGTACGGCGTGGCCATGACGTACACGCGCCGCCGCGTCGACCCCGCTTTCGCGCTGCATCCGGAGCGCAACCAGTACCACTCGACGGAGATCCTCGAGCAGCTGACGAAGATCGAGGACGACGGCAGCGCGATCGTAGCCGTCGGCGACGTCGACCTCTACATCCCCATCCTCACGTTCGTCTTCGGCGAAGCCCACCTCGGCGGCCGCTGCGCCGTGGTGTCGTACCACCGCCTCTTGCAGGAGTTCTACGGCCTCCCCCGCGACGACCGCCTCGGCGCCGACCGCCTCGCCAAGACGGCGGTCCACGAGGCCGGCCACCTCTTCGGCCTCACGCACTGCGACGACTACGAATGCGTGATGGCCGCCTCGCACAGCGTGGAGTGGATGGATTTGAAGGGCGGGAGGCTGTGCGGAACCTGTCGCGCGCAGCTCGCTGGTCATTATTGACGGATTGCATGCGGGCCTCTTCCATGTAAGAGTGCCAATCGTCACCACGGTCAGGAGCACGAATGATTCGTCGAACGGCCATTTCGCTCGCGCTGACTCTCGTCCTCGGAGCATCCGTTGCAAACGCTACCGATAAAACCCTGATAATTGCACCGCCCTTTCCGGATGGCGGCTTCTATGGACACGGATGCCCTGCGTCACTTCCCGGCGGAGCGGCGACCGACTATTATTCGAGTTTCCTTTTCGGCAACCGTTTTTACTTCAAAGACCCGCTACCCGTTGCTGCAGTCATTGAATCGATTGATTTGACGCTCACCGGAGCCTCCACCGTACCTCCGACATATCTGTCGGTCGTTTTGAATCAGGACTTTTTCGTCTGCGGCTTCAGTGGTCCCGGTGCGGGATACCCACTCGGCAGCTTCCTGCCGCAGCAGACGCCGCTTGGCGGCGGGGGAACCTGCGCGCGTACCTTCAACACCTACACCATCCATGCGCAGTACGATAACGACGCGGCGGTGAGCTTCTGCTCGCCGTATTGGCATGGTCAAATCAACAGCCTCACCTTTCTCGGTGACGTCGAACCGTTCGAATATAGCCTGCTCGCGGTGACCTTTCACTACACCGGGGACTACACGGCCACGGGTCAGATCCTCGACGGCACGGCCGAAGAAACCAAAGCAATTTCGGAGAAAACGACGACGTATGCGCAGGTACCCCTCGGTCTCGAGTTCAAGATAGGCATCAAAGGTCCGACCGGCGATTACATTCCGGCAGAGTACAGGCTGTCTCCTGCAACAATGACCGGACTGCCGAACCAAACGCTGTATCCCGACAATGCTCTGCTGGAATACTCCCGCACGGTCCACGAGAAACAAAAGACATTCCGGGGAGTTCACCTGGGAACTCAGGCGTTGATCGTCATTCCCGACGATACGAAGCTGCCGACGTTCACGTTCAGGCTCGGGGTCATCGATCCGGGAAATCTCGGTAACTCCGACGTGCAATATGACAAGATGTTCGCCGAGTGGGGCAACAAGCGCGGCATTCCGCCCCACATCCTCAAAGGGCTGGTTCGTCAGGAGGGACCATTCGATCCGTTTTCATACCGCTACGAGCCGATCAGTAATACCACGGGCGATCGCTTCATTCAAAGGCAGTTGACGACCGCACCGTATTCCTCGTACATCCTGGCGCCATCAGCGGGTCTGGGACAGGGGGCGCTGCTCACCGCGGACGACGTCGCACCGCGCAATTCATTCGTCCTGGAGCGTCCCGACGGGAGCTTCACACCGATCACCGACGCGGACGTCTGCCCTGCTGCCTGCGTTTCCTCGCGTCAAATTTTCGAAGCGAACGACGCCAAACAGCACTGGAGCGACCCGAAGTTCGTCGGCTCGACGGACTGGTGGGACGGCACGCATTTGAAAATGCTCGAGTTCACCGCCCAGACACCGTTGTCAGCGAGCTATGGGCTGATGCAGACGATGTATGTCCGCGCGATGGATCTGAGTTGGGTCACGACGGACGGCCGGCGGAATCCGGCGCTCCTGTTCGACACCGCTCAGAACACCTTGGTCGGCGGCGGCAGCGTTGCGATCGGGACATTGGAGTTTTACAAGGCCTACCGCGCCTGCAACACGACGAATCTAGCGATTGATCCCGATTTTGCGGACAGCGCCGCCTACAAAAGCCAAATCATCGACGCGTTGAATTATTACAACCACGGCAACGCCCATCGCAACGTCACGTACGGCGATGACGCTTGGAATTATGCGACGCGTTACGCTCCTTCCCATCCGCTGAGCAGAATCTTTCCGTAGGAGGCCAGGTCGTGAGATCCAAATTGCTCCCCTCGTTGATCGCTCTCGCGCTTTCAGGATCGGCCGTCTTCGGACAGATTTCGGACGCTCAGCTCGTGGACAATGCCTATCCGGCGGAGCTCGAAGCGTCGCGCGATCAGGACGCTTCCCGCTTCTCCACCTTCGTGGCGGCCGATCTGAACCGGAGCGGTCAAACGTTTCTGATCGCGCTGTATACGAATGGGACGCAGGCTGCCGTTTCGGTCCTCGATCGCGGTGGCCGTGTCCTTGCCCACACCGACCTTCGATACCTGAAAGGCTTCCGCGGGGAGCTGCAATTGCTTGACCTCGACGGCGACGGCGTTCCCGAGATCATCGCGCAACTGACCGCCGGCCACGGCTACGGCGTCCCCGATTCGTGGGTGTTCGCTTGGCGGAACGGTCAGCTGGCGCTCATATCCCCGACCGCGACGGCCGGGAAGCTTCCCGTCTCACTGTTGAGCCAGATCGCCGCGGTTGATCTCGATGGGAGCGGTAAATTGTCACTGCTCGCATTTCCGGGGGTTCGGCGCGACGATGATGGCAACGTCGTCGCGAACGGCGACGTTGCCGTCTATGCCCTTTCCAACGGACAGCTCACGCCGACGACGACCGCCTTCAGTTATGCGCAAGCGTTCTATCGCCGCACCACCGGGCCGACGAAGACGGTGAAGACGTTCTTCTCGCTTGCCGGCGCGAGAAAGCTGCGCATCATCAACGGTATCGCACCGAACGGAAGCGCCGTCGATAGTGCTCGCGTGACGCTGAACGGCGCGGAAGTCGTACATCCGGCGGACTTCAAGCCGAAGGCGCACGTCATCGACGTTCCCGTACAACTGGCGGCGGAGAACCGCCTCGAGGTGGAACTGACCGGCAAGCCAGGCTCGGGAATCTGGGTCGCGGTCGTCGCTCCGTAGTCCCGGTCGGGCGGTGTCTCGCAGCCCGGCCTTTCAGGTCACTGCGAGAGAGCGCAACCTTGCCGCCGGAACATCGCCACCCCGCCCTCTTGGGCCCTCGGGCGAGCGCGCTGCTACTGTCCCCCCGCTCTGTAACTGCAACGCCGCCGCGACCATCGGCTTCGCCCACTCCGGAGTCGCCTCGATCTCGGCCGGTCCCGGCTCGACTACCGTCCCTGCTTTCCAGTGCAGCAGAAGCCTCGGCGGCGGGAGCTCTCCACTCGCGGGGTTCCGCTCTTCGCTGTTGTCGAAGACTCTCAGGTCCGCCACGCAGGGCAGCAAGGAGATCAAGTTGCGCCGGGACGTGTCCCAGCGTTCACGGATCTTTGCTTCCGGAATGTCATGCCCACCAGCGGCGACACGATCGCGCACGCGCGCGATGTGTTGTTCAGGAGTCGCAAGACCGACGAACCAGATGCGAACCTCGATCCCTGACCGTGCTGCTTCCGAAAGAAGCCTCGGAATCGTCCGACCGCCCAGCGTCGTCTCGAATGCATGGCTGGTACGCTCCCGAATGGCGGCCGCGAGCCGGCGCTTGCCTTCTTGCCATGCCAGACTGTTCGCCTCGTCCGCGGAACAGCCCAGCTCCTCGCGAATCTCTATGCAGCTTCGTCCGGATTGAAGTAGCTCATCCCGGCCTGACGAATGAACGCGCCTCCGATCGAGCTTTTCCCCGCGCCGTTGATCCCGGCAAGGACGAAGATGATCGCAGTCACTCTTTGTCGCGCGATACCGACGCATTCGCGGCACGCGCGATCTCCTCGGGTACTGCATCGAAGATTTCGCGCAGCTTGTCTGCGGCGCCTGCCGTTTGTAGCGGTGCTAATTCCCGATCGAGATCTTTCCGAACTCGCGCCAACGGATCGTTGGCCACCAAACTGGCATACCGCTCCGCCGAGATGACCACAGCCTCGGGCCGGTCGGAATTCGTCACGATCACGTCTTTCTCTCGCGCCTCGTTCACGATTGCGCGCCAGTCGGCTTCCACATCGGAGGCGGAACGCGTGCTGTGCGTTCCAGCGATCGATTCCAGCTCGTCGATCGTGAGACTAGACATGACGACAAAAGTATTTGTCATGCTGACCAGATCGTCAATTCGTCCTGCGGAAGATCGTCCGGGTCCCGCGTGTTGGCCTCAACTCCAATGATCTCCTTCTCCGACGTCAGCAAGCAGTATGGCCGCCAGGTCATCTTCGTCGACGCCTCGTTCCAGCTCAATCCGGGCGAGCGCGCCGGGCTCGTCGGGCCGAACGGCGCCGGCAAGACCACGCTCTTCCGCATGATTGCCGGCGAGGAGAGCGCCGACGACGGCGTCGTCAACGTGCCGAGGAAGATCTCCATCGGCTACTTCCGGCAGGAGGTCGACGAGATGCGCGGCCGTCCCGTGCTCGACGAGGCCATCGCCGGCAGCGGCCGCCTCGGCGACCTGCATCACGAGCTCATCGAGCTCGAGCAGAACCTCCACGACGAGGCCGCGCTCGAGCGCTACGGCGAAGTGCAGGAGGAGTATCAGCACCTCGGCGGCTACGAGCTCGAGGCCTGCGCCCGCACCGTCCTCCACGGCCTCGGCTTCGACGACGCCCAGATCGACGGCGACGCCGGCGCCCTCTCCGGCGGCTGGAAGATGCGCGTCTCCATGGCCCGCATCCTCCTCGGCAACTTCGACGTCCTCCTCCTCGACGAGCCGACCAACCACCTCGACATCGAGTCCATCGTCTGGCTGGAAGGCTTCCTCCGCAACTCGACGTCGACGATTCTCATGACCTCGCACGACCGCGACTTCCTCAACCGCGTCGTCACGAAGATCGTCGAGATCGACGACGGCGGCATCGTCACCTACAGCGGCAACTACGACTTCTACGTCCGCGAGCGCGAGCTGCGCGAGAGCAACCAGGAGGCGGCCTACGCGCGCCAGCAGGCCAAGCTGGCCAAGGAGCAGCGCTTCATCGAGCGCTTCACCGCGCACGCCGCCAAGGCCGCGCAGGTGCAGAGCCGCATCAAGATGCTCGACAAGCAGGAGCGCATCGAGCCGCCGAAGAAGCGCCGGGCCATGAAGTTCGACTTCCGCACGCCGCCGCGCTCGGGCGAGGACGTGGCCACGCTCGCCGGCGTGACGAAGGCCTTCGGCCCGAAGCGCATCTATGACGGCTTCGACTTTCAGGTGCGCCGCGGCGAGCGCTGGTGCGTGATGGGAAAGAACGGCGCCGGCAAGTCGACGCTGCTGAAGATGGTGGCGGGCGCGCTCGAGCCGGACGACGGGACCGTGAAGCTCGGCGCGAGCCTGACGATGGGCTACTTCGCGCAGCAGTCGCTCGACCTGCTCGACCCCGAGCTGACGGTGTGGGAGCAGATCCAGAAGGACTTCCCGCTCGAAGGCGTCGGCGTGCTGCGCAATCTCCTCGGCGCCTTCCAATTCTCCGGCGACGACGTCGAGAAGCGCATCCGCTCGCTCTCCGGCGGCGAGAAGTCGCGCCTGGTCATGGCCCGCATGCTTCTCGATCCGCCGAACTTCCTCGTCCTCGACGAGCCGACGAACCACCTCGACGTGGCCACGAAGGAGATGCTGATCGAGGCGCTGAAGGACTTCGAGGGAACGATGCTCTTCGTCTCGCACGACCGCACGTTCCTCCGCGGCCTCGCCAACCGCGTGCTCGAGCTCGACGCGCGCCCGACGACGTACGGCGGCACGTACGGCGAGTACGTCGAGCGCAGCGGACACGAAGCGCCGGGCGTGCACGCATAGGCTAGACTCGCCGGCATGCCGGCCATCGGGTTTCGCGCCAAGACGGGCCGCGCCATCGTCGTGGCGATCGGCGACGATCTCTCGTTTCTGCTGCGGCGTGAGGTGTCGCTCGCCGATCCCGCGCTGCCCGACACCTCCGAGCCGTACCACGCATCGATGACGCTGCCGTGGAGCGAGTCGGAGATCGCGGTGCAGCCGCTCATCGCCGCGATCGAGAACGTGGCCACGGACGTCGTCGCCGCGCTTCTCGCCGAGGTGCGCGGCGTGCGGACGATCGGCATCGTCGGCGCGCCGGCGAAGAATTTGGCGCGCATCGGCAACGAGCACATTCGCGCGCACGCCGCCGAGGGGGTGCTGTTCCGGCGCGTGCTCGAAGTGGCGGCGGAGAGGAATGGGATCGCCTGCCGCGGCTTCGCCGAGAAGGAGCTCGGCGCGCCCGACGCGAAGATCAAGGCCCTCGGCAAGCAAGCCGGCCCGCCATGGCGCGCCGACGAATGCGCGGCCGCGACGGCGGCGTGGCTGGCGCTGCGGAGCGCCGGAGGGCGCGCTTGATCGCGGCGCTCGGCGGCGGCGGCTTCCTCATGGAGCGGCGCAACGCGCGCCTCGATCGCTGGCTCCTCTCGCTCACCGGCAAGCGGCGGCCGCGCGTGCTCTTCGTCCCCACCGCGAGCGGCGACTCGCCGCGCTACGTCGGCCGCTTCCACCGCGCGTTCGCCAAGCTCGACTGCGAGCCGTCGGATCTGCAGCTCTTCAATCGCACCGTGCGCGATCTCCGCAGCTTCGTCCTGCGGCAGCACGTCGTCTATGTCGGCGGCGGCAACACCGCGTCGATGCTCGGCGTCTGGCGCGTGCACGGGCTCGATCGCATCCTCGCCGAGGCGCACGAGAACGGCGCGCTGCTCTGCGGCGTCAGCGCCGGCGCGAACTGCTGGTTCGAGTCGAGCCTCACCGACTCCTTCGGCCGTCCGCTCCGCGCGCTGCACGACGGCCTCGCGCTCGCTCCCGGCAGCTTCTGCCCGCACTACGACGGCGAGCGCGATCGCCGCGCCGCGTACCGCCGCTGCGTCGGCAACGGCGAGCTTCCGGCCGGGTGGGCAGCGGAGGACGGCGTGGCCGTGCTCTTCGAAAACGGCGACGTCGCCGGCATCGTCGCGTCGAAGCGCGACAAGAGCGCGTTCCGCGTCGAGCCGATGCGATCTTCATCGCACGCTGCGGAACATCGCTACAGCGCGACTCCGCTGTAAATCGCCGCATTTTCGCGAAGCGCCGCGTTTTCAACGACTTCACTTTTGGCAGTCCGCTTGCGCTTATAGGCGGGCAGTTGAAAGGAGTCACACCATGATCATCCTGCTCGTCGTCCTCACCTTCGCCGCCGCGATTCTCCTCGACCATCTCCTTCTTCGCCGCAAGCTCGTCGTGCTGGCCGGCGAGACCCTCACGACTCCCGAGCCGGCACGCCCGCGCGTGCTGCCGGCCATCGTCGCCGGCTTCAATCTGCCCGACAACCTCGCCTATCACCCCGGCCACACCTGGGCCGCCGCCGAGGGACCGACGCGCGTGCGCATCGGCATCGACGACCTCGCCGCGAAGCTCGGCGGCGACATCGAGCGCATCGAGATCCCCGAGCGCGGCCGCTGGATCCGCCAGGGTCAGAAGATCATCGCCATGCACCGCGACGGCCGCGAGATCGACCTCGCTTCGCCGATGGAAGGGGAGATCGTCGACATCAATGAATTCGCGCTGCGCAATCCGATGGAAGCGAAGAACGACCCGTACGGCAACGGCTGGCTGCTGACCGTGAACGCGCCGGACGCGAAGACGAACTTCCGCAATCTGCTCAACGGCACGCTGGCCCGCCGCTGGATGGACGATGCCGCCGCGCGCCTGCGGACGCTGGTCCCCGCCTCCCTCGCCACCGCGCAGGAAGGCGGCGTGGCGGTCGACGACCTCGTGAAGCAGATCCCCGAGGCCGATTGGGAGAAGGTGGCGAAGGAATTGTTCCTCTGACGCTTCGCCAACGGAATTTGATCGGCATAGGTAGGCGGTCGCCCGCTTTCCCTGCCACACCACCGTGCGTACGGGTCCGTACACGGCGGTTCGGTTGGTTGAACATCTTCATGGGGCCAGCGAAAGAAGGCCGAGCGATT